>JFJP01032824.1_pt1 | contig 15730 bp, 12 predicted proteins | sample 431651 | NCBI WGS metagenome assembly JFJP01 (sample SAMN02602958, study PRJNA72255) | Microbial mat metagenome, whole genome shotgun sequencing project. | biome: fresh water; feature: sink hole; material: water; isolation source: purple microbial (photo- and chemosynthetic) mats found in... | reverse complement strand
TTGACGTTGGTGGATTTGTTCAAAGGTTCTCATTTTGAGGTCGAATTAGAGAAAGAACTTTCTATTAAAAAGCAATATTTAGATGTTGTGATTATTAGAAAAGTTGCGGGTGCATTACCATTAGAACTTCCGATTGGTTTGGAGAATTTGGTTGAACATAACCTGTTGACTTATAAATCATTTCAAGAATCTTTGGATGAGTGGGCGATTGAAGAATTGATTGGACATTATGTGAATTATCGAAAGCTGGTAAGTCCTTCTTTGAACGCGCTTTTACCGCCTCAACAATTTCAATTATATGCTGTCAGCACGCGCTATCCACAAAAATTATTAGCTAAAGAACAAGCATTTGTAAAATTAAGTGAGGGCGTGTTTGATTTGAAATGGGGAAATCGCCAAATTCGTTTGTTAGTTTTAAGCCAAATCCCATTAGCGCAACAAAATGCACTTTGGTTATTATTTGATGGAAAAGCACAGGATTTTTGCTATGGAACACAACATTACAAATGGCACGATCCGCGACAACAAGCTGTCCTTAATCAACTCTATGAATTATATCATTTAAAAGGAGCGATTATGCCTTACACCATAGAAGACTTTGAAAAAGAATATATCAAATCACATCTCCATTTATTACCCGCTGAAGAAATCTTGAGCGAATATTCTCCCGAAGAACGATTGAAAGGATTAACACCAGAAGAGATTTTGAAAGGATTGCCGCCAGAATTGATTGATTATTTGTCAGAACTCAAAAAGCACTAATGATTTGAGTTTTGTTTTGTTTTATTTTAGAGGAACTTTGATTAGTTAAGTGAATTATGAGCCAAATGACACCCCGCGAAATAGTCAGCGAATTAGATAAACACATTGTTGGTCAAGCCCAAGCGAAACGGGCAGTGGCGATTGCGTTAAGAAACCGCTGGCGCAGAATGCAGGTCGATCCCGCCTTGCGCAACGAAATTACCCCCAAAAATATCCTTATGATCGGTCCGACGGGGGTCGGCAAAACCGAAATCGCGCGCCGATTAGCCAAATTAGCCAAAGCCCCGTTCATCAAAATCGAAGCGACCAAATTCACCGAAGTGGGTTATGTTGGGCGCGATGTGGAGTCGATTATTCGGGATTTGGCGGACATTGCGATCAAAATGGTGCGCGAAGAAGCGATGAAAGAAGTCACCAAACAAGCCGAAGCCGCCGCCGAAGAGCGCGTTTTAGATGCGTTGTTGCCCAAACGTAACGAAGATGACGAAACAACCTCAACTTCGACGCGAACCCGCAATAAATTCCGCAAAATGCTCCGCGAAGGCTCACTCGATGATCGGGAAATTGAGATCGAAGTCAGCGAATCTTCTCGCGTCGGCGTGGAAATTATCGGTCCGCAAGGCATGGAAGAAATGACCAATCAACTCCAAAATATGCTTCAAAACATTACGGGAAATCGTACGCGGTCGCGGAAAATGAAGGTCAAAGAAGCACTTAAAGTGTTGATCGAAGAAGAAGCCGCCGACATGGTCGATGACGATGAATTGAAAGCGCGTGCCGTCGAACGGGTTGAACAGCAAGGTATTGTTTTTCTTGATGAATTGGACAAAATTGCCAAACGCGGCGATCACGGCGGTGGCGCGGACGTATCGAGAGAAGGCGTTCAGCGGGATTTATTGCCGCTCGTCGAAGGATGCACGGTCAGCAGCAAATACGGCACGATCAAAACCGATCACGTTTTATTCATCGCGTCGGGGGCATTTCACTTTGCGAAACCCTCTGATTTAATTCCCGAATTACAAGGACGCTTGCCAATTCGAGTTGAATTACACGCTTTAACGGTCGAGGATTTTGTGCGGATTTTGACCGAACCCGATGCGTCGTTGACCGAACAATATGCGGCATTATTGTCGACCGAAGAAGTGAAGTTGAGCTACACCGAAGGCGCGATTCGACGGATTGCGGAAATGGCGTGGCAAGTCAATGAAAGAACTGAAAATATTGGCGCACGGCGTTTGCACACGATGATGGAATGTTTATTAGAAAATATTTCATTTGAAGCGCCAGATCGGGCGGGCGATTCGATTGAAGTCGATGTGGATTATGTAGATAAGTACTTGAGTGAATTGGTCAAAAATGAGGATTTAAGTCGTTATATTTTATGACGAATGATTGGGGCACTGGTTGAACGCATGCGGACGTTCAGCCGTTCCACTCAGTGCGTCTAAATGGGCGATGATTTGATTTAAGGCGGCTTGTCCCGACGGTGTTAAGTCCATGAACATAAAGCCAATTCGATACAATTCGGGGTGAATCGCAATCCATCGACTCCGCGCCGTCCACTCCACGCAGCACCCGTCATGACCTTCGTCTGGTCGCAAAATCAGCGCCGATCGCAAATCTTCCACACAAATTTTCAGTGTATATTTTTTGCCCACTTCCAAATATTTTTCGCTAAACAACATCAATCCCCCATGATTTATGTCGGCAATATAACCGAGTAATTGTGTGGATTCTTTTTCGTAAGCTGGCAAAAATACTAATAATTCCCGTCGTTTAGAACGTCTGCGATCAATCATTGTTTGGTCTTCTTCTCGTTCGCGGCAACAAATAACCTTAAATTGATCTAGTATAAATCATTACTAAATGAATATCTCTCTTTTAGTTTTTTTGAAATCAAAGCAAAAGCTCACTAAAAAGCTAACCTATTGAAATATATAAAGATATAGCGCCACGCCTTCATTTTATAAAAAAGCGACACCGATCAAACTCACCACTAAAAAAGACCAGCTAAACATTGCAACTTGCCAACCCCACCGAGTTTTTCGCAATCCCATAAAATAATCCACGATCATTTGAACTTTAAAGAAAGTGACCGCCAAAATGATTAAAATAATATATTTTCTTTCTAATCCCGTTTCTCCCATAAATAAAGTCAAAATCGTGAGCAACATCAGTACAATCCAAATAACTGTCGACATTTCAACCTCTCAACGCATCACATACACTAAAGGAAATAAAATTACCCATAACAAATCCACCATATGCCAATAAGAAGCCCCTGTTTCTACGCCTGTATGATTTTGTGAGGAATAATCGCCTTTATGTGCTTTAATAGCGACCACGATTAAAATGATCATGCCTAAAATAACGTGCATAAAATGAAAAAACGTCAGCACAAAATAAAACATAAAAAATAAATTGGTATCTAAATCATAACCAGCGGCAAATTTTTCTTTATATTCAATGACTTTTATGATTATAAAAACACTTGCCATTAATAACGCCGCAAACAACCAATGAGCGCAATGTTTTGAAAGATTTTTTTTAATCGCATTCACCGCATTTACGACAAAATAACTGCTGGTAATTAACACTAATGTATTGAATGCCCCGTAGATTTTAACGAGAGCAAGTTGTCCTTCATTAAACATTTCTAAGTTGTATTTTCTTGCAAAAGCAAAGGCGAGAAACAAAATCCCAAATACCGATAATTCGGCAACAATAAAAATCCAAATTGCCAAATCACCCGGCAAATGTTTTTGAGAAGAAGTCATACTTAAATCCATTTTATTGAAAATTCTTGTAAAATTATAAAAAAAGATAGCTTTTTTAGCCTTGATCTGTGTTAGTGCGAAGGGAAAGTGCTAAAATGAATCCTTTTCTAATCAAGGAAATCGCAGATGAAAAATATGAAACGCATGGCATTAGTTGGCGTAACTGCTTTATTATTAAATGGTTGCGCAACAAACACCGAAACAGGCGGCTTAGCGGGCGCTGGCATTGGCGCAGCATTAGGCTCTGTGATTAGCAGCGCAACCGGCGGCAGCAAAACTCAAGGCGCGGTGATTGGCGGGGTGGTGGGCAGCGTCGCGGGGGCTTTAATCGGGCAACGCATGGACGCGCAAGCCAAAGAATTACAACAAGTTCAAGGCGTTGAAAACGTTAAATACGATCAGCAACAACAAACTATTAATGCGGAATTAAAAGTGTTGTTTGATATTGACCAATCGTATTTGAAATCCTCAGAAACCGCTAAATTAGATAATTTGGCATCGGTATTTATGAAATACCCAGAAAACATTGTAATGATCGAAGGGCATACTGATTCAACGGGTTCAGAAAGCCATAATTTGCAACTTTCTCAACGTCGTGCAGCTTCAGTTGAAAGCTATTTGCGTGGAAAGAACCTAGGGATTGCAAGTTTGAGTTCTGCGGGTTATGGTTCAGCACGTCCCGTTGCAAGCAATGCTAGCGCGTCTGGTCGTGAGCAAAATCGTCGCGTTGAAATCAAGATTTCTGTTGATCCCAATCGCGTTCCTCAATCTAAATAAGTGGAAAAATAAGTGATGACTTGTAATGTGGGTGGTATTGATCGTGTGTTGCGTATTATCGTGGGATTAGCGTTAATTGCTAATGTATTCATTGGGTTACAAACGGCATGGATGTGGATTGGGATTGTACCTTTCTTCACAGGTTTGTTTGGGATTTGTCCCATGTATTATCCCTTGGGTTTAAATACCTGTCCAGTTAAAGAAACCGACAGTAAAAAGTAAGTCTCTTTTCTCAAAATAAAACCACTTGATCGGCTTTAAAATGATCGGGGTTTTCGGTAGTGGTATAATTTAGGATTATTACATCAATTATGTTTAGTTGGGGTGCAAATTCCAATACATGGTGAAATAAAAGGCGTGCTTAGATTAACTTAGCGTGTTGCTTAGATTTATACCGCTACCTTTCTTTTATATGGGGGTGATGTTTTGGGCGGATTTTTGAATGTTTAAAAATGCTCAAAGCCTTTAAACAACGCCTCAAAAGCCCTTTTCAAAAATAAAAACTTTCACTTGTGGTTTAATTTATTTATATAATTAGCCGATTCCTTTTGGGATCGAATTTTGCAAAATGGGAAAGTTCACAGTCTTGACAATAAGATGCTGACGATTGTTAAGGAATCCGTTAAACTTTGTGGTGTTTCAGTTTGATTATAGGTGAGAAATCGCCATGCCGTTGCCATTGATAGCATTGCCCTCGCAGCCGCCCCGCGATGAAGTGGACGAGGAAATTTTAGATATTTTTGTCGAAGAAGTCGCCGAAGTGCTGGAAGATATTCAATCTAACCTCATTGCGTGGAAGCAAAATCCCTCCGACCGCGATGCGTTGACTAATTTACGTCGGGCGTTTCATACCCTTAAAGGAAGTGGGCGATTGGTGGGCGCGTTGGTGATTGGTGAATTGGGCTGGCGCTTTGAAAGTATGCTTAACCGTTTGCTCGACGGAACAATGCAGCGCAACGATAACGTCTTGAAATTATTAGATAAAATTGAAGATCATATCCCTCAAATGATCGAGGATTTTCGCGCTGGAATCACCAAAGCCCCCTTCGAAGTACATTTGTTAATTTCACAAGCCGATCATCTTACCAACACTCGCGGCGCAGAAATTGGCGATTTCGAAGGCGAACATCAACAAGAAGCCCTTGATTCCCAAGAAGAAATTATCTCCATCGAAGAAGAAAAAATAACACCGCCGCTACCTCCCGTTATGGTCGAAGAAATTCCGCCCGTAACCATAAAATCACAACCCATTGAAAAATCACGCGAAACTATTACTCAGCCTCCGCCTTTACCCGCTGGCGTGCAACCCGATGTTTTAAGAAAAATTTTCTTGACAGAAGCAATGCAACATCTTAAAACATTAAAAGCATTTCTAATTCAAGCGCGTCAATCTACAACGGTTCTTCCAACCGAATCCTTAATGCGTGCTTTGCATACTTTAAATGGCAGTTCTCGAAGCGTAGGATTGCCAGAAGTCGCTGTTTTAGCCGCACCAATGGAACAATACACCAATCTTTGTTTAGACAATCATTTGCCTTTTAAAAAAGAAATTCTCACGTTATTAATTGAAAGTGGCAAACTACTCGAACAAACCTTGCAACATGGCAAAATTAGCGATCCCGACAAACACCAATTGTTATTAAATAATTGGCAAAAATTGCTCAACTCATTCTCAGCTCATGATGAAAAGAAAGTGATGCCTACGCCTTCTATTATTGAAACCCCAAAACATACACCTGTTATTAATATTTCTCCTCCGCTTCCTACCACGCCACAACCTAAATCAGTGAAATCAGAAATGCCCACTGAAACGGCTGATGAGTTTATGGAGATTTTCCTCGACGAAGCAGAAGAAATCTTAGAAACCTGCCAATCCTTGCTCGGACGCTGGCAATCCTCCCCCAATTCAATGCCATTATTAAAAGAACTTCAGCGCGAATTACATACCTTAAAAGGTGGCGCAAGAATGGTCGGTATTTCGGCAATGGGCGATTTGAGCCATCAATTAGAATCTGTATTAACTAAAATCGTTGATGGTAATGCACAATCAAATCCAGTTCTTCAAGGCATTGTTCAAGAAAGCGTCGATGAACTTGCAACCATGCTAGAAAGCGTTAAAAGCGGAGGTTCTCCTCATCCAGCTCAGCATTTAATTAGCAAAATTGCGGGTGCATTAGATGTGAGCAATGCGGTTGAGCATCCAGTTGCAAAAGCTGATCCCGTAGAAACCAAACCCACTAAAGTAGAAAAAGCCGATAAAGCCGATAAATATGAGGAAAATCAAAGCAGTGAAACGTCAAGCGCTGATCCTGATGAACGGGTTCGAGTAAGTGCATTATTGATCGACAAATTAACCAATTTAGCGGGTGAAATGGCGATTTCTCGTGCCCACATGGAACAACAACAAGGTGCGGTGAAAAGCAATATCATTGAAATGGAACAAACCGTCATGCGATTGCGTGATCAATTACGGCGCTTAGAAATAGAAACCGAAGTCCAAATTATTTCTAATTATAGTCATGTAATTGTACCAACTTTTGGAATGGATAAACGTCAACCAAATAGTAGCGATGATTTTGATTTGTTAGAAATGGATCGTTTCTCAACGTTGCAACAACTTTCTCGCAGCTTGATGGAAACCGTTAATGATTTACAAAATATTCAAGATAATTTGAGAAACTTAACCCGTCAAAGTGACTCGTTGCTCATTCAACAAAACCGCATTGGGGCTGAACTACAAGACGGCATTATGCGCACTCGGATGATTCCGTTTTCTCAAATTTCTCCTCGGTTGCATCGGATTGCACGTTTAACGTCGCGTGAATTACATAAGAAGGTCAATTTTGTCATCAACGATGATACGATTGAATTTGAAAGAACGGTTTTAAATAGAATTGTCGCGCCGCTCGAACACATGTTGAGAAACGCGATTGGTCACGGCATCGAAGAATCTGAAATCCGCGTCAAAGCTGGCAAACCCGACATGGCGACCATTCGCATCGATTTGGCGCAAGAAGGCGCAGAATTAGTGTTGAGATTAGGCGACGACGGCGGCGGTTTGAATTACGAAGCGATCCGCGAAAAAGCCCAAGCGCGTGGTTTATTGAAAGCAGGGCAACACGTTTCAGATCAAGAACTTAGCCGATTTATTTTAGAACCTGCGTTCTCGACCGCCAAAGCGATTACCCAAGTGTCGGGACGTGGGGTCGGAATGGACATCGCCAACAGTGAAATTCGGGCGCTCGGCGGAACATTGAACATTTACTCGACGCGCGGACACGGCACGACTTTTGAGATTCGCCTGCCGTTGTCGTTGACCATTAGCCAAGCGTTGCTCGTTCACGTGGGCGAAGAAACGATGGCGATTCCGTTGCACAATGTCGATGCGGTGATGCGTCTGCCGCGTCAAGAAGTTTTCTTAGAAAACAACGAAGAACGTTTCCATTCATACATGCAGCACGATTATCGAATTGCGCATCTTGCTGATTTACTTAGATTTCCACGCGCATCGGTTGATACGGCATTGCTGCCTGTTTTGTTGGTGAGCTCGGGCAAACATCGTGTCGCGTTAGTCGTTGATATGATTGAAGGAAGTCGCGAAGTGGTCATGAAATCGGTCGGACCACAATTAAGCGCCATTCGGTGGATTTCAGGCGCAACCATTTTGGGCGACGGGCGCGTGGTGATTATTTTGGATATGCTGACATTGCTGCGCAGTAATTTGGAAACGCCCACCAAAATTACCCATCAAGACAATACCTTACAAGCACAAGAAAAAATCATCGCCAAAACCATCATGGTGGTCGACGACTCGATTACGGTTCGAAAAGTCACCGCTAACTTATTGAAACGTCAAGGCTGGGAAGTCGTGACCGCCAAAGACGGCGTGGATGCGGTGGCGCAATTACAAGAAGTGATTCCCGACTTAATGTTGCTCGACGTAGAAATGCCACGCATGGATGGTTTTGAACTCGCCACCCAAATCCGCAACACCGAACATTTACGCCACATCCCGATCATCATGATCACCTCGCGCACGGGCACCAAACACCGTGAACGCGCCTCCAAAATCGGCATCGACCGTCATCTCGGCAAACCCTTCAACGAACAAGAATTACTCGAAAACATTAATTCTTTGCTACCCGCTTAAAAAGAAAGTTTCTCTCGTTATCAAATTAAAACTTGGTAACGAGTTTCATCACTTATGTACATATAAAAAAATGGGGTAATGATCAAAAATATCTCTTGCTTTTGATCACAGCCAAAACCCCTTTTCGCTAATCCAACAATGCAATAATTAATAAAACCAAACCCACAATTGCAGCAGTCACGCCTAAGACTGATAAGTCCATGAATATCTTAGTATTTAAGCCAATTAACAACGCCGCACTAATCAAAAAAGAACCGCCCGCGATGGCTAAAATATTCCGTCGATGATAATTTTGTAAAATTTGTTGTAATTCAAGTTGTTGAGAATTCTCGCGTTGGGGTTTCCGCATTTCTAATAACGCATCGTGCAATAAACGCGGTAATTCTGGAAGCGTTTCAACCCATTGAGGAACTTCTTCTTTTAAATTATGCCAAATTGCTCCAATTCCTACCCGTTCTTTCATCCATTTTTCTAAATAAGGTTGCGCGGTTTGCCACAAATCCAAATCGGGATATAATTGTCGCCCCAATCCTTCAATATTTAAAAGCGTTTTTTGTAATAAAACTAATTGAGGTTGCACTTCCATATTGAAACGTCGAGCGGTTTGAAATAAACGCAACAACAACAAACCAAATGAAATCTCTTTTAACGGGCGATTAAAAATCGGTTCACAAACGCTACGAATTGCCCCTTCAAACTCTTCTACGCGAGTATTTGGCGGCACCCAACCCGAATCAACATGTAATTCTGCCACCCGCCGATAATCACGATGAAAAAACGCCAGAAAGTTCTCCGCCAAATAATGTTGATCGGCTTTGCTCAACGTCCCCATAATCCCAAAATCCACTGCAATATAATTTGGATAATCGGGATTTGAAATGTTCACAAAAATATTACCCGGGTGCATATCTGCGTGAAAGAAATTATCTCGAAAAACTTGCGTGAAAAAAAGCTCAACGCCCGCTTCCGCTAAATATTTCAAATTGGTATGATTTGCTCTCAACGTTGCAAGGTGACTAATCGGCACACCAAACACTCTTTCCATAACAAAAACGCGAGGGTTGCAATAGTCCCACATTACTTCTGGTACATATAACAAATGCGACTCTTCAAAATTACGCCGCAACATTGCACAATTACCCGCTTCACGCAATAAATCTAATTCATCATTCAAATGGTGTTCAAATTCATTCACCACTTCAACGGGATGTAATCGTTTTCCTTCCGACCAATACTTTTCAGCTAAATGAGCAAATAAATACATCACTTCAATATCACGTTTAATGCGTTTTGAAATCCCCGGACGAATGATTTTAACCACCACTTCTCGACCATCACTCAAACGTGCCGCGTGAACCTGTGCAATCGAGGCAGCCGCTAAAGGATTTTCTTCAAAATAAGCAAAGACTTCTTCTGGCGGTTTTCCATAGGCTTTTTCTAATACTTTGCGAGAAACTTCCAATGGAATCGGCGTAACGCGATCTTGTAATTTGGCTAATTCATCAGCCAAATCATCAGGCAATAAATCTCGTCGAGTTGATAAGATTTGTCCAAATTTAACAAAAATAGGACCCAGTTCCTCTAAGGCTTCGCGTAATCGTTCTCCGCGTAACTTATTGTATTTATTGTTATTTAACCAATATGCGGGCGTTAAAAATAAAACAATTCTAAATAAATACCACAAACGAGTTTCTCTTAGAACTTCATCTAAACCATGACGCACTAAAGTTAAATAAATAACGCTTAAACGAATTAAAGAGTACATTAGAATTTATAACCACAATGTAGCGCAACAATGCCGCCTGTTAAATTAAAATATTCGCAGCGTTCAAATCCCACTTCTTCCATCATTTGCTTTAAAGTTTCTTGATCAGGGTGCATACGAATAGATTCCGCCAAATAACGATAACTTTCTTCATCATTGGCAACCATTTTTCCTAAGAAAGGTAAAATCTGAAAAGAATAAACATCATATAAGGCTTTTAGCGGAGGAAAATGCACTTGCGAAAACTCCAACACAAATAACCGTCCGCCCGGTTTTAAAACCCGAAACATCGACGCTAAGGCGTTATCTTTATTGGTGACGTTTCTCAATCCAAATGCAATCGTAATTAAATTAAAATGATCGTCTTCAAAAGGTAAGTTTTCTGCATCGGCTTGCACACAATGAACATTTCCCACAATACCTTCATTAATTAAGCGATCTCTTCCTACATTTAACATTTCTGCATTAATATCTGCCAAAACCACTTCTCCGCTTTCTCCAACCTGTTGCGCAAAAGCTGAGGTTAAATCACCCGTTCCTCCCGCGACATCTAATATTTTCCACCCTTTTTGAACAGCGGCTAAATTAATCGTAAATTGCTTCCACAAACGATGAATACCTAATGACATCAAATCGTTCATTAAATCATAATTAGGGGCAACAGAATCAAAAACTGCTTTAACTTTTTGAACCTTTTCATGCACTGGGACTTTTTGAAAGCCAAAATGTGTTTCTTCTGTATTCATTTGAGGATTCCTTGTTTAGAATTTGTAACCTACTTTGAAAACAATTTCTCGTGAGGGCGCTGGCAATGGATTATGACCACCATTATAGGGTTGAATAAAACGAAATTTATCGTTAAATATATCATAAATTCCAATCCCTATATCACCATTTTTAAACCACGTTGGTTTATAACGTAAAAAAACATTTGCTAAGGCTGACGCTGGGAATTTCTTTAAATAAGCATTACCAACATTATCTACCCCGTCATAACCATAACGAGAACTATAAAAAATAAGAGAAGAATTTAAAGTTAATTGAGGTGTTAAATTAAAGGTGGCATTTAAAGTTGTTTTATGGGTTGGAAATGCTAAACTTACTGATTTTATTTCATTGCCCGTTTGAAAGTCAAAAACCTTTTGATTCTCTGCTGACCCATAGATTTTTTGATAATATGAATGATTTAAAGCTACGTTTCCCCATTTTTCTTTAAAACGCCATTCTGTTTCAATGCCCCGCGTACCCATTTTCTCTGTTGAGTTGAAATAAGTATCTAATCCTGTTGTTGATAAAACGTCGTAGATAATACTATTGGTTGCCATATTATGAAAAACATTTGTTGTAATAGTCATGTTCTTATGAATTTGATAACCAATTTCTGCTTCAAAAACTTTATTTTTCTCGGTTTGAATATCTGAGTTTAAATAAACATTATAAGCAACGGGTGTGCGAAATGAGTGTCCATATAAGAATTTGTAATGAAATTGCTCAATTATATTTGTCAATGCCAAACGAGGAACAATGGCACTTCCAAAAATATTATGATGTTCATAACGAACGCCAGTTGTAATATTTCCCCACGTTGATTTGTAATCGCTTTCTAAAAATAAAGTGTAATTATTAAAGTTTGGGATTTTTTTAGGGTCAATAATTTTCTTATCTGTTGATTTATCTAAATAAAATTCCGCTCCCGTTACAAATTGAAACTGATCATTCAATACATAATTCAAACGGCTTTTTAACCATGAATGCTCAACGATATTTTTAATTAAATCCTCTGGAACACCATTATCACTTGTCCAAGATTGATCGTGTTGATAACCACCTTCAATATTTAGTTTTAAATCACTATTAAAATCATAGAAATATTTAGCTAAATACGCCCACATTTGGAAATCAACTTTCATAGGATATTCAGCAACCTCTCCATATCCATCATAACTATGCAAACGGTAATTATCTATTAAAAGACGACTACTAAAATTGCCATTACGCAAACTAAAGTTAAGAAAATGGGGATTTAATTGATTTGTATTTGTCATATTAAGCGCTTTTCCATTCGTATCAAGATACTCACTATCACTACGTTGCCCTTTCCCCACATAACCCGCCGCCGTGATTTCTAGTTCTTTATTTATTTTATTGCCATACATGAAGCTGATGTTTTGTTGTCCAATGGTTTTTAGCATTTGTCCGTGCGTTAAATTAATTTGAATTCCATCAATGTCTTCGGCGTTTTTTGTAATGATATTAATAACACCTAGTTCTGCAAATCCTCCATAATTAACTGACCCCGGTCCTCGCATAATTTCAATACGTTTGATATGTTCTAAGGGATAATGATTTCCTAAAGCAAGATTACCGTAATTCCTCTCATTCATTTCAATGCCATCAATGAGCATTAACATTTTACCTTCATGCACCCAAGTTCCTCGCATTCCAATCCCAACCACATTAAGTACATCCATTCCAAAATCAAATCCGGGCACTAATCGTAAAACATCGATTAAATCTCTCGCCCCGCTTTGGGTAATTTCTTCATCAGTAATAATAGAAACAATCCCAGGCGTTTCTCTCAATGATTTTTCTTTAGTTTTTGAAGCAACAGAAACCTCCACATTCATCAAATCTTCTAAAGAAAAATTACGGAGTTTTGTAATATCATTAGCATAAGAATTGACGGTGATGATGAGTGGAATCACCACATATAAAATAAGCGTCCATGTTAGTTTCATTATTATGTTTAAACCATTGAAGAATAATTAGGCTAAAATATAAGCAAAAAATCGAACAAAAAACCTGCATATTTTATAAAGTTAAAATAAAACAAGCAGGCTTTCTAAAAGAAAATTACAAACGAACAGGCATTACAACATAAGTATAATTTGATTCACCGCTAGGAATGAATAAAGTCGCACTTCCTACATCACGAAACGCTAATTCAACTTCACTCGTATCAATGACATTTGTTGTATCTGACAAATAGGAAACATTAAAGCCAATTTCTAAAGGTTCTTTATCATATTCAACATCGATACTTTCTTCGGCTTCTTCACCTTCAAATTGGGCGATAATTTTGAGGACATTGCTTTCAAGTGCCATCCGAACGGTTTTGAATTTTTCTTGCGTCATAATTGCCGCACGTTTTAAGGCTTGAGAAAGCGCCTGTGTTTGAACACTTAAACGATAAGAACACATTTCAAGATTTGGAACAACTGTCGCGTAATCTGGATAGCGCCCATCAATCAATTTAGACGTTAATGTAACCCCTTGCATTTCAAAGCGAATAAACTTTTTGTTCAAATACACAGAAATGTTATCATTACCTGTTTCTGTTAAACGTTTATTTAATTCAAGCGCAGTTTTACGAGGAACAATTGATTGCACACTTTCCTCAACATTTAGTGCCATCGGTAATTTCACCCATGCTAAACGATGACCATCCGTTGCAACCACATTCAAACCCTCAGGTTTTGCATCAAATAAAACCCCGTTCAAATAATAACGTGCATCATTAACCGCCATTGCAAATGCAGTGCGATCTAATGCGTCTTTGATAAAGTTTGCGGGCATTTGAAAATCAGGGTTTTCTAATCCTTCTTCTAATCGGCATGGGAAATCCATTTTGTTATAAGACGAAAGCGTAAAACGGCTTTTACCTGATTTAACGACCACCTTATTAGTTTCTTCATTGTGATCTAATTGAATGACGGCATTATTAGAAAACGATTTACAAATGTTTAATAATTTGTGCGCAGGCACTGCAAACGCCATATCACTTTCAGGTTGATTCGTGAGTTCTTTATTTGCAATCACCTCAATTTCACCATCTGTGGTTGTTAAACGCAAAAGGCTACCTTCTGTTTCAATCAACACAAATTCTAAAATAGGTAAAACGTATTTTTTCTCAACAATACCCGTAACCCGTTGTAATACAGGTAAAAAATCTTCGCGTGAAATATCTAACATCATAAGGATTGATCCCGTTAGCAAAAAATAGTCTATTATAACAAATTAGCCCATTATTCATCGTTGTCTTTCCAAAGTTTTTCCCACCAATTATTATTATCAGGTTCATCAATGGGTTGCACTGGAAATTCAACTTTCTTTTGCACTTCATTAATATCCCAGCCCGTTAAAGCAGATAAGGTTTGCACTTCTTTTTTCAAACGATCCGTCAAACGTTTGCGATAATCTTTTGCTGCCGCGCAATTCATTTCTCCTTTCCAAGCATGACGCAACACATAACGCCCTTGAAAATTATCACGATCTGCCGTTTCTTGAAATACTAAATCCTCTGGAAAATTCTCTGCGTTGTAACGAACATGCAAACGACTGACAAATACGTTTTGAGCGGGGGTATTTATTTTCGCCATTTCTTTATTATCATTTAACCAAAACACGCCGAGTTTTCTCAATTCTTTTGAAGAAAGTGGATCAGCCGCACACGGATCGCACCAATTCATATCCCACGCATATTCTAAAAACACCGCTTTCATATTTTCTTTTTTAACTTGCGTATCAAATAACGCTTTGTAGAAATCTCCAAACTCATTTTTGATATACACTGGAACATCCATGTTGCTCGGTAATTTGATTGTCCGATAATTCGTGGTTTCTACCCGTCCTTTTGAAGTCAACGCATACACAAACAAATCCTGCGTTCCTTCCGAATTAATTGTCCCTAAACGAATCGGCAACATAAACTTCGGTGATTCATAAGCCACTTGAATTGGACGTAAATAATTAAAACCCAATTTGCTTTGTTCAGTTACATTCACTTTTGCGACAAAAAACTTCATATTTTGTTTAATGTAACTTCCCAACACTTCCTCTGCACCGTCGGGAATTTTGTAATCGTTATCTTTTAACCAATTCGTTAATCCGTCGCTTTCTTCCGCAGAGAGAATTAAAATATCATATTCTCCAATCGTATAACTGGCTTCGATTTTAACGTGGTAATCTTTTTTTGCAGTAGCTCTTTCAGCAGATTCTAATTTAGGTGCAGCAGCAGTAGGTGCTGGCATTCCTTTGTATTTTTTAGGTTCTGCGCAAGGATTTTCATCAAAATACTCAACTAAACGTGGTGCAGTGTAAGCATCTAAATGATCTATACTTTTTCTGTCGCCAATATTGATTTGAGTTTTCTTTAAAACCACTGGAACGGGAATCACCACTGCAAATTCTTTCATGTCACCTTTGAAATCATTTGCCATTGTTAAAACGGTTTTATCCTCTTGTCGAACTAAAACCACTTGAGAGGCTTTGTTAAATAATTTAGCATCACCTTTTGCCACATAAAATCCACAAAATGCCATTACATTTTGATTTAATAAAAAAGCGAATAAGAATAAAAATAAACGCATTACATCCTCCAATCATAAGGTTGAGCTGGAAACCATTTGTCTAATAACGGAATCCATAACGAAAAAAACGCCAATGACCATAACAAACCATTGGTTCTAAATAATACAAATTGCACAAAACCAGCACCGA
>JFJP01005602.1_pt1 | contig 15730 bp, 16 predicted proteins | sample 431651 | NCBI WGS metagenome assembly JFJP01 (sample SAMN02602958, study PRJNA72255) | Microbial mat metagenome, whole genome shotgun sequencing project. | biome: fresh water; feature: sink hole; material: water; isolation source: purple microbial (photo- and chemosynthetic) mats found in... | reverse complement strand
ACAACTCTGATGCCGCCAAGTCCAAGCCGCTGGCCTGGCGCAACGCCTGGGACATCCCTGAGCTGACCAAGCAGGCCGACGCCGCCGTGCTAGAGCGTGACCCGGCCAAGCGCAAAGCCATGTACGAGAAGATGCAGGCCGAATTTCGCGCCACCAGCCCGTTTGTGATGCTTTATCAGCAAACCGAAGTGGCGGCGTACCGCACTAATGTGGATGGTCTGAGGATTGGTTCGACTTCGGACTCAACCTACGTTTACCGCGTGACCAAGCGCTAACGGGCCGAAGGGATGGTCGTGATGAGCACATTAAGCCAAATTCAAGCGGAGGCGGCAGCGCTGCCGCACCATGTGCAGGCTGAGGTGCTGGATTTTGTCCAGTTCGTCAAGCAGCGCCGCGGCTTGCCGCGCGTGGTGCCCGAGCTGCCAGATGCAACGACTGCCGAGGGTGATTCGCCTTTGTTTCGTGCGCTGACTGATGCTGGTTTTGTGGGCTGCATCGACACCCATGAGCAGTTGTCAACCCATTACAAGGATCATCTCGATTTTTCAGCCAAGGTGGGTGTTCAGCGATGATTTTGGTGGACACGGGGGCCTGGTTGGCGCTGGCTGACAAGGGCGATGCCTACCATGTGCGCAGCCGGGAGTTTTTTCGCGCTAACCGCGAACCGCTGATCACCACTTTTCCGGTGCTGGTGGAAAGTGTGCACCTGATGTTCAAACGCATCGGTACGGCGAAAACACTGGCCTGGTTGGACACCATGAGCCGCCAGCGGGTGGATGTTTTTTCCATGACGGTAGACCACTTGCCCCGGCTCACTGCCTTGATGCTCCAATACAGTGACTTGCCAATGGACTTGGCTGATGCCTCATTGGTTCTATTGGCTGAAGAATTGGGTGAGGGACGAATCGTCAGTTCTGATGAGCGTGACTTTCATGCCTATCGTTGGAAAAACCGCCATCCGTTTTCCAATCTGCTCGCATGAAAATCTCTCGCGCCATCGCGCGCTTCGCCCTTGCCATCGTCCTGACCTACCTGGGTTTGCTGGCGGTCACCTTCTTTATTGGTCGGGTGATTCCGATCGACCCGGTGCTGGCGGTGGTGGGTGACCACGCGCCCGAGCATGTGATTGCCCGCACGCGCGAGGAAATGGGGCTGAACAAGCCGCTCTACACCCAGTTTGCCATCTATGTCGGCAAGGTGCTGACAGGTGATTTCGGCGTGTCGGTGCTTACTTCCAACCCGGTGCTGCAAGATATTCGCCGCGCATTCCCCGCCACCTTTGAGCTGGCCACACTGGGCATTCTGATCGGCGCGGGGTTTGGCGTGCCGCTGGGGGTGTGGGCGGCGGTGCGCCGAGGGGGCGTGGCCGACCAGGTGGTGCGGGTGATGGGCTTGATTGGTTATTCGGTGCCGATTTTCTGGCTCGGGCTGATGGCGCTGGTGCTGTTTTATGCCAAGCTGGACTGGGTGGCTGGGCCGGGGCGCATTGATGTGACTTATGAATACATGTTCACCGCCACCACCGGCATCCTGTTGCTCGACACTGCCATGCAGGGCCAGTGGGAGGCGTTTCGCAATGTGTTTGCGCACCTGATTTTGCCGGCCTCGCTGCTGGGTTACTTTTCGCTGGCCTACATCAGCCGCATGACGCGCTCGTTCATGCTCAATGAATTAAGCCAGGAATATGTGGTGGCGGCGCGCGCCAAAGGTTTGAGTGAGGCGCGCATCATTTGGCGGCACGCGCTGCGCAACGCCATGGTGCCGCTGGTGACCGTCATCACACTGTCGTATGCGGGGTTGCTGGAAGGCTCGGTGTTGACCGAAACCGTGTTTGCCTGGCCGGGGCTGGGCTTGTATATCACCAATTCGCTGCAAAACGCCGACATGAACGCGGTGCTGGGCGGCACGATTGTGGTCGGCTCGGTGTTTATTGGGCTCAATTTGCTGTCTGACTTGCTGTACCGCACGCTTGACCCAAGGACGCGTCAGCGATGAACATAATGTGCTTCATGATCTCAAATAACATAGCTGGTAGCGCAATAGCTGTAAGGGCTAGAGCCTGTTTTTGTATAAATTTATCGGGGCCGGCACGATGACCCGTAAAGCGGTAATGACAGTGGCGCAAGCGGGTGGCCTGCACGCCTGGCTGATGTCCGAGCGACCGGCCTCACGTCGCCAAGCCGCCTTGGGGCGTGCCTATGGTGCGTGGCGTATGTTTGCGCGCAACCGGCTGGCGATGCTCGGTTTGTTCATCGTGCTTCTGCTGGTGGGGGTAGCGCTGTTTGCCAACCAACTGGCACCGTTTTCACCATTTGAGGGCGATTTGCGCACCACCCGGCTGCTACCGCCGTCCAGCCAGTTCTGGCTGGGCACCGACGACCAGGGGCGCGATATTTTGTCGCGGTTGATTTTTGGCTCGCGCATCACGCTGTTTGTGGTGTTTCTGGTGGCTGTGCTGGCCGCCCCGATTGGCTTGCTGGTGGGCACCGTGGCGGGGTATGCCGGCGGCCTGGTGGATGCGGCGCTGATGCGCATCACCGATATTTTTCTGGCGTTTCCTCGGCTGATTCTGGCGCTGGCGTTTGTGGCGGCGCTCGGGCCGGGCATCGAGAACGCGGTGATTGCGATCGCCATCACCTCCTGGCCGGCCTACGCACGTCTGGCGCGGGCCGAGACGCTGACCATCCGCCAGACCGACTACATTGCTGCCGTGCAACTGATCGGCGCGTCGCCCTGGCGTATTGTGTTTCGCCACATCATGCCGCTGTGCGTGTCGTCGGTGATTGTGCGCGTCACGCTCGACATGGCCGGCATCATCCTCACCGCCGCTGGCCTTGGCTTTTTGGGCCTGGGCGCGCAACCCCCCAGCCCGGAATGGGGTGCCATGATTGCCAACGGCCGCCAGTATGTGCTGGACCAATGGTGGGTGGCTGCCGCCCCGGGGGCCGCCATCTTTTTGATCAGTCTGGCGTTTAACCTGCTGGGTGACGGTTTGCGTGATGCGCTCGACCCGAAGGGGGTGAAATGAGCCAGACCCTGGTGTCACAAGCAGAGCCGATGCTGGTAGTGGATGACCTGCGGGTGTCGTTCCCCAGCCGCGATGGGGGCTGGGTGGAGGCGGTGCGCGGTGTGTCGTTCACGCTGGGGCGCGAGCGCTTGGGGCTGGTGGGTGAATCTGGCTCAGGAAAATCGCAAACCGGTCGGGCCATTTTGGGTCTGACGGCACCTGAAGGCCGCGTCAGCGCAAAAAAACTGACGTTCAACGGTGTGGATTTGCTCAACTGTTCGCCCAAGCAGCGCCGCGAGTTGCGCGGTGGCCGTATTGCCATGGTGCTGCAAGACCCCAAGTTTTCGCTGAATCCGGTGATGACGATTGGTCGCCAGATCATGGAAACCCTGCTGGCGCACAGCCGCATGTCGGACAAGGCGGCACGCCAGCGCGCCCTCGAAGCCCTGCAATCGGTGCAGATTGACGACCCCGAGCGCGTCTTCAAGCTCTACCCGCATGAGGTGTCTGGCGGCATGGGTCAGCGCGCGATGATCGCCATGATGCTGATCGCCGAGCCTGACCTGTTGATAGCAGATGAGCCTACCTCGGCGCTGGATGTGACGGTGCAACTGCAAGTACTGGCGATTTTGGATGCGCTGGTGGTGCAGCGCGGCATGGGGCTGATTTTTGTCTCGCACGACTTGCGCCTGGTGTCCACTTTTTGCGACCGCATCCTGGTGATGTATGCCGGCAAAGTGGTTGAAGAGCTGCCTTCCGGTGACTTGGCGCACGCCAAACACCCCTACACCCAGGGCTTGCTGAATTGTCTGCCCAAGCTAGGTGACGACCGCCACCCGTTGCCCACGCTGAACCGTCAACCGGAGTGGGCGCTGTGAACTTGAAGGGCCTGACAGCCACACCGAATCCGGAATCCGCTCGCCCTGAGCTGGTCGAAGGGCGAGGCCGTGTTTCTACACTTCAACACGCGCCAGACACGCCAGGCTCAGCACAAACGATGAAAGTTGGCCTGGAAGTGCAGAACCTGCGGGTGACATACGACGGCTTTGTGGCCGTAGCCGACACCAGTTTTCAGGTGCAGCCGGGCGAGAGTTTTGGCATTGTGGGTGAATCGGGCTCGGGCAAATCTACCGTGCTGCGCGCCATTTGCGGGCTGGCCCCGAAAACCGGTACTGTGAAATTGCTCGGCAATGCAGCGCCGGCCTTGCCGCTGCCGGGCAGCAAACCGTTCAGGCGGCTGGTGCAAATGGTGTTTCAAGACCCCTATGGCTCCTTGCACCCACGCCACACGGTGGACAAAATTCTGGCCGAGCCGCTGGCGATTCACGGCATCAGTGACGAGCAGACGCGCATTGAACGCGCGTTGGACGAGGTGGGCCTGGGCAGCGGCTTCCGGTTTCGCTACCCGCACCAGCTCTCAGGCGGCCAGCGCCAGCGCATTGCCGTGGCGCGCGCGCTGATTCTGGAGCCGCAGATTTTGCTGCTCGACGAACCCACCTCGGCACTTGATGCCTCGGTGCAGGCCGAAGTGCTGAATTTGCTGGAGGTGTTGCGCGAGCGCCGCGGTTTGAGCTTCATCATGGTGAGCCATGATCTGGCAGTGGTGACGCACTTGTGTCAGCGACTGATGGTGATGCAACGTGGCAAAACTGTTGAGCTGCTCAGTTCAGCGGATTTGGCAGCGCACCGCGTCAACGACCCGTACACGCAGAACCTGATGGTCGCCTCCGGCGGTTTTCGGCGCACCTGCCCAGACGCAGCAACAGCGGCCCGCACAGGCGAGTCCAACTGAAGAATCAAGTCACAAATGAATCTAGTCTTTGCAATTTCCCTTTGCAATTTCCGAGAAAAATTCCAAAAAGTCATGAAGTCATTCGTCGCGAGGGTGCAACTCCCACAAATTCAATCAGGCTCCTGCTGTTCTGTAGGAGTCGCGCCCCCGCGACGAAGGCGGTCCGATTCCAGCTCGTCCGGCTTAACGTGAAACACCCGGTAGAAGCGGCATCCTGCCGCTTGGCATCCGGCTGGAAGCCACATCTACAGCACAGTTTCATTTTTCGGGGTGGCTGGCAGGCCATGCAATTTAGGATGAACCCGCCATGTGCCTGATCGCCTGGAACTGGCAGCCCGGCAGCGATTGCCCGCTGCTGCTGGTGGCCAATCGTGACGAGTTTTATGCCCGCCCCAGCGCTGCACTGCATGCCTGGGCTGATGCACCCATCGTTGCCGGGCGTGACCTGCAGGCTGGTGGCACCTGGCTGGGCATCAGCCGCAGCAGGCGCATGGCCGCACTGACCAACTACCGCCACCCGGCCATGATGCGCAGTGATGCACCATCGCGTGGCGAGTTGGTCAGCGGCTTTTTGCAGGGCGATGCCAACGCCGCAGATTACCTGAGCCAGCTCAAGGCGAGGGCAGGGCAGTACAACCCGTTCAACCTGCTGGTGTTCGACGGCATCCACCTGATGGGCTTGCAAAGTCGTGATGCGCGTCTGTTGTGTTTTGCACCAGGCGTAGGTGCCGTGTCAAATGCCGACTTTCACACCCCGTGGCCCAAACTGGGCCAGCTCACCAGTGGCTTGCAAAGCCTGCTCTCTCATGGCCCTGCCACCGACGAGCAGCTGCTGGCATTGCTGCACGACAGCAGCCCGGCTACTGATGCCGAGCTACCCAGCACCGGCATCCCGCTGGCCTTGGAGCGCGTGTTGTCGGCTACCTTTATCGCCACGCCAGACTACGGCACCCGCGCCTGTAGCGTGCTGCGCTATACAAAACACCAGATTGACTTTTCAGAACACAGCTTTGATGCCCAGGGTGCTGCTGGTTCGGTCACGCTAAGCTTGTTGCTACCATCATGAAACATAGCTGCCAGCGCAATAGCCGTATGGGCTAGAGGCCTAAAACATGCTTAAACCAGTCACAGCCGGCTGAGCAGCTCCGCCTTTTTGGTGGCGTATTCCTGCTCGGTCAGAATGCCCCGACTTTGCAGCGTGGCCAGTTTTTCGATGCTGGCAAAAATATCGCCACCGCTGCCATCGGACGCTGGCGCAAAGTTCGTTGCTGCCGGGGGATTGACGGGTGCAAAGTTGTTGTTGCTATAGCTCGGTTGCGGTGCCGGCGTTGGCGCTGGCAGCGGCGGCTGGCCGTTGATGCTGACCACCGGCAAGCGTGACAAGTCAACGTAACCATACTGGCTGGAAAACGTCACCGAATAGCCGCCGCTTTGTTGTTGCGACACGCCGCCGATGTTGTGGTCCAGCGTGTCGTACACGATGACCTGGCCGTTGGATTCGATGGCCAGTCGGCGCGCTTGCGAAAACCAGGCGTAGCGCATGCCGTTTTGGCCGCCCGAGCTGTTGGGCCATTTCAGGTCGGGGCCCCACCAGTCGGGCTGCACCGGTGCGGCGACAAACAGGCTGTTGGGGTTGTTGCCGGCATTGCCGCCGCCACCCGACTGGTTATAAACGGTGTTGCCATTCTGGCTTTGGTTTTGAAAGCTGCCGCTGCGGATCAGGTCGGGCTGGTTGGCAATCAGGCGGGCCAACTCGGCGCACAGGTTGTCCACCCGGCCTTTGAGGTAATTGTTGAACATGTCACCAATCATCGTCATGCCGCCTTGCATCCACTGGCCGGAACCACCGAACTCAAAATGGCTGAATTGCGCCATGCTGCCGTTGCCGTTGATCACGGCGTTGAGCATGGTCTGTACCGCGTCAAAACTGAAACCATGGCGCTGAGCGATGTCTTGCACGGCTTGAATGCCGGCGGGGGAGAGTTGAGGCATGGAGAGTTACCAAAGTTGAAGTCTTAAAACCGCCGCATGGCGGTGTGCCATCGGGGAAAACCCGTGGAATGTAGTTCATTCCCAAAATGGTGCATGAATTTGCCCGGTTTGCGCCGCTTTTGGCGGGGCAAGATCGGCAATCTAGCGCGTTAACCCCAGCGCCTGCCACAAAAAGTCATACGAGACTTCAGCGCGACCCTGTTGCGCCGCCTGGGCTGTTTCGGCAGCCTGATAACTGCGCAACAGGCCTTTGACCCGCTCCAGACCCGCCGAGGTTTTGATCGCCTGGCGTGGCGTATTGTGATCCAGCGCCGGAATCGACTCATCTGCCCAATTCGCATAATGGCGATGAATCATTTCGGACACCATTTGCGTCATGGTGGCGGCATCGAGCGCGGGCGCTGCTGGCGAAGATCGTTTGCCATTTTTCGACGGTGGCCGGGCGGCAGATTTTTGCGCGGCCGCCAGCATCTCCTCTTGATCCTGTACTTTTCTTCTGACAAATGTGACGCTGGTGCCTGCCAGCGCCGTAAACCAGACCCGGCCTGCGTCGGCGTAGCCTTGTGTCTGATAAAACAGTTCGAGCTGATCGGGCTTCTTGCCCGGATTGAGATACACCGTAGCGCGCATCTGGCCGTCGGTGCAGTCCATCAGGCGTGCCCAGCCTTCCAGCCGGTCACCCTCCACATCGGGCTGGGTGGCCAGGGCCTGCGCCAGCGCCGCTTCGTCGTTGACACGGTAGTGGTCGGTGATCATTTTTATCGACTCGCCTGAATAATGGTCAATCAGGGTCGGCATCGATGCCGGTGTTAGCCAATGCTGTAACCATTCACGCATGATGATCTGGGCCATTTTGCGCGGGGCATCAAGCTGCTGGCCACACGTTTCGTCATACTCACGAAGCAGTGACAGCGTCCTCGGCCCGGACACCAAGGTGAACATATAGGCCGACCCTGACATTTCAAAATGGTCCCCCGCACGCACGATGCGGCAGCCCAGCATATCGCCGGGATGCAAAATTTGCGTGCCTGTGCGCTCACGCACGACCAACGGCTCAGCTTCTTTGTCGAGCGCATCACACAGCGTCATTTGTTGGCCTTGCACCACATCCGTGATGTCATACAGGCGCAGCGGGCGCTGGCCCATTTGTTGGATCCAGTCGCGCTGGGCCGGATTCAGGCGCGGACCGGTCGGGCCAAGCAGGTAATCATTGATGCGCCGGATGTCGCCGCGGGCCTGGATATTGCCTTCGGCCAATAGCCACTCGATCATGTTGACTTCAACGCTTTGCAGGATATCCTGGTCTAACGTTGCAAGTGTTTGCATCTCATCTTCCGTGATCAACTCATGGTACAAATTAAAGGCCGCGTTTTGCCAGCCCTTGCGGTGCATGGAAGACAGCCAGGCGAAACAGGTTTCAACAGCACCTTGGTGCGGGGCAGGTGTTTGGGTGTAAGTCATGGTGGGATTTGAATGCTGATGAAGCCTGGATTGTCCCCGACCTGGGTCGGCTGGATTCCCGCCTTCGCGCCAATGTCGGCTTGCAGGTTCATCGTGCAGGCGGGGGGGATCAGGCCAACTGCAAGAACCCCAGCACCTCGTCAATATGCTGGTCGTAGTCACTTAGCGCGTGGTCGCTGACAGCAAGCAATTTGATGGTGGCATCGCTGAAATGCGCGTGCATCTCACGCCAGTCCAGCACCTCGTCACCCTTGGCAATGACGGCAAAATAGCGCTCGGGCTGGCTGATACGGCGCAGTTCCATGGCGCGCAGTTCGTCAATGTAGTGCGGCTCCAGCACAAAGTGGGTGTCGGGCGCGTGCCACAAGGTTTGCTCGCCCACATGCGGTGCCAGGTCGCGCGCCGGGCGTACCGCCGGGTTCAGCAGCACTGCCTTGCAGCTCAGCCGCTCGGCCAGCCAGGTGGCGTAAAAACCACCCAAAGACGAACCGATGATGGCCGTGCTGGTGCTTGGCCAGCCGTCAATGGCATGCAGCACTTCGGCCATCGCCTGATGCGGCGATGCCGCCAGCATCGGGCACAGCCAAGTGACAGTCGGGTGACGTTCGGCGACGGCGGCGGCTGTCATGCGTGCCTTGTTGGAAGCCGGTGATGACAAAAATCCGTGCAGGTAAAGCAGATGCGTGGTGTTCATCAGAAAATTTATAAGGAATAAGGCTGTAGCCCTTGCTGGATAAGCGCTACCAGCTATTGGAAAGATAGTGTATTGAGCACTGCCAGCGCAAATGGCAAACTGGCCAGCCCGAGCACGGTGGACACGGTGACCAGTGCGGCCACATAGGCACCGTCGTAGCCCATACGCGCCGCCAGCACATAGCAGCTTGATGCCGTGGGCAGGGCAGAGAAAGCCAGCAACATCGTGGTTTGCACCGGGTTCAAGCCAAACCAGCCCGCCAGCAACCAGGCCAGCAGCGGCATCACAAAATGGCGGATGCCCAGCAGCGCTGTGCCCAGCAGTTTGGCGTGTCTGAGCGATCCCAGTTGCATCCCGGCGCCGGCGGCCATCAACCCCAGCGCCAGTGATGCCGAACCAATGCGCGTGATGGTTGGCTCCAGCCACAGCGGTATTGACAAGCCCGCCAGATTGGCCGCCAGGCCGCTGACCGTGCCAATGATGAACGGGTTGCGCGCCAGCTCGCGCAAAAAACCGCGCTCGCCATGGCGCGCCATCGGCCACACGGCACCAATGTTCATCAGCGGCACGCTGATGCCGATCACCAGCGCCATCACCATCAGGCCGGGCGCGCCTGCCAGCCGCTCGGCCAGCGCCAGGCCAATGAATGAGTTGAAGCGAAACGCCACCTGCGCGCTGGCCGCATGCTGGCGGGCCGCAAAATGCCTGCCAAAACCTGGCCAGTAAGGCACCGAATACGCCAGCGCAATGCCGCCCAGCCCCAGCGCCCAGCCCGCCGCCACCAGGTTGCCGGCAGCGCTGATGTCCAGCGGGCTCTTGATGATGGAGTGAAACAGCAGCACCGGAAAGAACAAAAAATACACCAGCGACTCCACCTGTTGCCACAGCGCGCGGTTCAGTGGCGTGAAGCGGCACACCAGGTAGCCAGTCAAGATCAGCGAAAAATCGGGGAAAAGCAGTTGAAAGAAGTTCACCGGGCAAGAATAGCAGGCCAGACCAGCAGTGCTGTCCCGTTAACATCGCTTTTTGATGTTTGTCTGTTCACACCATGCCGCTCACGCCATTGGCCGCTGCCAAGCCGCCACCCGACCCACTGATTGACACCTTTGTCGATGCCCTGTGGCTGGAAGAGGGTCTGTCAAAAAATACACTGGAGGCGTATCGGCGTGACTTGACGCTGTTTGCCGTCTGGCAGCAGGCCCAGGGCCGTGGGCTGATGGGCACTGACACCGGTGACATCAACGGCTATTTTGCCGAGCGCCATGCGCAGACCAAGGCCACCACCGCCAACCGCCGGTTGACCGTGCTCAAGCGCTTTTTTCGCTGGGCCTTGCGTGAACGCCACCTGCAGCAAGACCCGACACTGCAGCTACAGGCCGCCAAACAGCCACTGCGCATGCCCAAAACCCTGACCGAGTTTCAGGTGGAAGCGCTGTTGGCGGCGCCCGATGTCAGTCACGCCCTGGGCATGCGTGACCGCACCATGCTGGAACTGATGTACGCCAGCGGCCTGCGGGTGAGCGAGCTGGTCAGCCTCAAGGTGTTCAACATCAGTCTCAACGACAACGTGCTGCGGGTGTTTGGCAAGGGCAACAAAGAGCGACTGGTGCCGTTTGGCGAGGTGGCCAGCCTGTGGCTGAAAAACTACCTGGCGCAGCCACGCGCCGAGCTGCTGGCCGGACACCAGACCGATGATCTGTTTGTCACCCATAAAGGCAGCACCCCCGGCACCGCCATGAGCCGGGTGATGTTCTGGCTGTTGGTCAAAAAATATGCACTGGTGGCGGGCATTACCCAGCCAATGTCGCCGCACACCTTGCGTCACGCATTTGCCACGCATTTGCTCAACCATGGGGCAGATTTGCGGTCCGTGCAGTTGCTGCTGGGACATGTGGATATTTCCACCACCACCATATACACCCACGTGGCGCGCGAACGACTCAAAACGCTGCACGCGCAGCACCATCCGCGCGGCTGACTTTCACGGGCGCAAAACCTACCCCGAAGAATGAAACTTTGTAGAACCGGCATCCTCGCCGCGAATGGGTGTTACCGATATGCGCTGGTTCGCTGCGGGGTGCAGCACCTACAGAACAGCCAGCGTTGTTTCTCATTCAAAGTGGTTCACCCCTTGCTGTTGGTCAGGTTGTCAGCCCAGGCCAGTGCTTGCAGATGCGCCCAGTTGATCTGGTCGCCGGTGAGTTGCAGCTCGATGGCTGCTTGGGCAAACTGCTGTTCGTCGTCGTTTTCGCAGGCCAGCGTCAGCCGCAAAAAGGGTGCAAGCGCACCGTTGCCCAGCAACAAGGCGGCGGTAACCGATTGCGGTAGCGAAATACTGGCCAGCGCTTCTTCCATGGGCAAACCCAGCATGGTGTCAAGCAGCGAAAAAATGCCCACCACAAACGCGTTGTCAATTTCTTCTGGCGGCAGCAGTTCGGTGGCCAGCAATTCCATCAGTCGGCCGCGTACCACGGCGATGTGACCAACGGCGGGCGCAATGCCTGCCGTGCCAGAGGTCGTCATCAGCAGGGCGGCCCAGCGAAACAGCTTTTTCAGCCCCAGCAACATCACCGCATGGCGAAACGAGGTGACCTCGCAGCTCAGCCCGAAGCCCGCCGAATTGATAAAGCGCAGCAGGTTGAACGACAAAGTGGGGTCGCGTTTGAAGACATCTTCAATCTCACTGGTGCTGGCTTGTTTGCGCACCAGGTTGATCAGCTGGATGATGGCAGCCTGCGACGGGCGGATGGTTTGCCCTTTGATCATGGTGGGGCGGGCAAACCAGTAACCCTGAAACAGTTTGACCCCGGTCAGCTGGACTTTCTCAAACTGCTCTGCGGTCTCGACTTTTTCGGCGATCAGCTGGATCTTTGAGTTGCTACCTAACTGGCGGGCGATGGCGGCGATTTGTTGCAGCGACACCGTCGAGGTGTCGATCTTGATGAACGAGGCCAGCGGCAACCAGCTGGCATAGGGCGGGGTGACCACGCTTTCGTCAAATGCCAGCCGAAAGCCGCGTTTATGCACTTCAGTCAGGGTCTGCAAAAAGGTGTCGATGTCTTCGCTGTCACTTTGCGCGGCCGACATGGGCGGAATTTCAAGCACCACGCGGTCGGGCTCAATCAGCTCCAGATGGCCCCCGGCCAGTGTTTGGTGGGTGCAATTGATGAACAGTGGCTGACGCGTGTTCAAAATCTCGGTGTCCACATTGGACAACAGGTTAAACAGCAGCGCGGCATCACTGGCAGCGCTGTAGGCACTGCGGCTGAGCGAGCGGTCAAATAGTTCGTAGCCAAACACCGCCCGTTTGGTATCCAGAATGGGTTGGCGGGCAATCGCCAGCGTGGCGACGGCGTTTGGTGTGGCGGGCAGCTGGGATGGCGCAGTGTGTGTGGTCATAAAACGGGTGCCAGGCAAAGGTTTAGTTAACAGCCAAGGGTGTACCACATAACGCCGACAACTCGTCTGTAGTAAAGCCGGCGGCGCGCCGGGCCTTCAGGTTGAACGGCCCTTTGAGTGCGGGTGCGGCGTGCTCGTGGGCCAGTGTGGTGTAGCTGGCAATTGGGTCCAGCGCGCGCTGCTCGCACAGCCAGTTGTACCAGCGGTTGCCGGTAGCCACATGGCCAATTTCATCGCGCAAGATGATGTCAAGGTGTTTGGCACCGGCCTTGTCGCCCACCGACACCAGTTTTTGCCGGATGGCCGGGGTGACATCCAGGCCACGCGCCTCCAGTGTGCGCGGCACCAGTGCCAGCCGGGCCAGCACATCGCTGCGGGTTCTGGCAGCCATGTCCCACAGGCCGTCGTGCGCGGGAAAGTCGCCATAACTGTGGCCGAGGCTACGCAGGTGGCCTTGCAACAGCTCGAAATGTTGGGCTTCTTCTTGTGCCACGGCAAACCAGTCGCGGTAAAACGCCTCGGGCAGATCGGCAAAGCGCCAGACGATGTCAAGTGCCAGGTTGATGGCGTTGGCTTCGATGTGCGTCAGCGCATGGATCAAGCTGGCGTGGCCTTGCGTGCTGCCCACCGCACGGGTAGCCAAAGCGCTGGGGTGCACCAGCTGCGGCAGCGGCGGACGGCCGGGCACGCCCGCCGGTTCGCTGAGGTGGAGCCCACAGTCAACCGGCAGCGTGTCGGTGGCGTGCCGAGTCAGGGCAGCTGCCTTGGCCTGGGTGTCGGGCATGAGCAACAATTGCAACGCATGTGCCCGCAGCTCAGGGGTCGGTGTGGGCACGGGCATCGATGCCGGCACGGGGGTAATTGAGGTCATGTCGGTACAGTGGCTGATCGCAGAGGCAGCTGCAAACCTACAATTCTAGGCAAATCGAAACAAAACCAACCTGAAGGACAGCAATGGCAATCTATGAAGTTGACGGCATGACCCCGCACATCCCCGAGTCGGCCTGGGTGGCTGACAGCGCCGAGGTGATTGGCGATGTGGTGCTGGGCGAAGAGGTGGGCATCTGGTTTGGCGTGGTGGCGCGTGGCGACACTGCCAGCATCCGCATTGGTGCGCGCACCAACATCCAGGATTTGAGCGTGCTGCACGCTGACGTCGGCAAGCCGTTGACGATTGGCGCCGGTGTCACGGTGGGCCACAAGGCGATGCTGCACGGCTGCACCATTGGCGACGACAGCCTGATTGGCATTGGCGCGGTGGTGCTCAACGGCGCAAAAATCGGCAAAGGCTGCCTGGTGGGGGCCGGTGCGCTGGTCACCGAGGGCAAGGAGTTTCCCGATGGCGTGATGATCATCGGCAGCCCGGCCAAGCAGGTACGCGAACTTATGGCCGAGCAATTGCAAGGCCTGCGCCAGAGCGCCGACCACTATGTGGCCAACGCCCAGCGCTTTAAAACCACGCTGAACAAAATTGCCTGAGCCCTGAGGATCATTGCGTGTCTGAAATCAACAAGTTTCTGTTTGAAGGCCTGCCGGTGCGTGGCGTGCTGGTGCGTCTGACCGATGCCTGGACCGAGGTGCTTCGCCGCCGCGCCGCCAACACCGCGCACGGCGCTTACCCGTTGCCGGTGCAAAACCTGCTCGGCGAAATGATGGCCGCAGCGGTGCTGATGCAGTCCAACATCAAATTCGACGGTGCGCTGGTGTTGCAAATCTTTGGTGATGGCCCGGTCAAACTGGCGGTGGTGGAGGTGCAACCCGACTTCGGCCTGCGCGCCGCAGCCACCCTGGCAGGCGTTGTTGCCAGCGATGCCAGCTTGAGTCAGATGGTTAATGTGGGCAACGCCGGGCGCTGCGCCATCACGCTCGACCCGCAAAACCGCCAGCCTGGCCAGCAGCCGTACCAGGGCGTGGTGCCGCTGTTTGGCGACGCGCATGAAAAGCTTGAAAAATTCAGCGACGTGCTGCAGCACTACATGCTGCAAAGCGAGCAGCTCGACACCACGCTGGTGCTGGCCGCAGACGACAAGGTGGCCGCCGGCCTGCTGATTCAGCGCTTGCCGGTGACAGGCACGGGCAATCTGGCGGGCAGTGCAGCGCAGAGCAACGAGGACGAGATTGGCATCAACGAACACTTCAACCGCATTGCCGTGCTGGCATCGAGCCTGAAGCGCGAAGAACTGCTGACGCTGGATGCACAAACGATTCTGCACCGCTTGTTTTGGGAAGAAGACGTGCGCTGCTTTGCGCCGATCACCGGCGAGCAGGGGCCGCATTTTTCATGCACCTGCAGCCGCGAGCGCGTCAGCCGCATGCTGCTGGGCCTGGGGGTTGACGAGGCCAACAGCATCCTGCAAGAGCGTGGCGGCATTGAAGTGGGCTGCGACTTTTGTGGCCAGCAATACCAGTTTGATGCGGTGGACATCGCGCAGCTGTTTGCCAAACCCGATCTTCGCCCGCCTGGCAGCGCGGCGGTGCATTAATTTCTCACCGGCTGTTGGTGTAGGAGTCGCGCCCTCGCGACGCAGGCGTCTCGATTCCGGCGCGTACGGTAATAACACCATTTTCCGCAGTGACCCCGAAGGTGCTGCGTTCGGTGTCCGCAGACCACGCGGGTTGGCCGACGGTCGCTGGCTGCGCGCGCAAGAAAAATCATTTTTGCTGGTTGTTGCAAATACCCGACACCATGCACTTTTCGCCGGTGCTACCTTCTCGCCACTTTCAATTCTGACGAGAAAACCATGCCAAAAACCCTGATAGAACCGTTTCGCATCAAAAGTATTGAGCCGATCCGCATGACCACACCGCAAGAGCGTGCCGAGCTGCTGGAAACGGCCAAGCTCAATGTCTTCAAACTGCGCGCCGAAGACGTGCTGATTGACTGGCTGACCGACTCGGGCACCGGTGCCATGTCCAGCCGCCAGTGGGGGGCCATCATGGAAGGTGACGAGAGCTACGCTGGCGCGCGCAGTTTTTACCGGCTCGAAGCGGTGATCCAGAACATCACCGGCATGAAATTCTTTGTGCCCACGCACCAGGGGCGCGCCGCAGAAAAAGTGCTGTTCACCGCCGTTTGCAAAAAAGGCGACGTGGTGCCTAACAACTGCCACTTTGACACTACCCGCGCCAATCTGGAGTATCTGGGCATCACCGCGCTAGATTTGGTGATTGCCGAGGGCCTGCAACCTTCAACCATCCACCCGTTCAAGGGCAATATCGACCTGGCACGCGCTGAGAGTCTGTTGAAAGAGCAGGGCGATCGCATCCCGTTTGGCATGATCACCGTCACCAACAATACCGGCGGCGGGCAACCGGTGTCGATGGCCAACATCCGCGCCTATGCCGCGTTGCTGAAAAAATACGGCAAGCCGTTCATCATGGATGT
>JFJP01032823.1_pt1 | contig 15733 bp, 11 predicted proteins | sample 431651 | NCBI WGS metagenome assembly JFJP01 (sample SAMN02602958, study PRJNA72255) | Microbial mat metagenome, whole genome shotgun sequencing project. | biome: fresh water; feature: sink hole; material: water; isolation source: purple microbial (photo- and chemosynthetic) mats found in... | reverse complement strand
TTTCAGATTATACAAAACAAGATTATTGTGAATATAATCCAAATTTTCCCGAAAAAAATATACTGGTTATTCCTTTGGCTGCAGACAAAGATATATTTTATCCATGCTCCAACCAAAATGAATTTGACAGAATACAATCTAAATATGAGATACCTTTTTCTCCTTATATTATTAGTGTTTGTACATTAGAACCAAGAAAAAACCTTGATTTTGTAATTCGTGGTTTTATTCGATTGTTAGAAGAAAAGCAAATTACCAATCTAAATTTGGTCTTGGTCGGTGCAAAAGGTTGGTTGTACGAACATATTTTCAAAGAAATTGAGAACGCGCCAGAACATATTGATAAAATTATTTTTACGGGTTATGTACCCGATGAAGATATGGCGGCGTTGTACAGTGGTGCATTGGCATTTGTGTATATGTCATTGTATGAAGGATTTGGTTTGCCACCTTTGGAAGCAATGCAATGCGGTACGCCAGTTATTACTTCTAATACCTCTTCATTACCCGAAGTAGTGGGAGACGGTGGTTTAATGCTTGATCCGACGGATTTAGAGGCTTTCTGGGCGGCGTTGTATGAAATCCATAGTAACCCAACGCATCGTGAAGAACTTGCTCAAAAAGCATTAGAACGTTCAAAACAATTTAGTTGGGATACTTTTGCTCAAAAAACTATTGCTGCATACGAATTGGCAATGAAAGAAGTTTATGCCGAAGAAGAAATGCCCAAACCTTTAGAAGATAAAAATGCTAAAGCACAACAACTCACGCTGATTATAGATGGCGTATTTTTTCAATTAGTTAAAACAGGCATAGCAAGACTTTGGCAATCACTATTTGAGGAATGGGCAACTATGCCATTCGCCAATCAAATACTGGTTTTAGACCGCGCTGGCACTGCTCCAAGGATTCCTGGTATTCGTTATAGAACTATTCACGCCTATAATTACTCAAGCGTTAATCGAGATAGACAATTATTAGAAAATATTTGCTCAGAGGAAGGTGCTGATCTATTCGTTTCTACTTATTATACAACGCCTATTTCAACCCCTTCAATTTTCATGGCTTATGACATGATTCCAGAAATACAAGGATTTGATCTTAAAGCACCTTGGTGGCGAGAAAAACATTACGGGATTCGTCATGCAATCGGTTATATTGCAATTTCTAAAAATACTGCTGCTGATTTATGTCAATTTTTTCCTGAGGTTGCTTTAGAGAAAATTCATGTTGCTTATCCGGGTGTTAGTAATGAATTTTATCCAGCAGGTGAGTTAGAAATTAGTACCTTTAAGAAGAAATATAATCTTACAAAACCATTTTTCTTTGTTCCTGGGCAAAGAGATGGATATAAAAATGCAATTTTATTTTTTAAAGCATTTGCGCAATTACCAAATAAATCTGCTTTTACGGTTATTTGTACAAGAGGAACGGCAATTGAGCCAGAATTTCTTCCCTATACAAAAGGATTAGATGTACGAATTCTTTATTTTTCAGATGCCGAACTTCGCTGTGCGTATTCTGCGGCTACTGCATTGGTTTATCCTTCAAAATATGAAGGCTTTGGTTTGCCAATTATTGAAGCAATGGCTTGTGGTTGTCCAGTTATTACAACTCCCATTGGTGCGACCGCTGAGGTAGGAGAAAATGCAGTACTTTATGCTCAACCAGATAATGTAGAAGAAATGTTACAAGCACTTATAGACGTGCAAACACTCTCTGTTAGAGAAATATTAAAAGAAAAAGGTTTTTCAAGAGCACTCAATTTTTCTTGGAAAGATACAAGTAAAAATATTTGGGGTTATTTAAAAAAAATCAAAGAACCACTAGTACCTCAACTATTTTTTGCAGTAGTCACAAAGGAGGTAATCACCCTACTTTCTGGAAATAAACTTGACTTGGCATGCAACTGGTGCGTTGATGCGTTGGCATCTGAACCCACTAAGCCAGAATTAATGAACGATTTAGCCGTTGTTTTATTCCATAAAAACGAAGATGAAAAAGCAGTTGATCTTCTAAAGCAAGCATTTATTATATCTCCAACCCATTATGTTATACAAAGAAACATAGGTTATATGTTCATTAGATTGAATGAATACGAACAGGCTTTGCAGATTTTTTCTATGCTTCTAAAAAATAATCCAGAACGTGCAGATTTATATGGTACAACCATTTGGTTAGCAGCCAAGTTGGGTTATGATGAGTATAAACAAAAAATAATTGACCGCGTCCAACAACCTTTTGATGTTTTAAATGAAACAACTCAAACAACAAATCTGGACATTGATCTGTCTTTTTCTTTTAGCAACCCCCAATTCCTCAAATTATATCAGAGCAATCAATCTCAAGAAGCAATCAATTTGCTTAGAAAAATGGTAATGGCTACCGATGAACATTCTAATTACAATGAAGAAAATGATTTAGGTGTTTTGCTATTTATGCAAAGTGATAACAAAGAGGAGGGATTAAAATATCTAAATCAGTCTGTTAAATTAAAATCTAAGGATGTGATTGCATTAAAAAATCTCGCTTTTGCTTATGTAATGTTGAGGGATTATCAATCAGCATTACCTAAGCTTGAAAAATTAAATAAAAAAATCCCTAAAGACCTAAAAGTTTTGGAAGCATTGGGGTTTGTTTACATTCAGCTTAACCAAATGTATAAAGCTAAAAAGATTTTAAGCAAAGCACTTGAGATTGAAGTTCATAATATTTCAATAAAAAAACTTCTAACACAAACCAATATTTCAGAGGAGTAAAAACAATGACTAAAATAGCATTAATCTGCGGGATTTCTGGACAAGATGGTGCGTATTTGGCACATCTTCTTTTGAGCAAGGGATATGAAGTTCACGGAACAACTCGTGATGTAGAAATGAGCTTATTTAAAAATTTACGAACGCTAAATATTTTTGAAAAAATTCAATTGCATTCTATAGCAATTAACGATTTTCGTAGTGTATTACAAGTTATAAGTAAGGTGTTGCCTGATGAAATCTATAACCTAGCTGGACAAAGTTCCGTAGGGCTTTCTTTTGGGCAACCCGTAGAAACTATGGAAAGTATTATTCTTGGAACTTTAAACTTGCTTGAAAGTATTCGCTTTCTGAAAAAAGATATTCGGTTTTATAATGCGGGTTCAGGAGAATGCTTTGGTGAAACTGCTCAGGAAGGAGCAACTGAAACAACTTCTTTCCATCCAAGAAGTCCATATGCTGTTGCTAAAGCTGCTGCATTTTGGGAAGTCGCTAATTATCGTGAAGCCTATCATTTGTATGCTTGCTCAGGCATTTTATTTAATCATGAATCCCCATTGCGTCCTCAACGTTTTGTAACCCAAAAAATTATTAAAAATGCTTATCAAGTTGCTTGTGGAAACATCAAAACATTTTCTTTAGGTAACTTGCATATTCAACGAGACTGGGGGTATGCCCCTGAATATGTGGAAGCAATGTGGTTGATGTTACAGCAAACTGAACCAGAAGATTTTGTGATTGCTACAGGTGTTTCGTATAGTCTGGAAGATTTCTTAAATACTACGTTTTCTCTACTGGGACTGAATTGGAAAGATTACGTCGAAATAGACGCAAATATCTTTAGACCTTCTGATATTAATTATAGCAGAGGAAATCCCTCTAAAGCATTTCAAAAACTTGGCTGGCAGGCACAATTAAAAATGCCTGAAATAATTAAAATAATGTTAGACGTTCATTTGAACACTTCCTCCACTCATCCCTAAATTTCTTCATTACTAATTTTTAGTAAAATCAACAACATGAACGAATTTGCGCTAATTCAGCGTTATTTTTTGGAAAAATCTCGTTATAATTCAAATGTTTGCATGGGAATTGGTGACGATGCTGCGTTGGTGATTCCGCCGCCAAATCAACAATTGGCGATTTCGGTGGATACCCTGATTGCGGGTGTGCATTTTCCCGTTGATACTGCGCCGCAAGATATTGGTTTTAAAGCCTTAGCGGTCAATTTGAGCGATTTGGCGGCGATGGGTGCGCAACCGTTGTGGTTCACGTTGGCGTTGACGTTGCCAAATGCCGATAAGTTTTGGTTAGAACAATTTAGTGAAGGTTTATTTGAAATATCAAATACTTATAATATTCAATTAATTGGCGGCGACACGACCAAAGGGCATTTGAGCATTACGATTCAAGTGATTGGATCAATTCCGCAAAATCAAGCACTTATGAGAAATGGTGCTCAAATTGGCGATGAAATTTTTGTGACAGGCACATTAGGTGATGCGGGTTTAGCATTAGCGGTTTTGCAAAATAAAATTTCTTTTCAAAATCATGATATTACAAGATTAAATCGCCCGACCCCGCGCATTTCTGAAGGTTTGAAATTACGAGGAATTGCTAATAGTGCAATTGATATTTCTGATGGTTTGTTAGCGGATTTGGGACATATTTTAGAAATGAGTGGAAATGTCGGAGCAACTTTATTTCTCAAAGATTTCCCACTTTCAAAAGAACTTCAAACCTTAAAAACAGAGCAAGCATGGCAATTTGCATTGAGTAGCGGTGACGATTATGAATTATGTTTTACGGTTTCTTCTGAGAAATCCCACTTGATTGATTTTCCTTGCACTAAAATTGGTTTTATTGAAAAAGAAACTGGTATTCGTTGTATTGATACACAAGGCAAATTATTTATTTCTTCAAACGTTGGTTATCAACATTTCTAAGATGAGTTTATGAGCATTACAAAAATTCTATTACTATTATTCTTTATTTGGTTAGGTTGGAAGATTTATAAATTTTACAAACGATACCAAACTGTTAAGAAAATACTCGAACAAAGCATGAGAGAACAACAAAACCCTTTATCAGTTCCTTCTGCGCTTTGTCAATGTGCACATTGTGGCGTGCATCTTCCTGAAAAAGAAGCATTTTTTGACGGACAAACCCCTTATTGTTGTATTGAACATAAACGTGCAGGTTCAAACCCTTCATGACCCAAGAAACGGCTCTTTCACAAATAGACTGGAAGCCATTACAACTTTTTAATGTATATCGCTTATTATCATCGGCAATTTTTATTGGTTTGTTTATTTCTGATTCATTACCAAGTGTGATGGGAAAATATTCTCCGGGATTATTTTCAATAATTTCATTTTGGTATTTTGCTTCGGCATTATTTAGTATTTTTACAATTTATTATCAACGTCCAAATTTTTACTTACAAGTTTTTGGTTTAGCAATTGTTGATATTGTTGCAATTAGTTTGTTAATGCATTCAAGCGGTGGAATTAGTAGTGGATTGGGTGCATTATTAGTGGTTGCAGTTGCGGGTTGTAGCATTTTAACTGAGGGAAGAATTGCATTTCTATCGGCGGCGGTTGCAACGGTTGCAATTTTATTAGAAACTGCCATTGCAGACTTTTATAATTTATTTGAAGTTGCGGGTTATACCCATGCTGCAATTTTGGGCGCGGGCTTTTTTGCAACGGCTTTTTTAGCCCATATTTTGGCTCAACGTATAAGAAAAAGTGAATCGGCAGCTTATCAACATAAATTATATTCAGATGAATTATCTCAATTAAATCAACAAATTGTAGCGCATATTCGTTCTGGAATTATTGTTTTAGATAAAGAAAATAAAATACGCTTAATTAATGAAGTTGCTCAACAGTTGCTTGATATTAAAGAAACCCAAACGATTGGAACTTTCTTACTTAAAATAGTGCCAGAGTTAGCGGAACAATTTTTGCGTTGGGAACAGGGACAAAGCGGTGCAACTTATTGGTTTAAAACGAAAAATTCAGAAACAGAAATAATTGCGAGCTTTGGTCGTTTATATCAAGCGGGACAAATTAAAGCATTGATTTTTTTGGAAGATGCAACATTAACCATGCAACGTGCTGAAAAGATTAAACTTCCTGCGTTAGGACGTTTAACCGCAAGCATTGCCCATGAGATTCGTAATCCTTTAGCCTCAATTAGCCAAGCGGGACAATTATTAGCGGAATGTCCAGAATTATCTGAGCAATATCAACCATTTGCAAACATAATTGTCGAACAATCGAATCGAATTAACCGTATAATAAATAGCATTTTACAAATTAGTCGACAATGCGAAGCCGAACGAGAAATTATTTATTTAAATCAATGGGTTATTTTATTTGTTAATGAATTGCGAAATCATTATGCTTTAATCAATAATCATGTCGAGTTACATCTTTGTGAACAAAGTCTTATAATAGAGTTTGATCCGATTCAACTTCATCAAATTGTGTGGAATTTGTGTGAAAATGCGTTGCGTTATAGCCAAGGTGAGAAACGCTTACAAATTACCACGGGTTTTAATGTACAAAGCAAACGTCCATTTATAGAAATTGAGGATTTTGGGGAAGGTATTCAAATAGAGGATGCGCAAAAAATCTTTGAGCCTTTCTTTACAACATATTCTGAAGGAACTGGTTTAGGATTGTTTATTTCTCGGGATTTATGTACTGCAAATCAAGCGTCATTAAAATTGGTAAAAAATTCTTCAACAGGTTGTTGTTTTAAAATTAATTTTTCTTCCATAGGTTAAAAATAAAGTATGAATCAAAAACCACGATGTTTATTAGTTGATGATGAGCCAGATATTTTAAAAACAATGCAAATGGTCTTTTCTTTGATGAATCCGCCTTTAAAATGTGTCACCGTTTCTAATATTACCGACGCATATGCTCAATTAATTAATAATGAAACATTTGATCTTTGCATTACTGATTTTAAGTTTCCCGATGGTAATAGTGGAATGGAACTCATTAAACATATTACGACCTATTATCCTCAAACAAAAGTTGCTTTAATGACCGCGTTTGGTAGTGAGAAAATTCAAGTGGAAGCGCTTCAAATAGGTGCATTTGATTACTTAACAAAACCTTTAAATCTAACTTATTTGAGAAATACCATTTTAAATGCTTTAAATTTTACAAAAACATCGGATTTTAAAATTGTTGGTTCTTCAAAATTAATGGTTGAATTACGAGCAATTGTTTCAAAGTATGGACAAACTCAAGCACCGATTTATATTAGTGGAGAATCGGGGGCTGGAAAAGAATTAGTTGCTCGTTCAATTCATGAGCAAAGTCCTCGAAAAGATAAACCTTTTATTGCGGTAAATTGTGGTGCAATTCCACCCGATTTAATGGAAAGTGAATTGTTTGGACATAAAAAAGGAAGTTTTACAGGTGCTTATGCGGATAAAGAAGGTTTATTTAAAACAGCCAATGGAGGAACTTTGTTATTAGATGAAGTTGCTGATTTACCTATTAATATGCAAGTAAAACTATTGAGAGTTCTTCAAGAACGAGAGATTAGACCAATTGGAGCAACTAAAGATATACCTATTGATGTGAGAATTATTAGTGCAACGAATGCAAATTTAGCGCAGCTTATTGAAGAAAAACAATTTAGAAAAGATTTGTTTTATCGTTTAAATGTATTAAATATTCACGTTCCTCCGTTGCGAGAACACCTTGAAGATGTTATTTCATTATCTGAGCAATTTATAAAACGACTGACTCAATTGGACATTAAATTAAGTGAAAAAGCAATTATTGCTCTGCAACATTATGATTTTCCTGGAAATATTCGTGAATTAAATAATATTTTAGAACGAGCAATTGCATTGTGTGAAGACCATGTTATTAAAGAACATCATTTACAATTACCTCGACACCTTTCAAATGATGACATTAGAATATTGTCCGCTATTTCAGAATTAGAATTAGAAAGTGAAAAACAACAAATTTTAGATGCACTTTTAAAAACAAAAGGAAAAGTTAAAGCAGCGGCAGAATTATTAAATTTCTCTTTTCAAACCATGCGTTATAGAATGCGTAAATATAATTTGGATAAAGATGAAATTAAATACCTTATCGAAAAAAGATGAACACTTTTGAACACTTTTGAACACTTTTGAACACTTTTGAACACTTTTGAACACTTTTGAAGTTTTTTAATCAGAGAGATATCTTTATATTTCAAAATCTTACAATAACCACAAGGATGGCATATCTTATGCCATTTTAATTGGGAATTTAACCTCTAAATCTTAAGGAGAAGTGTTTATGTCAACTTATCGTGGTTTTACAATCGTTGAATTGATGATCGTGGTAGCGATAATTGGTGTGCTGGCGGCGATTTCTGTTCCACTTTACAACGATTACCTTTCGCGCTCGAAAATATCTGAAGCTATCCAATTAAGCGCGGGAACACGCATTCCAATGCAAGAGTATTTAGCAACGTGGGGTCGCTGGCCCGCCATTGCGACCATTGGTGGCAAAACAAAAGGCAATTATGTCAGTAATCTCGTTTCTGGCAAAATTGACGATAATATCTATTTCATAGAAACCCTAATGAAAGGCGATTCCTCTCAAAAAGGTGTCTATGGCAAGCAAATTCGCCTTGTTTATAACTCAGAATCGCGCGAATGGACTTGTACAACTGTTGGCACAACCAATCCAATGCCAAACGAATATTTGCCCTCTTCTTGCAGATAATTATTCCGCTTGTAAAGGCTTAATAAACACCTTTGATTGGCGATTGTAATTATAAAGTTGACGTTTTGCCATTGGTAAAGCGTCGATGTCGGCGTGAACAAATCCGCGTTCTAAAAACCAATGTGCCGTGCGAGTTGTTAAAACAAAAAGTTTCTCAAGTCCCATTTGTAACGCGGTATGTTCGACAAATCCCAACAAAGCATCACCGCGTTGTCCACCTTTGTAATGTTGATCCACTGCCAAACACGCTAATTCTCCCATCTTTTCATCGGGATACGGATATAATGCCGCACAACCGACAATTGCGCCGTCACGTTCTTGAATGACAAATTGATTAATTTCGGTTTCAAGTTTCTCACGCGAACGTTTCACCAAAATGCCTTGTTCTTCCAATGGCGTAATTAGATCAATAATTCCTCGCACATCATTAATCGTGGCATGACGTAAGTTTTCAAAGGGGTCTTTACTAATCATTGTTCCTACGCCTTCACGACTAAACAATTCTAATAAAATTCCTCCATCGATGCTACGTTCGATGATATGAACTCTCTCAACGCCATTTTGACACGCACGAACGATATTTCTTAATTGACGAAAACACGCAGGGTCTTGATTTTCTTGTAGTAATTGAGCGGCTTCTTGCGCGGTTAAATAGCCGTTGTGATGATAAGAAATCGGTGTTTCGCTTAAAGAAACCCATTTCTGTGCTTTTAAAGAAATTGCTACCGATGTTGCAACGTCTTCCACTGATAAATTGAACACTTCACCCGTTGGAGAATAACCGAGCGGAGAAATCAATACGACAAATCCATTATCGAGCTGTTGAGAAATCGCTTGATGATCGACGCGCCGCACTTCACCCGTGTATTGAAAATCGACCCCATCTCGAACCCCCAACGGACGCGCACTAATGAAATTCCCGCTAATTAATTTCAAAGGCGAATGATTATGCGGAGAATCACTCAAACCCATTGATAATGCAGCGGTAATATCAGAAACCATTTGTCCGCACGCGGCTTTAACTTGTTGTAAAGCGGCAAGATCAGTAATCCGCATTCCTTCGGCGTATTGCATGGGAACGCCGCGTTCTTGAAGATTTCTTTCAATCTGCAAACGTGCCCCGTGAACTAAAACTAATCGAATCCCGATACTGTGCAAAAGGGCAATGTCGTGGATAAGTCTTTGAAAACTCGCACTATCTAGCGCAGAACCTTCGAAAGATACCACAAAGGTTTTGCCTCGATGCGCATGAATGTATGGTGACGCATGGCGAAACCACGCGACAAATTGCTGCCATTGTTCGGGATGCTGAAAACGCTCACTCATATTAAAAATCTCCGTGATTAAACCTTGCACATTGTCGCTATTTTGAAAAGAATCGTATTATAAATTATCTTTTTATCTTTAGCACTGATAGGGTTGATTAGTTTCTCTGGAATTAAAAAAGAGTTTTTCTAATTAGCTAGAAATACATTGTCTTCTTCCTTTTTCTGTTATAAAATTTTCTATGCTATAGTTAATTATGAGAGATCAAAGCAGGCATTGTAAGCATGATCCATAATAATGAATTAAAAGAAAAAGTTTATTTCTACGCACACCATCTAATTAAGGAAAAAACCATGAAAAAGTCATTTGTTATAGTCGGATTTGTAATGTTAGTTTTAAGTGGTTGTGGAGATTCCACACGCGATTTGAAAGCAGTTGATAATTTTAATTTAAATAAATATGCTGGAAAATGGTATGAAATTGCTCGATTAGATAATCGTTTTGAAAGGGATTTAATTGGTGTCACTGCGTTTTATAAACTTGGCGAGAATGGCGAGATTGAAGTAATTAATCGAGGGTTTAATGAAACCAACAATACTCGTCAAGTTGCAAGAGGAACAGCGCGATTTGTAGGAAAACCTGATGTGGGATATTTGGAAGTGAGCTTTTTCTGGTTATTTTATTCGGGTTACAAAATATTGGAACTAGATAAAGAATATGAGTACGCATTAGTTACCAGCGATACATTTGATTATTTATGGATTTTAGCCCGCGATCCTGTTATTTCTGATGAAATTTATCAATCCCTTGTCGACAAAGCTCAAAAACTTGGTTTTAATACTTCTGAATTAATCAAAATTTCTCATTTGTGTGGATGTTAAATGCTGCGTCAATTTGAGAAAAATCTTACCTTATTTTTCAATCTCATGGGAGTTTAACTCAAAACCTAATTCTCGATAAAAACGAAAGCGTTGTCGCCCATGATCTCTGGTTTCTGGTTCTTGATTAATGATTTCTAAAATCCGTTCATATTCCTTAAAAAATGGAGGAACTTGGGACGTTAAATTGATAAGAACATCAAAAGAAGGATGGGTTTGATGAGGTAAATATCCAAGGCGAATTCTTACATTTGATGGATGAGTATCTGGATAAACATCATGTGGAAGAAAAGCCTCACCTTTAAATGTCCATAATTGAGTATTTAAGCGTTGAGCATCAGCAAAACTTTCGGTGTAAATAAAAATCGTTTTTCCTGCTTTGAAAGCCTTATCTGTGAGCCGACAAGCATAGGTTTCACGACTTTGTGGTGCGCTGGCTTGTAAAATGTAAAAATCGATTTGTGTCATTTGTTTTTAATTCAAAAAGAGAGTGAGATAACAGAAACAATATAATAAGTTATTAATTTTACGATTTTAAAATTTGTCAATGTGTCATTCTTAAAAATAACAAAAAACCCCTCAAAATTGGACGAGGGGTTTTTAATTAAAACAATAGGTTAATACAAGCCAGCAATATATTCGCTGAGGGCTTTGATTTCTTCGGGGCTTAAACGATTAGCGATGTCTTGCATCATTTTCGCGTTAGCGCTACCGTTGTGATTGCCTTCTTTGTAACGAGCGATTTGTTTGGTGGTGTAAGCTGCGTGTTGACCGCTCAAACGAGGATATTTAGCTGCAGCATTGCCCGCGCCGTTGGGAGCGTGACACGCCATACAAGCAGGGATTTTTTTCTCCATATTGCCGCCACGATAGAGTTTTTGACCTGCTTCAACGGATTCTTTTGCAGCCATGCCGGGTTGAGGCGTTTGGGTGCTGAAAAATGCCGTGACATCTAGCATATCTTGATCGCTTAACGGTGCAGCTTGACCGCTCATCATGGGGTCTTTACGTTTGCCGTCTTTAAAGGCTTTTAATTGCTCGACCGCATAGCTGGCGTGTTGACCTGCTAATTTAGGGAAAGCATCGCTGGGGCTGTTGCCGTCGGGACCGTGACAAGCACCACACGCGGCAGCTTTGGTTTGACCAGCTTTGGCATCGCCAACTGGCGCGGCAGGGGCTGCGGCTTCACTCGCAAACGCAGAGCCGCTCAATAACGCACATAAAGCAAAAGTTACTCTTTTCATTCTCCAATCCACATAGTTGAAATGAAACAAACACATTCGTGCACACAAATGACATACTTTAGCAGACCCCTCAAAAAAAAGTAATACTTTTATGCGTCAAATTACGATCTATTGGGCATTGGGAATTGTCGCTTGCCAGTTTTTAAGCGATTTGCCGTCATTGTCGTGGTCGTTTTTATCGCTGCATTGCGTTCTTTTAATTCTCAATAAAAACAATTATTTAAAAAACATTGGCTGGTTTGGATTAGGATTTTTATATGCTTTATGGATAGCCCACAGCATTTTAAATAAAGACTTACCCATTGATTTAGAAGGAAAATTAATTGAAATTCACGGACGCATCGTCGATATTCCTCAAAATGTGGGTTACGGAATGCGTTTCGAGTTTGAACTCGACAGCACGCCCGATTATCCCGCCTTCAAAGCCCGCCTAAATTGGACTAAAAACTTTCCGCAAAATCTTCAAACAAATCAACGTTATAAATTGCAAGTTCGCCTTAAAAAATCACACGGTTTAAGAAATCCAAATACTTTTGATCAAGAACGTTGGTTCTTTCAAAATCGCATCCGTGCGCAAGGAAATGTTAAAAAAGGAGAATTATTAGAAAACGGTTTTGATTTACGATTTCAAATCTATCAAATTTTAAAAGAAAAAATGCAAAATTTACCCAGATCAGGAATTTTAATAGCTTTAATTTTAGGAGAAACCAAAGGCATTTCTCAACAAGAATGGAAAGCATTAAGAAACACTGGCACAATTCATTTAATTTCGGTTTCGGGAACACATTTATCGATGATTGCTTTATCCATTTCTTCATTGATGATTATTTTAATGCGAATCATCGGAGGAAAATGGTTATTAACACTCAAAGCACAAGTGGCGGTCGTGATTTCAAGTTTTCTCGTAATTGCTATCTATGCGTGGTTAGCGGGTTTCTCGATTCCAACGCAACGTTCTTTAATTATGATCGGAGGCATTTTTTTAAGTATTATTTTAAGCAAAAGATTTGCACATTCTTATATTTTAAGTGTTGCATTATTCTTAGTTTTATTATTTGATCCTTTGGCAGTTTTATCGATAGGTTTTTGGCTGTCTTTTATAGCAATTGCTATTTTATTATACACGCCACACAAAAATACTACTTATGCTAATCAAATGTTTCAATTAGAAAGCAGTTGGGTTGTTTTCATTGTTTTAATTCCACCTTTATTATTACTTTTTGGACAAGTTTCTTTATTATCCATTATTTCAAATATGATGGTCATTAGTTTATTTAGTATTTTTATTATGCCATTCTTATTTTTTGGCGCGGTTTTAAGTCTATTTAACTTTGAATATTTTCCTTTATTATTAAGTAGTTATGCTTTAGATTTTATAATGAAAATATTAGCGTTTTTAGGAAATTTAGATTTTTCTTTGCTTTATTTACCAAACGCGCCAATTTGGGCATTAAGTTTAGCAATGATTGGGGTCTTTTTGATTTTAATGCCAAGAGGAATGGTTGGAAAATGGCTAAGTGTTTTTTTATTTCTACCTATGTTATTTCCTCATATTGAAAAGCCCAAAGAAGGAGAAATTTATTTTGATTTATTAGATGTGGGACAAGGTTTGTCGACGGTTATTCGAACTAAAAACCATGTTTTAATTTACGACACTGCACCTGCTTATGAAAAAAGAGTAATTGCAGAAAGCACGTTAATTCCATTTTTGAGAGGAAAAGGGATCAAGGAAATTAGCCGTTTAATTATTAGTCATCCCCACGCTGATCATGCGGGCGGGGTTGATTCATTAATGCAAACCTTTGAAATATATGATATTTTAACGACTGAACCTAAAAGATGGAAAAATGCAACTTATTGTAAAAGCGGACAATTTTGGGAATGGGACAGCGTAAAATTTGAAATGTTAGCAGGTGAGGAAAATTATTACAAAAATAATAGCTGTGTGTTAAAAATAACGACAGGAAAATCATCAATTTTACTGACAGGAGATATTGAAGAAACTCAAGAAAGGCTTTTATTGGATAAACAAATAAAAACAAATATTTTAATTGCCCCACATCATGGAAGCAAAACATCGTCGAGTTTGGCGTTTGTAAATGCGGTAAGACCAGATTATGCTTTATTTTCAGTGGGTTATAAAAATCAATTCAAACATCCACGTTCTGAAATTATCCAGCGTTATCAATTGGTTGGATCGCACACTTTAGAAACCCAAAATAGCGGAATGATTTCATTTCAAATCACGCCAGAAAACATTTCTAAACCACAACGTTATCGAGAAAACAATCGCCGTTATTGGCATCGTTAAAAAAAGGTGGTTAACATAAAAATAACCACCTATACAATCCAAAGCTACTGACAATATAACTTTTAAAGATTAGCGATCTCTTGATTGAGCAATGCGTTTTAGTTCTTGATCCACAAAGAATAAACCTTTTGTTTCGGTAGAAAGAATTTGGAATTTATCCAAAATAATTCTAAATAAATTTTCTTCCTTATGCTAAATTCCCTTAATTTAATGCCATTGCCTATCACTTTACATTGCATCACTACCAAAATTTGTATGAAAACCTACAAAAGAGTTTTATGTTATGATTTGGCAATTTTTTTAAAACCACCTAAGATATAACCTTATGAATAGATTAACAAAACGGCGCGCTGGGGTTTTATTGCACCCGACTTCGTTGCCTTCGGAAGGAGATTGTGGCACGTTGGGCGATGATGCTTACAAATTTGTGGATTTTTTGGAAGAAAGTGGGTTCACGGTTTGGCAAACGTTGCCGCTCGGACAACCGCACGGGGATGCGTCGCCGTATCAATGCCAATCGATTCACGCGGGCAATACCTTGTTGATTAGCTTAGAAAAATTGGTCGAACATGGCTGTTTAAACTCCGAAGCCTTTGAAAATCAAAAACCAGATGAATCGTGGGAAGATTATCATCAACGGATTTTGCGATGTGCGTTTCGGCAATTTCGCAAACAAGCCCCCGACGAAACTCAACAAGCCTACGGCGAATTTTTGCAGGCAAATGCCCATTGGTTGAACGATTATGCGCTGTTTCGAGCCTTAAAAGTCGCGCATGGGCATCGAGCGTGGTGGGAATGGGGCGATAAATATCAACAACGCGATCCCGCCGCTTTAGCCGTTGCAAAACAACGCTATGTCCATGAAATTGCTCAAACTTCTTTCGAACAATTCATCTTTTTCCGCCAATGGGATAATTTAAAAAAATACGCGAATCAAAAAGGCATTTTATTGTTTGGGGATATGCCGATTTTCGTCGCAACGGACAGCGTCGATGTGTGGATCGGACGCGAGAATTTTATCGTCGATGAACGCGGTCGACCCAATGTGGTCGCGGGTGTGCCGCCGGATTATTTCTCCGAAACGGGGCAGCGATGGGGAAATCCTCATTACAATTGGGCGTATATGCAAGCGAACGATTTTAGTTGGTGGAAAGCCCGTTTGCGCAGTCATCAAGCGTTGTTTGATGTGTTGAGAATTGATCATTTTCGAGGTTTTGAGGCGTATTGGGAAATTCCCGCACACGCCCCGAACGCGATTCAAGGTCGTTGGGTCAAAGCCCCTGGCGAAGCCTTATTTGATGCGTTGCACACCATGACTAATCCGATGCCGTTGGTTGCGGAGGATTTGGGAATAATTACCAAAGAAGTCAATATGTTACGCAAAAAATATAACATACCTGGGATGAAAATATTGCAATTTGCATTTGATGGCGGATCGACCAATCCATATTTGCCGCATCATCACGTTAAAAACAGCGTGATTTATACGGGAACGCACGACAATAATACGACTTTGGGTTGG
>JFJP01006313.1_pt1 | contig 15735 bp, 17 predicted proteins | sample 431651 | NCBI WGS metagenome assembly JFJP01 (sample SAMN02602958, study PRJNA72255) | Microbial mat metagenome, whole genome shotgun sequencing project. | biome: fresh water; feature: sink hole; material: water; isolation source: purple microbial (photo- and chemosynthetic) mats found in... | reverse complement strand
CGGATGACTTGCTTGCGCCGCTCGTGAAGCTGCTCCAGTGTTTGGTATCTCGCGTCTTCTTTTTCCATGCCGGATACGAGTCCAAGATCACACAATAGTTCAATCTTTATGAGGCCTGATCAATAATCGGCCAAAAAACGGGCCAACAACGCCGCCAGATGCGCAGGCTGGTCGTGGTGGAGCATGTGGCCTGCGTCGTCGATCTGGGCCACTTGCACGTTGGCCACGCTTTTCAGTCGCTCGTGGTATTCGTCCAGCGTGTAGCGGTTCTGCCACCACTGGGCCATCTGGTTCTGGCTGGCTTCCACCGCCAGCAGGGGCGCGGTGATGCGCTGGTGCACAGCCAGCACCTCTTCCAACCGGTACAGCTGGGGGTTGACCAGCTTGTGTCCCGCCTCGCCCAGGATGCGCCACTGCCCATCTGCGTCTGGCGCTGCCCACTCGCCCGCCAGCCACAAGGCTTTGTCGGCGGGCAGGCGGGGGTTGGTTTTCATCAGGCGCCTGGCGTAGGTTTTCAGGTCTTTGTCGCCCTGGCGCAGGGCTTGCAGTTCGTCCAGCCACTGGGTCAGGCGGGTGGGGGCTTGTGGCGGGCGCGTGGCGGGCATGCCAAAGCCCTCCAGGTTGACGAGGCGGCGCACGCGCTGCGGGCGCACCCCGGCATACAGCATCACCACGTTGCCGCCCATGCTGTGGCCCACCAGGTCAATGGGTTGACCGGGGCACAGGCGGTCGATGAGAGCGTCGAGGTCGGCCACGTAGTCGGGGAACCAGTAACAGTCGGCCCCGCCCGATGCGGTCAGGCCAAAACCGCGCCAGTCGGGGGCAATCACCCAGCGGTCTTGGCCCAGCTCGGCCAATGCATCCACCACAAACTGGAACGACGCGCCCACGTCCATCCAGCCGTGCACCATCACCAGCGGCGGCACGCCCGGCTGGGGCTGGCCCCACTGCCTGACGTGGTAACTTAAACCGCGAATGGGCTCAAACCCGCACCGCATGGCGAAAGCGGCCTGTTCCGAAGCCGTGCTGGGGGTGGTTGGGGTGGGCAGAGACATGCCACCAACTGTATCCAGCACGGCCTCGCCCAGCCTTGTCAACCCGTCTTCGCCGCGACACACGCCACAGCACACCCATGACTACGCCCGCCACGCCCAACCCACTGGACCACCACACCGCCATGCAGCAGCGCTTTGGCTGGCAGGTGCCCCCGCGCTTGAACATGGCCTACTGGTGCTGTGGCCGCTGGGCCGCCAGCGCAGAACATGCAAATAACGTAGCTGTGATTGCAGATGGATCAAGCGATGAGGCCACTTTTCATTCATATTCCGAGTTGCAGCAACACGCCAACCGCCTGTCGCAGGTGTTGAGTGGCTGGGGGCTGGTGCGGGGCGACCGGGTGGCCATCGTCATGCCGCAGCGCTTTGAAACCGCCGTGGCCTACATGGGCGTGATGCAAGCGGGCGGTGTGGGCATGCCGCTGTCCATGCTGTTTGGCCCCGAGGCGCTGGCCTACCGCCCCGTGGCCCTGTGCGACGCGGATGCTTTGCCCCATCTGCTGGAAGTCAGTGGCGACTGCCCCGCGCTGCGCCACATCGTGGTGGTGGGTGACCTTGATCAGCCAGCTTCCAGCGCTGGGGCCGCCAGTGTGCAGGTTCACGACTGGCACACCACCCTGGCCGCCACGCCCGACCACTTTACCTGCGCCGACACCGCCGCCGACGAACCTGCGGTGCTGATTTACACCAGCGGCACCACCGGCAATCCCAAGGGCGGCCTCATTCCCCACCGCGCGCTGGTCGGCAATCTGAGCGGCTTTGTGTGCAGCCAAAACGGTTTTGGCTTTCCGCTCGGGGCCGATGGTGCGTTGCCGTTCCCGTCTGCACTGGGTGCCGATGCCACGACCGACGTGCCCCTTCCCACCGGCAGCCAGGCCGTGTTCTGGTCGCCTGCCGACTGGGCCTGGACCGGCGGGCTCATGGACGCGCTGCTGCCCACGCTGTACTTTGGCCGCCCCATCGTGGCCTACCACGGACGCTTCAGCCCCGAAGTGGCATTCACGCTGTTGCAGCGCCATGGGGTGACGCACAGCTTCCTGTTTCCCACGGCGCTGAAGGTCATGATGAAGGCCTGCCCCCGCCCGCGCGAGCAGTTCCAGTTTGAATTGCAAGGCCTGATGAGCGCGGGCGAGGCCGTGGGCGACGCGGTGTTTGCCTACTGCCGCGAGCAACTGGGCGTGGTGGTGAACGAAATGTTTGGCCAGACCGAGGTGAACTACATCGTGGGCAACTTCTGCCTGGGGGCTGTGTGGGGTGAGCCGGCCACCGATTCATCACGGCCACCCACCCTGGGTTTGGGCTGGCCCGCCAAACCCGGCAGCATGGGCAAGGGCTACCCTGGCCACCGCGTCACCACCATCAACGACGAGGGCCACGAATGCCCATCCACCGCCGCAGCCCCAACGGCGAACCCGACCCCATCTTCATGCTGGGCTACTGGGGCAAGCCCGAGGCCACGCTGGCCAAGTTCACCGGCTCTGCCGATGACAGCTGGTTCCGCACCGGCGACATGGCCGTGCGCGATGCCGACGGTTACCTGTGGTACCACGGCCGCGCCGACGACGTGTTCAAAGTGGCGGGATACCGCATTGGCCCCAGTGAGATTGAAAACTGTCTGGTCAAACACCCCGCCGTGCTCAACGCCGCCGTGGTGCCCAAGCCCGACGCCGAGCGCGGAGCGGTGGTCAAGGCCTATGTGGTTCTGGCCGCTGAGTACATAGCAAACAATCCTTATGGAATAAGCGCCAACGGCATTTTTGATGAAGAAATCACCGCGCCACTGGTTGCGGAACTGCAGGCCCACGTCAAGTCGCAACTCGCGCCTTACGAGTACCCCAAAGAAGTGGAGTTTGTGGACACCCTGCCCATGACCACCACCGGCAAAGTGCAGCGCCGCATCCTGCGTTTGCAGGAAGAAGAACGCGCCCGCAACGCGTTGGGCACATAAACCGGGCATCGCCATGAACTCCCCCCAAGGCCTGACCTTTCGCCGGCGCATCAGCTTGCTGGTGTGGGCGAAATACGGTGTGTGGTTGTTGCCTGTGGCCGCGTGGGCGGGCATGTCCCCGGTGCGGCCAATGCCCATGGTGGCGGCGGTGCTCACCTGTGCTCTGGCCGCTGTGGCCCTGCGCGCCTGGGAGCACAGCCAGCGCCGCCAGTTTCTGCGCGAAGCGCGCCTGCCCAGCTTCCTGGCCGACAAGCTGATGGCCAAACACCCCCAGCTCACCCGGCGGGAGGCCGAGTTGGTGCTGCACGGCCTGCGGCAGTTCTTTCTGGCGCACCTGCGCAGCGGCTTCAAGTTTGTGGCCATGCCGTCCCGGGTGGTGGACGATGCATGGCACGAATTCATCCTGCACACGCGGGGCTACCAGGCGTGGTGCGACGCGGCCTTTGGCAAGCTGCTGCACCACACCCCGGCGGAAGTGCTGGGCCGCAGTCCCCAGCGAAACGACGGCCTGCGCCGCACCTGGTACTGGGCTTGCAAGGAAGAAAGCATCAACCCCCGCCAGCCCAGCCGCCTGCCGCTGCTGTTTGCGCTGGACAAAAAGTTTGGCATTGCCGGGGGCTTCAGCTACGTGCCCGATTGCCGCGACATTGACCGGCAGAGCGGATCAGACGTGTATTGCGGCACCAGTTTTGGCGAGGGCGGCTCCGGCGGGGCAGATGGGGATGCGGGTGGGTTCGGCGGCAGCGAATCGTCGGGTTCGGGGGACGGCGACGGTGGCAGCAGCGATGGCGGCGGCGGTTGCGGAGGGCGCGCGCCACAGCAAACCCGTAAACTGGTTTGCAGCACTTTTGTCCACCTTTCAGTCCGCACACATGAACACTGTTGAACTCGGCGCTTCCTCCCTTCAGGTGACCCCCATCTGCCTGGGCACCATGACTTTTGGTGAACAGGTCAACCAGCCCAACGCCCACGCCATCCTCGACCGCGCGTTGGAGCGCGGTGTGAACTTTCTGGACACGGCCGAGATGTACGCCGTGCCTGCCAAGGCGGAAACCTGCGGCGCCACCGAAACCATCATTGGCCACTGGTTTGCCGCCCACCCCGGCGTGCGCCAGAAGGTGGTGCTGGCCACCAAGGTGGCCGGGCCATCGCGCGGCATGCCGTGGATTCGCGGCGACAACTCGGGCCTGACCAAGGCTGAAATCCTCACCGCCTGCGACAACAGCCTGCGCCGCCTGCAGACCGATGTGATCGACCTGTACCAAATTCACTGGCCGGCCCGCAACACGCCCGCGTTTGGTGCTGTCTACTTTGACCCCAAAAAAGACAAGCCCTGCGCCAGCATCCACGAGCAGTTGGAAACCATGGCCGAGCTGGTGAAAGCAGGCAAGGTGCGCGCCATCGGCCTGTCCAATGAAACGCCTTACGGTGTGCACGAGTTTGTGCGCCTGGCCGAGCAACACGGCCTGCCGCGCGTGGCCACGGTGCAAAACCCGTATTGCCTGATTAACCGTAGTTGGGAAAACGGCCTGGACGAAACCTGCCACCGCCTGGGCGTGTGCCTGCTGGCCTATTCGCCCCTGGGCTTCGGGTTGCTGACCGGCAAATACGACGATGGCGGCATCCACAAACCCGCCAGTGCCGAAGGCCAGCAAGGCCGCATGGCCCTTTACGACAGCATGAAAGCCCAGCGCTGGGGCCGCCCCGAAGCGCTGGCCAGTGCCCAGCAGTACAACGCCCTGGCCCGCGACCACGGCCTCACCCCCAGCCAACTGGCGCTGGCCTTCTGCTACCGCAACTGGCGCGTGGCCAGCACCATCGTCGGTGTGACCAGCGTGGCCCAACTGGACGAATGCCTGGACGCCTGGAGCGTGCAATTGAGCCCCGAGCTGCTGAAGGCCATCGACGCCATCCGCTGGGAGCACCGCGATCTGGCGCAGTGACATGTGTCGGCAATGGCGAAAAAAGGCACATCCACTTCACACGTCTCTGAAACACCCGCCACTGCCTGGCTGAAAAGCCACGGTGTGGCGTACACCGAGCACCCCTACGATTACCTGGAACACGGCGGGGCGCAGCACAGCGCGGCGGTGTTGGGTTTTGACCCATTCACCGTGGTCAAAACGCTCATCATGCAAGACCAGGATGCCAAGCCGCTGGCGGTGTTGATGCATGGCAACCGCACCGTGTCGACCAAAAACCTGGCGCGGCAGATCGGGGCCAAATCGGTGGAGCCATGCAAACCCGAAGTGGCCAACCGCCACAGCGGTTATCTGGTGGGCGGTACGTCGCCGTTTGGGCTGCGCAAGGCCATGCCGGTGTACGTGGAGTCCACCGTGCTGGCGCTGCCGCGCATTTGCATCAACGGCGGGCGGCGTGGCTTTCTGGTGGGCTTGAGCCCTGACGTGCTCAGCGGCCCATTGGGTGCCCAACCGGTGCAATGTGCGCTGGCAGAATGAGCGGCGTTCAGGCCGTTTGCAGGCCTGATAAAGAATAGCTAACAAATGAACAGGGTCAAGCGGTAGAGGCCTTTTTCATTCATAAAAAAAGGAAACCGCTGTGGATTTTGTCTTTTCTGGTCTGGCCGTGTTGGCCGCTTACCTCGTGGGCTCGTTGTCGTTTGCTGTCATCGTCAGCCGCTTTGTGGGTTTGGCTGACCCCCGCAGTTACGGCAGCAAGAACCCCGGCACCACGAACGTGCTGCGCTCGGGCAACAAAAAGGCGGCCATTGCCACGCTGGTGCTCGATGCCGTGAAGGGCTGGCTGCCCTTGTGGGTGGCGGGCGTGTGGGGGCCAGGCTTGGGCTTGGGGCCCATCACCATGGCGCTGGTGGGGCTGGCGGCGTTTGTTGGCCACTTGTACCCAGTGTTCTTCCATTTCAAAGGCGGCAAGGGTGTGGCAACGGCAGTGGGCGTGCTGTTTGGGGTGGACTGGTTGCTGGCACTGGCGTGCCTTGCGTCGTTTGGCATCGTGGTGTTTTTCACTCGGTTCGTGTCGCTGGCGTCGATGGTGGCGGCGGTGTTTGCCCCTGTGTATTTCATGTTTGGCGGTGATGTGGCGTGGGAAGCGTCGCCGCCGATGGTTGGCGCGCTGGTGGTGATGGCGGTCTTGCTGATCTGGCGGCATCGCGAGAACGTGGACCGACTGGTCAAGGGCACCGAGTCCAAACTGGGAGCGAAGAAGAAATGAGCAACACACCCAACACCCTCCAGCGCTGGCACGTGTCAGCCCGCTACAGCGAGGCAGCGGTTTTCAACGGCGTGGTGTACCTGGCGGGCATGGTGCCCGAGTGCGAAGCGACCGACATTGCCAGCCAGACTGCGGATGTGCTGGCACAGATTGACCGCCGCCTGGCCGAGTGCGGCAGCAACAAAACCCATCTGTTGCGCGTGCAGATTTACCTCACCGACATCCGCGACATTGGCGCCATGAACGCGGTGTGGGATGCCTGGGTGCCTGCAGGCCATGCGCCTCCGCGTGCCACGGTGCAGGCCGCTTTGGCCGACCCCGGCTGGCGCATCGAGGTGGTGGTGACAGCGGCACAGGTTTGATTCAGTACCGCCGCTGCAGCGTCATCTGGTCGTTGTCTCGCTGCATCTGAAAGCGGTTGAGAAAGCTGTTGCCCAGCAACACATAGGGCATGGGTTGCGGCAGGATGACGGCGGTCACGTCAGTGACTTCTGCATCGCCCAAACGTACGCGTTGCAAGGTGAGTTGGCGGCCCACCACTGTTCCATTGGCGGTTTGCATGGACATGCGTTGCTGTTGCGTGGGCTTTAGCCCCATACGCTGCGCGTCGGCCTCGCCCAGAACGACCGCGGTGGCACCCGTGTCCACCATGAACTGCACGCTTTTGCCGTTGATACTTCCCGCCGCCATGAAGTGGCCCCGGCTGTCAGCGGTCAGTACCACGCGTTGGTTGTCCATGGGTGTGCTGGCAGTGCGTGGCCCAACGCTCACCGGCGATTCCCCCAGCACGAGGGTGCTGCTGGTGCCTTGGATGGATACTTTCGCGCTTGCCCCGGCGATTTGTAACAGCTTCACCCCGGCATGGATGTCACCCACAGACATGAAACGAGGTGGCTGGCCACCGATCACCAGCAGCGCTTTGTTGCCGGAAATGCCTGCGAGTTGCACGTCCACCGCATGCGTCTGAGCTTGCCCGGTGCACAGGCTGGCAGCCAGGCAGATGCCAGCCAGCCAGCGTTCAGCCGGGGCGCACGCCACGCTCTGCCCCGGTTTTGGAAAAGGCCAGTTGCCGCAGCATGGCGTCGGGGTTGAGCCGAACCCTGACGATGGAACCCGATATGCCCTGTGTCACCGCCAGTTCGGGTTTGGCGGTGTTGTAGAGGCGCGGCTCCGAAATGGGTTCGTCGCGCCGGTTGAGCACGCTTGCCACCCAGGGCTCGTTGGGTTTCGTGCCCCGGCGCAGCACGACGGCGGTTTCGCCGTTGGCCAGCTTCACGAACGTGCCGGCCGGGTGCAACCCCAGCACCTGCATCAGCACCAGGCCCACCTCGTCGTGTCCGCCAGCTGCGCCTGCCTGCACAATGGCCGAGCGGGCCGCGTCTTTGGCATCGCGTCCCGCGCGGGATACCCGTGGACTCATGGCTGCGGTGTAGCGATCAACTACCTGCAAAATTTTGGTCAGCCGGTCGGTGCTGCTTCGTTGGGCCAGCGCTGTGCCAGGTGGCAAGTCGTTGTGGTGTGCCTGCACCACCGCCAGCCACATCGGGTCTGTCACTCCGGAGGCCATCAGAAGGCGCGTGCCGTCGGTGGTGTGGCGGTCGATCAGCGCTCGCTGCTGGGGGGAGGGGGGGTGCTTTTGGGCTGCCAGCATGTCTTGCAACTGGGTCATGGCCACGTTCATGGTCAGCGCGGCCCGCACCAGGCAAGCGTCTTCCTCCTGTGTCAGCTTGAGCGGCGGGGCCAGCATGTGTGCCACGGTCGCGGTGAGCAGCGAGTGCAGGGCGCTGTACCCACTGAAGCCGGTGACAGCCCGGTGGATGAGTAAAAACAGCGCAGCATCGCTGTCGCGGTGGAGCAGTGCGTCTTGCGGCACGGCCACCTGGGTATTGAGCCGCTGTACCGCATCTTGCCCGTTGGCACCTCCCTGGGCCAACTGGCCCAGCAACACTTTGAGGCGTGTTTCAACTTCTTCCCAGGCTTGTGACAACGATGCGGGAAGGGCAAGTGTTGCGTCCGTCCCTTTGAGGGATACGTATTTGTCGATGTCTTTGATCGGTGCATCGCGGCGGGTGGCTTCATTGAGGCCACTCATCATGACTTTCACGGCCTCGTCTGACTCGTCGTAGTGCACGTAAACCAATTTGCGCCGCTGCAATGATTCGAGGGCTTCCAGGTTTTCAATGCGCAGGCCTTTGGCCAGCAGCACCCGGCCATGTTCGTCGCGCAGGGTAAAGCGCAGAGCAGCCCCCATGTGCAACGACGAAGGTGAGACCGCCACCAGTTCCTGCTTGTCATCTGCGCTCATGTCTGGCTCTTAATTCGTTCAGCGTGGCTGGGTGCCGCGCTCGCCAGGGGTGCGCAAAGCGCCGATCTGGCGAAGTATGAGTTGTTCGCTCAGGCGCACACGGATGTCAGAGCCCGACAGGCCCTCTGCCACGGCATGCTCCGTAACGGCAGTGTCTACCAGCCTTGGCGTACCGATAGGTTCCCCACGTTTATTGACCACGGTGGACACTTGTGGGGTATTGGGCCGTTCGCCCTGGCGCAACACCACTGCCGCTTCGCCTGTCACCAGTTTGACGTAAGAGCCCACCGGATACAAACCCATGGTTTGCAGCAGAATCAGGCCTACTTCATCGTGAGCGGCGGATCCTGGCAGGCGCACCACAGACTTGGTCGCTTCGCGGGCCTCCCGCCCTGCGCGGCTGCCACGCGGGCTGATTGACGCGGTATAGCGGTCTATGACCTGCAGCACGCGGGCCACTCGCTCGGTGCTTCCTATCCGGGCCAATGGAACACCGCTGGGAAGTGGGTCATGGTGCAGGGTCACGGCATCTAGCCACAAACGATCCTTCACGCCCGCAGCACGCAACAGGTTGGCGCTTGCAGTGGGGTGCCGATCGATCAGCGCCAGTTGTTCGTTGGTGGGAGGGGACTTTTGCGCTGCCATGGTGTCTTGCAAAGACTTGACCGCCACATTCATCGTGAGAGCTGCGCGCTCCAGTGCCTCCAGCTCGGCATTGTTCAAGCCGGTGGACTTCCCTATGGAATCTGCCAGGCCGGCACAGAGCAGGCTGTGCATGGTGCTGTAACCCGTGAAGCCCGTGATGGCCCGGTTGACCAATAAAAACAAAGAGCCTGCTTCGTCTCGCCGCATCAGTTTGTGGATGCCCGCAATGACCTGGTCAATTCGCTTCAGCGCGTCATGTGCCACGGGAGCATCGCCGGCGATGTTGCCTTGCGCCGTGCGCAGGCGGTCTTCCAGGTCTGACCACGCTTGCGGCAGGGGCACATCCACTGGCTCGGCCCGCTGCACGCTGGTCAGCGTGTGGAACTTGTCGATGTCTTTCAGGGGAGCATTGCGGAACATGGCCTGTTCCAGGCTGGCCATGACCACCTTCACGGGCTCGCGGGATTCATCCTGATCAGCAAACAGGGCTTGCCGGGCGTGCAGCATGTCGAGCAGGTGCTGGCTGTCGATGCGCTGGCGTCGCGCAAGCAACATGCGCCCGTGCTCGTCGTAGAGCGTGAAGTCCAGCAGCATGCCCAGCTTGAGCAAGTGGGGCGAAAACTGAACCCGATTGGCACCTGCGTTTCGACGGTCGGCCATAGGTGTGTAGGACGATCAGTCTCGGAAATTGTTGAAGCTCAATGGCAGGTCAGGCACATCTTTGCGGATCACGGCCATGGCCGCCTGCAGGTCATCGCGTTTGGCACCGGTGACTCGGACCGCATCGCCTTGAATGGCTGCCTGTACCTTGAGCTTGCTGCCCTTAATGGCCTGCTGAATTTTCTTGCCCACATCTGCCTCAATGCCGTTGCGCACGGTGATGACCTGCTTGACTTTGTCGCCACCGATTTTTTCGATTTTGGCTGCCTCGAGGAACCGCACATCGACGCTGCGTTTGGCCAGTTTGCCCCGCAACACTTCGTCCACCTGTGTAATCTGGAAATCGCTGTCGCCAAACAGGGTGATCACTTTGTCTTTGAGTTCCAAGTGGGCAGAAGTGCCTTTGAAGTCGAAGCGAGTGCCCACTTCGCGTGAAGCTTGCTCGACGGCGTTTTTCACTTCAACGAGATTTGCTTCGAGGATGGTGTCAAAGGAGGGCATGGCAGGCGCAATTTGTGAGTGAAAACAGGGGTGAGACAATCTTGTCATGTTAGTCGAGAACTCGGTGCCTCTTCAGCCCCTCAACACCTTTGGCATACAGGCCCGTGCACAACAATTGGTGCGGGTGAGCAGCGTGTCTGATGTGCAACGGTTGTGCCGTGGGTGGCCAGAAGCCTGTCAGCACTGGCCGCTGGTGCTCGGTGGTGGCAGCAATCTGGTGCTGACGGGTGATGTGAAAACGCTGGTCGTGAAGGTCGATATCGTCGGGCGCAGGCTGTTGACCGACACCGCCAGTCATTGGGTGGTAGAGGCCGGTGCGGGTGAGCACTGGCACAACTTTGTGGACTGGACACTGGAACAAGGCTGGCCCGGACTTGAGAACCTGGCGATGATCCCTGGCACTGTGGGGGCCTCCCCGGTTCAGAACATCGGCGCGTATGGGGTGGAGTTGCAAGACCGCTTCCATTCACTGGACGCGGTGGACTTGCATACTGGCGATGTGTTCACCCTCAATGCCGCCCAGTGTGGTTTTGGTTACCGCGACTCTGTGTTCAGACACGGAGCGGCCGACAGCCGCCATTTGGGCCTGGCGGGCAGGGCCTTGATCACTCATGTGCGATTTGCCTTGCCCAAACGCTGGTCGCCCGAAACCAGTTACCTGGAGTTGGCCCGCAAGGTGCAGGAGCTGGGCAGCGCTCCCAGCCCCCGCCAGGTGTTTGACTGGGTGTGTGCCATACGGCGTGCAAAGCTGCCTGACCCCGCTGTGTTGGGGAACGCTGGCAGCTTCTTCAAAAACCCCACAGTGAGTGCCGAGCAGTGCACAGACATCATCGCCCGCGACCCCAAGGTGGTGCACTACCCGATGCCCGATGGCACGGTGAAGCTGGCAGCCGGTTGGCTGATTGACGCCTGCGGCTGGAAGGGCAAGACCGTCGGCAATGCCGGTGTGTACGACAAGCAGGCGCTGGTGCTCATCAACAAAGGCGGTGCCGCCAACCCGGCCACGGGTGGCGAGGTGATGACGCTGGCCAAAGCCATTCAGACCAGCGTGTACGAGCGGTTTGGGCTGTGGCTGGAGATTGAGCCTGTGGTGGTGTGAGTTGGCTGGATTTAATATAAAAAGTGGCTCTGTCGCTTTATTTGTAAGCGCTGACAGCTACGAAAGTTGTGGTTTTTGGGTGCGCGAAGGTGGTACTTGAACTGCGCGACAGGGCTGTTGTGACAGCGAAGGTGGAATCGGATTTGGGCGCGAGGATGTTGTCCTCGCAGCTACAGGTGCCCGTTGTCGGCCATCAGCGGTCAGACGAACTGGCAGATTAAACGGCGGGACAAGGCTGAGAAACTTGCAGTAAGTACTTCGATGAATAGGCGTAACTTGTGCGCCCCACGTGATGTGCGGGGGTATACCAAAGACAGGTCGAAGCCTGACAAGGGCCAATCGGTTAGCACTAGCTTTGAAAGCCTCCGGCTTTGCCGGGGGTTGGTTATTGCAATCGGAACCGTCAGCCGATCATGCAACCGTCCTTATTGGTCTTCATGAAACACTTTGTATGGTGATAGGCACTGTGGCGTTTTGAAGCATCGATCATGGCGCGCATGCCGTTAGCAGTTGCAGAGAAAATCCCCTCCAATCCCAAGGAGAGAGGAACTTTTCATCGAAGCCCCGTTATACTGAATGGGCAATTGACACTGGCACACCCGCTGAAAGGCGGCGTCGCAAAGCTTCCGGTCTAAAGCTACACCTCGGTGTGGCCACGACAGCGGGGTTCCCAAAATGCACACTGCCGCGCGCCTCACAGTGCGCGGTAGCCCCATGCGCGTTGGGGCTGGTCGTCGATCGCAGTCAACCCTTTTCAAGGAGTACCGCGATGACCGTTTTCCGAGCCACACCCCTCCACGCCAGGCTGTCCTGGTTAGGAGCGTCAGCACTCGCCCTCAGCCCCATGTGGGCCGCTGCAGCCACCACTCAAACCATACAAGGCAAGGTCTTTCAAAGCACCGCCTGTGCCCAGGAGAGGGGCCGGTGCAGCTTTACCGGCAGCCAGGAGTTGGCCTATGGAGCCAAGGGGAAGTTTGTGCTGAAGACATTCAGCACCAGCCCCGTGGACTGCAATAACAGCACATTCGGCAAAGACCCCATAGTGGGTACGTTCAAACAGTGTTTTTTACCTGCGCAAGCGCCCGCAACGGATGTGTGCTTCTATGAGCACATCAACTACGGCGGCGCCAGCCTTTGCGTATCAGCCAGCCAAGCCAATGCCATGCCAGCGGGTTGGAATGACCGCGTGTCCTCGGTCAAGCTGGCCAGCGGGTTCAAGCTTGAGCTGTACGAGCACAACAACAAACGAGGGCGAATGCTTGCGCTCGAAGGCAACAACCCCAACCTGGTGGCCCTGGGCTTCAACGACCTGACTTCATCGTATGTGGCCAGCAAGGTACTGGGAGCTCCTGCTCCAGTGCCCACTGCCAAGGCAGACGCCGCACGCCTGTTGATACAGGCCACATACGGCCCCACCATGACCGAGATCGACAGCGTTGCTGCGTCGGGGGCAGAGGCGTGGGTGACACAGCAGTTCGCCACGCCGCCCATGGACACCCACTGGGCTTACGTGATGGAGCGCAAAGGCCCCATCGGCTGCACTGTTTGCAACGCGCAATACATCAACGCCACCATGGAAAGTTTCTGGACACAGGCCGTGCGCGGACCTGACCAGCTGCGCCAGCGCACGGTGCTGGCCCTGAGCGAACTGTTTGTGGTGTCCACCGTCAACAGTCCGGTCGATATCCATGCCGATGCCCATGCCAGTTACCTGGACATGCTGTCTCGCAATGCATTCGGCAACTTCCGCACCCTGCTGGAACAGGTCAGCACCCACCCGACCATGGCGCACTACCTGTCGCACATGAGAAACCAAAAGGAAGAACTATGCAAGGGAGGTGATGCAGCTCTTCAGCATCGGCTTGTGGCAACTGAACGCTGACGGCACACGCAAGCTCGACGGCAGCGGACGCCCCATTCCGACCTACGGACAGGACGACGTGATGGGACTGGCGAAGGTCTTCACCGGCTGGAGCTGGAACGGCCCGGACAAGAGCGGCAGTCGCTGGGAGGGTTGGATCGGCAAGAACTGGAAAGACCAGTTGCAGAACTACCCTGACCACCACTCGCAAAGTGAAAAACGCTTCCTCGGCACAGTGGTACCTGCGGGCACCTCAGGTGAGCAGTCCATGAAATTGGCCATGGACACGCTGTTCAACCACCCCAACGTCGGCCCGTTCATCGGCAGCCAGTTGATCAAACGCTTTGTCACCAGCAACCCAAGCCCCGCCTACGTGGGCAGAGTGAGCGCAGCCTTCAACAACAACGGAGGAGGTGTGCGGGGCGACATGAAGGCTGTGCTGCGCGCTGTGCTGCTGGACCCTGAAGCCCGCAGTGCCGCGCAACTGGCCGACCCCAACTGGGGCAAGCTGCGCGAGCCGCTGGTGCGCTTTGGAAACTGGATGCGCGCCTTCAATGCCAGTGCCGCCAACGGGTACTACAGCATCTGGAATCTGGAAGACCCCGTGTCCAGCATTGGCCAGAATCCCTTGCGGGCACCCAGCGTGTTCAACTGGTTCCGCCCCGGCTATGCACCTCCCGGCGAAATTTTGCGCAAAGGCCTGGTGGCACCGGAGTTCCAGATCACCCACGAAACCACCACCACGGGCTACGCCAACTTTGTGACCCACACAGTGGAGCGCGGGCACGGCTGGAACAGCAGTGCCATCAAAGCTAACTACGCACCCGAAGTGGCGCTGGCCAACAACCCGGCCGCACTGATGGACAGGCTCAACCTGCTGCTGACGGCAGGCCGCATGAGTACCACCACCCGCCAAACCATTCTGGATGCCGTGACAGCCATGCCTGCCACCAAGCCCGAAGCCCGGGTGCACACCGCTGTGGCGCTGACCATGCTGTCGCCTGACTTCATCGTGCAGAAATAAGGAGCATTCGAATGAACACTTTCAATACCTCAGGGCCCATGCGGGCCGGTCGGCGCGAGTTTCTGCGTCGAGGGTCACCCTTTGCACTCAATTTGCTGGCCATGGGTGCCGCCAGCGCACAAACCGGCGGTGGGCACAAGGCGCTGGTGTGCGTGTTTCTGTCGGGCGGCAACGACCAGTCAAACACGGTGGTACCCACCAGCTCGGCGGGCTGGGCCGCGTACTCTCAGGCACGGCCCACGCTGGCCATACCGGCGGCACAGTTGCTCTCCATCAACCCGACCGACTACAACGGCGAGCCGCTCGGGTTGCATGGTTCTCTGAGCGCACTCAAACCGCTGTTTGACCAACAGCGGGTGGCGTTGCTGGCCACCCATCACCAAAGCGCAATGGAACCGGGGCAATGCGACCGTGCCCACACCGGCGCAGCTGTTTTCGCACTCTGACCAGCAGGGTGCCTGGCAAACCGGCTTGCCCGACCAACCGTCTGAAACCGGGTGGTTGGGCCGCATGGGCGACCTGACCGCCAGCGCCTTCAATCCGGGCAGTGGTGTGTCCATTGCCATGTCGGTGGCGGGCAACAACATCATGCAGGCGGGCAACAGCACCATCCAGTACCAGCTGACGACACAGGGTGCAGTGAAAGTGTCGGCCGTGACATCAGGCCTGTACGGATCGGCCGCAGGAGCCACTGCCGCTCGGCGTCTGATGACCGACACGCGCAACACCTTGCTGGAAAACGAGCTCAACAAGGTGTCCAGCCGCTCCATCAGCACCGAGGCGTTGGTCAGCAATGCCTTGGCCGGTACACCCGCCTTGACTGCATTTCCGGACACATCTCTGGGCAAACAGCTGAGCATGGTGGCCCGCATGATTGCCGCACGTGGGGCACTGGGCCAGCAGAGGCAGATTTTCTTCGTGCAGCAGGGTGGCTACGACTTCCATGACAACCTGCCCACCGACCACGCCAACCGCATGCGGGAACTGGGTGATGCGCTGGCAGCGTTCTACCAGGCCACACAGAGCCTGGGTGTTCAGGACAGCGTGACGACGTTCACCGCGTCGGACTTTGGCCGCGCCCTTCAGAGCAACGGACGTGGCTCCGACCATGGCTGGGGCGGGCACCACTTCATCATGGGCGGCGCGGTGGCGGGCAACCGGGTGTACGGCAGTTTTCCCCAGACAGCGCTGGGCGGTAGCCAGGACGCGGGGCAGGGAAGGCTGATTCCCACCACCTCTGTGGACGAATACGGTTCCACCCTCGCGCGCTGGTTTGGTGTGTCTGACAGCAACATGCCCGTGGTGTTGCCCAACCTCCGCCGCTTTGCGACGCCCGATCTGGGCTTCATGCGCAAAACAGCCTGACGCCCACGCACCGGCGGGTGCCCACAACTGCCAGCCCTGGCAGTTATGGGCACCCAGGCGGCAGTGTCTGGCGCTTCATCACT
>JFJP01039886.1_pt1 | contig 15736 bp, 12 predicted proteins | sample 431651 | NCBI WGS metagenome assembly JFJP01 (sample SAMN02602958, study PRJNA72255) | Microbial mat metagenome, whole genome shotgun sequencing project. | biome: fresh water; feature: sink hole; material: water; isolation source: purple microbial (photo- and chemosynthetic) mats found in... | reverse complement strand
AATGTAAAAACAACTGATAAAATACTATATTTTTTCATTTTTGCAATTTGTTAGTTTATTAAAATTCAATATTTACATTGACGCCAAAACGCTTGGTAGTAGGCGATTGCAATCCAGTAGAGCTAGTGGCTCCATTATACTGATCAAGGTCCACATCTTTGAATCTTTCATCGGCATAGAAATACAAAAGATTACGTGCTACTAACGAAACTGATGCTTTGGTAATACCCATAGAAGCAACCCACTTAGTTGGCAAATTGTATCCAATGGTCAATTCCCGTAGTTTTGCATAGGTCTTGCTCATTAAATTAGCTTCGTCCAAATTATAATACTTACTGATATAATCCTGAACGCGTGTGGTGGTTGTATTTGGAGCAAAAGCAAGTGCGTTGTAATTAGTGATAGCACCTGTATTGTTATCATAAAGAATTCCTACTCCATTGGTAACCACAACACCTTCGCCAATATAAGAACCTTTGTAGGTAGATGATCCGGCATTTTGGTCATCAAGTTCACGCGCTACACCAAAAGCTCCCTGAACAGTTTCAATATTACGTCCGCCACGCATGGTTTTGTTATGCATATAGTCTGTAATAACCCCACCCACGTTGCCATCGAACTGGAATGAAAGGAAAGCATTTTTATACGTAAATTTGTTGATTAAACTCCATTGAAAATCACCATTTTTGTTCCCTAAGTTCTTCGACACTTTCATAGTAAGCGGTTTACCCGCCGAGTCGTGAATTACACTTCCTGCCTGATCGCGATAGAATGCTGAACCGTAAAACACATCAGTTCTATCTCCCACTTTGAAGAATGTATTATAGGTATCTTGTCCCTGAGGCAGTTCCACATAAACCTCTTTGAACGTACTCCAATTGCCCATAACATCCCAGCTGAAAGTTTTATTACGTATTGGTGTAACATTTAATGCTAGCTCAACACCTGTGCGACGAGTTTTTAAGGCATTGATATAATATCCAGTATATCCAGTAGCAGATGAAATTACATTTTGCAAAATCTTTGGTCCGTCGATATACTGAAAAGCGGTAGCAGAAAAAGCAACTCTATTTTTGAACATACTCAAATCAAAACCCTCTTCGTAACTCACACGTGAAAAAGGTTCGATGTTTGGGTCACTTAAAGTATTGGTATATGAAGCCGATGGCTGCGAATTATAAAGTTTTGATTGCGTGTAAGATGAATTCAACTCATAAGTAGATCCTCCATAAGGGCTGTAATAATTTTCGCCGTAACCTAGTGGTGACCCAAAGATATTGCTACTTGGCGTTGTACCAATAGTTTCGCTGGTTGGTACACCTTTTACCATGGCATAAGAGCCTCTTAGTTTAAATGAGGACACAAACTGTGGCATTTTGATGTAGTCGGATACTAAAGTTGCCAACGACAAACTTGGGTAAAAATAAGTGTCATTATCGCTCAAAATGGCTGACGATTTATCCACACGTGCTGTTCCCGAAAGAGTTGCATATTTGCCAAAATCAATATCCATAGAAGCATATCCACTTAAAACCCTCATAGTAGAATTGAAACTATTGGCAATAAGCGGGTTGCGTGAGTTGCTAAAACTATAAACTCCAGGCACGTTTAAATAATCAGTAGAAGTGTAGCTCGAATTATAATTTAATTGACGAATATTTCCGCCAGCCAAACCGGATAATTGAATAGCATCACCTAACATATAATTATAGTTCAATTGCAAATCGGTATTGCTGTCGAACAAATTACGACGGTCTTCGCGATAATCGCCTAAATTTTGCTCGCGTCCATAAGGGTGTGCCCACACAGGCATTTTTTCATCGCGAAGTTGGTCATAAGTAGATACTTGTGAGCGCAAAGTCATATTCAGGTGATCATCGATTAAATAATTGGCAGCCACATAACCATAAATATCTTTTTTGTGATGTCCTCTTAACCAATAATTTACCATTGCCCAAGGATTGTGATAGCGTTGATATTCGGCAAATATTGGTTGAATACCTACTTTTCCATCTTGCCATATTCCCTTTATTTTTGGGTCGTTAACATCCCAGTCGGCACCTGACCAAATAGACATATTGTAGATCAAACTGTTTGGTCCATAATTCACATCAGGTATATTTTCTGAGTATTGATAATTGAAATTAATATTAGCATCTACCGTTAACCTTTTACTTACTGCATAAGACGCCGACATGTTTAAATTAGTGATATTTAAATCCATATTGGGAATAATACTCTGTTGGTACGAATGCGACATAGATGTTCTTAGAGAAAAATCTTCGCCTGTTTTGGTTATAGAGATATTATTGGTGGTTTGAAAACCTGTTCGTAAAAAGTTATCAAGATTGTTTACTCCACGAGCAATATATGGAGTTGGTTTAATATTGCCTGTCCATGCCAAACCACCGGGAAATGTAGTAGTATAAGTCTGATTTGGAGTATATTCACCATCGTATTGTGGTATTAATTGGCCTCTAAATTTAGGGCCCCACACATCGTAGTCGTTATCATTCAACCCACCACCTTTACCATCGGCAAAAGCATATAACTGGTTACCACCTGCACCATATTCGTTTTGAAGACGTGGAAAAGCAAGAAACCCTTTGTCAAACATATTTGAAGAATTTATTTCAACTACTAAATCTTTTTTGCCTTTAACGCCCTTTTTAGTGGTAATTAAAATAGCTCCGTTTTGAGCGCGGCTACCATAAAGTGCAGCTGCTGCAGGCCCTTTGAGTACACTGTAACTTTGAATGTCGTCTGGGCTGATATTCCAAGTATCCGAACTAATAGGAACACCATCAACTACATACAAAGTAAGTTCACCACCACGCAATAAAACGTTTGGCTTGCGAAGCATTTCGGAGTTAGCTCCAACCGACAGACCAGCCACCTTACCAGTAAGTCCACTGATTGGGTTTGGATCACGTGCCTTTACTAGGTCTTTACCTTCTACTTCTCTAACCGAGTATCCAATAGTAGAGGCTCTTTTTTCGACACCAAGTGCAGTAACAACCACTTCTTTAATACTCTCACTGGCATCTTGTAAAGTTACATTCATTTCTGTACCAGTTACTTTTACGTGCTGAGTATTAAATCCTACATACGAAAATACAATTTCCTCACCTTTAGCGGCTTGAATATTGAATTTTCCATCTACGTCTGAAAGAGTGCCCGCAGTACGCCCTTTTATTGCAATGTTTACGCCTGGTAAAACGGAACCGTCCGTTCCAGACAATTTACCTTGTACTGTTAGCTTTTGTGCAAAAACTAAAGTGCTAATCAGAAGTAATAATACTACTCCAGTTACTCTGTTAAATTTTGACATGTTGAATTTTAATTGATTACTTGATTTATTTAAAAATTTGCAAATAAAATCGCTGTTCGCAGCATTAAACAAAGTTTAAAGCACTGCAAATCAATGGCATTGTATACTTAAGTGGGTGTGTGAATTTGTGAAGAAATTATTTATTGAGTTCTACCTCATTCACAAAAATCTTGAGAAGTTTTTCTGGATTTCCGTTTACCGAATTGATACGAAATTCTAAGCTTTCGGTATCTTCATCCAAAACATTAAGAGCCACCTCCAGCACATTGCTGAAATCTTCTTTGGCAATGTCGGCAGTAAAGGTTTTATTTTTAACCCCTTCTTTCAAATATTTTTCAATCTTTTTGACCGAAAAATAGATATCTGGTTTTCGATAAATCGTTTTGGTGGCCGAGCTGCCAGGAGCTATTGGCTCTTTATAGCAGTACATTTTTTTTAGCAAATACTGTTTTTTAGCCATGTAGTCGCCTAAAAAATGTGTACCGGCATCGTTACCATCTACTTGGTTTACATAGCTACTTTGATCCATAGCATTGAACCGAAAATACACCGCCGATGAAGCAATGGCTCCAGATGTTCGTTCGTGAATATCCAAATTGTCAGCTACAAATTCTTGTTGCGCTGTGACTGTATATGACAAGCAGCCCAAAAACATCAAAATGCAAATTACGTTTTTCATTATTCGAAAGTTTTACTAATTATAAATACCTATTAACTATCATTTTACCTATCATTCACGATACAAAAATAGACCATTCATATTTCGTATCGGTTAACCCGGCTTTATATTACTATTAAGATGATGTTATGAAACGCCCCACTGTTTACAAATACGAAACAATAAGCGATTACCAAAACTTTATCCTCTCAATAGAACCTATAAGCCTTTGAATATCAGCAGGATAAATTTCCCCGATATTGCCTATTCTAAAAGTATCATTTTGAGCCACTTTGCCTGGATATATGATAAATCCTTCGGCCTTGAGTAATTGGTAAAAGCGCATAAAACTATATTCGTCTTCCTTTGGCGAAATAAATGAGGTGATAATCGTTGATTGCAATGCATCGGGCAGCAAAGTATCAAAACCTAACGCACGCATACCTTCTACCAACTTTTGTTGATTTTCAGCGTATCTCTTTTCGCGCGCTGCCACTCCACCTTCCTCCTCCAATTCGAGTAATGCTTGCATAAATGCTCTCACCACATGTGTAGGTGAGGTAAAGCGCCATTTGCCATTACCATGGTGCATGGTATTCCACTGATCATACAAATCTAATGAATGTGATCGAGCTTGAGACATACATTTTTCTAATTCGGATATACGAGCAATTATGAATCCAAATCCGGGTACACCTTGAATACATTTATTTGCTGAACTAATCAAAAAATCGATTCCCCAATCATCAACATCAATACTTATGCCTCCAAAACTGCTCATGGCATCTACAATGCTAATTTTCTTGTATCGTTTTGCTAATTGCATAATTTGTTTTACGGGGTTAATTATTCCCGTAGTAGTTTCGCAATGAACAACAGCAACGTGGGTTATATCAGCATTTTCGACTAATAATTTTTCTATTTCGTCGATAGCCGGCTGCTGAGTTTCTAATACTACATAAGACACATAATCGATGTGAAGCATCTGAGTAATCCGAATAATACGCTCACCATAAGCGCCATTAGCAACAATAAGCACTTTGCCATTTGCGGGAATTACCGTACCAACTACCGATTCTACAGCAAAAGTACCGCTTCCCTGCATAAGCACTGAAGTGTAATTTTGTGATTTTGAGGTGGCCATCCGTTCCAGTTTAAATCGGATTTGCTGTACAATATTTAAATTGTAATCATCGTCCCACGTGCACCAATCACGAAGCATGGTGGCTTTTACGGTTTTGCTGGTTGATAATGGCCCAGGTGTTAATAATAAATAGGGATTTTCGGGAAGTTCTATAGTATGCATAGTGATAAAAAAGGATTAAAGAGGGCATTAAAAAAAACACCATCAGAAATTAGATGTATTAAAGTGGAAATTTTACCGTAAGTTTCTTGTTTGAACGAATTATTAAATTGCTAACTTCAAAAACGCCCTTATTTGCTAAAGGTATTTCAATTGTTGATTCGCTATATGCTGCGATTGTAAACCGAGTTCCATCTACCGATTTTAGAACAAAAGGAACATCTGAGCTGTTGGTAACACGGTAAATATTTCTGTTTTTTTCAGACACTAAAGCGCTTTTGATAGATGCATTAAAAAATGAGCTTAAAAACTCTTCTTTTCCTGCCAAAAAGTTGCCAAACCATGCTATGGTGCGGCCGGCAAAGAGTGCCTCTTTCAATGCTGCTTCTGTATTTTCACTAGCCAAAACTAAGGTCATTGGACGATGATATCTAGATAAATCGTATTGATTTTCTACCAACCCATGTATATCCGAAGCTGCAGTATAAGCTATGCCTTTTTCGTCGCACCAGTCAAACGAAATAGGATAATACTCTTGTTCGTTGAATACTTCTACAGCATGAAGCATCCCGCCATTTAACAGTTCGGTATGTATATCCCACCATTTGCAAGTATCGGGTTGCTGAGCTGTCCAACCTGGATGATTCCAAATAATAAATGCACCCTGCTTTTTGGCAGCTTCAAACGCATCCATGTATTTGGGCACGTCCAATTCATTTGTATTAGTAATAAACAAGGCATTAAAGTGCCCAGGAGCCATACTACGTGTTATTTCAGCTGCTTTTATCAGGGTAATTCCCTTTTTTTCGGCATAAGGTTTGGCTATATCGTATGATGAATTATCGTCGCCACCCACAAATTTTTTTGAAGGATTATTTTCAATATGATCAGTAATTGCAATTACATCCAAACCCTCTTGCCAGGCTTCATCTACGCGCACTGTGGGCCAAACCTGCCCATCCGAAAAAACGGTATGCATGTGAAAATCACACCTTAGGGTTTTGTAACCCATAATATCTGGAACGTGAATAAACTGGCGACTGTTGGAACGTGTAATTTCGGGCATCTGAACATTGTTCATATTTTGAGCAAATAAGCTTAATGAGTTCAATAACCACGCAAATAGGAAAAGTTTTGTTTTCATATTAATTTGAATTTAAAAAAATGTTTTTTTTATTGATTTATATTTCTGTATTTTTTTTGAATAAAAAATGCTGTTAATGCAAATAGAATAACACTTACCATCGAAAGTGATAAAATAAGGTTACTAAGAAATGTTACCCAACTGATAGTTGGAGAAAAAAAGTTTTTCATTAAGAATGAAGATACGCTGCCAAGGTATCCAATAGCATCAGAAAAATAGAAAAGAAAACCAATATTCCCTACTTGTTTAAAAGTGGCAATAAATCGTTCGAAAAGTAATGCTTGATACGTAATATAACCTAAATACAGCCCAAATCCTATAAATATCATCCACAATACACCACTTAACACATTCATTTGAAATGCAATAGTGGCAGCTGCACAGATACCAAAACCAAGTGCAATAAATACAAACGAAGCATTTAAAGCGTGCTTATTATTTTTCACAAGTGCCATTAGTGCAACAATAACTAAAACTCCAATTCCAACAGGAATTTCGGAAGTTGTAAAAATTTCGGGCGCATTTCCCATTCCTAGCTCCATCCAAATTTCTGCAGCAAAATTGTCGCGAATGTCGCGCAAAACAGTCAGAAACACATAAATAATGGTAATAGGAATAAGTATAAATAAAAAGTTAGACAGAAACTGTTTTCTTTGCACTGATGTCATGGGCGAACGCTTGGTTCTGAGCGCTATATCACTTTCAGAAGGTGGTGGAACCATATTGAGCAGCCAAACCGAAATAGCCAAAGGCAAGGCAAACATGGCACCCACTACAAATGGCATCCAATACTCAGAAATGCTGTAATTGAGAAGCATAAATTTCCCAACAGACTTAACAAACCCTGATGCAAAAATAAAACTGACACTCAATACGGCAGCTAGTATTTCAGTAGTTTTACGACCTTCGAGATACGAGAACACAAGTCCCCATACAACTCCTAATGGCAAACCATTAAAAAACATCCATATAATATTCCATGGGCGAGGTGTTACAGCAAAAAGAAACAAGGCTAGTTGCGCTATTCCAATAGCAATAAGTATGTAATTTGCTCTATTTTGCGGCTTCATTTCTGATACAAACCTTATTCCAATAAATTTCGACAACGTATAACCAATTAGCTGAGAGGTTATTATCAAAATTTTATAATCCACACCAAATAAAAACTGGTCATCGAAGGTAGCCGCCGTAAATGTTTTACGAAAAGCATACATACACGAGTAGGTAAAAAATGCTGCGAGCGAAGCAAAAACTACAAACACCCACTGGGGCTTATTAATTAGTGCTTTTTGAATTTTCTGTTCTATAAATTGCATAGCCGTATTAACAAATTATTTCCTCGAATGCTTTTTCAAGAATATCAAGCGACTGAAGAAGTTGGCTTTCAGTTATAATTAATGAAGGGCAAAGATTAATCACATTTCCCTGAGATACCTTAAAACTCAACCCATTTTTCAGACAATGATACAGCACTCTTTCTGCATGATCGTTAGCCCTTGTTTTAGTAATGCGGTCGGTAACCAATTCCACTCCCCACAACAGGCCAATGCCACGTAGATCGCCTATCATTTCAAACCGATCTTGCATTTTCGACAATCGCTCTTTCATTATCAATCCGTTTTGATAAGTTTTCTCTAGCAAATTTTCGTCTTCAATCACTTGCAAAACAGCTAGTGCAGCAGCACTGCCGATGGGTGACTTTTCGTGCGTAAAATGTCCAACAGAATGTTCAACAGCACTATTAAACTTATCACTAGTAAGCAGTGCTGCCATCGGAAAAACGCCACCACCAAGTCCTTTGCCGAGTGTTACAATATCTGGTACTATGCCATAATGCTCAAAAGCAAAGAGCTTTCCCGTGCGTCCAAGTGCAATTGGAATTTCGTCCAAAATAAGTACTACCGCAAATTCATCACACAAAGCACGCATTCTTTTCCAAAAATTGATAGTTGGAATTTGAACGTCAGTATTACGGATAGTTTCAGCTATAAATGCACCAATATCGCCTTCACATTCAAATACATGGCGCACATAATCTACATATTTATTCTGTTCAATATCATTATCCCAAAATGGCCGGTAGGTATCAGGCTGCATAACATGTTCAACACCAGCCAACAAAGGACCAATATTCTGCCGAAACGAAGCCTCGCCACCCACAGAAATAGTGTCGAGCCCAGCACCATGAAAGGCTCCCCACATCGAAACCACTTTAAATTTGCCTGTATAAATGCGAGCAAGCTTCAGTGCCATACTATTGGCTTCTGATCCACCTGGTGCAAAAAGGACTCTATTCAAGGTTGGAATAATAGAACCTAACTTTTGAGCAAACCGGATTGCATATTCATTGGTATATCGTCGGGGCGAAAATGGCAATGAATTGAGGGCTGAAGTAACCGCAGCAATTACTGTTTTGTTTTTATACCCAACCTGATGAACATTATTGCCATGAAAATCGAGTAATTTCTGCCCCGAACTGGTAATTAAATATGGTCCATCGCAAGCCGCTGCAACTTCCATACAAGGAGTAGATAATGCCTGATGTATGAAACTATCGGCATCTTGCATTATAATACGTGTTGTATCATCAGCAAGCTGATTCATCCAATCTTTGCGCGATTGACTAAAATTCACATCGCCCTCAGCCTTGTAATTTATTGTGCTCATGTTTACAAATAATAAACTTATATTCTTATTCGCAGCAAAGATATAGCTGGATTATTACAGTTACATTTCAGTTTAATTAAAAGTTTGTTAGCTGTATTGTAGTATATTAAAATATCTTACCTTTGCACTCATAATAATTGAAATATAAACACAAGTTTAATATAAGTAAACTTTATGCAAGTAAATCAACTGAATTACATTGGCAAACGAATAAAAGAAATACGACTGTCGAAAGAAATAAAACTAATTGATGTAGCTATCGCTGCAAACATAAGCAAAGGTTTATTATCGCGCATAGAAAATGGCCGAACCATGCCCTCTTTGCCAGTGCTTTTTAATATAATAAATGCGCTAAAAGAAAGCCCAGCAGCTTTTTTCGAAAACATAGATTATGTTAGCAACAAACCATTTTATATGCTAATAAAAAAAGAAAATTACTCAGCGATAGAAAAAGAGGATTCAGTAGGGTATCATTACTTCAACATAATGAGTCAATCGTTCAAAGAGATTACTTTCAATGCCGTTTTGCTAAAACTAGACCCAAACGCCAAACGAGAAATGGTAACTACGGATGGCATGGAATTTATTTACCTTATTGATGGAGAGATAAATTACAGGCTAAACGATGTGATAATTACCATGGAAAAAGGAGATTCGCTATTTTTTGATGGCAGAGTTCCACATTTAAAAATAAACAAGTCGGATGAAACCGCGCAAATACTTGTAATATATTTATTATTTAACTAAAACTGATTAAGAATGTCTAAGAAAATTGAGATGGTTGTTTTTGACATGGCGGGAACTACCGTACAAGACAACAACGAGGTAGAAAAATGTTTTTTTGAAGCCGTGAACAACACAGGGCTGAAAGCTACACATGCAGAAATAAATGCTATGATGGGCTGGTCGAAAATTAAAGTTTTTGAAACATTGTGGCGAAAACAACTAGGAGGTGAATCTGAAGAATTGATAAACATAAAAATTCAGGAAACATATATTTTATTCAAAAAGGTACTTGAAAATCATTACATATCAAACTCCGTTGCACCTACCATCGGCACGTTGGAATTATTCAATTACTTGAGAGCTAAAGATATCAAAATAGCATTAACAACAGGCTTCTATAGACATGTTACCGACATTATACTTGCGCGTTTAGGCTGGACAGAGGATAATAAAATTATAGATATCTCGGTAGCCAGCGATGAAGTGGCAACTGGGCGTCCTGATCCATTTATGATTTTCAGAGCAATGGAGCTTTGCGGAATTTCGGATGTTCGCAAAGTAATTAAAATTGGTGATACACCTTCCGACTTGGGCGAGGGTAAAAATGCTGGATGCCAACAATCATTTGGTATAACTAATGGTACGCATACGCTTGAAGAGCTAGAAATATACGAAAACGATGGCTTTTTTAGCGATATGTTTCATTTTAAAAATTACATCGAAAGTATTTGTTAATAAACACTTAGCATGCCAAAAAGGCTGTTTGAAAGAATCAGACAGCCTTTTTTTGTTCCTTAGAAAAAACAACTTACTTGGCTAACAGCTTCAACGTAGGGTCAATCTGAACATTGTAAGTACTTGTTTGTGAATATATCCTCCCAAACATATCAGTAGTTTGTACTTCAATAATATGTTCGCCTATTGTAAGGTTTGATGCCAAAGGCGCTTTCCACAAATGCAAACATACGATAGGGTCAGACGGACGTCTACCAGGCACTAGCGACTTTAAATAATCCCAATCTTGCACATAACGGTTGTAAGCTGGATCAATTTCATTGGTTTTATCCATTTTAATCCAATTACCTTTGTCAACTCTAAATCTCACTTCATCATCGGAAGATGCCATAAACACATTAGCATAAACCTGATATGAGCTCCAATCACCGTTTTGACTTTGAGGAATCACCTTCGCATGATAAATTGACATTTTATAATCGCTAGGCATTCCTGAAACTTTGTAGTCCAATTGGTATTTATTGCCCGTGACTTTAAGCAAAGCATAGCCCTGTGGTGTGCCGTCTCGCATCGTTGTAATTGGAGTTCCATTTTCGGAAATAATACCAGAATACCAATCGCCACAAGTTGCACCTACATTAAATTCGTGTATTGGTTTTTCACGATCATAACCCTCTGATTTCCCACTAAATGATTGATATTGAAAATGTGTATGTGCCGACAAAACCAACACCTGCTTATAATTTTTCAGCAGTTCATACAATTCTTTTCTATCAGATTGTCTAAAAGCTTCTTCACCTTCTTCTTTGTTATCTAACGGTATATGCAGGGAAATAACTATAAGGTTTCCTTTATCAACCAATTTCAAATCATTTCTTAAAAATTCCAACTGTTCTTTTCTAAATCCTCCCCAATAACCCTTACCGTCGCGAGGATCGGGATATAAAATATCGTCAAGTACAATAAAATGAGATTTTCCGTAATTAAATGAATAATTATTGGGACCAAAATGAGCTTCGAAAGACTCATCAGAAAGTGAATCGACGTTTGCATCGTAATTCATATCGTGATTCCCCATCACATTGTACCAAGGCAAATTGAGTGGCTTTACAGCCTGCTTGTATGGCAAATGCAGATTTAAATCATCGCCTACCAAATCGCCCAAGGAGATACCAAAAACAGCTTGTTGCTTTGCTTCTTTTACTATTTCACTCACTATTGCTTTGCTAAAAAAATCAACATGTTCCTTAATATACGGTTGTGGGTCACCAAAAACAAGCGCTGTGAATTCATCTTGCTCAATTGATTTAGTTAATGCAAAATCTATCTGCTTGGGCAATTTACCAGTTGGCAATACTCCATTAAAGTGCTGCCGAGGAGAGCCTAAAGGCTTGTGAATATAAAAAAATGCTGGAATATTTGTATCATCCAATTCAAAAGCATATCCGCTGGGTTTAATGACAAAAATTATATCATCGTTGCTCACGTTAAGTTGATATATGCCTTCCGAATTGGTAAGGACTACATCTCGGCCGTTAGACACAGCAACATTGGGTAAACCTTTCTCTCGGCCATCTTTTTTCAAATTTCCATTGATATCCTCATAGACAGTGCCTTTTATTACTGTCTGAGCCATAATCCCGCTAGTGAAAACAAGTAAGCTATAAAAAAACATCTTCTTTATGTTCATAATTATTCTTTCTAAGTTGCAAATATCACCAAATCTTATTTCACTCATGTTGCTAACCCATTACTAAGCTGTAGTATTTGAATTAATTAATCATTACAGTTAAATTAAACAATTAGAAACTAATAGCATTAATCGGCACTTCACTTAAATCTTTACAAATCCAATCGGCCTCCGCAAGTTTTTCGGCGGGAAAACTGGTGGTTAACGCCAAGCAGTTACAACCAGCAGCTTTGCCCGAACTCACTCCACTTACGGCATCTTCCACCACCAAACATTCTTCGGGTTTCAGCCCCAATTTTTCGGCTGCCAGTAAATAAATATCTGGAAATGGCTTTTTACGTTCCACATCTTGTCCGTTTACAATTGCCTGAAAAATATCGGGCGAAAGTCCTATTTCTCTCAGATTAATCAATATCTTTACTTTGTCAGCACTACTGGCAATGGCCATTTTGAAACCCAAATTTTGGCATTGTTCAATAAACTCATTTACGCCAGGCAATGGCTTCAATTTTCCAAGGGTTATTTCCTCGTAAATTTTATAGGTTCGGGCTTTATCCCGCTCTATATCAACTACAAATCCATTTCGTTCACCAATTCCAGCAATGTATTTATTTTCTCCCATTCCCACAAAATGAAGTGCATCAGACGGTTTTACAGTTACGCCATGTTCTGCAAACATCAATTTGGCAGCCTCAAAAATAAATTCTTCAGAATCTACCAAAACGCCATCCATATCAAATAAAATTCCTTTAATCATAATTGTATTTTTAAACTAAATAAGAATATACACGCCTTTATATTGTAATAAAACAAGTAATACTTACGATTTTATTTTCATCACGTCGGGTACCAAAAATGATTGTAATTCCACTCAGGTTTACTGCCATTTGGCACTGCAGCATGCACAAATGTGCACAAAGCCATGTTTTCAGGAACGATAACTGGGAATAAAACGGTTGTCATGCGCTTCGCCTGCTGCAAAAAAAACAGGAATAACCATCTTCTTATCGGACAAATGAGTCATCAAAATGGTTAAATATAATTGAATCCTGAAACTGAAGAAAGTGGTTGATTTTTGGCGTTTTTTTCAGTTACTTTTTTCCTTTAAGGGATTAAGTATTATCCAAAAGCAATCATCAAAGCAGCTGCAATAAATAGCTTTAAATTCATTTTGACGAGTTTGATTTATAGTATTATTTTCTTCGTAAATACGGTGTTATTTTCTTTGACAGCTACCATATAAAAACCTTTTTTACAAGAAGATAAATCCAAACTTGACACATTGTGCATTGATTTTTCAGCTATGATATGCCCCGAAATATCCAACAATTGAATGACTGGCTGGATCCAACTTTCAGTCAATTTCCAATTTAGCTGTTTTGCATCATCCACCCAAAGTAACAAAGGAGTATTGTTTACAGATTGATTTCCAGTTGCTTCGTTATCTACGAGCACCAGACTCCCAAAATTATTAGAATAGACCCAAGCGCTGTTATTGTCCGACGGATTAACAAATTTGGAAGAAAAAAAATTATCACGCACCGGGTTGACAGCCGAATTATCATTGTCGCAATAATTCATCGTTAAACCCATATTTTTACCTTTACTCAATTCGGCTTTGAATAATTCGGGGTCATCGGAAGGTGTATAGTCACTTTTTAAAACCATGACCGAAAACTCCCATGTATATTTTGTATCTACTTTGGTCCGCTTAAATTCAGGGAAATGAGTCTTGTAATTCACAAACACACTACCACCCACATAGTGAGAATTATTAGGATCAAAAATATCTAACACATCAAATTCTGTGTCCGTATTTCCACTGGTAATGTGGTAAGCAAATGCATTGTTGTTACATTCATGCAATGACCCTGGCCGATCCTCATCCAAAAAAAGTTCTAAAACATCGTAACTGGGATATGAGCCATCATTATTGGTGTAAACGTAACCATTTACAAACTTCTCATCGGTAATTTCCGCTAAAAAATAAAGCAAATGGGTGGACTTGTTCCAAAGAACTTTAAATCTTCCTGTAAAATCCTCAGGGGCAATCGTTTGGGTGAAGCTATACGGAATCCAAGTATAACTCATATTAACCCAACTGGCCTCATTCCAAGCCCCATCAGCTCCATCACCATCAATAACTGGCAAAACAGTGCAGTGCTGTGCAAATATGCTATCACCAGGGTGATCCATTGCCAACAAATTAGGAAATGAAAAAAATAAGAGTGTAAAAAAAAGCACCTTAACTCTTCCAATCCTCTTAAACATAAACTGCTGTAAAACAATAGATTTAAACCAAAATGGATTCAACATTGATTCTTTTTTTGTGTAATTTAATCTTAGAAACAAAAATACTGATTATACTACCACCCCTTTTTTTAGAATGATATTGGCATACAAGGCTGTTTCGCCAGTGGCAATGATGGCATAAGCAGCCTTGGCACGGTCGTAAAAATCGTAACGCTCCACACTCTCAAATCCCTTAAAATCTGACTTGTGTTTGCAAATTATCGTTTCGTACACTGGCCAAATTTCTGGTTTGTAGGTATCGCCAGCCACCACTTGCATAATGGCTACCGGCTTTTCAACGTAGATGTCAAGCGGTAGAAATTGTAGTATAGCTTCCAATAAGTCAGGCACATTATGTCCATCGGCGCGGACCAAACGTTGTGCATAAGCAGCTGATGGGAAATTACCATCTGCAATTACCAATTCGTCACCATGACCCATTTCCATCATTATTTTAAATAATTCTGGAGATAAAATTGAAGGAATTCCTTTAAGCATATTTTTTTCGTTTAATTATTAAATAAACACTGACAATCAGCTAATTACATATATTTAATGTAATTATTTTTCCTTCTACTTAGCCTTGGAGTTTTTAGCTCCAAAAAAATAAATAAATTAAAATCTTCGTTATAAAGAGCAAATGGTATTACTTCCATGCATAAATAACAAAGCAACAACACATTAGTTGGTACAATGAATAGTATTGAATGGATAGTATTCAACTAGAAAACACACATACCAAGCTATTTTAACGCTACTTATTTCAGTTCAATTTTTATCACCGTATCCATATTGCTAGGGCGATTGGGCGAATATCCCATTTTGATAAAGAAATTGCCTTCCTCTTGGTTGCCAAACCAGGTTTGGTACGACGGTAATTCGGCACCAGAAGCCAGCATGAATACATTTTTGACGGCTTCCTTCTTCAATCCTTTGGCATTAATATCTCCCAAATAGGTATTGAGCCAATGCGCATAAAGCAGATTTCCCTTTTGGGTGTAGCGTCCCCAATCTTGCTTTTCCATTTTGCTGGCACCGCAACCATAAATACTTTCGGAGTTTTTATCCATCCATTTGCCCACTTCATGCAATATTTCAATGGATGCTTCAGGTATATTTCCTTTTGGGTCAGGGCCTACATTTACCAACAGATTTCCATTTTTACTTACGCAGTTGACCAGGCAATTGAC
>JFJP01038832.1_pt1 | contig 15740 bp, 5 predicted proteins | sample 431651 | NCBI WGS metagenome assembly JFJP01 (sample SAMN02602958, study PRJNA72255) | Microbial mat metagenome, whole genome shotgun sequencing project. | biome: fresh water; feature: sink hole; material: water; isolation source: purple microbial (photo- and chemosynthetic) mats found in... | reverse complement strand
CCGCCGACGGCAAAGCAAAAGTTGCGTTATATGCCAAAGACGGTAATATTTGGATGAACCAAAATCAACTTGCCGAACTTTTTGCCACCTCGAAGCAAAATATTGGTCAACATATAGCCAGTATATTAGAAGATAATGAGTTAGATGCCAATTCAGTTGTAAAGAATTTCTTTACAACTGCCACCGACGGCAAAGAATATAATGTTACGTTCGAAGCAAGCGGGGAACACAATTCAGAATTTGGGCAAATAAAAACCTAAAAGAATACATGATAAAGGGGTTTGTTATGGATGACGAAAGATTGAAGAATCCGGACGGCAGACCCGATTATTTTGATGAACTTTTAGAGCGTATTAGAGATATTCGTGCTTCTGAAAAACGGTTTTATCAAAAATTACGAGATTTATTTGCATTGAGTAGCGATTATGATAAAACAGATAAAGCAACACAAATGTTTTTTGCCGAAACTCAGAATAAACTTCATTATGCAGTAACAGGCAAAACAGCAGCAGAAATAATTGTTGAGAGAGCAAATGCAAATCAGCCGAATATGAACTTGACTTCATGGAAAGGTTCGGTAGTGCGAAAACAGGATATTTACATAGCCAAAAATTATTTAACAGAAGACGAGATAGATACGTTAAATCGCTTAGTTGTTATTTTCCTCGAAAGTGCCGAATTAAGAGCCAAAAACAGAATGGATATTAAAATGGATTTTTGGCGTGATAATGTTGATAAAATCATTGAATTTCAAGATAAAAAAATCTTACAAAATGCCGGCTCTATAAGCAAAATAGATATGGAAAAGCAAGTAAGTGAAATTTATTTAGAGTTCGACAAAAGAAGGAAAGAGTTTGATGCTTTAGAAGCAGATAGGAATGACATGGAAGAGTTAAAGCAAATTGAAAATGAGATAAAAAAGAAAAATTAAGCACCAGTGCTATTTTATTTTTGAGTCATTTTTTTTTTGATGGACGAAAAGAAATCTGCACATTGAACGATAAAAATGGAAAATAATTCAAACATTCAACTACAAAATAATGAAACCATAGAATTTAACCTCTTAAGTAATTGTTTGAATTTAGTTTATATTAAAATACATAAATAGTGTTTGAAAGAAAACTCATCATTTTTTTGAAAATTTTAAAAATAAGAACCGTTCGACCGACTTGTCGGTCTGTCGGTTAGGCTGTTAGGAAATCATCGGACAGACCGGACAAGCCGGTCGAACCGATTTTGTGTAGTTTTCTTTCAAACACTAAATAAAAACATCTGTGTATCTGTGGCGAAAAATAGTGCCACAGACACATAGATAAGTAATTGGTTAATGTAAACTAATTTTAATCTGCTACTTATTAATTTTTACATTTAGGTTTTATTTTTAATTTTGTGAATTATTGTCAAACAATTTTTGCCAATACAAAACTGAAAAACAAACAACTAGCCCCAAATGAAAGAAATAATAAAAGTAATAAAATACGCTATTCCTTATTGGCGATACTCGCTATTAAATATTTTTTTTAATATTTTATCCATCATAGCATCGCTCATGTCGTTTACCTTATTAATTCCTTTTTTGCAAATTTTATTTAATAAATCCAAATTAATTACCCAAAACGTACCTTTAGAATTTTCTGTCGATTCGCTCAATCACAATTTTTACTACTATTTGAGCCAAATAATTATTCAATATGGCTCATTTACAGCACTAATGACCGTAAGCTTATTCATAGTAGGAGCTACACTTTTCAAAACGGGCTTTGTATATTTGGCAATGTACAATTTGTCGCCCATAATGAACGGAACTGTACGCGACTTTCAAACCAACATCTACTCCAAGATATTAAGTTTGCCGCTGAGCTATTTTTCCAACGAGCGCAAAGGCGACCTCATAGCACGTTTTACGAGCGATGTGCAAGAAATAAAATTCACCATAACTGCCTCACTCGAAATGCTTTTCAGAGACCCAATTATGATTTTCTTTTACGTTACTTATCTTTTTTATTCCAGCACCGAGCTTACTTTTTTTGTGCTCGCATTTATTCCCTTTGTTGGTTTTTTAATTGGGCAACTTGGCAAAAGCTTGAAACGCCGCTCGATGCAAGCGCGTGTAATTGTTGGCGAAATTCTCACCATTTTAGAAGAAACACTCGGAGGATTGAGAATTATAAAAGCATTTAATTCCGAAAAACGAATCAACGACAAATTTGAACAAAAAAACGAACATCTCTACAAAGTTATGAATAAGGTAATTCGCAAAGAATTTCTTTCGCATCCGGTAAGCGAATTTCTTGCCACTGCCGTTATTATTATCATCATTATTTATGGCGGAAATCTTATTCTCAACGAGCAATCTGACCTCACCGGCGAAGCATTTATTGCTTACATCGTAGTTTTTTCGCAAGTTTTAAATCCCGCAAAATCTTTATCCAAAGCCTATTACAACATTCAAAAAGGTGCTGCATCTATCGACCGCGTGGACAAAATACTGCACTCATTTTCCGACATTATTGAAAAAGAAAATCCCATAAGACTTTCAAAATTTAACGACAAAATTCAATACAAAAACATATCATTCAAATATGCCGACGAATTTGTATTGCGCAATGTAGATTTAGAACTAAACAAAGGAAAAACCATTGCACTCGTAGGGCAATCAGGCTCAGGCAAATCGACCATTGCCGACTTACTGCCTCGTTTCTACAACGTTACCGAAGGCGAAATTCTTATCGACAACCAAAACATAAACGATTGCAGCATTTACGACTTGCGCAACTTAATGGGAATCGTAAACCAAGAAGCTATCTTATTCAACGACACCATTTTCAACAACATAACCTTTGGCGTAGAAAACGCAAGCCTCGAAGAAGTTGAAAACGCCGCTAAAATTGCAAATGCACACGAATTTATCGTTCAAACCGAAAACGGCTACCAAACAAACATTGGCGATAGAGGAAGCAAACTTTCGGGCGGACAGCGTCAGCGGTTGAGCATAGCGCGAGCAGTTTTAAAAAACCCTCCCATTCTAATCCTCGACGAAGCCACCTCGGCACTCGATACCGAATCCGAACGCCTTGTGCAAGAAGCAATTACAAACTTGATGAAAAACAGAACCTCCATCGTTATTGCCCATCGCCTTTCGACCATTAAAAATGCCGACGAAATTTGCGTGCTTCACGAAGGACAAATCATAGAACGCGGAAAACACGACGAACTACTCGAAAAAGCAGGCACTTACAAAAAACTACACGACTTGCAAATGTTTTAAGTTCTATTGTTTTTTTTACATATAATTGATACGATGACTTCGAGTCATCGTATCAATAAACCATAACAATTAATACTCATAATCAACTACTGCTTTTTCGGCATCTACGCTTCTTAGGAATTTAACAACCTCTAAATGAGCAGGGTGAACAGCATAAAATTGCAAACCTTCTTTGTTTTCAAAATCGGAATCAATCACAAGCTCAAAAGCGGCAGGCGAATCGGCATAGTTCAAGCCCACACGAAAAAATTTAATGCTCTCTATTTGAGCGGGAAGCGTTTCGAGCTTTTGTTTTATTTCCAAAATTGTTTGAGTTCTTTCGTTGCCTTTGTACTTTTCGGGCAAACGAAACATTACAATATGTTTTACCATTTTTATTTTATGTTTTTAGTTATTTTAAAATATGTTACAAGCAACTCAAATGCAATAATTTTTTAGCCGAAGCCACTAAAATTATTTTAATTGTTTGATATTCCTCAAAATCGGAATAATTTTCTAATTGTAATTTTGCCGATTCAATCGCTTCGTTTATAGCTAATTGAGTTTTTGTTTTGCTTTTTAAAAGCTCGGCTTTTATGTATTTAAGTTCTATGATGTAGCCAAATTTAATTTCGTTGCCGTAACGCCTTTCGGGTTCGATAAATATGTCGGCAAAGCCTTTTTCAATTTCCCTTTCGCTGTAAACTTTGTAATAAACCGCCATATTGAGCCACGAGAGAATAAACATTTTAACACCTTCTTCGTGGAAAACGAAATCGCGAACCGAAACAGCTTGGTAAAATTTGTTCATAATGTATTCAAAAGCAGGCTGCCATGTGCCAAGGGTTGCCATATCTTTAAAAGCATTGGATAAGAAATAGTTATCTATTCGCAGGGTGTAAACATCGTTGAGCGACTTTTGTATAAATTCCCACAAGAGCGTACTAACCAGCTTGTTGGGAATAGTGTATGTATAAGTTCCGAGTGGCGATGAATCTTTGAACGACAAAAAGCCCAAATAAAAAAGTAATGAAACAAAACGCTGTTTCTCAATAATTTCGTTCAGAGCAAAGCTTCGAATAAAATTTGCTGTTACTTGGTTTTTGTCCACAATTTCTCTTAAAACCGAAAAGTTGCCGTTGTGTCGATTGTTTTCGGTCAGTAAAAAGCGAAATTTCCCATAATCTGTTCGCAAATTTTCGTCGATAAGCGAAATAGGCATTTCTTTATTCTTAATATTCTGATTGATAAAGTATAGAATAGAAGTTGTATTGTAAACTTTTTCTATTTTGGGGTTAAAAGCATAACCATTGTACCAAGTGTTAAAATCGTTGATAATAAAGTCATTTGATTTTGTAAACACACCAAAACTTTGATAATAATTGAGCATTTGTAAGGCTTCGCTATGCGAAACGCCTACCATAGATGAAAGTTGCAAATCTTGCGAAATATTATCGCCAATATTAAAGCCACTTGTAACATCAGCCATTACCAAAGGCGAAACTCCGGTTATAAAAAGTCTGTCAATTTCCTTATTATCAGTAAGTCCTTTTATAATAGTAAAAAAGTTGCGCAAAAAACCGCCCGAATGAGTAATTAATTCATAAGCCGATGAGCCTTGTTCGGCTAAAATGTTGTTTGCAAAACTATCGTATTCGTCGATGATTAAAAATGCCGGAATTTTTATGTTCCTAAGTTTAAGAAACAAACTTCGTACAATATCTAATTTATTTTCTATTTGCTTTAATTCGGTGATAGCCTCGTTGGAAAGGTTAAAAATAAGTTGGTATTTTTCAATAAAACTTTCTATTTCGGTATAAATATAATTGACAAATGAATTTTGAATGTCTTTGAGAGAGCCAAATGTTTGAATCATCGAAAAATTGAAGTGTAAAATAGGATAGCTATTTTTGCGTGCAGTAGGATTTTTGCCTATATAGGTATCGCCAAAAAGTGTTTCAAATTGTTCTTTTTGAGCAATATCGTAATAATACCCCAGCATAGAAACCAACATACTTTTACCAAATCTTCGTGGACGCAAAAAGAAAAGATAGGGCGAACCATAGCTTTCTAAAATTTCGATGTAGTTGGTTTTGTCTATGAAATAGTAATTTTCAGTTTTTATACGTTCAAAATTACTTATGCCGTAAGAAATGTTTTTCATTAGTTCTATTTTATTACAAAGATATGAAAATGCAACAAATGAAACAATTTTTTTGCATTATTTTAGTTTTGAGTGTTTCGTTAGAATAAAAAAACTTCCCCAAAAAAATGGAGAAGTTTAGTTGTTAAGCTTTTTTCAATCGAGTTGTTTACTGTATTCCAGCTATTTTTTCGAGCATGTCGGTAGTGAGCGATTTTGGTCTTTCGAGCGAATAACCCAAAGCTCTGTCCCAAGTGATGTTGGCTAAAACGCCCATCGCACGACCTACTCCAAACATTACGGTGTAGAAATCGTATTCTTTTACTCCATAAAACCATTGAATAACACCCGATTGCGCATCAACGTTGGGCCATGGATTTTTTGCTTTTCCTTTTGCCAACAAAATGTCGGGAACAATTCGGTACAACATATCAACGTATTTGAAGATTTTGTCTTCGGGTAGATGTTTCAAGCAAAACTCGCGCTGCGACATGTAGCGTGGGTCGGTTTTGCGCAAAACGGCGTGTCCAAAACCAGGGATTACTTGTCCGCTGTCGAGTGTTTCTATTACAAATTTTTTCATAAGTTCTTCGGTAAGCTCTTGTCCTTCGAGGCGTTTGATAACACCTAGTAACCAGCGCAATACTTCTTGATTTGCCAAGCCATGCAAAGGACCAGCCAAAGCGTTCATTCCGGCAGAAAGCGAGTAATACGCATCGGAAAGTGTAGAAGCCACTAAGTGAGTAGTATGCGCCGAAGCGTTGCCCGATTCGTGGTCGGAGTGAATGATGAAATACATACGTGCCACATCGTCGTAAGGCGCAGGAATGCCCATCATGTGCGCAAAGTTAGAACCCAAATCAAGCTCTGGCTTAGCAGCTATTGGCGTGTCGCTCTTGTACTTCATGCGGTAAATGTAGGCGGCAATGCTAGGAATACGAGCCATAATGTTGGTTGCGTCTTCGTACATATATTCCCAAGCTGTCGTTTTGTCGTAGCCTTCTTCGTAGTGCTTTGCAAATTCCGATTCGCGTTGCATGGCAAGAATTACGATTGAAAACATGGTCATTGGGTGTGTATCGCGCGACATGCCTCTAAGTATATCGTACACATACATAGGCACTTGGCTTCTAGTTTTGAATTCTTCGATGATTTCAAACGTTTCTTTTTCGGTTGGAACTTCGCCTGTGAGCAAGAAAAACCAAAAAGCTTCTACATACGGATAGTCTTTGCCGGCAGGTTTTGGCAATATTTCCATTACTTCGGGAATTGTTTTTCCTCTAAAACGAATACCTTCCAATGGGTCGAGGTATGAAATGTCGGTTACTAAACTTTTAATATCGCGCATTCCTTGAATTACTTGCTCGATAGTTACTTCGCCTACTTTTACGTTTCCAAATTCTTTCAGTAATCTGGTTGTACGTGGGCGATGTTCGGCTATTTTTTGCCTCAATTTTTCTTTTAATGTGGACATAGTAATAATATTTTATGGTTTTTATAGCTTTTTTTTTTTAACAAACAAAGCTATGTACTGTTATTTAATAGAAAAAATTTACTTTAAAGGTTAAATTAAAATCAAAAATACTAACTAGTTACTACATATTTTCTCTTTTTTATGCTATTCTTTCTATAAAAAAGAACTAATATTATTTTATTGTATTCATGTATTTATTTTATCCTTTAAAATTTTTTCCAAGATATAAAAAAAATCATATTCAAAAAAATAAATAGATAAATAAGTGTTGATAAATATATCACTCTTGTTTTATTGTTCATTTTTAGTTAGGATTCAATGTAGTTAAAGTTGAGGTTATGGTGAAACAGCACTGCTTTGCCGTGGTATGGCTTTATTGATACAATCACAATCAAAGTCATCGTATCAACTAGCTAGCAGTAGCTCTTCAATGGTTTTAAATCATTGAAGGACTTTTCTTTAAGTTCAGTCTCGTTCATATTGAGTTCAAACTCTTTCATATTAAATTCAGTCCCTTTCAATTTTTTCGACTCTACCGCATTTTGCAAGCTCGGAATCGCATTTGTAGGTCTATTTTTCTAAAAATAAGTAAGTTTTCAAAATTAGTTTATACTTTCCTGAGTGTTCTTTGTGATTTAACTTTGTTTTGTTCTTGGTTGATAATTATTCCAATTAACCACAAAGTACACGAAGACGAACACTAAGAACACAAAGAAAAAAGTAAAGATTTTAATATAAACTAATTCAATTTGTTTATTTAGCTTGATGAATTTAACTTATTTTGACGTGCAAAAAGAAAGTTTTTTTTTATTTTTAATCAGACGTTGTTTAAATTTTATTTTAATTAGCCCCGACCTTCAGGTCGGGAAATGAAAACCACAGAAAATCGGGCTTTAGCCCAAAATGCCTGCGCCCAAAATTTGGGCTAAAGCCCGAAAATGTGTTTTTTTACTTTCCCCGACATAAAGGTCGGTGCTATTGATTTACAATTATTTATATTTTAGTATGGGTTGCATTAAATTATTCTTTAAAATTTTTAAACAACCTCTCACAAAAATAAAGTAGCATTGATACTTAATTCAAAAAGGCTACTGCATAAAGTAATTTGGTATAGATAATTTAGTAGCAAACATTTTTATTGATTTCTCGTATAACAAAAATAGTAAATACTACGAACTGAAAAATAATTCGCTGAAGTTTTCGTTTTTAGTTTCTACAAAAAAGCATTTCTAACTAATTGATATTGAAAAGCAATAAGTTAGCCATTTATTTTAGAACAGACTGGATATATATAAAGATATAAGCATGACTACATTTTTTAGAGTAAACAAAGTTTTAAATCTTGCGTTAATAACGCTTTTACTTGTTGTTTTTCAAGAACGCTTTGTTCATGGGCAAACAATTGTGCAAACTTATACCACAAGTGCAAACTTTACTGTTCCTGCCGGAGTAAATTCTATTACTGTTGAATGCTGGGGTGGTGGTGGTGCAGGTGCTACAATGACTTCTAATGGTCGTGGTGGTGGCGGTGGTGGCGGTGCTTATGCAAAAAGTATATTGATAGTAAATCCTAATGATTCATATAGTTATGTAGTAGGTACAGGCGGAACAAACGGAGCTAGTGGTGGTAATTCTTCTTTCGGTACTACGTTGGTAGTAGCAGCCGGAGGTAGCGGAGTAGCTAATAATACTTCGACAGGTGCAGCAGGTGGTACTGTGGCAGCATCTACTGGAACTACTAAGTATGCTGGAGGAGATGGTGCTAACGGTGGCGGTACATGGTCTGGTGCTGGCGGTGGTGGTGCTGGAAGTACTGGTGTGGGTGGCAATGCTACAAACCAAACAGCAGGATTAGGAACCGCAGATTGGGGCGGAAATGGTGGTGCCGGAATAAATACCGATGCCAACGGAAATGCAGCAAGTGTTTACGGTGGCGGCGGTGGCGGTGCAAGGCGCACAAGTGGTTCTAGAACTGGTGGCGCAGGCGCAGCAGGTTTTATTAGAATAACTTACACACAACCTTTTTATTACGATGGTATAGGTGTATTAAATAATGTAGCAAGTTGGAAAACATCTGGAGGATTATCGCCTGCTAATTTTACGGATAATAATCAAAATTTTGTTATTAAAAACGGACAAAATCCTACTAATTCAGACGTTTGGACTATTGGTGGCATAGGTTCAATATTGGTACTTGAAACAGGTGCTAGCTTAACCGAAACAGCAGACATAACAATCAATGCAGGTGTAAGTTTTAAACTAAATGCGGGTTCTGTTTTTAATCACAACATAAATTCTACTACTGTATTTGGAGGAACTGAAAATTTTGCAACTACATCTACTGTAAATTATGGTTTTGCTGGTATTCAAACAGTTGTTGCCGGAACTTATGGCAATTTAATTATTTCTGATAGTGGAACAAAAACACTCGATGGCATTCTAAACATTGCAGGAAATTTGCAGATAAACAACTCAGCAACCTTAGATGTGAGTGCTACGAATTATGCACTAAATTTGGCAGGTAATTTTGAAAATAACAGCACATTTACCCAGCGTTCGGGTACTGTTACCTTTAATGGAACAACTCTACAAACCATTGGCGGTACAACTTCTACTACATTTTATAATTTTACCACCAATAAAACTTCTAATGCCATAACGCTAACTTCAAACATAAACATTGAAGCAACGCTTACTTTAACCAATGGGGTAATCAATACCGGTTCAAATACATTGCATGTTACAAATACAGCGCAATCGGCTATTTTTGGTGGTTCGGCATCTTCGCACATTGTGGGTTTGCTTATCAGAGATTTGCCTGCAACTGCTTCCGGTGCTTCTACTTATGTTTTTCCCCTTGGCGAGGGCAGTGTTTACAAAGAGCTGGCTCTTTTGAATGTAGTAACCGGAACGGGATTGGTAAGTGCGCAAGTTTCTTATGCTTCGGCAGGAGCTGTTGCTGGCGACTTTGCCACCATTAGAGAAATCCTAGCACACAATTGGTACGTAACCAAAGTAGGAAATCTGACTAGTGCCTCAGTTCGCTTAATTACCCCTTCTACTTTTGTACAAATTATAGGAATTTCTACCAATACACAAGCGGGCGAATATGTGGCTGCTGGAGGTTCGGGAGGTAGTGCAAGCATTACAAGCCCTGTAATGACTACGTTTCCTGCTTGGTTTGCAATAGGCACAGCCATTGCCAAAACCTATTATTCGTACCAAAACGGCGATTGGAACAATTCCACATCGTGGACTTTAGACCCTTCGGGAACAACTTACAGCAATCCTGCAAATTTATATCCTGTATCGGGCGATTATGTTTCTATCTTGAATGGAAAAACCATTGTGGCTACTGCTAATGTAGCCTGTAGTTTTTTGTCGATAGAATACGGAGGCGAGTTGGATTTGGGTTCTTTCACTGGGCATAGCTTGGGAATAGTGAGTGGAAGCGGTTTGATGAAACTCAATTCGCTGTCGTTTCCTTTGGGCGATTTTACTCAATTTATGAGTGCCGAGGGTGGAAGTGTAGAATGTTACAATATTTCGGGAAATCTGCCATTACCAACTATTCCAAATGGTGTTTTTAATAATTTAATCATTTCAAAAACTGACAATAACGCAACAGATTACAATATTGTAGGAGTAAGTAATTTGGTATTGAATGGGAATTTAGAAATAAAAACGACACAAGGCACCGGTAGTTCTATTTTTACATTAGGTAATAATGCTACTTTATTGAATTTGGATGTAAAAGGCAATATAAAAGTAGGAAACCAATCAAAATTTAGTGTAGGTGGAAGTGTTTTGCACAAAATAACTTGCTATGGTAATTTGGAAAACTATGGCACTTTGAACTTCAACAACAATGCTGATTTTTCAGGCTCTACCGCTTCGGGAGCTGCAAATATAATTTTCAAAGGAGCACAAGATAATTACGTGGTACTAAACAGTACAACTCGTTTTTTTGGCTTTGCAGTAGAAAAAGGAACGGACTGGACAAATGTACTCTCGGTTACAAGTACACAAGCTACAAGCCCATTCACCGATTCGTACAGTGGAAGTAATGCAATACTCATCAATGCTGGAACAATAAAATTGGGCAAAAACATTAACATTCCTCGATTGTTTAATGCTACGGGAAATTACGACCTCAAAGCAGAAGCTTGTTTGTGGGTAGATGGCGCAACAGTACAGACTTTCGGCTCTGCGCTGGTTATTTACGGACGCTTTAGGATTAGCGGTGGCTCATTTAATGTATCCAGTTTGCAAAGAGCAGTTGTTACTCGTTTCAATGGAGAACTGTTAATAGAAGGAGGTACTTTTAGCTTTACACAATTTAGACCTTCTACCAGTGTGGGCGAAACACCTCGTGGAAGTTATACACAAACCGGAGGTATTGTAAATGCTCAAGGTCCGGCTTCGAGTGCTCCTTATCCGCTTTTTTGTTTTCCTCACAGCGAAACGTCATTTACTATGACAGGTGGAGTTATCAATGTTTACGACAGCAACAATGGCACAGCTTCGCACGGTGGATTTATGATAGGTTGCACAAATTACCAAGTAACCGGTGGAACGCTAAATGTATATTCTTCAATATTAGCAAATACTAACTTCAACATCAATTCTACCGTTCCCTTGTGGAATTTGAATATTTATGCACAAACCTCAGGCAATAAAACAATTACAGTTGCCAGTCAAACGCACAACATTCCAAATATTACTTCTCCTACGCCAGCAAAGCCTTTGGTGGTTTTGAATGATTTGAAAATAATATCGGGAAACAATCCTATTTTCAGTACATTGGGCGCAAACGTAACCGTTGGTGGCGATTTTATTATCGAAACCAATACAACTTATACGCCAGGAGCAAATACTACAACATTTAATGCAACCGAAGGTCAAGAATTTCAACTAAATGGAGCGATTTCAGGCGATTTCAATAACTTAAGCTTTACCAATTCAACTACAACCGTTCTTACGGGTTCTAACACAAATCTTACCGTAAAAGAAACATTGACCATTGATGCGCTTTGTACTTTGGAAGATGGAGGAAAAACCATCAATGCACAAAAAACACTTTTCAATTCAGGTACGCACTCAAGCACAGGAGCAGGAAAAATTGTGTTGAATGGAACATCAGCGCAATCTATCTATGGAGATGGAAATGGTATTTTTGGTAATTTAGAAATAAACAACCCAAATGCGGTAACACTTTTTGCCAACCAAACCATTGTAAATACATTAAGGCTCACCAGTGGTATTTTTGATATTAATATTTACAAACTAAATTTGTACAACAACGCTAGCAATACCGTAGTTGGAACTTTTAGCGAAACCTGCATGATACGAACAGCCGGAAACCAATCCGATGGTGGAGTTTTGAAAGTTTTTGCCGATGCACCCAACAATACATTTGTTTTTCCCATAGGCACCGATCCTTATCCTTTGGGAACTGATGGAGTGTATTCGCCGGCTACTATTACTGTTTTGGCTGCTACACAAGGGCAAATTTGTGTAAAACCGGTTGCTAAAGTACAGCCTTTTGCCGTAGGAACAAACAACAAACTGGAGAGATATTGGAATGTAAGTTCTGAGTATTTTGTAGATATTACCAATGTATCGTTAAACTTTTTGTACCCTCAATCCGAAGTGCAAGGCACGGAAACTGATTATTATGCAGCCATTTATCGTCCTTTTGCTTGGACAAAAAACAACGATGCCGGTGTGCCTTTTTACAACGACCACACAAACAATAAGATATATTTTACAAGCACTCAATTAGATGGCGATTACACAGCAGGTAGTGGCATAGTAATCAACAACGCATTTCCGGCAAGTGTGGAGGTGTTTTACAGCAAAGCCAATGGAAATTGGTTCGATGCTTCTACTTGGTCTTATGACGAAGACCGTTTGAGTCCATCGAGCACCACGCCTTTATCAAACAATCCGGTTGTGATTGGCGGAAATGGTTTTAACCATACCGTTAGCGTAAATGGAAACAATGCCGCTTCGGGTAGTTTGCAACTAAATCAGGGTTCTACCTTAGATGTGGGAGTATTTACGGGACATAACTTTGGCGTTTTGCCCAATCAACAAGTACAAGGTACAGGAACGTTACGCATTTCATCGGCGGATGTAATGGCACAGTTTCCGGCAGGCGATTTTGGTGCATTCATTGGTGCTAGCGGTGGAACGGTTGAGTTTTATACTACTACTACCGATTTTACAATTCCGACACACTCAAGCAATTTGCCAGTTTTAAGCTTAGATACTTATTTCAATCTGAACTTAATGCCTGCTGCAAATACCCTAACGATGCCCAACTCCGATTTAACAATTTACAACAACATAACGGTGGGAAATGATGCCTTTACAGGAAATGTTTTAGCCAACAGCGCATCACCCAAAACTTTAGAAATTAATGATAGCTTAGTAATAAATGGAGGTAGTTTTCTCATTGGAAATAATTTTATTCAAACCATCAATGTGGGAGGAAATTTAGTTATTTCCAATCAAAACAATGCAAAGTTTGAGGTGTTAGATGCAAACACGCCTGTTGCTAATACTTTGACCATTTATGGAGATATTATAAACAATGGGACTTTGAATTTATACAATGGCACAAGGTATTGTCATTTGACTTTCAAAGGAAACGAAAACAAATCCTTTACGGGTACAAATCCTTCAGCAACTTCTGCCTTGTATTCTTTGGCTGTAAATAAAGGAATAACTCAAAGTTCTGTTTTGAGTATGAATGTAGCGGGAACATTAACTACGCCCACCAACAATTGGCTCACGCTGACCAATGGAACGTTTAGTTTTCAAAAACCTTCGCATACATTGGTTTTGACCGATGTAGCTGGAGCTAATTTCCTAATTCCGGCAACGGCTTGTTTGTCGGTTAATAATGCTACTTCGGTTGTTACCATTGGAAACAATGCCAGCGATGGTTGTGATTTACTCTTGAGTGGTAAACTCGAAATTAAAAACGGAACACTCAATATTGGCGCAGCTTCCATGACCAACAACAACCACAACGACATAGAATACGCTTCAGCCGGAACTCCGGAAATAAGTATTGCCAACGGCGCACTTAACGTAAACGGACAAATACGTAACAATTTGAGCAACAATGCAGGTTCGCTTATTTACAATCAATCGGGTGGAAATGTTACTATTTATGGCAACAATACTCAGGTTACGAAATCGAAATTAATGGTTTACAATCAGGGAAGTATTTTCAATATGTCGGGAAATGGTACACTTACCATCAAACGTGCTGGTTCAACAACATTTTCCGATTTGTATCTACGCCCCGATAACTCTACCATTTCAGGAGGTACAATTGTGTTTGATTCGGAGGGAACTTCGGCGAATCAAAATTTTACGCTCGATGCAAATGTTCCTATTCCAAACTTAACCATTGCAGGCATTACCAACTCTTCTACGGTTAATTTGAATGTAAATAAACTGGTAGTGTTGGGAAATTTAACTATAAATACAAACAATACCTTAAAATCGAATAACTTAGATGTTGAAATTGCCGGAAACTTTACCAATTCAGGAACTTACAACTCGGGTGCGAACAAAACCATTTTCTATGGTTCGCTGGCGCAAGCAATCACAACCAACACAGCTACTAATTTTTATGATTTTGAAATCAATAAATCATCACAAACCGTTTCGCTTTACGGAACCTCCGATATTACTATTTTAAATCAGTTTGGTTTGCTTTCAGGAAATTTGGATACCCGTTTGCGCAATTTATTTGTGAATGGAAGTTTAATCAACAATGGTATTCATTCTACCAATACCGGAATCATTTACTTAAACGGAACTGACCTACAAACCATTTCGGGCAATGGCAACGGTGTGTTTGCAAATTTAACACTCAACAATGCCAATGGAGTAACAGTGAACACTGCACTAACCATTAGCAAACAGTTAGATTTTCAGAATGGTGCGTTGAACATAGCCGATAATTTGCTCACCTTTGCACCAACTGCACTCGAACCCACGGGTATAAGTGCCGAAAAGATTATTATAACCAATGGTGTTTTGAGCGATGCCGGAGTTCGCAAGATTTTTGCAAATGGATACTCTGGTACTTACAAATTTCACATAGGCGTTTTAGAAGCAGGAGAACCCAAATATACACCTGCTACTTTTATAATTAGCAATGCTCAAGGTTCTTCGCCTGCGTTGAAGGTGCGACCTATCAATTCAAAACACCCTGCTACTACCGATGCGGCTAGTTTAGAGTTGGATTACTACTGGAATCTAACAACCGAAGGCAATTTTACAGCTACTACTTTGAATCATTTGTACACCTACAACAACATAGATGTACCTACAACCGACAACAATTATTTGGCGGGCAATTTGCCTTTAGGTCTTACCGTATGGGCAACTGCAAATGCCGTAAACATAAGCAACAACGAAATTTCTTTTTCAAACAATACCTCTATTGATGGAGACTACACGGCAGGTGAGCTTACCGAGTTTGCTTCAATCAATACCTATTACAGCCGAAATGCTACACTGGGTGGAAATTGGACAGATGGAAATTCCTGGTCGATTACCGGACACGATGGCGATGCTGCGGGTTCGTATCCTCAAGGAAATCCGGCAATTATAGCCAGCGGGCATACCGTTACGGCAAATGCCAACAACTCATTTTCCATGCGAGTAGAATTGTACGGAACTTTGGATTTGAAATCCACAGTAGGACACAATTACAGTACGCTCAAAGGAAATGGAAAGATGAGGATAGAACCCAATGTTTCGGGTGCATTTGTTTTTCCGGGTGGCGATAATTCTTTATTTATGAATACCGAAAACTCAACCATCGAATACGTGTCGGAAAGTGGCTC
>JFJP01034990.1_pt1 | contig 15744 bp, 11 predicted proteins | sample 431651 | NCBI WGS metagenome assembly JFJP01 (sample SAMN02602958, study PRJNA72255) | Microbial mat metagenome, whole genome shotgun sequencing project. | biome: fresh water; feature: sink hole; material: water; isolation source: purple microbial (photo- and chemosynthetic) mats found in... | reverse complement strand
CACCTGCGAGTCGTTCGACAACTGAATCCCCCCAGCCAGAGAACCTCTGCTTTTCGGCTATTCCCTGTCCGATGTCCCAATACAAGGCAACTAGTTCCCGGTTGACTGCGATTGCCGCCAATGAGCGCGATTGGATGATACGCTCCTTCATCGCGGCCAGGAATGCAGGATACGCAGGCTGTCCTATTGACTTTTTCATGGATTAACCACCTTCGCGACCATCCTGTCAAACTCGTCTTCAACCCTTGCTTTGAAATCCGATTCGATCTGATAGACTTCCGTAAATTCGGCAAATGCCCAGCGTCCATAGCTGCCAAGGTTGTTCACGCCAGGTATCCAATAAGTATCCATCGTGGATTTCTTCTCTTTCGCGTCTTCGCGGCGGTAGCCTTTTATCTCGACTATAAGGTGCAGGAGATTATCCTCCCCATGGCCATCGTCGACAAGCACGATAAAGTCAGGCACGTAATGCCGTGTTGCGCGTACCCTGAGGTGAGACTCTGCAACACGGCAGAATTCTCCTTCCCAGTCGCTGTCCAGAACGACCCAGTTGAGATGACAGGATTTAGAGCTCGTTTCCCACAGGTCGATCTTCGAGGTATTGAAGCGGACATGCATGGTGGATCCTGTGGGATTGTACGGATCGAGCAAGGCTTTGATCGGACGCTCTCCCAGGAACTGCCGGGTTATGGCAGCAGTAATTCGATTGCAGGCCATGTCAGCCAGGTCCTGGTACATAAGAAGTGCAGGATACGTGTCTCCCTTGCATACAAGACAGCTGTCAAGCCATTGCTTGGTAATACGTTTCAATTGACCAAAAAGGTAGAGTTTTGGTTCTTCACCTGGGTCGCGAAATTTCGTGTATAGGAGCCTCTGAGTAATCTGAAAAACAAGGGTAGAAGGCCTCATGTCTCCAAGATGCTTGAGGCTCAAATCAACACCTTCTCCTATAATGCCTGAATTTCGGGTAATGGACGGACCGACGAGATCAGGGCTGAGTTCCAGTACGGATTCATCATTGAAATCAGCAGAGAGTCGTTCTTCCGGCAACTCGATTCGATAGCCTTCAACACGGGGGAAACTGATTTCCAGAGAATCCCGTTCGGGGTGGACGGCCTTTACCTGTATGGTCTGCCGGGGTGGCTGCGGTGGTGCTATGACGGGCTTGGCTGTGAAGTCAAACGGAATGCCAAACACATCGGCATATTCAACATTGAAAAGATTTTCTTCGTTAAGGTCGTAGGACTGACGGCGCAAGGCACGACCGATAACCTGCTCGCAGAGGAGCTGGGTACCGAAGGCCCTGATACCCAGAACATGGGTGACGGTATTCGCATCCCAGCCCTCGGTCAGCATCGAGACTGAAACGACACAGCGTATTGATCCACCTAACTGGCCGGGCTTGCCCACGGTATTCATGACCTCGCGGAGCAGTTCCTGGTCTGTGATGTTTTCTCCGGCTCGGGAATCGCCCGTGCGTTCCACCATCTCGCGCCGGAAGCGTTCGATCTCATCCGCGGCCATCCCCCGGAAACTATCATCGAGAGCATCACCGGCTTCGAGTTGCTCGCTGTCAATGAGAAGTGTATTCGGACGAGGAAGCGCATTCCCTGTAGTCTCATCGAAGTTGCGGAAGAGAGCGAGCCGCCCATTTTCCAGGGTCGTGGTTCCATCGTCTTTCTTGCGCTGGAATCCGGATATGTAATCATATACGAGCTTTGATATTGCCGTGTTTTGGCAGACTATGATAAAGCAGGGCGGAACCTTGATGCCCGTCTCTTCCCAAAGCGTAAATGTCTTCTCGTAATGGCCATAGAGAGCCTGCAGGGCTGTCTGGAGCCGAGTAGGGAGCTTTAGTGGGTCCAGATCCCCACCTTGTCCACGCCCTTTCTTTGGCATCTCCTTGCCGATATTTTTCCATAGATCACGGAACATGGGCATTTCTTCACCAGGAATATTTTCAGCTACCGGTACTCGGGGTAACTTGACGATGCCGCATTCGATTGCATCCATGAGGGAGAAGTCGCTCATCGTCCATGGGAAAAGCGTACCCTCGGCATATCCTGAACCGCTAAGGAAAAAAGGCGTCGCAGACAAGTCAATGACACGGCTGAGCCCAAGCTTTCGATTTACCGCTTCAAGACCAGAAATCCAGAGCCGGGCTGCTTCGTTGTTTTTCTCTGCTTCTTTTTTCTCATCGCCTTTCAGATCTTCATCATCCACGTCTTTTGGCTTTTCGCGGTAACAGTGGTGGGCCTCGTCATTGATGGCCAGAATGTTTTTCAATCCCATCAAATCAGGCATTACCCGCTGGAGCATCTGGCCTTCATTCTCCTGCGTGTTCAAAGCCTCGCCCGTGCGGCCTTGCAGCAATGAGCGGCCACCAGCGGACAGTTCGATGCGCTCACGAAGCTTGAAGGCATGGTAGTTGGTTATGACGATCTTTGCGCGGTTGATATCCTCGAGCATATCGCCCGGAACTAGTTCACGACTGGCATAATAACTGTCGGGGTCGTTGGGCTGCAGGACACGCAAGCGGTCTTTGATGGTCAAACCTGGTGCACAGACCAGAAAACCACGGGTAAATTGCTTGCTTCCTGGTCGCCGCACTGCATTGATCGTCTGCCAGGCAATGATCATGGCCATGACGGTGGTTTTGCCCGCTCCGGTAGCCAGTTTCAGGGCAAGGCGCATCAAGTCTGGATTTGCATCCTTGCTTGCCGATGCAAGATAATCCAGCAAGCGCTTGCCACTCTGGGATTGAGGAGCTACTTCAGTCAGCCATATAACCGTCTCGACAGCCTCGATCTGGCAGAAAAATGGCCGTAGCCCTGAAAACTGGTGGTGACGCCAGTGCTCAAGGAGCCGGGCCGTCTCCGGCGTGACCTGCCATTGTGAAGTATTGGGCAGAGCCCGCCAGGCACCAACATTGTTCCTGACCTCGTTGATGATAGACGTGGAGTCATAGTGCTGGTTTTTTGTTGATAGCCCCATTCCCTCATCGAAAACAAATGTATCCTGCTTGGCCACCAGTTTACGTTTTTTTGGCTTCGGAATCGGCGTGATGAAGTCCGCCCGGCGGCGCAGCTCCAGGATTTTCTGTGTTGGTTGACCTTGGGCATCCAGCTCCCAGTGACGTGCAGGAGGCGCGTATGGCGAGTTCAGGATGGGATGGTCGAAAAAGGGATTCGAAGACGCTTGCTGGTTCATGGTTTTTCCCACAAAATCAATAAAATGTCAGTTTTTACCCGAACACATGGTAAACCGAGAGACGTATTAGATGTTTTTATATCCATAGTATATTGCCTTTTTCGTAATTCTATTCATAAGCTGGCAAGTATCATACCATAGGGACTGTCGGAAGGAAACTTCCAACATCCACCCAATATTCACGAAACGCTACAGCAGTACACTGTTAAATGTGCCCAAACCACTTCATTTTGTTCAGTACAGCCAGCAATTCCCCCTGATTATTGCTGATAATCCGAACTTAAAACTTGAAAGGAGTGGCTATATCATGAAATTCAATATCGCTCTTTGGCATTCAATGGGATTCGGTAATTCCCGGATCAAAGCGCTAGTCTTCAATCGGTGATAAAACGCCCCGACCATATTGCAGTACTGGAGACACTATCGATCTTCGGCATAAACGCTGATTACTTTGCCGAAAAGGAACTGTATCTCCTTCGGAACCTGAGTAAGAGAAGAGGTGTTGGATTCTTCGAGGCGAGGAATTTCCATCCCGACTTCAGCAGTTGGCTCCTCCTAGAACGCAAGCAGCACGTCATTTTCTCGAACGACAGACTGTGCTTGAATTGGAACTTACCAAGCTATGTTCAGAGCTGGATGCTGAATATGCCTTCAAGGCAATTGTAGCGATGTGGATAGGCAAACTGAATCCTAGAAATGATGATGTTGGTTCAGGTTCAAGTGCAGTTGAGCTTGCAGCTTACTTTCTTTATCCACACTTCGGAGAAAGCATTTGCCGAGATGCAGCACATATTCAAGAGCTAATCGACATTCTCGATACTCTGAATGGACTGCGCGGTATAGTTCGCATCTTTTCAGAACGGGTATAGTGCGCCTTTTTGTCAACACAATTTTTTCGATGAATAAAGTGGACGACCTTTCCTGGTGTTTCTATGCAACAGCACATAATTCAGGTTCGGTTAACTGGAATTTGCTCTCGTACATCTGATCCGGTGTCTGGTACTCATGTGAAGCATGGAACCGTTCGCTGTTATAAAAACTCATGTACCGCTTGATTCCTGGCAAAATCCCTCATGGCAAGGATATTTTCATCCGGTGAATCTCCGGGGGCTTCGCAGCCTGCACCTACGATGTAGCGGCACTTGCCGGCATCCTGGTAGCACGCCTGGAGCCCCGCAAGGACGTCTGCCGGCTTTCCATCACGGACGACGGAAACGGTGTCAATATTGCCAAGCAGGACACGGTCGGGGCCAAGCGCAGCGCGGGCCTTGCTTATGGGAGACTGTGTGTCAAGGTCAATAATGTCGTATGGAATATCGGCGAGGAGCGGCATGATGTCGGCAGTCTGTCCACAGATGTGGAGCCTCGCCAAAGCACCAGCTCCATGGATAGCCTCAACGTACGCGCGGTGATGCTCCTTTGTAAAGTCACTGAAAATCTCTGGCCCCATAAGCGACGAGGCTGCGTCACCTACGCCAATTATTTCAGCTCCAGCTTGAATCTGGGCAAGGGCAAAGCGGATCTCCTGCTCAGTAACAAAAGCCATCAGCTCCCGTACAAAATCGGGGTCATCGTAAAAATCCATCATCAGACGGGAAAGCCCGCGAAGGTCGGCGGATTCCGCGCAAGGACCCTCAACCCACCCTTCCACCATCAAGTCGGAGCCAACACGCGATACCAGTCCTCGTACCGCCTCAAGCCGGTTGGACATACGCCGCCCGCTGCCAGGATCCAGAATGGACAGCGAACCCAACCTGCCTTTATCCAGCAACAAAGCCTTTGCATCATCGTTGGCGGGTGGTTCGTTGTCATAATAAATGACTCCGCCGCCTAAATCCGAAGCCTCGACGGCAGGATCGGAAATGACTGAAACAAAATCAGCGCCAAAACGTCCGGCAAAAGCAACCTGACCCTCAACCTGTACTCGATGATCCGTAGCGTACTGCCTGTACGGCTTTCCGATGCACCGCGCCGCAAAGCTCATGGTAATGACCATGAACGGCAAGCGCTCTCCAGCACCATCCCGGATTACCGCTCGAATAAGCTCTTTTCCGTTCATCACAACCACCTTCTGCAAGCATGCTGTAAAAGCCATCCTGTTTTATTTAAAGGTGGCTTGAACACGTTTATATACCCAGCTGTAATTCCTGCCAAGTAGTTGTATTACCAGGCATACGTTGACTCAGTGTTCATGGCAACAACCTCGTCCAGCTCAGGACATCGTTGAAGTTGGCGTATACAAAAAATCCGTAGAAGCCGAGCAGGAGCAATGCTTCGATACGGTTCAGCTTCATACCCGTGGTAATCAGGCCCTGGATGACCACGCTGGCGAGCACGAGGAAGGGCAGGGCAAAGTGGGTAATCGAGTCACTTACCGTCAAGGGCTGGATCAAAGCGCAGACACCCAGGACCACCATCATGGTAAAGGTGTTCGAGGCGTATACCTCGCCTATGCTCACTTCGCTCTTGCCCTTAAGCGTCGCACTGACCGCTATCGACAGTTCAGGCAGGCTGGTCCCAAGCGCAAAAAGGACCACACCGAGCGCCAGCGGTGGGATGCCCGCAGCTTCTCCCAGAACCTGCCCACCCGTGACTGCCCAGTCTGCGCCAAAGATAATCGCCACCAGACCAAAAGCCATGAGAGCCAGCCTGGCGATGAATGGGAAAGAACTCGCCGGTCCGGCATGCACATGGACAGCGGTTTTGTCTTTCATCGCCCCGATGATCACCGCGCTGATGTACGGCAGGTAACAAAGAATAAGAGCTGTTGACAGGATCATCCAGCTGGATTCACGGTCCTTGATCTGTTTGGTAGTCTCGATTGGCCTTATGAGCGCGCATACGGCAGTTACAAACGTAAGCGTGACAAAATTGGAACCTACAATGTTTCCAAGGCTGACATCACTTTGCCCCCTTGCTGCAGCAAAACCGGACACCATAAGTTCCGGAATACTGCTGAGTACGCTGACACCGAGCACCGTCACAACCAGCTCGTTGATATGCAGCCGGTGAGCAACGGGGCCAAGCTGCCTGGTTACCAGCTCACTGCCTACGAGTAAAAGTGACAAGCCACCAAGGAATGCCAGTAATGCAAAAAACATGGAACCTCCATACTAAAAGGCACTATGAATGGTACCATGCTAATGCCAGGTTGTTGTATCGGCAATAGATCCACCTGAACTATACAGGCAGTTGCCGATACATTTCCGATGGTTCAGTACTTTAAACCAGATCCTTGTTTTTCTGGCCGTACTGGGTCTTGGCGTATACCTGCATTGCTTCTATGTCTTTGGGGTCAAAGAGCTGCGGGGTACCGAGAAGGCGGGCAAAAAGATAGATCTGCGCATTCTTTTCCAGAACCACGCTGACCTTGAGGGCTGCCTTGATCGATTCACCTACCGACAGCGAGCCGTGGTTGGGCAGGATTACCGCGTTGTTCTTTCCAAGAGCCTTGGCCGCTGAAATTCCCAATTCACTGGTACCTGGTAACTCGTACTGGACCGGGAAGCCGATCTTGTCACCCACGATCTGTGCAAAATCCTCGCTGACCGCCGGAAGCTCCATCTTGACGGCGCCAAAAACCGAGGAAAAGATAGGGTGTGTGTGGATGACGGAATTCACGTCGGGCCTGGCCTTGTACACCGCTGCGTGCATAGCCTTTTCAATCGATGGCTCGGCGTAGCCGTCGACCACCTCAAGATCCAGAGTCAGGACCACGACGTGTTCGGGTTTGATTTTCATGTAATCCATGCCGCTGGGGCTGATGTACATGTAATTGGTCTCAGGGTCACGGAGGGAGATGTTTCCCCAGGTGCCTACAGTCATGCCGGTGCGTATCATTTCCACACCGGTATCGACAATGACTTGCTTCAATTCCTGTTTGACTTTGCCACTCATATTGAATCTCCTTGTAAAAGCTTGAACGTATCTTTGAGGTCTTCATAGAGACGCAGAAATAGGCGATACTGTTTTTCGTATACCGCTACCGACCCTTCATCCAGAAGAATTCCCTGCTTCTGGATCTTTACATCCTCTATAGAGCTGAAAAGTCCCAGCGCCTTGCCGCAAATCAGAGCGTTGCCCCAGTTTCCGGTGTCCGGCATGGGAACCGTCATAACCGGCCGCTTCAGGATCCTGGCCAGACTCGACAGCCACACCGGGCTTTTTAGCCCCCCGCCGACGGCCCGGACATCCTGTACCTTCAGCCCCAGTGACTCGACGGTTTCTATATTGTTGCGAAGGGCAAACGACACACCCTCCATCACCGCCTTGATAAAATGTCCCTTGCGGGTTCCGAGGTCCGCACCAAAGAATACGCCACGGGCATCGGCGTCCCAGTAGGGGGTGCGCTCGCCGTTCAGGTATGGCAGGAACAACAATCCGCCGCTGCCATCGGGTATGCCGGCCAGCTCGCGGTTGTACTCCTCGAAAATATCGCCGGTGGTACGGTTCACTGCGTTTGCATCGAAACAGCGCTTGAACCAGTTGAGCGATTCGCCCGCCGTCTGGGTTACGCCGAGGTTGACCCAGCGGTCTTCCAGGCAGTAGTTCCAGCAGACAACGCGGTGCCGTGGGTCGGGCAGGGGCCGGTCGGAACACACGGTGACAACCCCCGCCGTTCCAATGATCAGGGTCGTCTGCCCCGAGCGCACCATGCCAGCTCCGAGCGCGGAAGCGGAATTGTCCGAAGATCCGTTGGCAACCGGAATACCAACAGCCAGGCCTGTCTGCCTCGCAGCCACTTCATTGATCTTGCCAATTATGACGGCGGAAGCTGCGGCGTCGGGCATCAGGCTCCTGTCGACATTAAAGAGCTTATGCATCTCCTCCGACCACCGCCGTCGGGGTATGTCGAACAGCATGGTTCCCGACGCGTCGGAATAGTCGGTGGCCTTCTGCCCGGTCAAGCGGTATTTGACATAGTCCTTGGCCACCATCACCGAGGCTGTCCTGGACCACAGTTCCGGCTGGTTTTCCTGGACCCAGAGGCAATTGGGGGCAGTATACGTGCTGGCAATGCTGTTGGCGGTTTCACTGAAGATGAGCGCCGCCGTGCCTTCATCGGCGGCCATCCGCTCGACGATATCCCTGGAACGCTGGTCCATCCAGGTTATGGCCGGGCGCAGAACCGCATCGTGCCTGTCCAGATATACCTGCGTGTGCATCTGGCCGCAAATGCCTATCCCCTCGATGGCGGAGAAGTGTACTTCAGCCTTTACCTTCAATTCGTGTGTGCAGGCTACGAGACCCGTCCACCAGTCTTCCGGATTCTGTTCAGCGTAACCAGGCTGGGGCACGCCGATGGCATATTCCCGATAGGAAGAACCGAGCACGGTACCTGCCTCGTCCAGCAGCGTTACCTTGACCCCGGTCGTCCCCAGGTCTATCCCCATAAGCACCGTGCTCATGTTTCGGTCCTCCCCGAAGACTTCCTGGAATAGTGGCCGGCTACCATCACGACGATGAGGATTACCCCCCACAGGGCACGGGTCAGAAAGGCGTTAGCCTGTATCAGGTTCAGTCCACTGGAAACGAACTGCAGGATGACGAGGGCCAGCACCATGCCGCTCACCTTGCCGAATCCCCCGGTGCTGCTGGTTCCGCCGAGCACGGCGGCAAGGACCGTTACCAGCAGGTACGAGGCTCCGTAGTCCGACTTGGCGGAATTGAAGCGGCTGGACATGATTATGCCCGCCAAACCGGAGAGCAAACCTGAAAGGACATAGCTCCTCATCAGTATGAGTCTGTTGTTCACCCCCGAGAAAAGGCTGGTCACAGGGTTGGTGCCTATCATGTAGAGCTCGAATCCAAAAGCTGTACGCCCCAGAACCAGTGCAAGCCCAATTGCGGCCAACGCGAACAGGATGATCGGAAACGGTACGCCGAGGAAGAGTCCGTTGCCCAGGTACGTGTAAGTGTCAGGGAAACCGGAAATCACATAGCCCTTGGTCAAGAGTATGCTGACGCCGTTCAGCAGGGTCATTGTACCGAGCGTCGACAGGATGGGTGACATATCCAGGTAGGCTACCAGGAGGCCGTTCCCGATGCCGACAATCAGAGCGACCACGAGTGCGACGGCAACTGCCAGAGCAATGACCGGCAGTGTTCCCGCACCGGCGGCATCCGGAGGCAGCAGTCTGGTCATGATGAGCGCGGCGCTGATCCCCGACAGGTTGGCCGTGCTGACGATGGACAAGTTGATGCCGCCGTTGATCATGATCACCATCATTGCAAGGGAAAGTAAACCCAGTTCCGGAAGCTGGAATGCCATTGACTGCAGGTTGCCGGGCCGCAGGAATCGGTCGGGGGAGAGTATGCACATCAATATGAACACAAACACCATGATTCCGCTTAAGACAACGCCGCCGGAATGTCTGGCGTACAGGCCGTGGAGTCTCGTTTTCATCACGCTTCCTCCTCGATTTCTATCGCCCGGCGTTTTTTCTGCCTGCCCTGCAGCGCGCTGATCGCAACGCTCAGGATGATGACGATGCCGATGAGCACGTCGTACCAGTATGACGGCACACGCATCAGGGTAAGGCCGTTGTTCAGGATGGCCAGCAAGGTTACACCAAGAACAGCGCCCAGCACGGTGCCCGTGCCGCCGCTGATGCTGGTCCCGCCCAGCACTACCGCCGCAATGACGTTGAGTTCCTTGCCGACGGTGGAATTGGGCGCTACGGTCTGCACCAGGAGGGCCTGCACAATCCCCGCGATCCCGGCCAGGAGTCCCATATAGGCATACACGAAAACCTGGATCTTCAGCACGTTGAGGCCAGCGCGCAAGGCTGGGCTTCTGTTTGTCCCACAACCACCCATGGCGTACAGGCTCCTGCCCATGACCGTATAACGCAGTATGAGCGCCGTCATCGCAAGCACAATGAACCAGATTACCGTGACAATGGAAAGCCCGTAGGTGGATCCTGTTGCGGTCTTGATGGTAAACACCTGGATGAGCGCAAAACTCCTGAAACTCTCCGGAAGTGTATAAATCCATTTGCCGCCGGTGGCCATGATCAAGATGCCATAGAAGATATTCATACTGGCGATTGTGGCTATGATGGTCGGAATCCTGAACGTATGGATAAGCAAGGCGTTCATAATGCCAAGAACTATGCCGATTGCCCCGGCCAGGATAAAGGCAACGGCCATGTTTCCACCGAAACGTGAGAGCATCAGCACCGTCGAATATTCGGCGACCATCAGTATGGCCATGAAGGATATGTCGATGCCGCCGGAAATGATGACCATCAGCACGCCGGCTGACAGGATGCCCACCAGGGAATAGCTTTTAAGAAGATCGAACAGGTTCTCCAGACTGAAGAAGTTCGGGTTTATCACGGTGATCATGATGGAGAACACGACAATCGCAAAGAACACATAGGTCTCGGTTCGCTTCAACAAGGCTCTCATGCATGGCTCCTGGTTTTTCAGCTCAACGCTGTCGCGATATCCCGCGGGCTGTGGGCGGCGGCGTTGAACTCACCTATGAGTCGGCCTTTCTTCATGACAAGAACGCGGTTGCTGTTGTGGTACACTTCGCTCACCTCGTCGGAGATGATGATGATGCCCACACCGCGGTTTGCCAGAGCCCGTATCAGGGTATGCATGCCGCTCTTCGCCGCCACGTCTATCCCGACCGTCGGGCCGTCGAGTATCAGTATTTTAGGATCAGTCGCCATCCATTTAGCCAGAACGACCCGTTGCTGGTTGCCGCCAGACAAGGTTTCCACCAATGCATCCGGAGTCGGCACCTTGATGGAGAGATCCGCTACCCATCGCTGCATGGCATCCTGGTAGGTACTGCCATTGATGAATCCAAGAGCGGTGAGCATCCGGCGCACGATGGTTATGACTATGTTCTTGCCTACCGACTGCCCCATGACCAATCCCTGCGTAAGCCGGTTTTCAGGAACATAGGCGATACCCAGCTTCAGCGCATCGCGCACCGAGCGTATGTGAACTTCCTTGCCCTCTACCCGGATGTGCCCGGCATCGGGTTTGTTGAGTCCGAAAAGGGAAAGCGCAAACTCAGTCCGGCCCGAACCTAGAAGACCCGTCAGCCCGATTATCTCGCCGGCGCGAAGTGTAAGGGAGATATCCCTGTAGTTTTCATGTTTGGACAGGTTCTGCACATCGAGCAGAACAGGAGCCGATTCCGGCACAACTTGCACCTCGGGAAATTCGAGCGTCTGCCCCGTCATCAGGTAGCTCAGCTTGGTTTCATCAAGTTCACCACTGGAATATGTCCCGATCCTGGTGCCGTCGCGCAGTACGGTGACCCTTTCAGCAATTTCAAAGACTTCGTCCAGCTTATGGCTTATAAAAAGGGTTCCGATACCCTTGGATTCAAGGTCTTTCACCACGGAGAACAAGGAATCGACTTCCTTGCGGGTGAGTGCGGTAGTCGGCTCGTCCATGATGAGTAGGCGGACGTCTCCGGTAAGCGCCCTGCAGATTGCGACCAGTTGCTGGTCCGCCATCGAAAGTTCTCCGGCCCGGGCATCGAGCGGTAGGTCCACCCCTATCCTCGCGATGGCATCTTCCGCGCTTTTCCTGATTTTTTTAGGCGAGACGAGGTGCCTGCCCTCGGCAACGATCGCATGGAAGGCAATATTTTCCGCAACGCTCAGCGTCGGGAACAGGGAAGGGTCCTGGTAGATGACCGCGATGCCCTGATGGATGGCCGCTATGGAGGAAGCGTGATGCACGGGAACACCGTCAACTTCTATGCGGGAGCCAGCATCCGGCTTGAGCACGCCAGAAATTATCTTGACGAGGGTAGACTTGCCGGAGCCGTTCTCTCCCGCCAGGCAATGGATCTCGCCCCGCCGCAGCTCGAAGTCCACCGCATTCAAGGCCTGCACGCCGGCAAACCGCTTGCTGATGTTGTGCATCGAAAGAAAGAGTTCCGTCATCCTGGCTCCCTGTTACATTGTCCTTATCAAGCAATTGTGCAGCAGTGTCGTTTTTTGGGGAATACCTCAAGAAAGGGCTCCCCTGCAGGGGGAGCCCCGATTGCCTTAGAAGCCGAAACTATCGGTGTTTTCAGCAGTGATGTCGATCATGGCATCAACCTTGATCACGTCACCTTCGATGACTACCTTGCCGATGCCAGGTATGTCCATGCCATTCGTCAGTTTTTTGCCTTCGACGAGTTGCTTGGCTATCCAGGTCATGGCGTATCCTGCGTCCGCCGGATCCCAGAGGATACCGTGGTCCATGGACTTGTCCTTCAGATACGGAGCTGCGTGGCCGGGAAGTACCGTACCAACAACCGCTACTTTGTCAGTAAGTCCCTTTTCTTTCAGAGCCTGAGCGGCTCCGGGTGGCCCCAGACTTCCAAAGCCAATGATACCGTTGAGGTCGGGGTAGGCTTTCAAGAGTTCCAGCGTCTTCTGCTTTGAAAGTTCCTGGTCCTCGCCACAGGGAATGCGCTCGGTAACCAGTTCCAGGTCAGGATACTTTTCCTTCGCATACTTGATGCCTTCGTCTGCCCACAGATTGTGCAGCGGAACGGTCAATCCGCCCACGAAAATGGCATATTTTCCCTTGGGTCCCATGTACTTGACCAGCATATCCCAGTGGTGCTTGGCAAAGTTGATATTGTCGATCAATTCCAGATCATAGTCCTTACCCTTCTGGTCTGGTGACTCGTGGGTAATGATTATGATACCGGCCTGCCGGGCCCTGTTGAACACTGGTTCCAGCGCCTTGGCATCGTTGGGGGTCACACAGATGGCGTCGACGCCTTTGCTGATGAGGTCTTCGACCATCTTCACCTGCTGCGCGGGATCCGCATCTGCGGGTCCTACCTGGTACGCGTTTACGCCCAGTTCTTTAGCGGCATTCTTGACACCAGTCTCCATGCGGTTGAACCATGGAATTCCCGTGATCTTCACCACCGTCGCGATTTCCAGTACACCATCATCCTTCGCTCCGCTATCCTTCGATCCTGCGGCAAACAGGAATGTCGAGGACAGGAAGAGGAAGAACAGTGTTGCCAGGAACCGGGTTGAGGCTCGATTCGAGTTTTTCAACCTACTACCTCCTTCAGCTGCTCAAATTTGATACATATAGTGACCTATATGTCGTAAAACCATATAAATGTTACAATATTTGTTGTAATTGTAACATTTATAGTTTATACTCTAACATTGAGCGGGGTTCCTGTCAATGAATAATTTTGATAGAGTGAACTTGGAATGAACAAAAAGACGAGACGCATGGATAACATTCTGGAAATTCTCAAAGAAAGCGGTTCAGCGGAGATTACCGGTCTGGCCCACATGATGCGGGTTACGAGCATGACCGTCCGCAGGGATTTAGCGGAACTGGCCAGGAACGGCTTGGTTCGCGTATATCACGGAGTAGCGGTACCTGTGCGTTCTCCTGATACCTATACCCACGACTATCTTCTGTCCCAGGCTGAATCACAGAATGTAGAGGAAAAAACCAGGATCGCGCGCCACGCCGCTTCTCTGGTAGAGGCAGGCGACATCCTCATAATGGACGCGGGGTCCACAACTGCCCTTACTGCAGGATTCATACCCAAAGACCTGCCTATCAAGATCATCTGCTTCAGCCTCAATGTTTTCCTGCGATCGCTTGGCAGAAAAAATTCCGACGTGATTCTGGCGGGAGGCCTGTACCACGAGACCTCGAGGGTATTCGAAAGCACGGAGAGCATAGAACTCATAAAACGATACCGTGCAAACAAGGCCTTCATTTCTGCAAGCGGCATCCGCGAGGACCTGGGGGTAACCTGCTCGAATCCCTTCGAGATTGCCATAAAGCAGGCTGCGCTTCAATCCAGCCTTCAAAAAATCCTGATTTCGGATGCATCGAAGTTTGGAAAGATCACATCCTGCTTTTTCGCCGGACTCGAGGAATTCAACATGGTCATAACGGACTCAGGCATTTCCCAGACATCCCTTGAATGGATGCGCCGCAGGTCAATAAAAGTAGAAGTCGTCTAGAGCACTCCGGACCTGGATATCAGCTTCCGTGCCTCCGGTTCGCTCAGTTCGTAATGGTAGAACATCCGGTAAAATTTGATGGCTTCTGCCACCATATCCACAGGGTACAGATCCGGGTAGAACAGCCTGCCAAGCCAGACGGCGCCCAGGAGCCGGTTGACCGCAGGCGGACGGGCCATCCAGTTGTAAGGACCTTGGGGTACTTCGTATAACCTCCCTGCTTTGACCGCACGGAGGTTTTTCCACAGCGGATCTGTGCGCGCCGTGTCGTCCCAGAGCAGAAGCTGTTCCATGGAAACCTGTGTTCCACCAGAGACCGTAGCCGCGGGAAGTTTGACGACGTTGTCGCCACCCACCAGTTCTATGATGTCGGCGTGGATGGAACCCGCAGCGTTGGCCTGCAAGCCATCGGTTCCCTCTCCATAGTAGACCCGAACTTTTCTGGTTACAGGGATTGAGCCGGCTATCTTCCGCGCAGAGCCTACTGTTTCCGAACAATAGTGCGACAGTGCCTGGGCAGCCTGTTTTTCCCCGGTTAGCTCGCCCAGCATGGCATACGCACTGGCAAAACTGTCCAGGGTCGCTTCTATGAATACCACCGGAATACCCGTCTGCTTCTGGATGGCGTCCATATCGGCGCGCACCGTTTTTTTTACTTCGCCAATATCGATAATTATCTGCGGATCAGCCGCTATCAGCGCTTCCAGATTGAGTGACACATTCTTGCCGTAGAACTGTCCGAAGGTAGGAAGGTTCCAGTGCCTTGCCGGCAGATACGGCTTCATCAACTCCGTTGGTCTGGCTGACCACCCGAGCAGTCGTTCCGGTACCAAAGAATAGAGAACAATCTGCGCCAGCACACCGGAAGGCGCAATGCGCTCCAGCCGCACTGGTACCTCCACGGTACGTCCGGCAGAATCGGTAAACAGCCTGGTCGTGGACGCGCTTTGGGCATGAGCAGCGGCTGTGCCATAAAAAAATAGCATCAAGATATACGGCAGTACTTTACCCGGTTTTTTTTTGTTTCGTTGTCGCATGATATTACCTATCCTCCAATCAAGACTTTCCTGTCGCACCGTTCAATCGTTTTTGCGATCGACTCGGGTACGCAAGCCTGGTAAGCGGACGTGCCGCCCGTCCCAAGGGGAAACATGCGTACCCTGGTACCGTACACCCGTTCCAGAAGCTGCTCGGTCAGGACAAGGGCCGGCTGGCCATCGGCTATCACCGTGCCGCCCACCAGCACGGCCACCCTCGTTGCCCACATCAGGGCGTGTTCCGGATTATGGGTAGAAGCGACTATCGTATAACCTTTTCTGGCCAGCTCAGCCGTGTGCTCCATGACGCGAATCTGGTTTCCGTAATCAAGATTGGCTGTGGGTTCGTCCATGACCAGGACGCGGGCATTCTGGGCCAAGGCCCGCGCTATCAGCACGAGCTGGCGTTCACCGCCACTCATCCTGGCGTAACTTCTACCGGCAAGGTGGAGCATGCCCAGCTCGGCAAGCCTGCCTAGCGCATTTTGTTCATCATCACGCCCTGGTGATGAAAAGAG
>JFJP01005601.1_pt1 | contig 15745 bp, 13 predicted proteins | sample 431651 | NCBI WGS metagenome assembly JFJP01 (sample SAMN02602958, study PRJNA72255) | Microbial mat metagenome, whole genome shotgun sequencing project. | biome: fresh water; feature: sink hole; material: water; isolation source: purple microbial (photo- and chemosynthetic) mats found in... | reverse complement strand
TTGACAATCAACGACCTTGTGAAAATAGGTCGGATTCGCAGTGTTGGTAGCTTGCAAAGTTGTCTCCTAGCCCTGCTCTTGGTCACAAATGACAGCGCCGCAGGTAGGGGTGCATCCTACGCTCGGGCCGGGGCACTGCGCCACGGGCTCGCTCAAAAACTGAAGATTTATTGATCTACGTCAGCAATTTGAGGTCCGGCAAAAAATGTGATTTTTGATCTAACTCAATTCGGCAGGGTCTGGCTTCACGACAATGAACATCAAATTCATCAGGAGTTGTACATGAAAACGGTATCCCAGACAGATCGATTCAAGGCCTTGGACGCCTGCCATCAACAGATTCAAGAGCATCTGGCCCTTCTGGCTGAGGTGCTTCCGCAGCTGGAAACCAGCAGTGACGCGGCGTTGCTGCGGCAACAGGCGGGCACGATCGAGGCGTTTTTCTCCAGTACATCGCGCCAGCACCATGCGGACGAAGAAAAAAATGTATTCCCCCAATTGCTGGCCAGTGACAACGCGGAGCTGGTACAGGCAGTGCGCACCTTGCAACAGGATCATGGCTGGATCGAGCAAAACTGGCTGGAACTGGCGCCCATGCTGCGGGCTATTGCGCAAGGAGAAGATTGGGTGGACATGGCAGAGATGCAGCACACCGTGGAGATTTTCCTCAACCTGTGCAATGACCATATTGCCCTGGAAGAATCCCTGATTTACCCAGAAGCCAAAGAGCAACTGGCGCACGAGCTGGCCGCCCGGGCCCAACGTCTCGCAACTTGAGCTGTTGCGTCTGGGCATGGCACCGCGTTCCCAGATTTTGTCAGGTGGGGCTGAACAGCTGGTAGCGGTTTTTTCCGGCCAGTTTGGCTTGGTACATGGCTTGGTCGGCTTGGCGCAACAAATCCTCGGCATCCATGTCATTTGACTGGGGGTAAAAAGTAACTCCCAGACTGGCCGACACCTGCAGCGTGATGTCGCCAACCTGAACGGGTTGGGCTGCGGCCTCCAAGAGACGTTGGAGCAGCGGCGTGCTGGCGGCATGGTCATTCAGGTCCACCATCACCACGACAAACTCGTCGCCCCCAAAACGCGCCAAGGTATCACCGTCACGCAAGTTTTGTTTCATGCGGCTGGCCAAGGTTCTGAGCAGTTGATCCCCGGCCTCATGGCCGTGGGTGTCGTTGACCACCTTGAAGCCGTCCAGGTCAATAAAAACCACGGCCAGCTGCTGCCCACGCCGCTGCGCCTGGTTCATGCCTTGGCGCAGACGGTCCCACAGCAAGGACCGATTGGGCATACCCGTGAGTACATCGTGGTGGGCAATATGGTCGAGCTCTTGTTCGTGTTCTTTCAAGGCCGTGATGTCAGAGAACAAGGCCACAAAGTTTTGCGGTTGACCCTGAGCGTTCTGCACCGTGGTGATGTTGAGCATTTCGGCATAGACCTCACCATTCTTGCGGCGGTTCCAGATTTCACCGCACCAGTGGCCCTTGGCCTGCACCTCCTGCCACAACAGGTCATAAAACTCCGGACTTTGACGCCCGGAGTTGAGCAACCTGGGGTTTTTGCCCACCACCTCGTCGCGCTGATACCCCGTGATACGCGTGAACGATTGGTTGACATCAATGATGTCGCCCAGGGTGTTGGTGATGGCAATACCTTCGTGAGCGCTGGCAAACACACTGGCGGCGAGCTTGAGTTTTTCTTCGGTGACCAGGCGCTCCCGGATGTCCGCCTCGAGTTGGTCCCGCTGTTGAATCACCTGCTGGCGCAAGCGCTCGCGCTCCACCAGATTGCGAATACGCTGGCGTGCCGTCTCAACCTGGATCGGTTTGGTGATGTAGTCCAACGCCCCCAGCTCTAAGCCCGTGACCTCGGAACCCAGCTCATGCAAGGCGGTGATGAACACCACAGGAATATCCTTGAGCTGCGGGTCGGCCTTGAGGCGCCGGCAAGTCTCAAAACCGTCCATCTCCGGCATCATGATGTCAAGCAGGATCAAATCTGGGGGTGTCAGGCGTGCCTGCGCCATCCCCTGCGCGCCAGAGGTCGCTATCTGCAGGTCAAATTCATGTTTCAACGCCTCTCCCAGCGTCATCAAATTGACGGGCGTGTCATCGATGGCCAATATTTTTGGCTTGTCAAACGGCATGTCATGCTGGGGCATGTGTCACCTGTTCGTCTATCAGTCGTCGCAATGCAGTGGCTGCCTCTGCAAAACGCATGCTTTGAATCAGCGGCTCCAGAGCGTCAATTTGGGCAGCCAACGCCGTCGACGCTGCAGCCGCCTGAATCGACTTGAATTGTGCAACAGCATCAAACTTGTTGAGTTCCAATAATGCAATCAATGGCTCAAGAAGGCCCAGGAAGGTGGGCCAGTCCAAGCGGGCCAAACTGCCCTGCAGGGTATCCCCGGCAGGCGCGGCGCCACTGCGCAACCAGGGGCACAACGCCGCCGTCAACATGCTCAGCGAGATAGGTTTTGTCAAAAAGTCGTCCATGCCCACGCGCAGGCAACGCTGGCGGTCTTCCTCAAAGGCATCTGCTGTCAATGCCAGGATGGGTGTGCGGCCCCTGGCGTGGGTCGACTCCCATTGCCGAATGGCCTCAGTGGCCGAGTAGCCATCCATCACCGGCATTTGCAGGTCCATCAAAATCACATCGGGTTCGGTCCCCGAGCAGATCAGGTCCAGTGCTTGCTGCCCATCGTTGGCCAGAATGACTTGCAAACCCACTTGCGTCAGCAAACCCTCAATCACCATGCGGTTGACCAAGTTGTCTTCCACCACCAGAATATTGCCGCTCAAAGTGAGCGCACACCCAGACGTCGAACCCGCCAGCGCTTCGTTAGATGCGGACGAGCCAAAGGGATCACGCAGGCGTTTATCCTGGCCTTCAGCCACCCGGTCAGCGCGAACCTGAAACCAAAATCGCGAGCCTACGCCAGGTGTGCTTTCGACACCCACCTGCCCGCCAAGCAATTTGGCCAGGCTGCTCACAATCGACAATCCCAGCCCTGACCCGCCGTACTGCCGCGTTGTGGAGTTGTCGGTTTGGGAAAACGGTTTGAACAACAAGTCCAACTTGTCAGGCGCAATGCCCATACCTGAGTCGACCACTGCGAACTCCAGTACCGCCGACGTATCGTCGTGCTCCATCACCCGGCCCTCGACACGAATCTGCCCCCGTGCAGTGAATTTGATGGCGTTGCCCAACAAATTAGTGAGCATTTGTCGAAGCCGGTGACCATCGGTTTGGTAACCTTGTCCGTGCTGGCCATGCCACTGCCAGTCCAACTGCAGCCCTTTGTTTTTGGCCGCTCCCGAAAACAGGGCGTGGATTTCGTGCAAGAGCTGCTCTGGCTCTACAAGAGTCATGTCCAACTGAAACTTACCCGCCTCAATCTTTGACAGGTCCAGAATATCGTTGAGCAGGCTGAGCAAGGATTGCCCCGAACTGAGCACGGTTCTGGCGTAGTCAAGCCGCTCCCGGTCGGTGAGCTGCGGTGTCAACAGCAACTGTGTCATGCCCAAAATCCCATTCATGGGCGTGCGAATCTCATGCGACATGGTGGCCAGAAAGCGACTTTTGGCCAGATTGGCCGACTCCGCCTCTAATTTGGCCGCTTGTAACTCTTGCGCCGCAATACGCTGCACCTCTTGTGCCGCCAGGTGATCGTTGTAGCCACGCACCAATTGCGCAATCTCCTCAGGAACACGGCCTGTCGGCAAAGGCAGGTGCATGGCCTGCGGCTCGCTGATCAGTTGGGCAAAACCTTGTGATACCGCCCGCACTGGGGCCAACACGGTCCGGCCAAAGTACCAAGCCAGGGTGAACACCGCCATCACCGCCAGCAAAACCAGGCCAAAGGTGGCCAGCGCCAGCCGGTTGACCTGCTGTGTCAGAAGGTAACGCGGCGTGATCACCACCATCAGGCCTCGGCGCGGGTCAGCCCGACTGACCTTCATCAGCACCTCTTCACCGTCAAGTACCAACCTGGGCACGGGTGGCACAGCGCGCACCAGATCCAGCAACGACGGCAGCAGCGGCTGGCCAAACTGGCTCGGGTCGGAGTGCAAAGCGATGCGGCCCTGTGAATCCAAACCCATGAGCTGACCGCCCGGGGCCAACGGAGCGCCTTCCAGAAAACTGCGCATGAGGTCATTGTTGAGGCTGATCACCAACACCCCGACCACGTCCGATTTACCGGTGGCAGGTGAAAAATGCTGAATGGCCCGCGTGACACTGATCACTTTCTTTTGTTCCGAGCGGGTGTTCAGGTTGTCAAAGACACCTCGCCAAAGCGTCGGCGTATTGGCCTGACTGGCTTCTAGCAACATGGCTTCGATGGTTGACTTCTCCACCCGGCTCACATCGAGCGTTTCACCCACCTGAAAGCCAGCGCCACCGCGAGAAAAAATATTGATGGACACCAGCCCTTTGACACGGACATAGCTGTTGAGGATGTAGCCCATATGTGCTCGCATACCCAACGCGTCATAGGTGTCAGCAGCCTGTTCGTCGGCTTTGCGCAAAGCCAAGCCAATGTCGGTGTTGCCGGCAATGCTGGCAGCCAAATCGTCAATCTGGTCCTGGTAGAGCCGCAGGTAGGAAGAAAAACTGGCCAGCAACCGGGTGTTTTCGGCCTCGGTCTGCTCAGTCACCATGCGTTTTGAATAATCAAAAGCGATGGCACCCAACAGGATCAACGGCAATACCCCCGCTGCCAGCAAAAAGCCCAGCAGTTTGGCAGTGATGCTGGCACGCCACTTCACGGCTCAGGTCGCCGGGTTCAGGGCAGAGACGCTGCGGTCACCAACCGGGTGTCGATGGTGGTGGTGGCGGGTACCACGCTGCCTTGGCTCAGTCGCAAGGCCAGCGCCACACCCTGGTAGCCTTGTTCAGCCGCTTGCTGGTCTACCGTGGCCACCATTTTCTTGGCCCGGATCTCGGCAATGGCTTCGTCCAACGCGTCGTAGCCGGCAACCTTGACATCCGTCTTTTTGCCCGCCTGCAGGTACTTGATGGCACCAATGGCCATGATGTCGTTGGCGGCAAACAGCAACTTGATGTTGGGGTACTTGCCAAATAGCTGCTTGGTCACTTCATAGGCCTCGTCGATCTTCCAGTTGGCGGTTTCAGAAGCCACCACCTTGATCTTGGGGTTTTCCTCCAGCGCGCGGCGCGCACCCCGCGCCCGTTGTTGAGCGTTGTCGGCACTGCGAATGCCTTCCAGTATGGCAGCCTGGGTCGAGCTGGTGATCCCTACCGTGAGAAATTTGCCTGCCTTGTAGGCGCCCGCCTCGTTGTCGACGCTGATAAAGGGCACGGGCAGCATGCCCGCTTGCTGGACAGCCTGCGGATCAAGCCGATTGTCAATATTGACAATCTTGATGCCCGCATCGTGCGCCTTCTTAAGTGCTGGTATCAGACGCTGGGAGTCGCCAGGCGCGATCACAATGGCGTGAACCTTGGCGGCCACCAGATCCTCCACCAACTGAATTTGCTGCTCGATGGAGGTCTCTTGCGCTGCCGTCTTGACTGTCAGGTTGACGCCAAGATCTTTCTCGGCGCGGCGCGCACCCTTTTCCATCTCGACAAAAAACGGATTGGTCAGGGTCTTCATGACCAAGGCAATTTCTTTCTTGGCCGCTGGCGCTGCAACGGTCTCGCTGGGTTGCGCCGGCGTGGTCACATGGGGACCGTCTGAGGGGCCACAGCCCAAAAGACCCAGACTGAATAAAAAAGACGAAAAGAGACGCAAAGAAATCATGTCGGTCGCCTTGTAGTGATCGATACCGGTTGAAGCGGGTGGCTTCTTCTGAAACTATAACCCGCCACGCTGCCACGGTCACGCCTGGGTCACAATAACCGCCATACATCTTTCTTTGAACTGGCATGGCTCTGCTGTCAACCTCACAACGTCACCAAGCTGGCTCCTGGCTGGTTTTTTTGCAATTCAGTCTGTTGCTGGCACTGTCGGTGATGGCTTGGCCGAGTTTGTACCAAGGCACTGGTTCGTGGGTCTGCCTGGCGCTGGCGGCGGCGGCGGTAGTCTGGGGTGGCTGGACCTTGCTGCACAACCGCCTGGGCAACTTCAACATCCGGCCAACGCCAAAGACCAACGGGACGCTGGTCACGAGCGGTCCTTACAGGCTGGTGCGCCACCCCATGTACACGGCCGTGCTGCTCGGGGCCAGTGCGTTGGCCTGCCTGGCCGCACCCTTACCGGCATCGCTGGCTTGGGCGGCGCTGGCTGGGGTGTTGTGGATCAAAGCCGGTCTGGAGGAGCAATGGATGCGGGAAACCCATCCGGCTTATGCCGACTACTGCAACCAAAACAAGCGTTTTGTGCCTTGGCTGTTTTAGCCCTGAAAATCAATGCCACTGGTGTTGCGGGCTAGCGCAATGCTTTGTGGTAACCGCGTAGGATCAACGCTGACACTTTCAGTGGCGCGTTGCGCAGCGCGGATGGCCACCAGCGAGGTGAATTCAGCGCGAATCGGGTGGCCCAGCGGGTATAGGGCCGCAGCCACTGGGTTTTTTCAGAAAAACGACGGGGATCTGTGGCGCGGGTCATGCTGCGTGAATACCCATCTGATCCAGCGCTGCTGCCAGTTGCGCCACGGTACGGTCCACGTTGTGCAGTTTTTCCAAACCAAACAAGCCGACGCGGAAAGTCGAAAACCCGGCGGGTTCGTCACACTGCAGTGGCACGCCCGCAGCCGTTTGCAGACCCAACGCCAGAAACTTCTTGCTGTTTTGAATGTCAGCGTCGGTGGTGTAGCTCACCACCACACCCGGCGCTTTGAAACCCTCGGCTGCCACGCTGTGAATGCCCCGGCTCTCGAACAGGGTACGCACCTTGGCGCCCAGCGCGACTTGTTCGGCCTTGACCTTTTCAAAGCCATAGTCACGCGTTTCCTGCATGACTTCGCGCAAACGTGTTAGCGCGTCGGTCGGCATCGTGGCGTGGTAGGCATGGCCACCGCCTTCGTAGGCCTCCATGATCTGCAACCACTTTTTCAAGTCGCAGGCGTAACTGGTGCTGGTGGTGCCGTCAATGGCAGCGCGAGCGCGCGGGCTGAGGCAAACCATGGCACAGCAGGGCGAGCCGCTCCAGCCTTTTTGTGGCGCGCTGACCAGCACATCCACCCCGGTAGCCTCCATGTCCACCCACATGGCACCGGAAGCAACGCAGTCCAGCACCATCAGGCCACCGACCTCATGCACGGCGTCTGCCGTGGCTTTCAGGTACGCATCGGGCAGGATCATGCCAGAAGAGGTTTCCACGTGCGGGGCAAACACCACATCGGGTTTTTTAGCGCGGATGGTGGCCACCACTTCGTCGATGGGGCAGGGAACCCATGGCGAATGCGCGTCATCGCTGGTGCGCCGTGCCTTGAGCACAGTAGATTCACTCGGAATGGAACCCATGTCAAAAATTTGCGTCCAGCGGTAGCTGAACCAGCCGTTGCGGATCACCAGCGCTTTTTTGCCAGTGGCAAACTGCCGCGCCACGGCTTCCATGCCAAAGGTGCCGCTGCCTGGCACCAACACCGCTGATTTGGCGTGATACACCTCTTTGAGGATGCCCGAGATGTCTTTCATCACGCCTTGAAAGCGTTTGGACATGTGGTTCAAGGCACGGTCGGTGTACACCACCGAAAATTCAAGCAAACCGTCAGGGTCAATGTGGGGAAGAAGTCCGGGCATGGGAAGCGCTCCTGTTAGTGGGCTGTGGCAATCAACATCAGTCAGCTTAGCATGGGCGCGGGTGTCTGAAAATCAGTGGGATTACCTATTGGTTCCGCTCAAGCTGCAGGCAGTTAGGACGCGACCTCGGGCGGTAGGGCCGCATCACTCGCCACAACTCGGTTTCGGCCTGTGTTTTTGGCCCGGTAAAGCGCTTCATCCGCCCACTTGTAGGCCTGGGTCATGGGCAAGTCACTGTTCACGGCGACAACACCGATGCTGACCGTGATCGTCAACTGCTGGTCCTTGAGACCAAAGCTTTCTTCTTGGGTGACCTGGCGCATACGCTCGGCGACGTCGACGGCACCACTGAGCGATGTATTGGGCAGCAGCACCGCAAATTCTTCACCACCGATGCGCGCAATCACATTGCTCTTGCGTGTGGCCTGGCTCAGCAATTGGGCAATGTGTTGCAGTACGCTGTCGCCCGTATCGTGCCCGTAGTTGTCGTTGATGGCCTTGAAGTGGTCAATATCCACCATGGCCAAAGCCAGCGGCGTATTGTCTCGCTTGCTCTTGGCAATTTCTTGCGCAAAAACAGACTCAAAGTACCGACGGTTGGGCAAGTTGGTCAAGTAATCCGTGAGCGAGATGTTTTCCAACTTGGCCTCGCTGTTTTGGGCCACCACTTCACTCATCCAAATGAAGATGAACATGGTCAGCACGGTGCTGGCAGCATAACTGGCACGCAAAATTTCCAGAGTGGATTGACGCCACGCCATGACTTCGGGGTCAGGTGGCAGGTCGATGAGTTCGAACGTCAGGTACAGAGAGACATTCAAGACAAGCAGGAAAACAATGGCGCGCCACTGCCTGATCGGGAAAAACGCGACCGGCACAATGGCAAACAGGATGAAATAGAAATGCACGTTGACGTATGAGCCAAACGCCAAAAGTACAGAAATCAATTGACTGGCCACCGCTGAAAAGGCCAGCGTCCAGCGCGCCAGGTTGTCCCTTCCCTTTTGGTTGAACCAGGGGATCATCGCCAGCAAAAAGTAAAAAGGAAGCTCAGCAATGACGATTTTGGTAGTGATCCGGGACGGCAGCCAAACCAGCAAGGCCACGCAATAAGTAACCAGAGACGTCAAGGCCACCAGTGCTGCCACATTGGTATGAAAAATCTTGCGCTTCAAGGTCCAGTCTGGCTGGATATTGACGCCCCATCGGAGCCAAGTGCTGAATGCGTCACGCATCGGAGCTTTCCCTGGTTGAATGCCCCCAAGCGTACCCCTTTTTATTCAGCGCAAACGCTTACCGCGCCCAAGAATCGCAAAAACGCCCACGCACCGCAGCCCATGGCGTGGGTGTTGGCCGATCAGAATTGGTATCTTGCGCTCAGGGTGGTGTTGCCCACCCGTTCATCTCGGTTACCAGCAAACTTCACGTCCTGCGATTCATATTGCAGCGTGGCGGACCATTTTGGGGTGAAAGCATAAGCCACGCCGATACCGTAAGAGAGTCCATAGTCACTTTCAGACCCGGCCACAACGCCCGATGCCGGGTTGGATGACACCTCGGTGCGGCTGTAGGTGGTACCGATTTTCCCGAGCAAACTGAAAGCTTGGTTCAGCGGCAGTTTCCCGATCAAACTGATGTTGATGCCGTCGGCTTTGGTGCTCCCCCCCGCACGGCTGACGGAACCAAAGTCGGTGTAGCCCAACTCGACGCCCCAGTTCTGGCCAAAGTAGCGTCCAGCGCGCAGGGTATAAGACGTGTCGCCTTGGTCAGAGCCAAAAATGCCGATGCCGTTGTCCAGCGAGAAATCTGACTGGCCCACACCCAGATCGATGTAGCTGCTACCAGCACCATACATGGGGGCATTGTTGCCAGCTGGATAGTTCTGTGCTTGCGCGCCTGCCGCGAGGGTGAGTGTTGCGGCAGCCACGATCAGGCTTGCAGCGGTACGGTGAAATGTTTTCATGATGGAACCTTCAGTGAGTAGATGGGCATGCCGGAAATTCCGGCGGACTTTTTGGGGGAAACAAGCGACCACAGCGTCTTGACTTGAGCCTTGACCAGACGATAGGCGCGTCGCCCGGTTTGATCTGTTCGTTGGCACACCCCCAATGACAGCGGTTTGCTCAGTTAGCATGCCAGCATGCAGGCCTTTTACTCCGATCAATTTGTGCTGCCGCTGCCGCCCGGGCACCGCTTTCCTATGGTCAAGTACCGCATGCTGCGTGACGCCTTGGCCAAGCAATTGCCAGATATCTGTCTGCAAGAGGCGCCGTGCGCCAGTGACGGCGAACTGGCACTGGCGCACACCCCTGCCTATATTGCAGCGGTGGCCGAAGGCACGATGACAGCAGCTGCCGTGCGCGAAATTGGTTTTCCCTGGAGCCTGGCCATGGCCGAGCGGGCACGGCGCTCGGTGGGCGGCACCGTGGCTGCGGGTCTGAGCGCCTTGGAGCACGGTCTGGCCGCCAACCTGGCTGGCGGCACACACCACGCGTACGCTGACAAGGGTGGCGGGTTTTGCGTGTTCAACGACGTGGCGGTGACAGCGCGCGCGCTGCAAAGCACGTGGGCACGCACTTACCGCGCCACGCGCCCACCTTTGCAAGTAGCGGTAATCGATCTGGATGTGCACCAGGGCAACGGCACCGCCAGCATCTTCAAAAACGACGACAGTGTTTTCACCCTGTCATTGCATGGCGACAAGAATTTCCCGTTTCGCAAGGAATCCAGTGACCTGGATGTCCCCTTGGCGGATGGCTGTGGGGATACCGATTACCTCGCCGCATTGGAAGACGCACTGGAGCAACTGGCGCAAAGGTTCGAAACCGGTTTTGTCATTTACCTCGCCGGTGCTGACCCGTTTGAAGGGGACCGGCTCGGGCGCCTCAAATTGAGCTTTGACGGTCTGCAAACCCGAGACCGGCGCGTGTTGGACTGGTGTTTTAGCCGGCGCATTCCACTGGTGTTGGTGATGGCCGGCGGTTATGGTGTGCGCATTGAGGACACCGTGCAGGTGCAACTCAACACTTACCGCATCGCACTGGAATACTGGCAACGCTGGCGTGCCATCAGGTCTTGAACTGCGTCGCCTGTATCAGCCAATCCTGAAACGCCAGCACAGCGGGCGGATGGCTGTCGCCCTCTGGACGCACCAGGTAGTAGGCGCGGGCACTGGCCAAAACCTGGTCACAGGCCACCACCAATTCACCCCGGGCGAGCTCGTCACCGATCAACAGCCGTGGCACCAGCGCCAACCCCAGGCCGCAAGCGGCGGCGGCTGCAGTCATCGAAAACAACTCAAACCGCGCGCCCATGAGTGCCAGGGGTGCCACCACCCCTTGAGCCTCAAACCACTGCCGCCAAGCCAACGGCCGGGTGCTTTGCTGCAGCAGCGGCAAGCTGGCAATGGCCTGGGGACTGAGTTGGGGTTGACCGCCAAGCCAATGCGGACTGCACACTGGCACCACGGCTTCGTCCAGCAATTTGACAGCCTGGGTGCCGGCCCAGTTGGCCACCTGATCGGGCGTGCCGGCATACAGTGCCGCATCAAACGCGGTATCGGCAAACATGAATGGGCGGGTGCGGGTTTCGATGTGCACGGTCAAGTCGGGATGCTGTCGTTTCAGGTCGGGCAGGCGCGGAATCAGCCAGCGCGTGGCAAAGGTTGGCACGGCGGCCAATCGCAGGCGCAAAGCACCGCTCTGACTGCTCATCACATCGAGCGTGTCTTGCTCCAACGCGGCCAAACGGGGTGCCACTTGGGTGGCGTAGTCGCGCCCACGCTCGGTCAAAGCCACGCCATGGCGGGTGCGGCGAAACAGAGGCTGGCCAACAAACGCTTCCAGCGCAGCCACCTGCCTAGAGACCGCCCCCTGGGTGAGCGCCAGCTCTTGTGCGGCGCGGGTGTAGCTTTCGTGGCGCGCGGCGGCCTCAAAGCAGGCCAGCGCCTGGAGTGATGGGAGTTTTCGGCGCATGGCGGGGTTATGGCGCGGCGCCGTTTGGCTGCTGAGGCTGGAATACGAACCAGCGGTTTTTTCCGGCCAGCTTGGCCTGGTACATGGCCTGGTCGGCCTGCCGCATCAACTGGTCGCCATCAAGGTCTTGCAGCTGCGGAAAAAACGTAACACCGATGCTGGCTGACACCGCAAGCTGCATCGTATTCATTGGCACCGGGGTGGACACAGCCTGCAGCAGGCGCTGCAAAAGCGGTGTACACGCTGCGGGTTCCGGGAGGTCAACCAGTACCGCAACAAATTCGTCGCCACCCTGGCGTGACAAGGTGTCGCCATCGCGCAGCACCTGGCGCATGCGCTGCGCCACGGTGATCAGTAGCTGGTCGCCGGCATCATGGCCGTAGTTGTCGTTGATAGCCTTGAAGCCATCGAGGTCGATGAACACCACCGCCAGCTGCAACTGACGGCGCAACGCCTGGCTCACGGCTTGCTCAAGGCGGTCTGCCAGCAACACGCGGTTAGGCAACTGCGTCAGCGCGTCAAAGTGAGCCAAGGTTTCCAGCCGGTCTTGCAGCTGCTTAGTGCTGGTGATGTTGGAAAACAGTCCAACATACTGCTGCACTTGGCCTTGCGAGTCGGCTACCGCACTGATCGTCAGCAGCTCGGCAAATACCCCGCCGTCTTTGCTGCGGTTCCAGATTTCACCGCGCCAGTGGCCATGCAGGCGCAAGTCTTGCCACATGCTGGCGAAATACGCGGCGTTTTGCCGCCCGGAGCTCAGAAAACGCGGATTCTTTCCCAGTACCTCGTCACGGCGGTATCCAGTGATCTGGGTAAATGCATCGTTGACATCAAGAATGGAGCCCTGCGCATCGGTGATCAAAATGCCTTCCCGCGTGTGGGAAAAAACCTTGGCGGCGTTGATGCGCTGCAGACGTTCGCCCTCGGCACGTTGTTCTTCAAGCAGTCGCTGGCGGCGATAAAAGGCAAAGACCAGCCACGTGATGACCAGCAGGCTGGGCGCGACCACGCCCGATATGGTGACGGCTTCGGTGCGAAAACGGTTCAACACTTGGTCCCTGTTCAGGTGCGTCATCACCACAAACGGGTACACCGACGACACCCTATACGCCGTCAAGGCGTGCCACCCTCCGCCTGGGTCGGTTTTGAACTGCTGAAACTGCCCAAACTCCTGTTCGTTAAACCGCAAGGTACGCTCGGCGGGGCTTTGCCACTCGTCGTCAGTAGCGCTGATGTGCTGCGCCGTGGTGATGAGCAAACTTCCATCCAGCCGCGCCAGCGTGACAGTGCCGGCCGCGGGGTCCAGCTGTTGTGTCATGTAGTGCTGAAAATAGTCCGGATTCAGCGCAAACAGCAGCGTCAACGAGCGCTCGCCCAGAACCACGCTGCTGATGACCGGAATAAAACTCGGCAGGTTCTGGGCCGAGTTGCTCAAGGCGGGCTGGCCCTGGTCAAAATCGCGCCCCGACCACAATGGCCCGATGCGCAAACCATAGGCCACACCCAGTACCACCGGCAAAAAGCTGTCAGTCGCCACATTGCGGTTGACATTGGCCGGGTTGGAACTGGCCAGGATGGTGCCGTTTTCGTCTTGTAATGAGATCGACCGCAGGTGCGGAGCCTGACGCAGGATTTGGCTTAAAGCCTGTCCAATGTGCGCGCGCTGACCTGGCAACTGGCCGACTGGCAGAGCGTTGGCAGCAGCCAACTCGGTCACTTGCAGGCTGCGGGTCAGATAGTCCTCGATGCTACGGGTCAGTAAGGCGGCGGTGTCGAGCCCATTGCTCAGAGTGTCCGCACGCAACAGCCACAACACGTAACCGGTCAGACCCACTGCGCCGACAAGCACCAGCGCCAAGGTGCCAAACACCATCGCCCGCAGGTATCGCGCAGAGTCTGTCACGGCGCAACAATGGGGTCGAGGTGGTGCGCCCGGGCCGATGCCAACAACCGCCCGTCGCGCTTGATGTCGGCAACAAAAGTAGTCAAGCGCGCCAGCCAGGGTTCGTCGCCCGGTGCAACGGCGTAGGCATAGGGCGTGATGTGGTAGCGCCCGGGTGGTGCCAGCAGGCGTGCCCAGTCGGCCTTGGCCAGGAAACGCTGGCTATACGGAAAGTCGGTCATGAACACGTCGGCGCGGCCAGACTGAACCTCTTGTTCGCGGGCAAATGGGGTGTCCAGCACCAGCAGCTGCGCGGCTTGTAGTTTGACGCGCATGACAGGTTCATGCAGAGTGCCTCTGGCCACCGCCACGACCACGCCAGGCTGATCAATGTCGTCCCACTGCTGGATGCGGCGGTTGGCCTGGCTGACCACGGCGTAAATGTCGCTTACCAGGTGGGGCGGGGTAAAGCGCAGTTTCTCCTGGCGTGCGGGGGTAATCCCGATGGCGAACATGGCCACATCGCAGTGGTTTTGCGCGACATCGTCTGCCAGCTTGGCAAATGAGCTGTCGACAAACACCACCGCAGCGTCCAGGTCTTTGCCCAGCGCGTGGGCCATGTCAATGTCCACGCCGCTGAGTTGGTTGGTTTTGGGGTTGCGGTAGGTGATGCTGTAGTAGTCTGGCCAGATGCAGACCCGCAGCTGCCGGGTTGCCTGAATACGCTCCAAATGGGATGCTTTAGCCGGTGGCTGCGCAGGGCAAACCATCGGTGAGGCCAAGGCTGCAGCGCAAAGTAGCTTGTAAATCTGAGACATGGGAAACCCATTTTGCCAAAGGAATAACCGTAGAGTACAGCCAATTTCATGCCCATGCCCGGGTCCGCTGAAGTGGTTGAGAAGATGTGTTGGTTATGCAATATGCACATATCAACGCCAGCATAGGCTCACAAGCCTAATCAAATAACTCACTTTTTAATCGCTATTGATCCAAATATAAAAGTTACTACAGACTGTTTTTTTTGAAACCGGGTATCTTAGAAAAACTCAGCAAGTGATAAAAACTCATAACTATGTGAAAACAACTCGTTTGCAGGTAGTACCTGCCAAAGCTAACATGTACGTTACTTAGGCCTTACCTTCATCTTCACCTACCGGAGTACACCCGTGACCCACGCATCCTTCAACTGGCAAGACCCGTTTCTGCTCGAGCAGCAGCTCACCGATGACGAACGCATGATAAAGGAGGCCGCCGCCGCCTATTGCCAGGACAAGTTGCAGCCGCGTGTGGTCGAGGCCTTTCGCAAGGAGCAAACCGATGTGGCCATCTTCCGTGAGATGGGTGAACTCGGCCTGCTCGGCCCGACGGTGCCTGAAACCTACGGTGGCCCCGGCCTGAACTATGTGGCCTACGGCCTGATTGCGCGCGAGGTGGAGCGGGTGGACAGCGGTTACCGCAGCATGATGAGTGTGCAATCGTCCTTGGTGATGGTGCCGATTTTTGAATTTAGCAACGAGGCCACCAAGCAAAGGTACCTGCCCAAGTTGGCCACCGGTGAATGGATTGGCTGTTTTGGCCTGACCGAGCCCAACCACGGCTCCGACCCGGCCAGCATGCTGAGCCGTGCCGTGAAAGTTCCTGGCGGCTACAAGCTCAGCGGCAACAAGATGTGGATTTCCAACAGCCCGATTGCCGATGTGTTTGTCGTCTGGGCCAAAGAGGTGTCTGAGACCGGTACGGTTGGTCCGATTCGCGGCTTTGTACTGGAAAAAGGCGCGGCAGGTTTGAGCGCGCCGGCGATTCACGGCAAGGTCGGCCTGCGTGCCAGCATCACCGGTGAGATCGTCATGGACGGCGTGTTTTGCCCGGAAGAAAACGCCTTCCCCGAAGTGCAAGGCCTCAAAGGCCCGTTTACTTGCCTGAACAGCGCGCGTTACGGCATTGCCTGGGGTGCCTTGGGCGCGGCTGAAGACTGCTGGTTCCGTTCACGTCAATACGTGTTGGACCGCATCCAGTTTGGTCGTCCGCTGGCCGCCAACCAGTTGATTCAAAAGAAGCTGGCCGACATGCAAACCGAAATCGCGTTGGGCCTGCAAGGTTGCCTGCGCCTGGGCCGCATGAAGGACGAAGGCACGGCAGCGGTGGAAATCACCTCGATTCTGAAACGCAATTCTTG
>JFJP01012538.1_pt1 | contig 15748 bp, 14 predicted proteins | sample 431651 | NCBI WGS metagenome assembly JFJP01 (sample SAMN02602958, study PRJNA72255) | Microbial mat metagenome, whole genome shotgun sequencing project. | biome: fresh water; feature: sink hole; material: water; isolation source: purple microbial (photo- and chemosynthetic) mats found in... | reverse complement strand
TAGGGCTTCATTTTCATCCATCACGCGTGACTCCAATTAACTGAAATGTAGTTTGGATTATACAAGTGAAATGCGAAGTTGGCAACCCCGTTACACGCATTCGATAATTGACTTTGGGGGATACTCCCTTCATTAAAGATTCCAGAAGCCTGATATTTAAGATAAAACTCGCGTTATAATCATGACTTGGAGTAAACAAATGCCAGCCATATTTCCCTTTACAGCCATTGTTGGACAAGAGCGCATGAAACGCGCTCTCATTTTAAATGCCGTTGATACGCGTATCGGTGGTGTATTAATCCGCGGCGAACGCGGGACGGCGAAGTCAACCGCCGCACGTTCGTTAGCCGCCTTGCTGCCACACGTCAGAATTGTGCAGGATTGCCGCTTCGGATGCGACCCCGATAAACCCGGTACCTGGTGTACCGAGTGCAAGGAGCGTGGCGGCGCAAGCAAGAACCTTCCCACTGCAGAACGAGCCACTCCATTTATCAATTTACCTGTATCAGCCACCGAAGACCGTGTGGTTGGTACACTGGATATTGAAAAAGCCATCCAAAAAGGCGAACGCCATTTTGAACCTGGGGTGTTGGCCAGTGCCAATCGTGGGTTACTATACATTGACGAAGTAAATCTGCTCGATGATCATGTGGTGGACATCCTGCTGGACTCAGCAGCGATGGGTGTCAACACGGTCGAACGCGAAGGAATTTCCTTTGCCCACCCCGCCCGCTTCATTCTTGTTGGGACGATGAATCCCGAAGAAGGAGATCTCCGCCCCCAGTTGCTGGACCGCTTCGCCCTCTCGGTGGACATCGTCGGTATCCGTGAAGCTCGGGAACGTGTGACCATCATGGAGCGCAATCTTTCCTATGAACGGGATGCAGAAGCCTTCCGCAAGCAATGGCTGCTTAAAGAAGATGAGCTTTCGCAGAAAATTGCGCGTGGACGTGAACTGGTTGATCACGTAACTCATACCAGCCGCGACCTGCTCTCCATTGCTGCTTTAACCTCATCCCTCAACGTGGATGGTCACCGCGCAGACCTGGTGATCCTGAAAGCCGCGCGCGCTGAAGCCGCCTTTGAGGGGCGTACCAAGATCAACGACCATGACATCGCCCTCGCTGCTGAGTTGGCACTTCCTCACCGCATCAAGCGAACGCCCTTCCAGCAAGCCGAGATGTCGGCCGAACAACTGCAGGAACGAATCGAGCAATTGGCGGGTCAATCGCAGCCAAACGAATCGGATGACGAATCCGAAAGCAAGCAGGATGGCGAAGGCGAGGAAAAAAAAACTTAAAACTTGAAGACGAACAGCAGGAAGGTCCGCAACAGGGTAACCCCGAACCCATGCCACAGCAGGAAGTATTTGCCAGTTCAAATGCGAATTGGTGGGAAGGCGGACAAAAGGTAAAAACAGGCGAGACCTTCCAGCCTCGTAAACTCAACACTCCGCTCGATAAATTGACCCGCCAAAAGGCGGGCAGACGTTCGCTTACAAAAACGGAACGCAAACACGGACGCTACATTAAGTCTCGTCCTGCAGGCGATAACCTGACAGATATTGCCTTCGACGCCTCCTTTCGCGCCGCTGCGCCTTTTCAAAAACAGCGCACTGAGGAACGCAAGAAGCTGGCTTTCTCCATCAAAAAGAGTGATTTACAGCGCAAAATCCGCGTAAAGCGTGTGGCAAATCTGGTTTTGTTCCTGGTGGATGCTTCATGGTCAATGGCGGTTGCCGAACGCATGAATGCCACAAAAGGGGCGATCTTATCGCTATTAACCGATGCCTATCAGCGCCGCGACCGCGTAGGATTGATCGTCTTTCAAAAAGACCGTGCCACACTGGTACTATCCCCCACCAACTCAGTCCAACTTGCACAGCGTGCCCTGATGGATATTCCTGTCGGCGGGAAGACACCACTCTCAGCGGGGCTATTCATGGCACATGACGTGCTGACCCATGAGAAACATATCCACCCCGATGTTGAACCGCTTTTGATCGTGTTGACGGATGGCGCAGGCAATGTATCCATTGGGACTCTCCCTCCACAGGAAGAAGGCTTCAAATTTGCCGAAATGATCGCAGGCGAAAAGACCCGCGCCGTGGTGATCAACATGGAACACGCCGCCTTTGACCAGGGCCTCGCGCAACAACTTGCAGATCACCTCAAGGCGCCATGTTATTCACTGAGCGATTTAAAGGCGGAAAGTTTATACAATACGGTGCGGGATGAGATGTCAAAACCAGTGAAGAAGTGAAGCAAAAGGGGGTGAGTGATCAGAAAGAAATGGAAGTAAACAGACATCGGGGATGTAGTAATGCCCCGATGTCTGTTTTGTAGCTACGAATCAAATCCCAACCCGAGCGCATCCAAAATTGTCAACCACAAATTTCTTTTCCCTTGATTTTGATCCGCCTGATCCATTGACCAGCGGGTAAAGTTGATGATCGGGTTACGAAACGGCTCAGGCGGGAACGGGAACGGTTTTGATCTGACCATTTTCAACACGGTGCGTTCGGTTTTTTTATTGTCCAGCAAATCCAGCATCACCTGCGCACCGAAGCGGGATGCTCCAACGCCAAGTCCAGTATAGCCCAGAGCGTATACAACATGGTCATGGTACGCCTTACCCCAGAAAGCAGTGTAGCGCGAGGTGGTATCAATCACGCCGCCCCAGGCATGCGTAAAGCGCAGACCGGATAGTTGGGGAAATGTTTGAAAAAAGTGATCCGCCAGACGAGCAAAGGTTTCGGGGCGGTTTTCCAAATGCGGCGCGACTTTGTTGTTCCGATAATAAACTGCATCGTACCCGCCCCATAAAATACGCCCGTTGGGAGTGATGCTATAGTAATGAAATTGATTACCGTAATCACCTATGCCCTCGCGTCCCAACCAACCAATCGATGCGCGCTGTTCGTGTGAAAGCGGCTCGGTCATCAGAACATAGTCATAAACCGGAACCATAAACAATGAAAGGCGTTTGAGCAAAGGCGGAAAGGCATTGGTGGCCAGTGCGACGTGTTTAGATTCGACCTGGCCATAATCAGTTTTGATGATCATCGTACCATGTCTCTCTTCCAACGCCCTGACCTGCGTGCCCTCGAACAAGCGGACTCCAACTTCCAGACATGCCCGCTTTAAGCCCCAGGCCAAGCGTGCAGGGTTGACCATCGCCACAGCAGGGTCATGAACTGCGGCAAGATAGGTCGGCGAGTTGACCCGCGCGCGGGTTTGCATTTGATCGAGGAATTGCATCCGTTCGCCATATTTTGCAGATTCTTCCACTTCTTCTTTCAGGTCATCAATTTGCCAGGGTTCATTTGCCACACTTAATTCGCCGGAACGGATGAAATCACAATCAATATCGAATTGTTTGATAGTCTCCTCGATGCCATCCAGGTTTTTATGTCCCAACTCGACCAATATATGGAGTTCATCGCGCCAGCGGGTAAAGCCATTATTAAACGCATGGGTCAGTGATGCTGCAACAAATCCACCATTGCGACCGCTTGCACCACATCCCACCTCCCCAGCATCAAGCAGGACAACATCACGTGCTGGATCGGCTTGTTTTGCCATTAGCGCAGTCCACAAGCCTGTAAAACCTGCGCCCACCACAACAAGGTCCGCTTTGACACTTTCGGTCAAGGCGGATGCAGGCGTGGGGCGCAATGGGTCATCCAACCAAAACGACATGTGTTTCACACCCGCAAGGGACTTCATAACCTCAGGACGCGGAGTTTTCGAGAAGATCATGGGGGCTCCATTTTTGCGGCATGACCGGCTCACATTGAGTGCATGTCATACTCATAGATTTTTCCTAGTTTACGCTTCAAGGGTATGGGAGTCAATTATATTAAAATATGGATCTAATTGGATTTATCGTGACACAGCTGCATGAGATCCTTTGCATCAAAATCAACCCGGTTAATCAAGGTTTTGTGGAAACCTGCAGCCTTACCATTCCACTAAACCGGTTTCCTTCTCGTCATCATAGTGAAGAGGCCACCCAAAAATAAAGCAGCGACACCAATGGCGATGACGGCCAACATATCATTGTGCTTATCACGCTCCGTATACTCTTGGGTGGATTCGGGAGTTAGTGCAGCGGTTGGCGTTCCTGTCAGCCTGGGAAGGGCGTGGGTGGGAAAAACAAGAACCTGCGGGGCTGAATCGGGAGGGGGCAGGGTTGCGTGCTGCATAATCAACAAGTGCTGACCAGGGCGGACTATCGTATCCGTCAACCCATTCAACTGTTGAATTTGCTTGATAGTCGTTCCGTAGGCGATGGCGATACTCCACAGCGCCTGCCCATATTTTATATCGTGATAAACGTTCCCATCTGGAAGTGCAGTCGCAAGCACAACAGCAGCCATATCTTGTGGAAGCAAGCCGTGTTCCGCCGCCTGCGTGGACATGCCGGCATAAGCGGTTTGTGTTTGCGGAATCCCTGTCAGCATGGAAACGGCATCCATTTGCGGCAATCCGCTTTTTGTTTGAAGAGCAGTCTCGACCACGATGACATAGGAATCTTGTTCTCCTGCAAAAGCAATACCCACGCCGATATCACTGCGTTCGAGCGCAAGCATTGTGTTCGTATGTTCATCATCACCGAGCCACATGGAGACCGCCCCTTCGGCACTCTGTGCGAAACCCCAGTTTTCGGAACGATAGCCATCCATGGATAGATCACCCGAAAGCGGATACCCAAGCAATATCAACCACTGGCCGAGGGTCAATCCATTAGGGCGCCAGTGCCCCCCCATGCCTCCAGCGATGCCTTCGGCCTCCATCTGCCCAATCTGCATTAAAACAGGGTGCACACCCAGCGGGGCAATGCCATGGGATATACGCAGGGCATTAATGGATTCAATCACTTGAGAAGGTGTGGGCGCTTCAACCTGCGCAGAGACTTGATTTACCGACAACAGTCCCAAAAGAAAGAGAACAAGAATCGGAAAAATCCGAAGGTAACCGTAATTTATAAAATGACTGTCACCCGTATTCACCTTTATTTTCACGGTTTATCAGGGCCTCCACGAAGGTGCGTACCAATCAAAATCCGTGGTCAAACCCGGGGCTTGCAGCATCTTCGTCTCCAGAGTGGCAAGGTTTACTAAAATTAAATGACCTCCCCTGGCGGATGTTGTTTCCTCCACGAGCAGATATTTTCCATTCGGTGAAAAAAACAACCGTCCGACAGTTGTGCCTTTGTATACTGAAGACAATGTGCTTCCATCGCGGCTAACCATAAATACTTCTGCACTAGGCGCGCCGTCGGTAAAACTGCTGTAATAGTTGAAGGCGATCCATTGGCTGTTTGGCGACCAGACAATGGGATAGATGCTTCCGCCGGTAAAATTTGCCAGCGCCACTTCGTTGGCACCATCTATTCCCATTACCTTCAAGATGTGCTTCTGGTTGATGGCATCATACTCGTCATACGCCAGCAGGCTTGCATCCGGCGCAGCAACAAATTGTGACTTGGTTGCGCCTGTTTCAAATATTTGATTTGCGGATGCATCACCAACATGTACAAGATAAGTAGTGTACATATTTCCTGAACCACGAGGTAATGCTGAACGCATGATGATATTATCAGTAAGCCAACCGTCCATGATGTATGGCCTGCCTTCGGCTGGCAAACTTGCCGAGACACTCTTCAATTCAGAAGCATCACGGCTGCTGCGCGCAATATAAACATCCTCGCCGCCCAATCCATCCTGAGTGCGGAATGCGATCCACGAGCCATCAGGTGACCAAAAAGGCGGGTCAATATATGGGAATTCCGCCAGCGTTACCCATGTGTTTGCAGCAGCATCAAACAACCACAATTTTGTCGGCGTACCGTTTGGATTATCTGAATAAGAGAAGGCCGCGAATCTTCCATCGGGCGACCAACTCAGGGCATTGATCGTAAAATTAAATAGAAAAGGGACATCCACAATTTGCATCGGCGGACATTTCGCAGGATCGACCACACATAAGCCAGAGACCTTAACCAGTTGGATGGATGCCCCTGCCTGATGTGGCAGCAGGAAAAAATATAACTCCCCCGAATCTTCCGCTGATATTGGGATCGATCCCGGATCAATGGGCAATGAGCTCACCTGAGTGGGCATGATTGCCTGCACAAAATCAGAAGGCATCGTGAACAAATTTGAGTCAAAAGACTGGTTGTAGATGACCTCGGTCACAATTCGCTCACTTTGCAGCGATCCAGTTCCATCTTTCATGCCAAATTCCTGCAATTTCAAAATGACAGCTGTGCTTGTATCCAACCATGCTTTGAAAGCGGGCAGTGATTCAGATGCGCGAGTCCAATCCACAACCAGGGCTTCGCGTCCAGCAATGGTTTCGATGCTCAATGGCCTGAAGGTACCTGTGCCCTGGGCATAATTGGATGAAAATGCCAATTCAGAAAGCGGCGTGCCCATTTGACCCCAGATCGGATTTGGGTAAGCCATACCTTCGCTGACTGGCGGGACATATTGCCCCACACGGGCAAAGTCAGGATATTGTGAAGTTTCCACCAGACCAGAATTTAAATTGATATTGTGAATCATCTCACCATCGCTCACCCTGACGATCTTATCAGCAGCATTGGTGACACTTTTCAACTCGACCTTGTATCGGTTGTTAAGCGGGTCAATCCAAGTCTGCTCTTGAAAAACCTGGGTTGTATTGTCAGCAACATACCGGGTTACCGTCCCCTTGATCTGCAGCGTTGTCCATTTAACTGCACTTTCAATCATTGCGCGCTGAATTTGATCAGAAGATGAGTCAACGGTCAGAATAATGGAATCAGGTTGAGGGGGCGGCAAAGCGTCAAAATACGAGGCTGGGGTCGATTGTGAGATGGAACAGGCTGCGAGAAAAATCAGCAATAAAAAAGGGAAGCGTTTCATTCAAGTCTCCTTATAGAAAAATCAGCAATAAAAAAGGGAAGCGTTTCATTCAAGTCTCCTTATAGAAAGAAAGACGAGGACGTATAACAAAAGTTCCCGCTGTCTTTCGACAACGGGAACATCTCTCAAATTTCCATTACAGAACCGGTGTGTTGGTTGGAGTTGGCGTAGGTGTATGTGTGGGAGTCGGAGTAGCTGTTGAAGGCACACCTGTATGCGTGGGAGTCGGAGTAGCTGTTGAAGGCACACTTGTATGTGTGGGAGTCGGAGTAGCCGTGGGTACGGAAACGGAACCCGAGTTATAAATGATGGGTGCAACCCAGAGTGCCCGATCACCGGCCGGTGAGCCTGTCGAATTAACACTTAGAGTGAACTTGACATCCTGGCCCACCAGTGCAGAAAGATCAATGTCCGCTGAGTAGTACTGTCCTTCATATTTTTCCACAAAAGCCCAGAAGGTTTGAATTGTGGAACTCCCCACAAGTGCATAATCCAGACGGAATACCACATAACAGGACGTGGAACCGCTTTCGCAATTAACGATGGTGCGGAATTTGTCGCCGCTCTTGACTTTGTAAGCTGGATAAATACCCTGAATATATCCGTTATTGATGTTCTGCGGATAGGTAACCAGTCCGGTGCGGTTATCAGCGGTGCCATTCTCAAGCCGTGAAGGGCTTGTAATCAATACAAAGCCGTTATTGCTTCCATCGGTACCGGGGCAGGGCTGCTGGCCTGCTCCACTGAACCATGTAGCAGCACAGACGTTTGCAACAAAATCATAGACTGTTCCAGCAATTGGGGTGGCGGGTGTAACAGGCGTGCCTGGCGTAACTGTAACCACAGGGGTAATAGCCGTACCAGCCACTTTAATCTCAACCCAGAAGGATTTTGTGCCCGCTGAACCAATACCAAATGGAACACCGCTGCTGTTCTTGAGTTTCCAGTAACCACGATACGTCCCAGCATTTGCAGGAGCAGTGAGGCTGATGGTGATATCCACAGTCTGACCGGGGGCAACAGAAGCCGGGATGGTCGCAGAATCAGGGCCGCCCATCTTCTCGCCCGAGTCAAAGATCAGGCTGTAGTTCGACCATGTGCATGTGCCAATGTTCTTCAAACGCCATGTCTTGCTGAATGTAGTATTGGGTTGGAATGTTGTGCCATCCGGTACGGTGACATCGGAAATAAACTGTGCACGGTCACAAGTGGATGGGATTGGCGTCGCGGACTTGGTGGGTGTGGCAGTTGGCGGTGTGCCGGTCACAGTCGGAGAAGGGGTTAATGTCGGACCAACTACACCCGCGCGTGCGATGATCGGGTTGACCCACAAGGCACGGTCGCCTGTCGGGGAGCCATAGGCAGAAATGACAAGAATGAATTTCACGTCCTGACCTGCCAGGGAACTCAGATCCAGGTTGGCGTTATAACTCATCCCTTCATATTTTTCGCGGAAGGTCCAGAAGGTTTTGACCGCATTGGAACCTATCTGGTAGTCAAGGCGGTATGCCACATAACAATTGGTTGAACCATATTCACAACCAATGGTTGCCTGGAAGCGGTCACCACTCTGTACTCTGAACACAGGATAGGATGCCTGAATATAACCATTGGTTACATTGTTCGGTGCAAAAAGCAAACCAGCCTGCGCGGATTCGATCCCGTTTTCAAGTTTGGGCTTGTCGCTCTTAAACGCAAAACCGCTGGCGTTGCCATCTGTTCCGGGGAAGCTCAACGCACCTGCGCCGCCAGACCAGGTGGCAGAAGCGGCATTTGCAGTGAAATCGTACCCGGTACCAGAAGAAGATGTGACATTAATCTCAACCCAAAACGATTTATTGGCAGTTGAGCCTATGCCAAACACACCTGCAGTTGTACTCTTGAATTTGTAATAGCCAAAGTAATGTCCGGCAGAACTTGGCGCGGCCATATCCACTGTAATATCCACGGTTTGACCGGGGTTTACGGTGGTAGGCAAGGGATATGAAGTGGATGTACCCATATTCTGTCCACTATCAAAGACCAAAGAAACATCGGTACTGGCCCACGCACAGGTGCCAATATTCTTTAAGCGCCAGGTTTTCTTAAAGGCAGTATTCGGCGCAAAGTTCGTGCCATCAGGAATAGTTACATCGGCAATGAATTGTGCCCAATAACATGTCGCCGCCTGAGCAGATTGGGTAGGCACAGGCGCAATGGACAACATCAAAGCAAGCAAAAGTAGAGCCGTTGCGAATTTGGATATAAATCTCATTTCTTCCTCCGTCTTATTAAATACAAAATAATGACGTCAATATAACAAAAAAGTTCCTTTTGACTATACGCCTTCTCTAGTATAACTTTTCTTAGGAGAATGTTCAATATATTTATGGGGCAATTTCATGGTGTTTTTGTTCTTATTTTCAGGGTATTTTATGTAAAAATTCATACACTATAATTACAGGCATGTCCCGTACCATATTACACCTGGACCTGGATGCCTTCTTCTGTTCAGTGGAAGAGATACAAGATCCTGACCTGCAAGGCAGGCCGTTCGCAGTAGGAGGCAAGCCCAACGAACGCGGCGTGGTCGCTTCCTGTTCCTACGCGGCGCGTATGTTTGGCGTTAGAAGCGCCATGCCTATGTCTCGTGCGCTTCAATTGTGCAGAGATCTGATCGTCGTTCCGGGGCGGCATTATTTATACAGGGAAGTCTCAAAGCAAGTCATGGAAAAACTTAGTAATTTAACTGATCTGGTAGAGCAGATTTCCATCGATGAGGCTTTTCTCGACATCTCAGGCATGGGAACATCTCCAGAGCGAATTGCGCTCACTCTGCAAGAAAACATAAAAAACGAATTACATTTACCCAGTTCCATTGGAATCGCATCAAATAAACTGGTGGCAAAAATTGCAACTGAGGTCGGAAAAAAGCGTGCCATTAGCCTTCGCTCCCGTTCTGCAGAGGGCAACTCCATTGGTCCACCACTTGGTTTGATTATTGTACCCGCAGGCGATGAATCAATTTTTTTGGACCATCTGCCTGCAGATATGCTCTGGGGTGTCGGCCCAAAAACATCCGCACGGTTATCTGAACTTGGAATCCATACCATTGGTGATATTGCCCGCTGGCCACAGGCAGAACTCGTTAACCTCTTCGGGGAAAATGGACGCGATCTTTGGCATCATGCACAGGGAATAGACCACCGCCCCATTATCACCGAATCCGAAACGAAGTCCATCAGCCAGGAAATCACCTACAACGTGGATATCCGCGACGAAAAAACCCTTGAAAAGACCTTGCGTGAACAAGCCAGACAAGTGGCACGGCAATTACGAAAGAATGATCTGGCTGGAAAAACTGTCAAACTTAAAATCCGTTGGTCTGACTTCACCACACTGACACGCCAAACTACTCTACCCACATCCACAAACAGCGAGGATGATATTTTCCATGCTGCCATAAAATTGATGAAAGCCATCCGCAAACCGAACCAGCCCGTGAGGTTGATCGGGGTTGGCGTCAGCGGAATCGGGTCACCAATCCGTCAACTCAGCCTGTGGGATGTGGAAAGCGAAAAATCCCGAAAATTGGAGGAGGTGATGGATGCGTTGCAGGAGAAGTATGGAAAGAATATAATCCACAAGGGCGAATGAATTCGAGATGGGTTAAAACGGAAAAAACTGTCTCCATAAATATGTCATAATTTGACATATACCCGGCTTATACTCAGCCCGGATGTGACACAATGAATAACACTGCCACCCGCTTGATCACTCTTATTTTCCTGCTACAGAACCACCCTAACCAGAAGGCTTCGGAACTAGCTGAAAAACTTGGTGTCTCGCTGCGGACTATCCACCGTTATTTCGATATGCTCGAAGAAATGGGAATACCCATCTATGCCGAACGTGGACCATACGGCGGGTTCTCGCTCGTGCGCGGCTATAAAATGCCGCCACTCGTCTTCACACTCGAGGAAGCAGTTTCCCTCGTTTTGGGAACTGGCATGGTGGAGGAATTATGGGGCGAGTTGTATCGTGAATCAGCGCGGGGAGCGTTGGCGAAATTGGAGAACTTACTGCCCGAAGAGCAAGTCCGCGAGGTTGCCTGGGCACGGGGATCTCTGGTTGCTACGGGAATGCACCGATCCGACCTTGCAGCCCTGACCCCAACACTGGAGAAATTACGCCGTGCCATACGTGAACATCGCATTGCGGGTATGAACTACCAGAGCAACCAACTACCCCACCCCACACAACGCAAGCTTGACCCCTATGCGCTCGTTCATCGCTGGGGCTGGTGGTACGTGATCGGATTCTGCCACCTGCGGAAAGAAATTCGCACCTTTCGCGTTGATCGCATTGCAGAGATCATTTTGTCGGATGCCGTGTTTACCACCCCAGCCGAATTCGATCTTCAGGCCCACCTCAAAAACGAGCTGCAAGCGCAAATCCAGGTCAGACTGAAGGTGGAAGCCGATTCCAGCCACATGGTAACTGGAAATCACTCGTACTGGGAAAGCATTGAAGAGCGCTCGGACGGTTCAATGATCGTTACATTTTCTGCACCGACATTGGAATGGGCGGCAAGTACGGTACTGGCGTATGGACCTGCTGTCGAAGCCCTGGAGCCTCCTGAACTACGCCGCATGGTGGCAGAATGGATCGAAACCATGGCAATGACCTACAAATCCAAAAAGGATATTAAAAATGAACGATAGGACCACCGAATGGCTCCTGCAAGGTGATGCGTGGATCCAATATCGAACCCGCGTTGAACTGCTTGGGCAGGCAGAAACCGACCCGCAGGTGAGTTCAGCGCGCGAGGCAATGCTGACTGATGCAAAAGTCCAATCCCTGCTGGCTAACTTGATGGATTGGCCAGGTTCTATTTTGAACAGCCATAAATCCGCCAGCCAGTCTTTTCACAAACTGGCATTCATTGCAGATTTGGGATTAACCGTCAGAGACTCGCCTGTGAGGGAAATCGTAAAAAAGGTTATGGCGCATCAATCCCAACAAGGTCCCTTTCAATTAATCACAAATGTCCCAAAACACTTTGGCGGCAGCGGACAGGATGAATGGGCCTGGGCATTGTGCGACGCACCTATCCTGGTATCTGCACTTATTAAAATGGGATTGGACAATGAAAAACGCGTACAAACAGCGGTCAAGTTCCTTGATGAACTTGTCCGAGATAACGGCTGGCCTTGCACTGTCTCACCTGAATTGGGGAAATTCCGTGGACCTGGGAGCAAGGAAGACCCCTGCCCGTTTGCGACCCTGGCAATGCTTAAAGTGTTGTCCCGTGTGCCCGAACTGCGGGAGAGTAAATCCTCAAAAATTGGCGTGAACACTTTGCTCACACTCTGGGATAAAAGCAGGGAACGCCATCCATACATGTTCTTCATGGGCACAGACTTCCGCAAATTGAAAGCGCCGTTGTTCTGGTACGACATCCTGCATGTATTGGATATTTTGAGCCAGTTCACATGGGTGTGGAATGATAAACGCTTCAAGGATATGCTTACCGTGGTCGAAACCAAAGCGGATGGTAACGGATGGTACGTTCCTGAATCCGTATGGATGGCGTGGAAAGATTGGGATTTTGGACAAAAGAAAATACCATCGAGAGGGCTGACATTCTTCGTCCAGCAAATTATAAAAAGAGTCAATTCGTGAGGAAACCATGGAAACCAAATTTGAGATCAAAACCATAGATGCTGGCAATATAGATGAAAGCGGTTTTTTTTGCTACATGAGTAAACGCAAGGAGCCCGGCTACAAAATGAAGCGGGACTGGCTCGATGCACGATTTGCCGAAGGACTGAAGGTTAAAATTCTGCACGAGAATGGCGGACGTGATACAGCCTTCATCGAATACATCCCGGGTGAATATGCCTGGAGGGCAATACATGCTGCGGGATATATGGTCATTCATTGTCTTTGGGTTGTGGGAAAGGGCAAAGGCAAAGGCTATGGGCGCCGATTGATCGAGGAATGTGTGCAAGACGCACGCGCTCAAAAGATGAAAGGCGTCGTCATGCTGACGAGTGACAGAACATGGCTGGCGGGCAGGGAAATTTTCGATCGCAATGGTTTCAAGGAGGTGGATTCAGCGCCAACACCTTTTCATTTGATGGCGCTGCGATTTGGGTCGGCGCTTGAACCGAGCCTGCCTAAAAATTGGGACGAACGCGCCCAGGCATTTGGCAGCGGTCTGACTGTCATCCGCACGGCACAGTGTCCATACATCGAAAATGGCACAAAGGACATCCTTGCCTTTGCAAAAGAAAAGGGTATACGCGCCAGGTCGGTTGAGTTGAAAACCGCGCAGGAAGTACAGGAGCAATCCCCTTCTGCCTACGGTATTTTTGGTACGGTTCTGGATGGGCGGTTACTCGCCTATCAATATCTGCTGCAAAAAGACTTTGAAAGACTACTACTGGAAAGAAAAAATGGAAACTAATATAAAAACACTTGATCTTAAGAAGAAATTTAAAAATCTGTACCAGCCCTCCGCCAAAAAAATCGAAACCGTCCAGGTTCCAAACCTGCAGTTTGCCATGATCGACGGCGCAATTGAAAAAGGCTCGGAGCCAGGAAAGTCGCCGTCATTTGCTGACTCCACTCAAACGCTGTACGGGCTTTCGTACACGCTGAAATTCATGTTTAAGAAGCGCAAGACCGACGCGGTGGATTATCCTGTCATGGCATTGGAGGGCTTGTGGTGGGTGGAAGATGGCAACTTCGACATCCGCGTGAAAGATAATTGGTTTTACACGCTGATGATGATGCAGCCCGATGTCGTCACGCAGGAAATCTTCGAAGAAGCCCGTGAGCAAGTCCGCAAGAAGAAAGGTGATTCGCCGTTCTTATCCAAAGTAAGACTTGCCCACTTTGAAGAGGGTCTGTGCGTGCAGACCATGCACATCGGTCCGTACGCCACCGAACCTGAAACGCTCGACCGCATGAAGGAATTTATGCGGGAGAATGGCTTTCAGGATAACGTGGGCCCCAATGGCAAGCACCACGAAATCTACCTGAGCGACCCGCGCAAGGCAGCACCCGAAAAGATGAAAACAGTGCTGCGTCACCCTGTGGTCCGGAAGTAACCACGGCAGTCGTTATACGTAGAGATTAAGATCATCCAATTAAAAGGAGAAAAAATGGTTCATCTGGTGTATTGTGACGACAAAGAGGAAGTCCTCGAAAAAATTCTTGGCGGCAAGAAAACCATGGTGGTTCGAGGAGCCGCTGGCAAAAAGATACCGCACAGCAGGGTCTTCGCGAGTGAGACATTGTACTTTATGAAAAAAGGCACAGGGCAGATTACCGCCACGGCAACTGTCAAGGCGGCGAAAAATTACGTGAAGCTTTCCGAAGAAGAAATAACAAAAGTATTGGAAGACAATCAAAAAAAATTAAACCTGACAGATCGCCAGAAGGAAAGATGGCATAAGAAATGTTTGTGTCTGGTTGAGTTCGACCATGTCAGGGAAATCCCGCCGCTGGCGTTCGACCATCAAGGCAATATGGATGACTGGCTGATTATCGAAAAAATCGAAGACGTGGTTGTTGGAACAAGCATTAAATTCGATTATGAAAAGTCAAAATTCAAGTAAAGGCTTTGCTTGAAATGGTTTCACACAAAACAGGAGTTACGTTTGAGAAAAAGGAAATAATAGTCAAAATTCCAGCGGACATGCTGGCTCCCTGTGGAATCACCTGCGCCGTTTGCTATGCGCAACTCCGAAAGAAGAAATCCTGCCCGGGATGCCGGGGAGAGGATGTCAACAAGTCTGAACATTGCAGGAAATGCAAAATCAAAGAATGTGCCATGCGTCAGGGATTCAATTATTGCTGCGAGTGTCCTTCCTTTCCCTGCGCCACCATTAAGCGGATTGATAAAAGTTACAGGCTGAGATACCATGTCAACCTGATCGAGAATGGTGTCCGCGCCAAAACTGTGGGAGCAGAACAACATCTGCTCGAAGAAAAGGAAAAGTGGACATGCACCTATTGCGGGGGCATCATCTCTCTGCATGACCGCGTCTGTCCGGAGTGCGGAAAGCCAATGTAACGATATGGGGGAAAAGATATAATATCTTCATGTATTATTGTTGCAACCAGCCGCTCAAAAAGAATTGATCTTAAAAGTGATGGGAGAATGATATGAAATGTTTTTTTCACCCCGAGGTGCCCGCCATTGGAGTATGCAAATATTGTCAGCGCGGGTTGTGCCTTGATTGCGCCGCCATTGTTGACGATGTGGTCGCCTGCAAACACCGTCATGAAAATGAAGTCCAACAATTGGGACAACTTGCGGCACGCAACCTATTCCAATCCAAACGAGTCAGTTCAGCCTACATGCGTAACGCCATTTTCTATGGCCTGGTGGGCGTGCTGTTTGCGGGCTTTGGTTTGGTCCAATATCGTTTTTTGGGACTGCAAGCCATGTTCTTTATGATGATCGGGTTGTTCCTGCTTTACGCGGCGGGGGCAAATTACTTCGAAGGTAGAAAGCATAAATAGGCTTTACGATATTTCAAATTCAGGAAAACAAAAATGAAATCAAAGAATTCCATGCTCTTTTCGGTGCTCGCTTTGCTGATCCTTGCGGCAGTTGCGGGTTATGTCTATTTCAGCTTGCAGGGAGCAGAGTCAGCGGGCGGCGAACAGCCCGTTGCGTTGATTCCGCTTGCCGGTACAGTTGCAGACGCATCTGCGGAAGTCTCAGGCCTGGCATGGTATGGTGATTCACTGGTCCTACTGCCGCAATACCCCGAACGATTTGGAGATGGGGATGGAATGTTGTTTGTCCTCCCCAGAGCAGATATCTTGAATTATCTC
>JFJP01040868.1_pt1 | contig 15753 bp, 10 predicted proteins | sample 431651 | NCBI WGS metagenome assembly JFJP01 (sample SAMN02602958, study PRJNA72255) | Microbial mat metagenome, whole genome shotgun sequencing project. | biome: fresh water; feature: sink hole; material: water; isolation source: purple microbial (photo- and chemosynthetic) mats found in... | reverse complement strand
CATATGTTGATGCAAATAATTTAATTATTCGGTTTTCAGAAGCAACTATTGGATATGCTATATGTGTATCTGGTGGTGGACAAACTGGTGGAACTGGTTCATCAACTGGTGCTACTGGTGCTACTGGTGGTACCGGATTTACTGGTGGTACTGGTGGTACTGGTTCGTCTGGAGCTTCTGGTCTTACTGGTATGTCTGGTAAAACTGGTGGTTCAGGTGGAATAGGTAAAACTGGTGGAACTGGAAGTAAAGTTTTAGCTGGATCTCATATTCATACACAATCCGTAGCTTTAACTCAATGGATTGTTAATCATGATCTTGGAACTAAATATGTTTCAGTTTCATGTTTTGATTCTACTGATCAATTAATTGAACCAGATTCAGTTGAACTTTTAACTAATAATCAAATTAGAATTAATTTAAGTATTCCATTGACTGGACATGTTATATGTGTTTCTGGTGGTGGTAAAACTGGTGGTACTGGTTCATCAACTGGTGCTAAAGGTGAAACTGGTGGAACTGGATCTTCTGGTTCTTCTGGTCCAACTGGAAAAACTGGTGGTACTGGATCTCCTGGAGCATTTGCTGCTACTGGTGGAACTGGTCATACTGGTAAAACTGGGAATGTTCAACATAATTTAGGAAGTTCATATGTTGTTGTTGAATGTTTTAATTCAAGTAATGAAGTTATTGATGTTGATAATATTGTTATTTTGGATGCTAATAATATTCGAATAACTTTAACTGAAATAATTTCGGGACATGTTATATGTGTATCTGGTGGTGGACAAACTGGTGGTACTGGTTCATCAACTGGTGCTAAAGGTGGAACTGGTGGTACTGGTAATACTGGTAAAACTGGTGGATCTGGTAAAACTGGATCTTCTGGTAAAACTGGATCTTCTGGTGGAACAGGTAAAACTGGTGGTACTGGTACAGCTATTTTAGCTGGAGCATATGTATTTACTCAATTAACACCATCTAAAACTTGGACAATAAATCATACATTAGGTCAACGTTATTTAGCTGTTGAATGTTATAATTCTTCTGATGAAGTTATTATTCCACAATCTATAACAACTATTACTAATAATCAAATTGTTATTACATTTGCTACTGCTATAATTGGAAAAGCAGTATGTGTTTCTGGTGGGGGCAAAACTGGTGGTACTGGATCTTCAACTGGTGCTACTGGTAATACTGGTGGTACTGGAAAAACTGGTGGATCTGGTAAAACCGGTGCAACTGGTCCTACTGGAGGTACAGGTAAAACTGGTGCTACTGGTGCTACTGGATCTGCTGTATTGGGTGGTCAATTTATTCATCTTCAATCTAGCAATGCTACACGATGGAATATTTCGCACTTTTTAAATTCCAAATATGTAGTAGTTCAATGTTATAATTTACTAAATGAATTGATTTATCCTAATGAAATTGTTTTACTTAATAATGATTCATTATATGTTGATTTTTCTGAACCAATTAGTGGAACTATTATATGTGTTTCTGGTGGTGGTTTAACCGGAGGTACTGGATCATCTACTGGAGCTACTGGTGCAACTGGTGGAACTGGTAATACTGGTCATACTGGTCATACTGGTGGTACAGGATATCGTGGTATAACTGGTGGTACTGGATCTTCAACTGGAGAAACTGGTAATACTGGTGGTTCTGGTGGAACTGGTAATACTGGTGGTTCTGGAGGAATTGGGTTTACTGGTGGTTCTGGTAATACTGGTGATTCTGGTGGAATTGGGTTTACTGGTGGAACTGGTAATACTGGTGGAACTATTTCTATTAAATCTATTTCGATAATTGAAGATTATTTAGTTACTTCAGATATTGAAAATGTATTTGCTGATGGAACTTTAACTGTAACTCTTCCATTACCTAATACTAAACGAATTATTAGAATAATGAATATTGGAACTGATATTGTTACAGTTGATCCAAATACTGTGTTAATTAATGGATTATCATCATATTCATTATCAGCACAATATAGTAGTGGAACATTTATTAGTAATGGTGTTGATTGGTTTGTATTTTAGGTAAATTGGGATGGTGAGTAAAATTTATTTTTACTCACTTATCCTTAATTATAATCTAGATTTCAAAACAATAAAAATGATAGGAAGTGATATAAATTAATATATCACTTCCTGTTTATTATTTCAATGTTGGTAAATTTTTATCTTTATTGTATCGTAATGATGTTGGTTTTTTCTGACGAACTGCATTCCAACCCACAATACACCGATATGTAATTTCTTTATATGATGCAGATTCTTTATCTGCTGAACTTCTATTAGCGTTTGTATTTTTTAAATATTCACGAAGTTTATATTCGGCTTGATCTTTTGAAAGATTTTCACCATCTCGAATTTTTATCCAAAAATCAATAGCATCAGCTTCATTTTTTTCTAATGTTAGCATCATTGCATGTATAACTGGAACTTTAAACATGTGTGATACTTCTTGTTTCCAATATCGGGTTGGTTTAGGGTACAATATATCATTTATGATTTTACCAATTATGACATAATCTTTTATTTTTTTGATTTTATCGTCTAATTTTACAGATCGTTTTCCTTCTTTATGTGGGATTGTTGATGTGATAAGTGTTATAATATCTGGATTTAAGTTTAATTCTAATGCTTGCATTTCCATACGAACACGATCTTTTAATAATCTTGGTTTTTCTCGATCGATTTTTAAAAACAAATCAGATAGTTCTTCTTTAGTTTTACATAAATATTCTTCATATATTATATCAACTGATCCACATGTATTTACAACAGCATGACATGTGTGTTGACCATTAATTAGAAATTTACGATTATCTAAAATAGCAAATTTAATACATGCAGACATGAAATTATTATTATTAATTTCATTTTCTAATATCTTTACATGTGTTGTTAGTGGTCGTTGTCCAACGTAATTGTTGAACTTTAAAAATTCAGCTGCTACAATATGATTTAAAACTTTTAATTCGCGTTTTATTAAAGTAAGTCCCATTTAATCACCTTTTGTTGAATTTAATTAAAATATTTATCTGCTTTTTATTTATATCTATATGTATCTGTTAAATAAAAAATCATATTTAAAATTTATCACTATAATTGAAAATAATAATGTATAATACTCAAGAATTAATTAAACAATGCAAAAATTTTTGGCAAATTATTGATTTTGAAACTGAAATATTAAAATGGAATTTTAAAACTAATATACCAAATAATTTACACTTTAATATTGGACACCCAATAGGATCACATAAAGGTGAATCTCTCGGTGATATGTTACCATACACATTATTGCCAGAACTTATTAAAAATAAATATCCAGATGCTCGAATATCTGTACCAATATGGTTTAAACCAGTATTTAAATTTAATCCATATGTTGATGATTATGATTGGACTCCACAGCGTTGGGGAAGTCTTGGAACCTGGGGAACATCTATTCAAAGAACATGTAATGTATGGGGAATGACAACCTTTAATTTTGCTCCCAAATTATATTATAAAAATAAAAATAATCAAAACAATCAAAAATTATTATTATTTTGTGTTAATTCTAAAACTGGTGGACAGATTTCTAATATACAATTATTTGAAACTATTATTGAAGATTTAAAATCTAAATATTATTGTGTTCAATTAGGAATGAAATCAGATCCTATTATAAAAACAGCTAATGAATATGCTTTTAATATTAGTTCTGATAATTTAATTTCATTTATGTCTCAATTCGATATATATATTGGATCTCAAAATAGTATTTATCATTTAGCGAAAGCTTTAGAATTAAATGTAATTGGAATTTTACCGAAAAATATATATCCAGAATTAGTAATTTTGCCGTTATTAACACAAGTAAATTGGTTAGAAGTAGAAATGTTGACTAAGGAAGAAAGACATCGACGCGATAGATGGAATAACTTTATAACAAATAAAAATATAAATCCAAATGAATCTCATCATTTGGGTTGGTTATATCCAGATACGATTCATTTAACAGAACGAGATGATGGAACATTTCGTTGTCCAAATGTTGATAAATATCGTTCCTTATGGATGGAGGCTTAGATGAAAATTTATGGTAATTTAGATCTTCGTACTGGAGATTTATATGAAGATGCAGCTAAAGTTTATGGAATATCTATTGTAGCAAATGATGCTGCTAGAAATGCATTAACTGATGTTGAAGATGGAAAACTTGCTGTTACATTAAGTGATTATACATTAAATATGTATGATACAACATCATTGCTTTGGAAGAAATTTAATATTGCAGATCCTGTTCAACAGTGTACTCAATATAATGATTCTAAAGCACATATTTTATTGGGAACTGGTGGTGTAAAAGTTCCATTGAGTAATGTTCAATATACTGATAGAACTACTACTCATATGTTAATGGACGTTTATTTTAAAGGTCCATTTAATAATTGGGATGTTATTGCTAGATTAACTGGTGCTGATAATACATTTAATTCATTAGCTTTGACCTGGAATGAATATTATGGATTATGTATTCATGTTGCAGATCAAGCTTTTAAAGATACTCGAATTTTTCCAACAACTAATGCTTGGCATCATTTTAATGTACACCAAGATCCAGTTGCTGGAAAATTAGATTTTATGCTTGATGGATTTAGAATATATCAAACTCCAGTGGTTCCTTTAGTTAATCCTACTCAGTTACGTTTAGGTTTATCTGATACTTATGATGGTTATGATACAACGTCTCTTTGGGTTAATGGATATCAGGGTAAAATATGTCAATTTAGATTTTCAACCAATATTAATCGAAAATATGTAGGAAATAGTTTTACTCTTTATCCACATCGTGAAATGCCTGATGAATATACTGAAATATTTATACAACCAAAAGGTGGAGTTATCGCTGAAGATTCTCCAAATTTTGCAACACCCGAAGTTATTACCGGAGCAACTTATGCTACCGATGATTCGCCGTTCACAAATGAAATTACACATAATGTAAATTCTAATCAACATCGAACGTTTTTCCATAATAATGGTGCAACAACTGATATAATATTCAACCTTCCACCGGCTGAGGATCAAAAGGTATTTGCTTTTGTTCGTTTTACTAATAGTAAAAATATTAAGATTCGATCTCAGTATACTGAACGTATTATTGGAACTAATGGTGATGGTACTGCTATTAATATGAATTATCTTATGAATGATGAAACAACTGCAAATTCATTAGTTGTATTAAAAGGTAATGCTAATCATCAGTGGGAAATTACTACAATTAAAGGTACATGGAAAAATGCTACCGTTTATGTATAATGTTGATTGATTTAATGGAGAATATTTATGGATACGTATGGTAATATAGAATTTCAATCTGGAAAATTACTTCAAAATGGTAAAAATTTCGGTATTGAAGTTGTTGCAAATTCAACAGCACGTAATGCATTAACTGGAGTTCAAGATGGAACTGTTGTTATGACTGCTGATGATCATGTTTTGAATATTTATAATGCAACAGCAGCTCGTTGGAATAAGATTAGAAACTTTACAATTTCTGAAATTAATAGTCCAGTTTCTGATCCAACACAATTATATGTTTCTGATAATCGTGCTATGTTTACTGATATTCAGAATTGTAATAACTTTAATTTACCTCCAGCGATTATTGGTTGTGAATTTTCTTTTTATAAGACTAAAACAGCAACCTTTATGATTAGTGCTAATGCTGGTGATACGATTGATGGTCAGGTTAAATTTAAAAATGCTTCAACTGAAATATATGTTTCATGTTTATTAAAATGTATTGTTGCAAATAAGTGGATTGTTGTTCAAAAACAAGGATCTAATTGGGTTGCAGCAGCCAGTTAAGGATTAAATTATGAAACGATATGGTAATTCAAAAATAGTTCAATCGGATGTTAAGTCTGATGGATTTGCAAGTGATAAAGAATTTAATAGACTTGTTGTTAATAGTCTTTCGGAAGTTGATCAAGAAACTCTTGATCATGAGGTAATTATATTCAATAAAGAAGATGATAAGATTTATACATATAATGCTGGTTCGGAATTGTGGAAATCATATGATAATTTTTCTGTTAATTCTCCAGCTAAACTTGTAGATCTTCCAATTTGTTATATTGATGATATTCAGGATACTTATAATCAAATTAATCTTCTTGGAAATATTAACAATTATCTTTTAGTTGATTCAAATTTATTTGATTTTGGACCGATTGGATCACCAGATAATTTTGTAATAGATTTTTGGTTAGATGGAGAAGAAGATATTATTAATCCTGGAACTATTCTTTATAATGGACTTAATACTGGACAAGTTGATCTTGAAGAAAATAAAAATCTTCTTATTACTACTTCTGGTTCAGTATTAATTAAAGATCCTAATTTTCAAGCGGATCCGACTATACAGTTGAATCCAGCCGATAATGGATATCTTAATGTATATCGTCCAAGATTGAAATCTATATCTCCAATTATTGGTAATCAATTAACACATATAGCAATGATTCGTTCTGGAGCAACAACATATCTTGCAATTAATGGAAAAATTAATGCATCTGCTCCATCTGTTGAATATTTTCATTATGATCCAGTTAAGATTGGTTCTGGATATGTTGGTGGATTTTATGGTAAATTAATTAATCTTCGAATATCTAAGGGTACTGATTTAGGTTGGACTACTGACTTTATTCCACCAAATTATAATCCTGAGGTTGATGTTAATACTGTTTTCTTAATGGATTCAACATCATTAGTTGATGTCACATCCAATCATACAGTTACTGTTGTTGGAACACCTCCAATTATTAGTCAAGATATATTTTATTATCAATTATCATATTTATTACATCATGAAGTTTTAATTAAAACTGATCTAGTTCAATCTAGTTTAAAATTTAGATTACCAAATGAATCTATTTCTATTTATATACAACCAAATGTTGATCAAATTTTTGATTTTGAATGTGGTAATGGTGTAGTAGATGTAAATGGATATAATTTTTATAAAGTTCGATGTTTTGATTATACTTTAATTCGAAAAATTAACAATCTTGTTTTTGTTAGTGATTCGTTAGTATTTCCTAAACTTGGATCTAATCGATTTCGAGGACAGAATGTATATGATACTCGAAAACAATATGTTCAATATTCATATATTAATACTGATGCAAATATATTTTATGTTCCAAGAAATGCTGCATTAAGAGCCATTAATTCTACTGAAAAATTACAACTTTCTCCAGCTACTATTGATTTACCATTTAAAAATTCACCAAGACCATTTAAAGTTACTGAACAATTTGATGCTGGTGGTTCTTTTTATTGTTATGGATATAGTACATTTGTCGATATGATTTTTTATATTCCATCTGGATGGAATACTACAAAACAGATTTTAGGTTATCCAATAGCAATGCAATCACAACTTGGTATTGGTATTAACTCTACATTGGATCTAACACTTTATTATAGAAATACTTCTAATAGTTGGTCTATATCGAATAATTTTTCGTGTAAATTTTCTGTAGATACTTGGTATTATTTTTCTATGAGATTTTATGGTGGTGGTAATATTCATTGGATTAGACGAAATCTTAAAACTGGAGTTGTTGATTCTCTAGACTATGGTATTGGATTTCACTCATCATATGCATATTTATATGGATATATATATCCTTCAGATATTTTGTTTAATTTTATTCGATATTCTTATTATACAGGTGATTATTATAATTTTACTGAGCTTAAACAATCAATGTTAAATCATGAATATGTTTATAATGAAGTTTTACTATAAATTTGGATGTAACTATGAAACGATATGGAAATCCAAAGTTAAAAACAGCAGGTATCGATTCTAATCGATTTGCAAGCGATAAAGAATTTAATAAACTTGTTGTTAATAGTCTTTCGGAAGTTGATCAAGAAACTCTTGATCATGAAGTAATTATATTTAATAAAGAAGATGATAAGATTTATACATATAATGCTGGTTTTGATTCGTGGTTAAGTATTGTAGATGCTGAAAATGATTTATATTCTCATTATACAACATTGTCAAGTATTTATATCGATGATGTTCAGGATACTTATAATTGTTATTGGTTTGATGAAGTTGTGACAAATTATCTTTCTGTTGATAAAGATTTATTTGATTTTGGTCCAATTGGATCTCCTGAAGATTTTGTAATTGATTTCTGGATTATAAATTATCCAGAAGCTATATATAATGGAACTATTCTTTATAATGGACTTAATACTGGACAGGTTGATCTTGAAATAAATAAGAATCTTCTTATTACAACTTCTGGATCAGTATTAATTAAAGATCCTAATTTTCAAGTTAATCCAACTACTCAATTAAATGCAGCTGATGATGGATATCTTAATGTATATCGTCCAAGATTAAAATCATTAACACCAATTGCTAATTGTTATATGAAACATGTGGCAATTATTCGTTCTGGAATAACAACGTATTTAGCTATTGATGGTAAGATTGAAGCTTCAGCTCCATCCGTTGAATATTTTCATTACGATCCAATTAAGATTGGTTCTGGATATGTTGGTGCTTTTGGTGGTGGAATAGTTAATCTACGAGTATCTAAAGGTACTGATCGTGGTTGGACTACTGATTTTGATCCACCAAACTATAATCCTGATGTTGATGCTAATACTGATTTCTTAATGACATCTGGATCATTTGTTGATGAAACTTCTAATTATACAGTTACTGTTGTTGGTACTCCAACTCCAGTTAAACAAAATTTATTTTATTATCAATTAAATGAATCTCATTATGGATCGATTATTAAAACTAATTTAAGTCAAGATAGAATAGTTTTTCGATTACCAAAAGTTTTTAATAATGAGTTTTTATATTTTGATTCTCAATCTAAGTTATTTGAAATTATATCATTTGTTCCTCAAATATATTTAGATAAATATTTTTATAAATTTAAAATTTCAGGTTTATCATTCTTTACTTCAAATAATAATAGTTTTCTTCCATTTGATAATGATAGAAATTTAATTAGAACATATTCTATTTATCAAAAATATTCTGGAAAATTTAATACATCATATTCAAGTATTTTACATGTATATGATGATGTTGCTTGGTTAAATTTTTATGGATATGCAACTAATTATAAAATATATGCAGATATTGAGGATTCTCCTACATTAATGCCTTTTAAAGATTCATTCGGGGTTATTAATTGTCATAATCGCGAACATATATTACCATCATATCCTGGTGGAGTAACACATTTTCAATTAAATTTTTTATTTTATTTAACTGAAGATATTACAACTAAACAGAGAATAGTTGCTGGTGATGGTGTAACTCCAAATAGTGTATCTATTGATTCTGGAAATATTATCAGTTTTGAATTGAATGATGGGCAATCGCTTAGACTTTTAGTTGGTAGTGGATATCCCATATTGAAAAATACTTGGTATAATATGGTATTTAGATTTTATTATTCCACATCTGCTTTTAGTTCACAAACGATTTTTACATTTGCTCCATATGAAACAAATATATATCCACAAACATTTTATGGATATGGGTTTGGAAGTAGTATTGTTAATACATTTGTAACAAAATTACCACAGGGTCCATGGTATATTTCATGTCTTAAATATTTTATTGGTACAGATCGTGGTGAAAATAATTTTAAATATAAATATTTAACTGAAGGTCAATATTTATTAATGATATAAGGACAGTTTATGAAAATAATTGGAGATGAAATGTTAAATTCTGGTGAAGTTAATTCTACAGAATTTACAGATAATTCAATTAAATTTAATCGTTTAAAACTTAATTCTCTTTCTGAAATTGATCTTCAAACAGTTCCTTCTAATGTTATTTTAATTGATAAAGAAACTAAAGATATTTATTTTTATAGTGATGTTGGATCTTGGGTTAATTGGGATCAAGATTCAATTAAACGAAAGAGGATCACATTAAGTGATAATGGCGATCAATTTAATTATGTGCATTTTTTAAATGATGTAAATAGATCTCTAGAAGTTGATAATTTATTATTAAGTGGATTAGATAAAAATGCATCTTTTGTTATTGATTGGTGGATGTTTCAATATGTTGGTAATACTAATGGAAGTTTATTATATAATGGAAATCCTTCTGCACCAAATCCAGTCATTAATAAAGAATTATGTATTACAACTTCTGGAAGTATTGTTGATCCTACAACATTAGCTGTAACAACACATGTTGAGAATGATGGTTATTTAAACATATTATATCCGCCGTTAAAATCAATAAATAAAGTTAATAATGATTTATGGCATCATTGTGCGTTAGTAGCAAAAAATGATACAATAAGATTAATAATAGATGCAAAAATAAATAGTGAAACCCAATTTGATATAATATCTTCGGATAATAATGTTTTATTTGGTAAAGGATATGTTAATGGTATTGAAGCTTATATTGGTAAATTTCGTATAACTAAAGGTACCGATTTAGATTGGTTTGATGGTGGTTTTGATTTACCTGATAATGATTATATTGTTGATAGTGGTACTGAATTTTTAATGGATTCCACATCATTAATTGATACTACATTAAACTATGTTGTTACAGTTTATGGAACACCATTAAATATTTATCAAGAAAATCATTATGTTTATTTAAAACCAACTTGGTTAAATAATTGTATTGTAACTTTTAATTTTTCTTCTTTAACTACAGTTTATTTACCACCTGGTGTTAATAACGGAGGATTTGAATTAGAGAATATTGGATCTGAAGTAGTTATAAAAGATATGTGTTCTCAAATGTATAATGATTGGTTGCATTTTTATTCAAATACTAAATCTGCAAAGATTCAATTTAGTTATAGTAATAATACTTGGATTGGTCATTCTGAAATAATTGGTAAATTGATTCAACAAACATTGCTTGATTCAATGCATTCATATGCTTATTATTATATGACTTTTGAAGGCATGATTAAAAATTATGGTAATGGTCCAGTTGAAACTAATTCTACTCAACCAGTTTTAAGTGCACCTTCTATTCCAGCAATTAATAATAAATTTGATTCACGAGTCATTAATTGTAATAATGGGTATACTTTTACTAATAGTGGTATTGTTCGAAGTTTTATTAGAGATACTATTAGTTATTTAATGTATTATGAATTATCATTTAATATTTTATTTCCAGCAACATTGTCTCAGAATTGGAGTATACTTCAATCTTCTGTTAATCCTACATCAAATGATTATTTATATTTTCGTTATAATAATGCTAGTGTATTACAATTGTATTTATATGGAAAGTCAACATATGGCGTTCAACTGACAGATAGTAATTTTTCTTTAAATATAGATTTATTTAATACTTGGTTGAATATTAAACTTGTATCCCGTTTATATAATTATAGTTTTCATGTTTTCACTATGGAAGTTAAAAATCCTAAAACTGGACAATTATATTATAATTCAGGATCATGGGCAGAATGGCATACTTCAACATCATATTATATTCCAAATCGATTTGTTGCTGGAAATTATTTTATTTCTGATTTTAATGTTAATATTATTTTTTAGAGGTTTAACTATGGAAATGCATGGTACATTAAACCTTGTGGATTCAGAAGTTAAATCCGATGGATTTGCAAGTGATAAATCATTTAATAGATTAATTGTAAATAATTTATCTGAAGTAGATCAAGAAACACTCGATCATGATGTTATTATATTTAATAAAGAAGATGTTTCAATTTATACATATGTGAAATCTAATGATCAATGGAAATCTTTAGAAGAATTTCGTTTACGTGATATAACAAATGAAGATGATTTGATTACTACAATATTTAATCCTAAGGATCAAGTTAATCGCATTTTGTTTTATGGAAATTCAAGTCAATTAAATGTTGATCCAGATTTATTTGATTTTGGTCCAATTGGATCACCAATTAATTTTGTTATAGATTTTTGGATTAGTAATGTTACTGTTAATGGAACTATTCTTTATAATGGACAAAAAACTGGTCAAGTTGATCTTGAAGTTAATAAAAATCTTCTTATTACAACATCTGGTGCAGAATTAGTTAAAGATCCTAATTTTCAAGCTAATCCTACTACAGTACAACATTCTGAATATGATTATAAAATTAATGTGATTCGTCCTAATTTACGAGCTAATCTTAACTTACAAAATAAAGATTTAGTTCATGTTGCATTAATTCGATCTGGAGATACAACATATCTTGCAATTGATGGTAAAATTAAATCTTCAGCTCCATCTGTTGAATATTTTCATTATGATGATGTATTAATTGGTTCTGGTTATGTTGGTGATTTAAGAGGAAGATTAACTAATCTTCGTGTTACTAAAGGAACTGATCTTGGATGGACTAGTGATTTTATACCTCCTAATCATCAAATTATTCCAGATGCAAATACTGCATTTTTATTAGATTATGTATCAAATAATTTTGTAGATGTAACTTCTAATTTTAATAGTATAATTAGTTCTGGAACAATTACTGTTGATCAATTTGATTTTTTTCATCAATTAACAATAGATGATTTATTTCCTATTATTATTGATTGTAATAATACTGCAGGATCATTTAAATTTCCATTTGTTGGAATTAATAATGGTGATAGATTAGTTTTTAAGAATTCATCTAAATTGAGATTAAGTTCAACTTATTATCCAATTAATCCAGAATGGAGTCAATCGGTTGAAATAGATATCTGTGTTCATTCATCTCCTAATGATATTCATGAATTTGTATTTTTTAATAATTCATGGCATGAAATTACAAATCGATCAACATTAAATGGAACAATTATTCCAGTTTTTAATACTGAATTTAGAAATTTAGCTTATTCTTATGGATTTATAGTAGATTCTATAGGTGATGTTTATAAACATGATAAGACTAAACTTAGTGGATTTGAAAATGCTATTGAATATGATACAATTTTTAATCATAATTTTCCATATATTAATTTAGATAAGATTTCAGCGAATATGGCAATTGCTCCAGTAACTGGAGCAGGATTTTTTACTTGTCGAATGGTAATTCGTTTGGATGTAAATCAAAACTTTAATATTGCTGTTGGTGCACGTAGTATACTTTCTGTTAATAATTGTCACATATATTGTTCATTTTCGGGTGGATCAACAAATGCGAATTGGTATACACCAATTCAATTAACGCTTAATCAATGGTATTATGTAACTTTTAGTTGTGTATATGGTGGATATTCTCATGGTAATGAAATTACACATATATCATCCTATATATATAATATGGAAACTGGAGCATCGAATAATAGTGGTAATACTTATGTTGATTATTATGGATATGTATATGGAGATGGATTTCATACTTTAAATAAATGTCCAGTATCATTACTTCATTTAGGGTGGATGATTGGTGGTTCGATAAACACTGGTAGTAGTTATTTATCATTATTTATTTGAGGTTTAATTATGAAAATATATGGCAAAACTAATATTTTCTCTGGAAATATTCTTTCTAATGTTTCGGAAGAATCTAATAAACCTCAAAATTTGGTAATCGTTCCAGATTTAACGTTATTTGATTCTGAATTATTAGACAGAGAAATTACAATTATTGATACAAAAACTCATTCAATTAATACAACTCATGGTATTAATTCAGATTGGAAAGATTGTATAGATGTTATTGATGGTGTTCAACATATCGAACATAATGTTGAATTGAATAGATTTTCGCGTAGAAGATTTACTGATGTTGTATCGGATTATTTAACAATTGATTCAGAATTATTTAATTTTGGAGAAATTAATTCTCCAGAAAATTTTGTAATAGATTTTAATTTATATTTCAATTCAACACCTAACGCTGGAACTATTCTTTATAATGGACTTAATACTGGACAGGTTGATCTTGAAATAAATAAAAATCTTCTTATTACTACATCTGGTTCGGTGTTAATTAAAGATCCTAATTTTCAAGTTAATCCAACTACTCAATTAAATGCAGCTGATGATGGATATCTTAATGTATATCGTCCAAGATTGAAATCTTCACTTGGATTTGAATCACTTAAGATATATCATATTGCAATTATTCGTTCTGGAGATACTACATATTTAGCAATTAATGGTAAAATTGAAGATTCAGCTCCATCTGTTGAATATTTTCATTATGATCCAGTTAAGATTGGTTCTGGATATGTTGGTGCAATTAATGCTGATATTTGGAATTTGCGTGTATCTAAAGGCACTGATCGTGGATGGACAAAAAGTTTTACTCCTCCACAATATGATACATTAATTGATTCATTTACTGATTTTTTATTAAATTCAGATAATTTAAATGACTCTATATCTAATTATATTAGAACAACTGTTGGAACTGTTCCAAATAAATATGAAAATTTAATTGAACCGTATTTTTTTAGTCCAAATGAATTTTTTTCAAAGGTTTAAAATTCAAATTGCACCAGGAACAAATTTTTCATATATATTAATATATTCACCTAATGGAACGATTATTAATCCATCTTTTAGTTATACTAATAAAAATGTTGCAGTTATTCAATATTACGCATTATCTTTTTCGAAAGCTTTGCGTTTTCAATATTCTAAAAGTTCATGGTTTCAAATATTTGATACTCCAAATGAAAATGCTTTGGCTTTAAGTTGGGTTTCTTATTTTAGTTGTCCTGGATCATTTTATTATGGAGCTTTATATCCTGATATTAACGGAAAAATTGTTGATAGTTCTGGAAATATTAAAGTTTCAAATTCAACATATCTTAAAACTGATACTAATCATTTATTAAATCGAAATTTGAAATTAATAAAATTAAGTGGAATGCCATCAGCTTTAGATATTACTGGAAATGATAATGAACCTCTTGCAAATACTATTGAATTTATTTTTAGAATTCTTTCTCCAATCGCTTCACCTATTAATTTACTTTATGCTAATGCAATAAATGGGTATGTATCTGCAATTATTCTCAATACTAATCATCAATTAATGTCAAGACAAGTTCGACATTATACTTATTATTTAAATTATGATTCAGTTTATTATGGTGATACATCTCAAAATATTTATTATCATGTTGATAGTTCATATTCAAATTCATTATCTATTATGCATTGGTATCATGTTTATTTAGTTCATGCTAATGAACATAATGTAAGTGGAGTGAATTATATGAGATGTAGATGCACTGTTGATGATTTAACTGATAATGTTCGTTTAATAAATAATGTTTCGTTATTAGAAACTGCTTTTTCTCCATATTATTCTTATTATCGGAATACGGTTGGAGCTGATTATACAACTAGTACAACTCATAGGATTACAACTCGAACTCCAAGATATTTAATTGGTGGTGTTAATATTGATTTTTTAATGTTTCGTGTTAGAGGTGCTATTGCAGCACCAACTGAGTTTAAGAAATATTATTCTTATGGTGAGTTTTTACAATCATGTTAATTAGGAACAAAAATATAAAGATATAAAAAATGAAGAATGAAATAGTGAATGTGATTAATGATGAACATCATATATTAGAATTGATTTCAAGAGTTAATAATGGGCATTTTTCAACTATTACTAATGAAAATTTGAATTCAATTATATCTAATCTTGATGAGATTAATCGAGCAACGAAATCATTTGGAAAAAAAGATTCACAAACGTTTTCTAAATTAACA
>JFJP01040017.1_pt1 | contig 15754 bp, 9 predicted proteins | sample 431651 | NCBI WGS metagenome assembly JFJP01 (sample SAMN02602958, study PRJNA72255) | Microbial mat metagenome, whole genome shotgun sequencing project. | biome: fresh water; feature: sink hole; material: water; isolation source: purple microbial (photo- and chemosynthetic) mats found in... | reverse complement strand
ATTGGGTTGAGGGCGTCTTGGCGTGCCTCATAAAAGTGCATAAAGGATATTCCTGAATCAAATATCGCTTACCCAATAGGATTAGTTAAATAGAGTAATCTTTATAATGAAATTAATATTATTTTATATCATTTTAATAATATTATTATTTGTAATATTAATTAATCTTAATTTAAGTATATCAATATGAATGAATTAATATATTTTTATATATTATAGTAAGAGTCCATCAATGATGGGTTATTGATTACTTAATGAATGATTTTTTAATTTCTAATAATACTTTAATATATGTCAGTTTGGCTTAGTTAAATTTTTTTAATAGATTATTAACTATTTTGATGAACAATTAGTGATGTTATTAAGACTATATTAATATAGGACATGTTTCGGTGAGACACTATAACCTCTCCTTTTTGTATAATTCAGTTATTGTTTAATAATCATCTTCCGTCGGATATGATTAAATTAATTTAATATAAGATCCATATATTGTGTATTAATGTTGAATAAATAATATTTGAAGTTTAAAATGATTGGCGGTAAATTATTCAAAAATTCTTGTTGCTTAATGAATTTTTGGATTTTTTACCGTCACATTGGTTTTATTTTTTATTATAGATCTTTGTTCATTTAAGAAAAGTCAAAAATAAATAGATATGAACTATACCAATGTGATAAAAAATATGAGTGGAGATGCATTTTTTACTAACTTAAACCAAATGGAGGTCTAGCATTGAAACAGCTAGTATCAGATATAAAATTTTTTATGAATGATAATCTTAATACATATCAGAGTCCTGAGATTGGATTAATTCATAGAAGTATTATTAATAACCCAGCAGCACATCAATCTGGAAATATTTTATTACATTCTGAAAATTTTAAACGATTTGATTTAGGAACATTTAATTACATATTTATTGTAGCAGATAAAAGATTTTCTATTGTTATTGATGATAAACTAGCTTTATATACATCTCAATTTAGTTATATAAATCCAAGGGCATTATTAACTGCAGTAATATTTCCATATGTTGCTGGAGAAACAACAGTTAAATATTTATTTGGAAAATTTCAAACTGGAGATGTTGAATCTGGATCTACTGCACCTGGAGATTGTGATAATGATATGTCATTTGATGCACAAATTGATGCATTAATTTATGATACTGATCCTTGTGGAAATCCACTAACATCATCTGTTGTTGATGAATTATCTGGATTATGTGAATTTGATTTTACTTGGGATGAAGCATTACAAAAATTAATTTTAAATAACCAATGAGGAAGTTATGCGACAATTGTCCCACGATGTTCGGATAGTATATATTGATAATACTGATGATGTAGTTCAAAATTGTTATAATCATCAATTTCAAATTGCAAACCCGAATAGATATGCATCACAAAGTATGAATCTAGTACAACAAAATGTAATAGATTTACCAAATCTTAATTATATATATATTTCATGTCAATATCCAGTACGAGTAACATTTAATGGAACTAATGATATTATATGTCAACATTTATCATGGATTAATACTGAAGAATCACAAGATGTATTTATTGCTAATAGTGATGAAACATTATTAGAAAATAATATTCAGATATTATATGGTACTGTTGAACCATTATTAATTCCATAGAGGTTAATTATGTATATTGCACAACCACAAAGATATCAAGCTTTAGTAACTCCATTTGCACAGAGATTATTGCAATATGGTGTGGATGATTCAAAAATATATTTAAGTGAAGCTGCTAATGCAGTATTCCGATCATTTACTAATGGATTTTTACCAGAAGAAACTGATCGAGAATATGATTCAAGAAAGCATGCAATTATTGATGGTGGATATGTTGAAACATCATTGGATGGAACTTCACTTATTAAAATTAAATTAAAGAAATCTACATTTATTGCTGATTTAACATTGTTAATTTTTCCAGAAGATACAACTGTTGATCTTGATGTTGCAACATTAGATCCAGCTGGAGAATTATTGGTATTTTTAAATTTTCAATATCGACAAAGTGTTTATGAAAATAAACCGTTTATTAAAGTATTATATTATGATGGAACAACATTTACTCCAGATAATTTCGAACAAAGTAAAGATTCTATAATTTTAACTAGAATCAAATTCGAAAAATCTGGAGGTGTAGTTACCAAAATAGAATCTTCTGTTGAAGAACCATATTCGCAAACTACTAAACAATTTATGAATATTAATGGTGATGATTTCGAAATAGCGCCGTTACCATCATTATGGTATCGAATGATTAAAGGATATCATCAAATTCATTCAAGACGACAAGAATTTACATTAGATGATATTAGTGATTGGGTTTTAGAGGTTCCTAATTTTGATATTGGTTCTGTTGGAACATTTTATTCAGCAATGTTAAACATTAATATTGTTAATCGAAAACTTTGTAATGTTCAATGTTATATTGCAAATCTTAAAATTGATCCAACGGCAATTCAACATATTGATAATAATTATGTTAAAATTTGGATGCCAGAATTTTGGGTTACTCAACCAATTTTACCAATAATGTCTGTAATTGTTACAGGATAGTATTATGAAATCTTATGGTTTAAAAATGAGTGGTGAGTTTTTTATTGATGCTATTGATGAAAAACCTCCATGGACTGAAGCTTATGTTGGAAGATTTATTTATGCTGAGAATACTGATTCATATTGGTTGGGTGGATTAAAAGATTGGATACAATTAGGATATGGAAAATCTATAATTGATGAATATTCAATAAATTTTGGGTTTGGTTATCGTCAAGTTAATTCACAATCAATTCCATTTAAACATCCTATAATTTCTGGAGATAATATTTTTGAAGCGCTTGTATCTATTGCTTCAGGGCATGGAATACACGATTCAACTTTATTTGAAAGACATTTTGCTTTACATCAGATTAATGCATCTCATATTAATTGGAGCATAGTTGATGGTTTTGTTAATGCATCGTGCATTCCAGTTAATAGTTTTTTTATTGATTCAACTACACCATCTGTAATTACTTTACAAGATGCAATTACTCAATTAGAATCTAATTCAATTAAAATATCAAGAGTTACTGTTCAATCTACAGCTTGGGTATTTGCACCTGCTGAAAATTTATATCGTGCAACAATAGTTGTTTTACCAATAACTACATTTCCATTAATTGTTCAAGGATATTTAGATACTGGTGAAATGATAACTCCTGTTAAAGTTGAGCTTGATTCTGGTACTAATAGGGTTCATATTTGGTATAAATCAGCAGTATTATTACGAGTTGTTATGGTAGGTTAATATGAAAAGTTATGGATTAAATGTAGATGGACCTCTTATTATTGAACGAGTTGATGCACTTCCTTTATGGACAGCATCATCAATTGGAAGAATAATATATGATAAAGCATCATCAACATATTGGATTGCTGGAGATACCATCGATGATGGTGTTAATGGTTGGATTCAATTTGGATTGACTACAAATAGTGTTTTATCAAATTATATAAATTGGGATATATATTTTAATGATCCGAATGCAATATCATCTCAAGATATTCCTACAAGATATTTAGATACTACTAGTAATGTTCAAGTAGTATTAGATTCGATAGGAACATCAATTATTGATATTCGTAGTGGAACATTATTAGATGATCATTGTATAATTAATCGCCATATTGGATTTACTTCTGAAGATATTCCATTTGCTAATCTTCAAGGAAAATATAATTCATCTTTAATTAATGTTGAACAAGTTTTAAATTTTTTAAGATATACAACGGCAGATCAGATTTTATTTAAAGAACCGCATAGTTTTGGTTTAGGAATTGGATCTAATGCAAGTAATATTCAACAAGCTGTTGTTGATATTGATGCATATCTAGGTTCATTAACTGCAGATAAAGTTAAGGCTTTGATTCCAGCTACTAGTGTTTGGTCATCGGTTCAAAGTGTTTTAGATCTGGTGTATAGTAATATTTCAAATATAACATTTGTAGATTTGGTTGGAACTCCAAATACATATGGTATAAATAAACAATTTGTTAAAACTAATGGATTAGATACTGTTTATTTTTCAGATATTTATGCTTCAGATATTATTTGTCAATATCCCGGAACTCAACAAAACACAGTTCAAGGAGCATTATCTATAATTTTATCGAATATAAATGAATTATCTGGTGGAACATTATCTATTGATGCACACGATGTTTCTTATGATGATAGTCCATCGATAGGGTTAAATAATGTTGATGATGTTTTAGATTATTTAATTAGAGAATGTTTTACATCGGCGAATCTTCCAGAAGCTACGCAGATACGAACTGTTGGGATTGGAAATTCAAATAATCTTCAATCATCATTAGAATTTATTCAAAATGAAGTTGATTCTTTATTAGCAGCAATTAATGGAACAACTGCGTGTTCATCTCCATTTTCTCCAATATCATTTTCATCCAATGCATTAGTTACATTATCTGATATTAATCAAAATTATTTATTGTTGACACATACATATGGTGGGTCAGCTAGTGCGACTGTTTTAGTTTCTGCAAGAATTGTAATAGGTTCTTCTTCAAGAGATCAAGATATTATTGCATCAATTAATAATGCAGATGTTATAACTGTTGATAAAAATTTACTTTATCCAGGATATACTATTTCATTAATGGCTAAGATGACATTAACGCCTAATACAACAATTAATTTAACTGTTAAAACTACAACTGATGGTTGTCATACTGTATCTGTTAAAGATTACAGAATGTTGATTGAACCTTCTTTATAGGTTATTTATGGAATCATATGGATTATCGTTAAAATCTGATTTGATTATTGAAAAAGTTCGCGTACGATTACCATGGACTAAAACTGATGAAGGTCGTGTAATTTATGATATGTCAACCAAAAGAAGTTATATTGGAACATCTACTGGTTGGAAACTTCTTGGAATTTATGAACGAATGATTCATGAACCTCATTTATTTTTAGATACTCAGATTACTGGATCTAAACAAACGATATCCGCTTTACGAATTCCAATACAATTAAATGTTTATGAACAACTTCTTTTGAATGCGAATAATTTTTATTCTGTTGGTGAAGAATTTTTTTCTTACGATTCAACATCAAATATTCAATTCATGTTAGATTCGATTCAATATCATATATCATCAACTATTACACCTTTTGATAATAAATCAATTGATAACCATTCATTTAATAATTCTGTAACTTCAAATTCTATTCCGTTTGATATAATTAATACAATTAGTACGATTAATGATGAATTGAATTTAATACAATTGATTGAATCTAATAATGTTTATTTAGCTGATTTAGATATTAATGATCCGGATTTTAATTTTGGATATTTACTTGGATTTGCAAAAATTTCGGTATTTAAAGCATTATGTGATATTTCAAATTTTTTAATAGATTTATCTGCTGATGATATTTTAGCTAATGCTTCTTATATTTCAAAATTATCTAATATACAGTTTATTTTAGATGATGTTCATCGTTTAAATAGTATTGTTAGATTTATTGAATTATGGGACGTCCCAAAAAATTATGATCCAGATCCATTAGTTGCAATTATGACGAATGGACAAGATGAACTTATTTGGAATAAACCTGCATCAAAAAATATTAATATTAAATTTCCAGATATATTTAATGATGTTAGTAATGATTTGAATGATGATATAATATTAACCGTTAATTTTTTTCCTAATCCAGAGTGTTCTGGTAGTAAAGTTTCGAATACAATTTCATTTAAACATATTGGTTATACTCCGATTGGAAGATATTCAACTAGTTTACAACATGGTTTTGAACTATTAAGAGAAATGCAATGTGCAGATCCTCCGCGTTCAGTGTGTTGTGATGGTATATTAATTGTAAATAATACTGTAGATTTAAATAAATCTATGAGACTTGAACAATATAAAAACGATGCAAGCTGTAATGTTTTTTGTGGACATATTGATACAGTTACTACTGAGAGTTATATGTTTGAAGTTAGATCGAATGGATGTATTAGTTCTTCTAATTCTGGAGAAATTGCTAATTACAAAGCAACATTATGTTTAGATGATACAAATTGTTTTGGTGGATGTTATAACTCAATTTCTACTGGTCCTAATTTTATTGATTTATCAATAGTATATTCAAGTTGGGAACGATTTGCTGGATCTGGAAATAGTACAGATATTTGGGAATTTGTTAATGGATCGATGCATTCGACTATAAATAATCAATATCCATGTCATTTTATTTCTCCAGAAAAATATAATAAAATTTCATGTTCAATAACAGTTAGATCCGGAGATGAAGATGATGATTCGATTTATTTAGTTATTGCACATGTTGTTGTTGGAGGATCTCCACATACATTATCTGTTATTAGAACTAAAGGTTCTAATAATCAAGGAGGTTGGGGATTACCTCTTCTTCCAACTTATTTTATTGCTTTGGATTTTGGAATTGATGAAAGTGGTACACCATTAGATCAAACTATAATTGCATCTGCAGTTAATATTGAACTTGGTGGTATTGAAGGTTGGTCCGGAGATTTTTCCAGATTATTTGTTTGTCGGTATGAGGATATTATTACCATAGCGTGTTCTCCTTTTGGTTCAGAAACGGTTAATGAAAATAGTCAAATTACAATTAATTTAGATGATGATCCTCGATTATCTATTTTTAAAGGACCACAAAGTGTTGGATTTGGTTGTTTATCTCAAGATGATTCGTGGTTTAGTTCAGCTGATTTTCATCCTATTGGACCACCTCCACCATCAACTGTTGCGATTCCAGATATTTATGATATTAGTGAACATACACGATGGTGTTGGGATTCAAGTCAATGTTCTTGGGAACCAATATATGTTGAGTTTCCTTGTGGTGGAACACCTAATCCAAATACACCATGTGGTGCTATAAAAACACCATTGGTTAAATATTCAAGGTTAGTTTATGATATTCGAGATAAATCAATTTATGAATGGGATCCGATTGGATGTTCTTGGAATAAACAACAGTGTCCAGATTGGGATATATTTGAAAAAAATATGATTTATTTTAATGATATAACATGTAAAATTTATTTTTATGATTGTGATGGTCGTTGGAATACTTTAGTTTAGTGGGTGATGTAATATGAAAGTTCATTCATTAGAAATGAATGGGTCATTCTTAATTGAAAAAATCCGGAGACGAGATATTTGGAAAAATGATGATTCTGGAAGATTGATATATGAGAAAGATTCCAATCTTTATTGGTTAGGTGGATTTAATGATTGGGTTTCATTTAATTTAATTGAAGATGTTGTTAAATTTAATCATTTAGATATTGGAATACAATCTATTTCAGCTGAAGATATACCATGTGAATTTAATGGAATTATTAGCACAATTCAAGATTCGATTTTAAATTTGGCTTCTAGAAATATTAATCAGGATTTAAGTATTGTTGAACATTCTATTACTAAATATGGGTTTAATGTTGATGCTTCTGATTTAAAAATTAATGATGATATTATAAATCTTGTTTCTAATGGGGATTTATTATTATATTATGATAGTACTTCATCATTATCGATTCATGATAAATTAATTATTAATTCTAATATTCTTAATTCATTAAATAGTAACAATATTTTATTACGAGATTCAACTTCAAATATTCAATTATCAATAGATGAATTATTTTCTTCACAACCACATGTAGGTAATTTACATCAATTATATGACTTTTATGATTGGGATTGCAGTTCAATTAGTATTACCGAATATTATTTAGGAACAACTGGAACTCAAACTACATGGAAATGTATTGATTCGAATTTATTATTATTGAATATTATACCATCGAATATTATTCCAGATAAATACCTTAATTTTCAACAATATTTAAATTCATGTGGTGAAGATTTTAAGGTCTGTCACCCATATATAATAACGGATATTTTAATAATTGATGATATTATAGATTATCAATTATTATATTTAACATATCATAAACATCATACATCAAAAGATCCTAATTTAATATATGATTTTTTGAATAATAAAGTTCTTATATTTTATAATGGTGAATGGATTGATGCGGATTGTGATTGTTATGAAATGAAAGATTTAATTAATAATCGAATTTATATTGTACCAATTACAAACACTATGTTTTATATTGATTGTGATGGGAATTTATTAAAGATATTTGATAGAAAGCGAATATAGGAGGTTGAATTGTAATGAATCGTCGTATCATAGAATTTGATCCTATGTTCGAACCATTAGAAACATTGCCGTTATTTAATGTAGATGATTTTGGAAGATATGTTTTAGTTGATCATACCTTTTATATATCAGCATATGATAAATGGTTATCATTAGGAATTGAATTTCCAATAAAAAATAAACATTTACAATTAAAATTATCAGATGAAATTGCCGTTATTAATGCAGAACAAATACCATGTTTTTCTGATGATTACCTAACAGATGTACAAATAACATTATATGATTTTACTTTAGATATTAACGCAGCAAAGAAATTAGAATATGCGGATAATTCTATAATACAAAATTTTCATATTTCAAATTATGGGTTTAATAAAGTTTCATCGAATACATTATTAATGATTAATTCAACTGGTCGAGATGCTGTTATTACTAAACATTCAACCTCGATGTTGATTTCAATTTTAAATATATCTGATGAAACTTTATTTTTATCCAAAAATTCAACATCTGGTGTATCTTTAGGTGATCCATGTTTTACTGTTGCTGATAGTTTAGTTTTGAATTCTAAATTTTTAACGAATATTTGGGCTGATGATATTCAACAAATCTTTTTTGATTCAACATCAAATATTCAATTTGTTATTGATAATATTGATTTGAAGATTCATGATTTTAAATTTAATGTGTTAACTGGAACACCATCACATTATAATAAAAGTAATAATTATTTAAAATCTAATGGTGTTTATTGGACATTATGGGATCTTATTTCTGCTGATGAAATTCATGCACCTTTAGTTAATTGTAGATCAACTTGTGAATGTGAAGATCAATCTTCGTTTACTGTATCATTACAACAATCGATATGTCAATTATATCAATATAAATCTAATTGTATAGAATATTTAAAATTTGAATATTTAATTAATAATGATGCTGAATTGAATAAATTAAAATCAGTAACTACTCCACGAATAATATATGATGTTAGATCAGATGAAGTTTGGGTTTTTAATTGTGGAGAATGGATGATTGATCCGTGTAAAAGTGTGTGTTTATTAGAAAAAAATAAAATATACTTTAATGTTTCTACTCGAAAATTATTTTATATAGCATGTGATTGTTCAGTTTACTGTTTAATGGATTTACCATTTAATGAAGATCCATGTGCTGTATAGAAATTAGGGATACTATATGAAAAGTTATGGGATGGCCATGCAGGGCCAAATTATTATCGAAAAAGTTGAACAACGCCCAGACTGGTCATCTCATGACATTGGAAGGTTTATATATGAGACCAGTACTGGTATGTATTGGTTAGGGGCTCATACTAATACTGTAGCTTATGCTGGATGGGTTCCAATAGGATTAAGTGATAAAATTATTAAATCTCAATTTATTGATTGGGATACAAATTTAACCGGCCATCCAGATAAAGTTAGTGCTAAATCTATTCCTTGTTGGTATAAAGATACCACATCGAATGTTCAATTATCGATTGATGCTATTGTTGCAGATATTAAATCATTATCTAGTGGAGATTTAATTCAACCAGGTAGTATTAAAGACTTTCATCTTGATACTACTGGTCCTAATGCAATAACTTCTGCTACAATTCCAATCGATAATTCATTAGGATATTTTTCTTCTGATATTGAAACTATTGAAGATGCTTTGAATTTTCTATATGATAGAAAAGCTAATTCAATTGCTGTAACAAGTGGATTTGGATCAATTCTTGGATTATCATCTTCTAATGTTCAACAAGCATTAGAAGATTTAGAAACTTATATATCTGAATTGACTGCTGATAAAATTAAGGCTACATATCCAGCTACTGGACAAGTTAGTAATGTTCAATATATTTTAGATGCATATTATAATTTATTAGTTACTTTGAATTTTACAGATTTGGTTGGGACACCAAATGATTATGGAATTGAAGGTCAATATCTAAGATCAAATGGCATTGATGCTGCGTGTTGGGCAACTATTGATGCTAGTGAAGTAACATGTTTGTGGCCAGGATGTAGTGGTGAGACATCTGTTGAAACCAATGTTCAAGATGCAATATGTCAATTATATGAATTATATGGTAATTGTCGTCCGATTGTTGAAGTATTATTATTTTGTTTAACTGATGTTGAAATATCTAGTTGTAAAACAAGTTATGCTTCTAGTTCAACATCGAAACCATATATATTTGATGTTCGTGATAATACTGTTCATTATTGGGATGGTTCTGTTTGGACAACAAATTGTGCATTTTCAATTTATGATAATGTTCATGGAACTTTGGTTTATAATGATTTAACCCACAATATGTTTACTATAACTTGTGATCAAAGAATAGTTGTTGTATTTAATGCAGCTAATTTTTAGTATATAATTTTGATATTAGATGGAGGAAATACATTGTCAAATTTATCTGAATTAAAACAATATAGATCCTCAACAGTTGATAGTCCTTTAAGTGTGTATGGGGAATACTGCATTGTTGATGGATTAGAAACATCGATTGTTCCAAAAACTGGAACATCAAATGTTGCCAAGGCAATCATTAAGCCTGGTTCCTTTATTTTGAATGGAAAATTATTTAGATTAGATGAAGAACTCGTATTAGATCTTGATGCATCGATGTATGATGATGCAGGGCAATTGGTTTTATTATTAACATATTGTTTTTGTTCTTCAAAGGGAAGTTATTATTATTTTAGATTTGGTTATCTTCCTGTTGATAAAAAGAATATTTTTCCTGCGTTACCAAGTTCAATACTTGATAATACTTGTAGTTCTGATTGTACATCTATGATTTTAAATATGGTTGATTTTAATCATGGATTGAATCCTGGATCGGCTAATAATTCAATTCAAATTATTAATTTATTACCAAATAGGGAAGATCTTCATTTATATTCAGATCCATTAATGGTTACTATTGCGGATACTGAATATGAAGTTTCTCCATTTGATTTAGTTACTAAACGCATTGCAACATTAGTTATTGGTTCTACTGGTGATACTGGTCATACCGGTGGAATTGGTCGTTCTGGTGGTACTGGTGGATCTGGTGAAACTGGTGGAATTGGTCGTACTGGTGGATCGGGTGGATCTGGATTACCTGGAGCGGGAAAGAGTCATTTACATGTCCAATGTAATGCAGATTCGATTTGGAATGTTCAACATAATCTTGATGAAAAATATTTGGTAGTTCAATGTATCGATGCGTATGATACAGCAGTTCTTCCAAAAGCAATTAAATATATAAGTAATAGTGAACTTGAAATTAGTTTTGGAGTTGAAATTTCAGGTTATGCAGTAATTATTGGTGGAAAGCGTGGTGGTGCTGCTATTGGTGGTACTGGTGTATCTGCTGGACAAATAATTACAGCTACTACAAGTTCTTCTTGCGTAATGCCTGGTATTGCTGGACCTCAAGGTGAACGTGGTGATGTTGGACCTGCTGGTGGAACAGGTGCTCCGGGTAAAGATGGTTTTCCTGGTGCCGTTGGTTCACCAGGGCGTGATGGGCGCGATGGTTGTCAAGGTCCTCCTGGTCCTGTTGGTGCGCCTGGTGATCCTGGTATTCCTGGTCCTGTTGGAACATCTGGTCCTCCAGGTCCTGGTCCTATGGGTCCTCCAGGTCCTCAAGGTGTTAAAGGTGAAACTGGTCCTATTGGTCCTCCTGGTCCAATTGGTGCGCCTGGTGGTCAAGGTAATCAAGGGTTACCTGGAGCTCAAGGTAATCCTGGAATTAAAGGTGATCCTGGTAATCCAGGTATTCAAGGTAATCCAGGTATTCAAGGTAATCCAGGTATTCAAGGTTATGAAGGTGATACTGGTGGTACTGGGCGTTCAGGTATTACTGGGGGTTCTGGTGGAACTGGACGAGTTGCTATTGGTGGTCAATCATTAACTCATTTTCAATGTCCAATTTTTAAATCTGCTCATTGGCAAGTACACCACGGATTGGGTATTACTCCAGTTGAAGTTGTATGTATTGATGGTGAAACTAATGAACGAATTAATGATTTTGAAGTAACATATATTAATGAAGATGAATTAGAAATTTATTTCGGCACCGATGGAAATGGTGCTTTTATTGAATATTGTGGTGATTGTTTATGTATTTCTGGTGGTGGTTTAACTGGAACTTCTGGTCCTACTGGTGGAACTGGTCCTTCAGGTGGAACTGGTCGTACTGGTGGAACTGGTCCTTCAGGTGGAACAGGTGATTCAGGTGGATCTGGTGGATCAGGTGGATCTGGTGGTTCAGGTGGTTCAGGTGGATCTGGTGGTTCAGGTGGTTCAGGTGGATCTGGTGGATCAGGTGGATCTGGTGGATCTGGTGGACTTGGAAGAACTGGTGGAACTGGAGATTATTATTTAGGTGGAACATATATTCATGAAGTTCCTTGGGGAGAAGAATCTGCATTTTGGATTGTACCTCATGGTCTTGGTCAACAATATGTTGTACTAGATCTTATTGATTCTTCAACATCTCTTCGTATTCCAGAATCTCAAATAGAAAAAATCACATATGTTGATGAAAATACATTAACAGTTACATTTTTTGCAGATTTTTGGGGTTATGCAGTTTGTGTTTCTGGTGGTGGTTTACAAGGCCCTACTGGTGGAAGAGGTAAAACTGGTGGAACTGCTGGAACTGGTGGAACTGGTGAAACTGGTGGAATTGGTAAAACTGGTGGAACCGGTGATACTGGTGATACTGGTGGTAAGGGTGAAACCGGTGGAAGTGGTAGAACCGGTGGAACTGGTGATAGTGGTGGAACTGGTGGAAGTGGTAGAACCGGTGGTACTGGTCCCCAAGGTATTAGAGGAGTTCAAGGACTACAGGGTATTACAGGTGGAACTGGATTTCTTGCTGTTGGTGGTGAATATACTTTTAAAATTCCAGAATCTTTAAAAAGAAATATTTGGATTATTGATCATGGTTTAGGTCTTGATGTTGTTTCAGTTACAATTATTGATGGGTTGGGTAAATTATATACTGATGCTACAATATTTTTTAAACGTACTCCGAGTGGAACACCATATGTTGAAATTCATTTTCCAACTGGTGTTGATATGTGGGGTACTTGCTTTTGTGTATCCGGTGGTGGTTTAACTGGTGGTCCTGGTGGAACTGGTGGAACTGGTCCGACTGGTACTACTGGTGGAACTGGACGAGTAGCTATTGGTGGACAATCGATAACTGAAGTAACATTACCTTCATCTGTTTGGCGAATTGATCATAATTTAGGAGTTAAAGCTGTTGTTGCTACTTGTATTGATAAATCAACTCCTCCTAAAACTATTCCAATTCGAAATATAACATACATTAATGATAATTTGATTGAAATTGAATTTAATCGAATTCATGAAACTTTTAGATGGGATAAAATTGTATTAGATCCTTTATGGGATATTATACATAATTTAAATTCAAATCCTGATGTTTTGGTTTTTGATGATTTAAACAATATAATTGTTCCTAATAGTATTGATTATGTTGATGATCATTGCATATTGCATTTTCTTGAACCGAAAAAAGGATATGCAATTTTATCTAATACTGAAGCTACAATTGAATATATTGGTACATGTATTTGTGTATCTGGTGGTGGTTTAACTGGATCATCTGGTCCTACTGGTGGATCTGGACCTACTGGTGCAACTGGTCATGCTGGTAATACTGGTAATGTTGCTATTGGTGGTCAATCTATTACTAAGAAGATTGAAGCTGATGCTGATACTGTTTGGGTTATTTCACATAATTTAGGAGTAATTCCAGTTGAAGTTATATGTATTGATCATTTAAATCAGAAACTTACTCCGTTATCTGTTAAATATTTATCTGATAAAGTCGTTGAAATAACTTTTGATGATTCATGTTGGGGTACATGTTTATGTATTTCTGGTGGTGGTATGACTGGTGCTCAAGGTAATACTGGTGGAACTGGTCATACTGGAGCTACTGGTCATACTGGTTCAACTGGTAATGTTGCTATTGGTGGACAATCTGTAACAACAGTTTCACAAAGTGAATCTTCATCACAATGGATTATTAATCATGGTCTTGGTATTCAATATGTAGATGTTATTTGTATTGATGGAGATAATCAATCGATACCTATAGAATCTATAATATATAATCCAGATTTAACTGTTACTATTAATTTTATAGATGATCATTGGGGTAATTGTTTTTGTATTTCTGGTGGTGGTTTAACTGGTGCTCAAGGTAATACTGGTGGAACTGGTAATACTGGTAAAACTGGTGCTACTGGTGCTACTGGTAATGTTGCTATTGGTGGTCAAACGATTATTGAATTTTTAGAAGTTGATGCTTCTGCTGAATGGATTGTCACTCATAATCTTGGAATTACTCCAGTTCAAATTATTTGTATAGATTCTAATAATCATATTATTCCTATTGTAGATGTTGTTTTTAATACAAATAATCGTGCCACAGTTTATTTTAGTGAACAACAATATGGTAAGTGTTTATGTATTTCTGGTGGTGGTTTAACTGGTGCTCAAGGTAATACTGGTGGAACTGGTGATACTGGTGCTACTGGTCATACTGGTGCTACTGGTAATGTTGCTATTGGTGGTCAATCTATTACTTATATATCTCAAGGTGATTCAAATTCTATTTGGAACATTACTCATGGCCTTGGTATTTCTCCTGTACAAGTTGTTTGTATGGATTCTACCAATCAGGTTCTTATTCCCAGGAATATTAAGTATGATTCAAATAATAGAGTTATTATTACTTTTGATAACGATTATTGGGGTACTTGTTTATGCATCTCTGGTGGTGGATTAACTGGTACACAAGGTAATACTGGTGGAACTGGTCATACTGGCGATACTGGTCATACTGGTGCAACTGGTAATGTTGCTATTGGTGGTCAATCGATTACTAATATTGATATATCTCAACGCAATCGATATTTTAATGTTAATCATGGTCTTGGTATATCTCCAGTTGTTGTGGTATGTAAAAACCATATTGATGATTTTGTTTTACCACAATTGATTGAATATACTGATGATCAAGTTGTTAAATTAACATTTGAAACTGATTTTTATGGTACTGTATTATGTGTATCTGGTGGTGGGTTAACTGGTGCTCAAGGTAATACTGGTGGAACTGGTAATACTGGTAAAACTGGTGCTACTGGTGCTACTGGTAATGTTGCCATTGGTGGTCAATCTATAACTAAATTTATTCAAGTAGATGCATCAACTGAATGGAATGTTACTCATGGTCTTGGTATATCTCCAGTACAAGTTGTTTGTATGGATTCCACCAATCAGGTTATTGTTCCTAGAAATATTATTTTTAATTCAGTTAATGATGTTACAATTCAATTTGATTTGGATGAATATGGTACTTGTTTATGTATTTCTGGTGGTGGATTAACCGGTGCTCAAGGTAATACTGGTGGAACTGGTCATACTGGTCATACTG
>JFJP01038788.1_pt1 | contig 15755 bp, 10 predicted proteins | sample 431651 | NCBI WGS metagenome assembly JFJP01 (sample SAMN02602958, study PRJNA72255) | Microbial mat metagenome, whole genome shotgun sequencing project. | biome: fresh water; feature: sink hole; material: water; isolation source: purple microbial (photo- and chemosynthetic) mats found in... | reverse complement strand
AGATAAAACGGGAGTTGCAATGAAAACGGTTTCGTACTGATTCAACATAGTAATTAATTATTTATTGGTTTAATTAAATTGAGGCGCAAAATTACGATTATTTTACATAAATCAAAAATTATCAGGGAAATATATTAAGAATTTTGTTTGCCCGCAAAGGCGCAGAGTCGCAAAGAAAAATTCTTAGCGCCTTAGCGTCTTAGCGAGAAGTAAAGCATTTTAATTATATTTGTCTTTCAGTATTTATAAAGAAAGAGAGTCAGTAATTCATGGAAAATTTCATTGTTTCAGCCAGAAAATATCGTCCAGCCACATTCGATATGGTTATTGGTCAGGACTCTATTACAAACACGCTGAAAAGTGCAATAAAGAATAAACATCTGGCACAGGCATATCTGTTCTGTGGTCCCCGTGGAGTAGGCAAGACCACATGTGCCAGAATTTTTGCCAAAACAATAAACTGTGTTAACCTGGGTGAAAATCTTGAAGCCTGCGATAAATGTGAATCATGTCTTTCGTTTAATTCTTCCCGGTCATTTAATATTCATGAGCTTGATGCCGCCTCTAATAATAAGGTTGAGGATATAAGAAGTTTAAATGATCAGGTTAGGATCCCTCCGCAGATAGGTAGATACAGCATCTATATAATCGATGAGGTTCACATGTTGTCCTCCTCTGCATTTAATGCTTTTCTTAAGACTCTGGAAGAACCCCCGTCGCATGCGATTTTTATTTTAGCTACAACTGAGAAACATAAGATTATACCTACAATTTTATCCAGGTGCCAGATCTTCGATTTCAACCGGATCAGGATAGAGGATATTGTAAGCAGACTTATGTATGTTGCAAAAAATGAAGGGATTACCGCCGCAGAGGAAGCTCTGCACGTAATCGGGCAGAAAGCTGATGGTGCAATGCGCGATGCACTGTCAATTTTTGACCAGATCGTCAGTCTTAGCGGAAAAACTGTTTCATATAAAGATGTTATTGACAACCTCAATGTACTCGATTATGAGTATTATTTCAAGACAATTGACGGGGCTATCAGGGGTGATGTATCAACTGTTTTACTAACTTATAATGAGATACTTGAGAAAGGATTTGATGGTCATAACTTCATTTCAGGACTAAACAGCCATTTGCGTGACCTGCTGGTTAGTAAGGATGAATCAACTTTGTCATTGCTGGAAGCGACACCTGCTGTAAAAAAGAAATATATGCAGCAAACAGCAGATTGTACTGTCGATTTTCTTTTTAAAGCCCTTGAAATCGGCAGCAATTGTGACCTTTCATATAAAAGCAGTAAGAATCCAAGGCTTCATGTAGAACTATCACTTATTCGTTTATGCAGACTGATGGAGGATCAGACTGATATCCCTGAAAAAAAAAAGTCTGAACGGAAACAAATAGATTCAGATCCTGAGGAATTACCATTACCATCAAAATCCGAAATAATAAGGCAGGAGGAAAAGCCTGTTGAGAAGATTGTAGTTGTACAAGAGGCTCCGGTTGGTAAACATGAACCTGTTATTGATAGACCAGCTAAAGCTTTTTCAATCAAAGAATTGATTTCCGAGGAAGGTGCCAGGGTTGAAAAAGTATCTGAAAGTACAGAACTAATAGCAAATGAGGATAAGCTTTTACCCAGGATTGAGTTGACACCGGAAGCATTTGATACTGCCTGGAAGGAATTCAACGAGCAGCTTAAAGGAGAGGGAACCAGGATTATAAGCATGTTCAAGACCATTAAGCCTGAATTTGAAAACGACCAGACTATCAAGATTCATCTGAGTAATGCTGCACAGAAAGACACATTCATATTGAACTATAAACAACGACTTATCACCTTTCTCGAAAGCAGGTTTGAAGTGCCATCTATAGATATCGAAACAACTATTGACCTTGTTGAGTCTAATGATGTTTTATATACCGATGAGCAGAAATCATCTTATCTTTTTAATAAATACCCTGTTCTGAAGGAGATGAAAAAAACCTTCAACCTCGATATTGTTTAAGCTTTCCCGGTTTCAAAAACTTGTATGAAAAGTGAAAAAAGGAACTGAATTATCCGCCCGATCCGTTAATCTGAAATTACCTTCCGACGATACGGTTATTTCAGATCATATCATCAACAATTCGAGGTCGATGATAAGCATCATTAACCGTGAATATGTTTACGAAAAAGTTAATTCCACCTTCTGCAATGCCCATCAGGTTGCCATGGATTGCATTGTTGGCAAATCTCTTGACGAAGTGTGGGGGCACGATATCTTCATGGATGTGATCAAAGATAACCTGGATCTTTGTTTTGCTGGTAGAACAATAAAATATGAAGCTGCATTCAGCACAACAGGTTCAGGTAAAAGATTTTACGAAGTTGTATTCAGGCCTATTATGGCAAAGGGTGGTGAGATAACTCATCTGCTCGCAGAAACATTCGATATCAATGATCTCCGGCAGTCTGAGCTGGCAGCTATTGCCAAGGAAGAGGAGTTAAGGAAGTTTGAGACAAACCTTCCGATCGGTTTTCTGAGATGCGATCCTTCAGGCAGGATAATACATGCCAATAAGGCCTTCCTGAAAATAATGGATTGTAAAGATGAGTCTGTAATAACTTCTAAGAATCTAAAAAACTTTTATCCCGACGACTCACTGTTCCATCTTCACATCGACCAGCTAAATGACTCTAATACACAATCATTTGGAAGAGTAACACTGAGGAATTGTTCAGGAAGGGAAATCCCATGCAGGCTTAGCGGTTTTATGGCTATGGATGAGTCGGGAAATCAATCTTTTATTGACTTTGCGGTAGAAGACTCTTCTCGCGAACTGATGCTTGAGAACAGACTGTTACAGGCACAAAAGCTTGAGACTATTGGTGCACTGGCAGGCGGGATAGCCCACGATTTTAACAATATACTTGCTACTATTTCCGGATATGCTGAAATGCTGCGCGAGGACCTGCCTAAAGATTCTGACCTGTCAGAAAAAGCAGGCAAGATTCAGGGAGCAGTTATAAAGGCGAGGTCAATTACAAACCAGATACTCACCTTTAGCCGTCAGGTTGAGCAGGAAAAGGTACCAGTGAGGGTCTCGGAGGTTCTTGCGGAGACTATAGGTTTTGTAAGATCAGCGGCTCCCTCTAATATTGTTATTAAGAGCCGTATTACCGGCAAGAAAGCAAATGTATTTGCCGATCCCACACAGTTATTCAGGGTGTTTTTAAACCTCATGACAAATGCTGTACAGTCGATGGAAGAAGCAGGCGGTACCCTGTCTGTTTCCATGGAGATTGTCGAGGGAAAACTTATCAGACATGAACTTAATAAGGATATAGTAGCAGATGAGTATGTTCTTCTAGTGTTTAAAGACACAGGTAAGGGCATGGAACCATCTCTTATCTCAAGGGTGTTTGAACCTTTTTTCACTACCAGGGAAGTAGGAAAAGGTACTGGTCTCGGATTATCCGTAGTTCACGGCATAATTACTGAACTGGAAGGTGAAATACTGGTTTCAAGTAAAAAGGAGAAAGGTTCAGTATTTTATGTTTATCTGCCTCTGTCAAAGCAGTACACCGATTTTACAACCACAACTGAAAAGAAGAAAAAGATACTTTTCATTTCAGGAAATAAGCACGAATCCAGGATCCTTTCACTTGCACTTCAGAACAGTGGATACAAATTAATATATACCTCTGACAAAAAAAGCTTTTTAAAGGTAATGTCATCTGATAGTGAACGTCCTGACCTGATTGTGTATATGAGTGATTCTAAACTGATAAAACCTGATGATCTTCTTGGAATATTTGAACAGATGAAGACAAATACTCCATGTATTCTTATCAATGATCCTAATCAGGGAATATTAGAAGAAAAAATACTAAATTCGGGAATTGTTATGCAACAACTGATAAAACCTGTTTCTCTCAAGGAAATTGGGAATGCAATTCAATCATCCCTTAAGTGAGACAAACAAGTATTATTAAGTGACTAAGATTTTGAAAACCAATAATTAATAAAATGCCGGGAATTCTGATTGTTGAAGATGATAAGGAATTACGAGAGATGCTTAAAGTGTCACTGATCAGACATAAGTATTCAGTTATTGAAGCAACCGACGGGAAAGATGCTATATCGCACTTCAAGCCGTCAATCATTGATCTCGTTGTTACTGATCTGATTATGCCTGAGGAAGATGGATTGAAAGTGATTATGAAGCTGCGGGAATTGAAACCACAACTCAAAATTATTGCGATATCAGGTGGTGGAAAAGCTGGTCCGGGAAGCTATCTTAAGCTTGCTAAAGCTCTTGGTGCTGATGCAGTCTTTTCTAAACCTTTTTCAATAAATGACCTGGTTTCGAAAATAGAGTCGCTGCTGACAAATGAACATCTTAACTAAAATTGCTGTTATATTAAATAATTAAATTCATACAATTATGTTAAAGAAAAAAATTGAGGATATCTGCAACAGACAGGTAGAGAGAGAAGGTTTTTCATCCAACCTTTATATTGCAATGGCATCATGGGCTGAGTGTAACGGTTTTAGCGGCGTAGCCGAATGGCTATACAGTCAGGCTGAAGAGGAAAGATTGCACATGATGAAATTCATCAGGTACATTAATGAAAGAGGCGGCAAAGCAGTTATGCCTGCCCTGAAGAAGCCAGCTGCTGATTTCAAAAGCGTAGAGGATGTATTCAAAGAAGTACTGAAACATGAAGAGTTTGTGACCGAAAGTATAAACGAAATAGTTGGCCTTACACTTGATGAGAAGGATTTTAATACACATAATTTCCTTCAGTGGTTTGTAATGGAACAGGTAGAGGAAGAAGCTTCTGTAAGAACCATCCTTGATAAGGTACGTCTCGTAGGGAAAAATAATATGTACCAGTTTGACAGGGATATTATGAGTCTCAGGACTCCTGCAGCAAATGCGCAGACTACTCCATGAGAAGATTCCAATACTGGTTTGCTGTAATTCTGTTTATCGTTTTCATCCCTTCTGTTAAAGGACAGGAGATAATAAAGAATTCCTCTGTAACAGGAGTCTGTTATGCCGGGAATAAGGTAACCAGAATTTATATCCCTCCTCCCGATTCTTTCTTCAAAAAGTCGGGTACAAAAGGAGGGGGCTCTATTACCTTTTACTATACCGGATTTACGGCGCAGGCGAAAGCAGCTATGGAATATGCAAGGTTAATCCTTCAATCCATGCTGCCTGCTGATACTAAAATGACAATTGTTGCCAGCTGGGAGGCTATTTCCACTTCGGGCGTTCTTGCTAATGCTTCAATTACAGGATATGCTGCAGGCTGGGGTATTGATGCCCTTAATCCGCTGGCTTATTACCCTGTTGCACTTGCAGAGAAGATTACAGGCGAGAGTCTGAATCCTGATCTTCAGGGTGATATGGAACTTAGGGTAAATAGCTCAGTTAACTGGTATACCGGAACAGATGGAAAGACGCCAACAACCCAATATGATCTTGTTACAGTAGTGATTCACGAAATTTGTCACGGACTTGGCTTCTTTGACAGTATGGGTACTGATGACAAACAAGGTTATTATGGCTCAGGTTCATTGCTGTTACCGATGATTTATGATACTTTCATAGAGACTCTTTCAGGGAATAAGCTTACAGATACATTGAAATTCCTTAATCCTTCAACTGCTCTTCGCACTGAACTCACCGGCGGGCAGCTCTGGTTTAATGGACCGCTTTTACGCAAATATACTTCAGGAACCAGGGTAAAGCTGTATGCCCCTTCAACATTCGATCCGGGTTCAAGCATATCACACCTTGATGAAAGTGCTACACTTAAGATTAATTCATTAATGACTCCTTTTATCGACCGTGGTGAAGCTATTCATGATCCGGGTAAACTCACATTTTCGATCCTTGGGGATATGGGCTGGATAAATACACGTATTGAGCACACTCCATCTGAAGATACTGAGCAGCAAATCACTAGCTTACCTTTGTCTGTTAATGTGGTGTCAGATACACTGTATAACAGGAATAATGTGGGGGTGGTATACTCATTCGACGGATTTAAAACGATTGATACAGTGTATATGACTTCTCCCGGTTCAAATAATACTTTTTCTGCGATACTTAATATAACTTCTTATAATACGGATCTTCAGTATTATTTTTTCGTAGAAGATCACTTTCGCAGAATCTACCGGTCACCTTCATTGTTTGAGATCTTCAGGTATAATGTTTATATCGGTTCCGATACAGTGAAACCTGTTATCTCGCATAATCAGTCGGAGTATTTTCTGGAAACAGTAGATGCAATAAATATTAAGGCTGTTGCCTCAGATAATATCGGTATTGATACTGTTTTTATCGAGTACAAAATGAATGACGGTACTTTGAAATATGCAGGATTTAAACAGAATGCTGATACTTTCAACCTGTCGCTTAATGCCAGTCTTCTTAATCTTAACGGAGGAGATACCTTAAAATATCGTATTTACGCCAGGGATGCCGCAGCTTCTCCTAATACTTCGGTATTGCCTGAAAAAGGCTATTTCAAAGTAGGAATTGAAGATATTTCAGATGTTGTTGACAGTTACTCAACTGACTTTTCGAATGCTAATACTGACTTCCTTAATAAAGGATTTGAGATCCGTAAACCTGTTAATTTTTCCAGAAATGGGTTACATACCAGGCACCCTTATTTGAGTCCGGAATCTAATGACGCCAGTATTGAATATTTTGCATTGCTGCGTCACCCTCTGAAATTCAGAGAATCAGGACTATTGATAAGATTCAGTGAAATAGTTCTTGTAGAACCTGGTGAAACTGGATCGGTTTTCGGATCTGAAGATTTTTATGACTATGTAATAATTGATGGTTCAAAAGATTTCGGGAAGACCTGGTTTGGCATGATAGATGGTTACGACAGCAGATATTCCTCATCCTGGCTGACAACTTATAACAATTCGATAGCAGGACAGAATTCTACTGCCACAGGCACTGAATCGATGCTGCAAAAACGTACTATTTATTATAAACCGTCTGACAATATTTCAGCAGGTGATACTTTACTGTTAAGATTCCGGCTTTTTTCAGATCCTTTCGCAAATGGATGGGGATGGGTAATTGAAGATCTGAAAATTAATTCTCTTATAGATAATATTGAGAGTAAATTTACTGACGAGCTTGCAGTATACCCTAATCCCGGGAACGGAATTATAAATTTAATTGATTATAAATCAGGGGGTATCATTGGCAGAACAAAGAAAGTAAGTGTGTTTAACTCTGCCGGAATTTGCATAATAAACAGTCAGATAGCTGATGATACCGGACCACTTGTAAATATATCTGCTTATCCTGCAGGTATTTACATAATTGTATTATACAGGGATGATGGCATAAAGACTTTTAAATATAGTCTGATTAAATAAAAAAGGATAAACCCCGCAATAATGGCGGGGGTTTTGCATAAAGTGATTTTTCAGAATTCAATATTGGAAAATAAAGTTAATTTTGCTGGATATTTAAAAAAACTGTAAATCATCTAAAAATGAGCATTATAAATAATGTTTTAGGACTTTTTCTGGGTAACAAATATGAGAGGGATCTGAAGGAGATTAATCCTTATGTTGAAAAAATCAGGACAGAATATGAAAAATTGGGTGGTCTTTCGAATGATGCTCTCAGAGATTTGACCGATGGTCTCAGAACGGTGATTTCAAAAGGAATTGAGGAGTATGAAAATGAAATAAAATCACTCTGGTCAAAAGCTGAAAGTGAAGAAGATGTTTACCGGAAAGAAGAGATTTACAATGAGATAGATAAGATCGAAAAGCAGATAAATGAGAAACTTGAAGAAGTTCTTGACTCTATAGTGCCTCAGGCTTTTGCTATTGTTAAAGAGACAGCAAAACGATTTAAGGAGAACAGTGTTATTGAAGTAACAGCACGACAATATGACAGAGATCTGGCTGCCACAAGGGAGAGTATTTTAATAAAAGGCGACAGAGCTCTCTGGAGCAATAAGTGGATAGCAGGTGGAAATGAGATAACCTGGGATATGGTTCACTATGATGTACAGCTTATTGGTGGTGTTGCCCTGCATAAAGGTAAGATTGCTGAAATGGGTACAGGTGAAGGAAAGACCGTAGTTGCCACACTTCCGGTATTTCTGAATGCTCTAGCAGGCAGAGGGGTTCATATTGTTACTGTTAATGACTATCTGTCGAAACGCGACTCTGAATGGATGGGACCAATTTATGAGTTCCATGGACTTACAGTAGATTGTATCGATAAACATCAGCCTAATTCGCAGGATCGCCGTAAAGCATATAATGCCGATATTACATTTGGTACAAATAATGAGTTCGGATTTGATTACCTGAGGGATAATATGGCAATTAATCCCGAGGATCTTGTACAGCGCAAACATCACTATGCTATCGTCGATGAGGTCGACTCTGTGCTTATTGATGATGCACGTACACCACTTATTATATCAGGACCAACAGCAAAAAGTGACACTCAACAATTTGATGAACTTAAGCCTAAAGTTGATAAACTTGTAAGTGCACAGAAAAGGCTTGTTACTCAGATCCTTGCAGATGCCAAAAAGCTTATTGCTGATAACAAAAATGATGATGGCGGCCTTCTTCTTCTCAGAGCTTATAAAGGACTTCCAAAGAACAATGCACTGATCAAGTTTCTTAGTGAGGAGGGTAACAAATCACTGCTTCTCAAGACAGAGAACTTTTATATGCAGAATAATAATAAAGAGATGCCTAAGGTGACTGATGAGCTCTACTTTGTTATAGATGAGAAGGCTAACTCAATTGAGCTTACTGAAAAGGGTCTAGATCTTATTTCTACTTCTGTTGAAGACGCCAGCTTTTTTATTCTTCCCGATGTCGGTTCTAAAATTGCTGATCTTGAAAAGTCAGGACTGTCTGAAAAAGAAAGACTTAAGCTTAAGGATGAGTTGCTCCAGGATTATTCAGTAAAATCAGAGCGTGTTCATACTATGACCCAGTTGCTTAAAGCATGGACACTTTTCGACAGGGACACTGAATATATCGTAGTTGACAATAAGGTTAAAATTGTCGATGAGCAGACCGGTCGCGTTCTGGAAGGAAGAAGATACTCCGACGGACTTCATCAGGCAATCGAAGCAAAAGAAAATGTAAAAGTTGAAGCTGCAACCCAGACATATGCTACAATAACTCTCCAGAACTATTTCAGGATGTATCATAAACTGGCTGGTATGACTGGTACCGCTGAGACTGAAGCCGGAGAGCTCTGGAATATTTACAAGCTTGATGTTGTTGTTATTCCTACAAACAAACCGGTAGTACGATTCGACAGGGAAGACCTGGTTTATAAAACAAAAAGAGAGAAGTATAATGCTGTTATAGATGAAATAGCGGAAATGAACCGCCTGGGTCGTCCTGTCCTGGTGGGAACAACTTCTGTAGAGATATCGGAACTATTAAGCAGGATGCTTAAGATGAAAGGTCTGAAGCATAACGTACTAAATGCTAAACTACATCAGAGGGAGGCCGAAATTGTTGCTGAAGCAGGAAAAACAGGTACAATAACTATCGCCACAAACATGGCGGGTAGGGGTACAGACATAAAACTTACTGAAGAAGTTAAAAAAGCGGGCGGACTAGCGATTATCGGCACGGAACGTCATGAGTCGAGAAGGGTTGACAGGCAGCTTCGCGGACGTGCAGGCAGACAGGGAGATCCCGGTTCATCACAGTTCTTTGTGTCTCTGGAGGATGAACTTATGAGGTTGTTCGGATCTGAAAGAATTGCCGGCATAATGGATAAGCTTGGTCTGAAAGACGGTGAGATGATTCAGCATTCGATGATCACAAAATCTATCGAACGGGCTCAGAAAAAAGTCGAAGAAAATAACTTCGGTATCAGAAAAAGACTGCTTGAATATGATGATGTTATGAACTCCCAGAGGGAGGTTATTTATAAGAAGAGACGTCATGCTCTGCTTGGCGACAGGCTGGCTGTGGATGTAGCCAATATGATGTTTGATGTCACTGAGAATCTTGTCGAGGTATATCATGGTGATGGTGATTTTGAAGGATTCGATTTTGATCTTATCCGTTCATTTTCAATGGATTCTCCTGTAAAAGAGGAAGAGTTTAAGAAAGTTAACTCCGGACAGGCCACTGAAAAAGTTTATGCCAAGGTACTGGATACCTATAAGAGAAAAGTTGAATCAATTTCAGCTCAGGCGTACCCTGTCCTTAAAGACGTTTACGACAGAATGTCGCATGTTTACGAAAATGTTGTAGTGCCGATATCAGATGGAGTAAGGGTATTTCAGGTTGTTACAAATCTTAAAGCTACTGCAGAATCCGAGGGACGTGAACTGGCAAAATCTTATGAGAAGACTGTTGTTCTTGCAACTATTGACGATGCATGGAAAGAGCATCTGAGAGAGATGGACGAACTGAAACAATCTGTTCAGAATGCTACTTATGAACAAAAGGATCCTCTATTGATCTATAAGTTTGAATCCTTTGAATTGTTTAAAACGATGATAACAAAGGTAAATAAGGATGTTGTTAGTACTCTCATGAAAGGACATATTCCTACTCAGGATCCTGAACAGGTAAAAGAAGCTCAGAGAAAGAGGCAGGTTGATATGAGCAATCTCAGAACATCCAAGAGTGATTTCTCGCAGTATAGCAGCACCGGAGGCGGTTCAGCTGAGAGAAATCAGAAAACGGAACCTGTAAGGGTTGATAAGAAAGTTGGAAGGAACGACCCTTGTCCCTGCGGCAGCGGTAAAAAATATAAACAATGTCATGGAGCCGGTCTGATGGAGGCAGGCGCCTGATACATGACGCCTGACGCCTGACGCCCGTCGCCTGTCGCCTGTCGCCTCAATTATATCTTATTTACCTCCTCAATAGCCTTCTGTATCCTGGTATAGATTGTTCTGCTTACCGGTACCAATGGTAACCTGAGATTATTCTGGCAGATATTCATGAAACTCATCATCGCCTTAACACCAGATGGGTTTCCTTCAATGAAAAGAAGTTCAATCATCTCAAGGAAGCGGAACTGTAATTCACGTGCTGATTTGAAGTTGCCTTTTAGTGAATGAGCTACAATTTCACTTGTCTGACCCGGAAATGCATTGGCAAGCACAGAGATTACACCAGCTCCACCAACAGCTATTATCGGAATTGTCATCATGTCATCACCTGATATTACACTGAAATTATCAGGTTTGCTCTTGATTATTCTCATTATCTGGCTTATATCGCCGGAAGCTTCTTTAACACCTATAATATTATCGCAGGCATGAGCTAGTTCCAGACAGGTGTCAGAGGTAATATTGCAACTGGTTCTCCCGGGAACATTATAAATGACAAGTGGGAGCGGGCTGCTAGTTGCAATCGCTTTAAAATGCTGAAAAAGACCTTTTTGGCTTGGCTTATTATAATAAGGAGCAACTGACAAAATCCCATCAACACCTGTAAGATTGGAATGTCTGACACTATTAATGACTTCCTGGGTATTATTACCTCCGATTCCAACCATAAGGGGCACTCTGCCGTCAATTGTCTCAACTACATAGGAAATAATAGCTTTCTTCTCATCTTTTGTAAGTGTAACTGATTCGCCTGTTGTGCCCAGGGCTACAATATAATTTACCCCTCCTCCGATAACATGGTTTATCACCCTTCCTAAAGCAGCGAAATCGATGCTTGAATCATTCTTAAAAGGTGTAACTATTGCAACGCCGGTTCCTTTAAATCTTTTCATTTTTCTGTAGTTGTTTTTTCTTTTTTTTCTGTGCCTGAATTTATGATCTCAAGATATTGAATTATTTGACTTAGGTAATCGTCGATATTAACAGGTTTTTTCATTTCCATCATCAGATCGAAGGGATAATCTGTTGATTCAGAATCAAATAATCCTGTTTTTAGTCCGGCTTTTGAAAGTGAAGTAATAACTTGAAGCGGAAATATCTTATTGAAATTAATGTCAATCAATACATCACAACCTGCATTAATAAACGAATCTGATTCTGACGAAACCGGCTGATAGAAGAAGTTAATTTCCTGTTTTCTCAGGAAAGTGAGATACCGGATAGCAGTATACTTATCTGGTAGTTCTTTTCCCGGAAAGTATCCCAGAATCCTAACATCAATATTTCTCTCACTCATTTTCAGATGAAACTTTGATAATGAGGCAAAATCCTCATGCCGTGAGGCATCCCATACAATTCCGATTTTTTTTACATGACTAATATTCGAATAGGAAACATTTCGCTTTGTTTTTGCCAACTTTTTATCAAGTATCCTTTTCCCGATTTTTAGCCTCACATTTTTAAATAGTTCCATATTGCAAACCTAAGAGTTTTTTATTAAAATCAGTATTGTAAACTTATTAATCTTCACCTATTATTCTGAGGAATTCTGTCTCACTTATCATTGGGACTCCAAGCTCAAGTGCTTTCTCTTTTTTTGATTCTCCCATGTTATCACCGGCTAAAATGAAAGATGTATTCCCCGATACGGAGGATGTGTTTTTTCCGCCATTTCTTTCAATAATATCTTTGTATTCATCTCTTGTATGCTTCAGGAATACCCCTGAGATAACAATAGATTTTCCATCAAGGCTTGTTCCACTTAGACTTTCTGTCTTTTCCTCACTGAACCTGATACCTTTACTTTTCAGGCGCGCAATTATCTCAAGATTTTCAGTATCAGAGAAATAGGTTTGAATGCCTGATGCTATCTTGGGGCCTATCTCATGCACATCAGTAAGTTTCTCTATATCTGCGTTTATAAGGTCTTCGATGCTTTTAAATTCTTTGGCAATAGTTTTTGCAACAGTTTCACCAACATGTCTTATTCCAAGAGCAAACAATACACGATGATAAGGAGTATTAACCGATTGCCTGATACTGTTGATGATGTTTCTGGCTGATTTTTCTCCGAGTCTTTCCAGCGGTGTCAGTTGTTCAACCTGAAGATCATAAAGATCTGCAATATTTCTGATTATATTTTTACTGAACAGAAGGTCGATAGTCTCTTCCCCCAATCCGTCGATATCCATTGCTTTCCTGCTTATGAAATGTTCAATTCTTCCTTTAATCTGAGGAGGACAATGAAGATAGTTCGGACAAAAATGATTAGCCTCTCCATCGTTCTTTATTAAAAGTGTACCACATTCAGGACAATGAGTAATGAATTCTATCTTCCGGCTCTCTTCATTTCTGAATGAGTGGTCGACACCTACTATTTTGGGAATTATTTCACCACCTTTCTCAACAAAAACCATATCGTTAAGATGAAGGTCAAGAAGAGCTATCTGATCAGCATTATGCAAAGTAGCCCGTTTTACGGTTGATCCGGAAAGAACCACAGGGTCGAGGTTTGCAACGGGAGTAACATTCCCGGTTCTTCCAACCTGAAAAGTAACAGAAAGCAATCTGGTTGATGCTTCTTCAGCTTTATATTTATATGAGATCGCCCATCTTGGCGACTTTGCAGTAAACCCCAGATCTTCCTGCTGTTTAAGTGAATTTACCTTTATTACAACGCCGTCGATATCATACGGTAGTGACTTTCTTTCTGAATCCCAGTGAGATACGAATTTTAGAACCTCATCAATTGTAGTGCATAGTTTAATACTGTCGGGAACATTGAATCCCCAGGCAGATGCTTCCTTTAAATTAGAATAATGATCATCATGGGGAAGTTCCTCTGAAAGAAGAAAATAGACCATGCAATCGAGGGTACGCGAAGATACAATTTTAGGATCAAGCAGTTTTAATGTTCCTGCGGCAGCGTTTCTTGGGTTAGCGAAAGGGGCAATCCCGTTTGCATTCCTTTCTGCATTTAGCCTGTCAAATACGGCTCTTGGCATGAGTATTTCACCCCTGATGACAAATTCATCAGGAATTCCCGCGTGTGAGACTTTTAGCGGAATGCTTCTGATAGTTTTTACATTAAGGGTTACATCATCACCCTTAGAGCCATCGCCCCTTGTAAGTGCCCTGAAGAGGATTCCGTTTCTGTAAGTAATGCTTATTGATGCTCCGTCAAATTTCAGCTCACATACGTATTCAACAGGGTCTGTTATGGTTTTCCTTATTCTGGAGTCAAATTCTCTGAGTTCCTCTTCATTATAGGTATTGCCAAGTGAGAGCATCGGATATTTATGTTCATACTGAACGAATTCTTTGGTAATGTCGCTGCCAACCCTTTTTGTTGGTGAATCAGCTGAAATAAACTCAGGAAACTTCTTCTCAAGAGTGTCCAGTTCATTGATAAGCAGATCATATTCAAAATCAGAAATTAGCGGTTTGTTGAGTACATAGTAATTATTATTATGTTCCTCAATTTCCTTTCGTAATTTTTCAATCCTGATTTTAGCTTCTGTTTGTTTCATATATTATACTTAGTTCCAAACACCTTCTACTGAATATCCGCACTTCATACACTTCCCTTTCTGAATGTTGTTTGCTGCAATCCTGTACCCTTCTCTTTCCACAAGGTTTGAACTGCATGAAGGGCAAACTGTGTCAGACATCTCGTTTCCGGGTATATTGCCGGTATAGACATGCTTCAACCCTTCGTCTTTGGCTATTTTGTAAATTAACGACAGTAAATCAACAGGTGTGGGAGGCAATTGTTCGAGTTTATGAAGAGGGTAGAACCTGCTGAAATGAACAGGTGTATTTTTAAATCCGTTTTCGCTAAGCCATCTGCACATTTTCCTGATCTCGTCAGTATCATCACTCCATCCGGGAATAACCAGATTTGTTATTTCCAGCCAGACTCCCATATCTTTAATAATCCTGAGTGAATCGAGAACAGGCTGAAGTTTTCCGCCGGTAAGCTTAAGATAGGTACTTTCGTTAAATGCCTTAAGGTCAATATTTGCAGCATCAATAACACCGCAAAGCTTCTTTAAAGGTTCAGGATTAATGTAACCATTTGATTTAATGATGTTTCTTACTCCTGCTTTTCTTGCGAGCAAAGCGGTTTCATAAACATATTCGTAGAATGTCACAGGCTCAGAATAGGTATATGCGATTGATGCACAGTTATTTCGTTTGCATTCTTCTACTACTTTTTCAGGCATCAGATCGAAGTTTCTGGTTTTATCTGGACTGGTTTGAGATATTGTCCAGTTCTGGCAATTAAGACAAACAAGGTTGCAACCTGCTGTAGCAATCGAATAAGCCCTGGAGCCTGGAATAAAATGGTAAAGTGGTTTCTTTTCAATGGGATCAATGTTAACTGAACATGGATTACCGTAGGCCAGTGTATATAATTTTGAGTTATGTACTTTCCTGTTATTGCATTTGCTTAATTCTCCCTCTTTCAGCACGCATTCATTTGGGCAAATTCTGCACATTATCCCACGGGCTGTCTCCTCCTGGTACATTGCTACCCTTTTGTAAATACCCTGTTGCGGATAAACATTTTCCGGAATAAATGCCTGACATGGCATACAAATAATACCAGCCGAAAAAGCCATAGATCTTTTAATGAAATTTCGTTTGCTGATATTGTGATTCTTATTTGACATTTTTGACTAAATAAACCATATAAATTTTAATTGCCGTTAGCTTTAGCCAACGGATGATAATTCAGGTATTTATGGGCTTTAGCCCAACATAATAGGACAAAAAGTCCTTATTTCTAGTTTTCTCTACCGTTGGCTAAAGCCAACGGCAATTGATCATCTTAATTAGTTATTCTCTTATGTCTATTCTTCTT
>JFJP01000315.1_pt1 | contig 15755 bp, 12 predicted proteins | sample 431651 | NCBI WGS metagenome assembly JFJP01 (sample SAMN02602958, study PRJNA72255) | Microbial mat metagenome, whole genome shotgun sequencing project. | biome: fresh water; feature: sink hole; material: water; isolation source: purple microbial (photo- and chemosynthetic) mats found in... | reverse complement strand
CGCAGAGGGAGCGAAGCGACTGGGCGGTCCCCCTTCGATCATGTCTGACACAAGGCTGTCGGGGACTTTCGAGCGGCGGGTTGACCTGCAGCCTGGGTACAGGCGAGTGGCTTACCTGGCAGGGCCGGGGCCGGTGGAGCTGGTGGGACTTTGGGCACCCCTGGGGCCAGGTCTTCCCCTGGGGGCGGTGGTGCCTCCGGGAGCCTCGGTCCGGTTCTCAGTCGTGCCTCTCCTGACCATGGCGGAGGGGGAGCTCTGCATCGGAGCGCAGGGGTTCGTCACCGGATGGGTGGTCCATGAGAGCCGCTGAACTCCTGCCTCGGGCCCTCTATTTCGGCCTCCTCCTGTCCGCTGCTGCCGCCATCGTGCGGATGCCCACCTGGGTCGCGGCTCCGGGCGTGGTGTTCGCGCTCCTGGCCGTCTGGGCTCATGCTGCCGCCCGGATCATCGGTGTCACCAGGACGGAAAAGGGGATGCTGTTCCTGGAGACCATGCCCTTTTTCGGCTTCGCCTGCGTTCAGCTCGGCCAGCAGGACGCCACCCGAGCCCTGCTGGGGGTGGCCGCCGGTGCCACGGCCGGGGCGGCGATCCTGGCCTGGGAAGCACTCGTCGCAAGGGGCCAGGCCACCTTCACTTCCAGCGTGGGTTTCATCCTGGCCTGCTGTCTGGCGGGCTTCGGGCTCGCGAGGCTGCCCGCGACGCTGTTTCTCGGACTGGCACTGGTGGCCCTCCTCGCGGCTGGCTACGGCCTGGTGCGCAGGGGGCGCCCATGAGCACCCTCCAGGCCCTGGTGAGGGTCCTCCGGCAGTCCCTGTGGATCATGCTCTTGCGGCGGTTCATCGCCTGGGGGGCCTGTGTGCTCCTCCTCCTGGTGCTCGGGAATCTCCTGGCAGGGTTCTTCGGGAATGAACGAGTGCTGAGGCTCGGCCTGTTCCTGACGGGGTTTTCCTGCCTGCCCGCCTTCCTGGTTTGGCCTCTTCCCGAGCAGCGCCTCCTGGAACGCTTCCGCCGGATCGATGAAGACATGGTGTTCGAGGCCTACCTGGAAGCGGGACCCGGCCCGGCCCGAGTCCTGCTGCAGACCCTGGCCGCAGAGAAGGCTGCCGCCCTCCCGTTCCGGGAACTCCCCCGCGAAGGGCGCCTGGATGGGCTCCGCCTCCTCTGCGGCGGAGCTATCCTCTGCCTGGTCCTGGGGGAAGGGGTCTCCTTCCTGGTGCGCGGGCACTCCCTCCTGCTGGCCCAGGAGTCCCCTGCCGCAGCGGAGAACGGTCAGCGCATCGAGGAGCGGGGCTTCTCGGACTTCGCGACGGAGGATCCGGCCGCCCGGCACACCCGGCGCGAACGCGCCCTGGAGCGGACCGGGCAGGAAACAACCCCGGGGGAGGCTTCCAGGCTGGGGGCGGTGCATGCCACGGGCCAGGGAACGGCCTCCTCCCGGCGCGCACCTCGGGCCTACGACGAGCCCGGGGATATCCCCGGCAGTTCCGCGTCCAGGCAGAAGCAGGGTGAGGGGGAGGAAGCCGGCACGTCGGACGGGCCTGCCCCTGCCTCTCCAGGAGCAGGCCCGGGAGGGGAAAAGGGGCAGAAGCCGGGAACGGCTGGCAGCCAGGCAGCGGGGACGATGCCCTCCGGCGCTCAGGGGCGGGAGCCCCAGGGGCAGCCTGCGGCTCCGGGCCACACGGGCCAGGGCTACGAGCACACGGGAGATACCAAGGTGCCGAGTCCCCTGCTGGACTATCGGGCGCGCTTCGAGGAGCGGTACGCCGAGCGTGGGGGGAAGCGCCTGGCGGCCAGCGGGCGCATGGGGTTCGGCGAGTTGCGGGCCTACCAGCGCCGGTATTTCGCTTCCTTCACCCTGCGCGTGGAGGTGGGCAGGGCGGAAGATCCCCGCGTGGCCCTGCTGAAACGGCGCTGGTCTGAACGGAAAGGAGGGGTCTGGTGAAGCGGTGGCCCTGGTCCAGTTCCCTCCAGGAAGGTGTGCTCGCCGTGGCCGCTGGCCTGGCGCTCTACGGAGCCTCGGCCGGGATCGAGACCGCCACAGGAGCGACTCCCATCATGGGTGCGGTGGTGGAGGAAACGGCCAAGGCCGCCCTCCTCCTCCTGGCGGGATGGCTGGGCGGACGTCGTCCCAAGGCCTGCCATCCCGCTCAGCGACCCCGGGCCCAGGCCCTGGGCATGGCCCGGGGACTCTCCCTGGGGCTTGTGGCCATTACCGTCTTCATCGGGATGGAGAACCTGGCCTACTGCTCCGCCTATCCCGAAGCCGGGATCCTGGCCCGCCTGCTGTGGTCCCTCCCGGTGCATCTGGTCGCGGCCCTGGTGGAAGCCCTGGGAGCCCTGGCCCTGCTGCAACAACCGGAGCCCCCATCGCCAGACCGCCGCGGGGTCAGGGCCTTGCGGGGCCCCGGAGCCTGGTTCGGAGCCCTGGGCTGCGCAGCAGCGTGGCATGGGGGCGCCAATCTGCTGGTTTCGGGTCGGCTCCCCTGGCCGGTCTTCCTGGCGGGGGCCATCCTCGCCACGCTGCTCTGCCTGGTCCTTCTCTCGCGGTTCCTCACCCAGGCCTATCTTGGAGGCTTCCTGCATGGCGCAGACTAACGCACAGCCCGCCTTGGCGGACGATCTCACCCTCGTCTCCTCCTTTGCCCAGTCCTACCGCGCCTACCTGGGGTCCCGGATCGTGGGCTGCCTGGACGTGATCGAGAAGCTCCTCCTCGCCTTCTTGTGTGAAGGCAGCGTCCTGCTCGAAGGCGCGCCCGGCCTCGGGAAAACGAGTCTTGCCAAGGCCTGGGCGGAGTTCTTCGGCCTGGAGTTCCGGCGCATCCAGTTCACGCCGGACCTCATGCCTCTGGATGTCATCGGCTCGAACATCCTTCAGAATCTGGACGGCGGGGAGCGGGTCTACAGGTTCTACAAGGGACCGATCTTCGCCAACATGGTGCTGGGCGACGAGATCAACCGGGCCACGCCCAAGACCCAGTCGGCCTTTCTGGAAGCCATGGAGGAGAAGCGCATCACCTTCCTGGGGGAGGTCCACGAACTGCCTTCGCCCTTCTTCGTCATCGCCACCCAGAATCCCATCGAACTGGAGGGGACCTATCCCCTGCCGGAAGCCCAGGTGGACCGCTTCCTGATGCGCCTCTTCTTCGCCATGCCCGATTTCGCCATCTTGCGGTCGATCCTGGATGCGACGGAACGGGGCGGGGTGGGCGCCCCCGCCGGACGCGAGGCCACGGAGACCGCGCTGGCGGCCTACCGCCGGGCGGCCAAGGCCATCCTGGTGCCCGAGGAGCTGAAGAACTTCATCGTCCGCCTGGTGGCTCAGACCCATCCCGAACACACGGAGCTGGCCACCGTGAAGCAGTACGTTCGCTTCGGGGCTTCCCCGCGTTGCGCGCTGGGCCTCCTGAAGGCCGCCCGGGCCCGGGCGGTGGTGGCGGGCAGGCCCCATGCCTCCTTCGATGATGTGGAGGCCGTGTTCAAGGATCTGGCCAATCATCGCGTCATCCTGAACTTCGAGGCGGAGACCGACGGCCTGGGCACGGCCGAGATCCTGGGCGCCGTCCTCACAGCGGTTCGCAAGGAATACAGGGGCATCCCGTGAGCCTGATCGATCCCGAATGCGCCTCCCTCGTGCGGACCTTCCAGCGCCGCACGCAGCGAAGGCCCCCCGCTGAGGTGGCGGCGGCCCGGGATCCCATGTTCAAGCGCGCGGGCTCCTCCTTCGACCTGAAGAGTATCCGGGACTATGGCCCCGGCGACGATCCGCGCCGCATCGACTGGAAGCTCATGGGGCGCACGGACCGGCTGTTCGTGAAGGAGTATTTCGCGGAAGAACGGGATGGCGTCTGCCTGTTGGTGGATCTTTCGGGTTCCATGACCGTCTTCGGAATGGAGGAGACCCTGACCATCGCCGCCTCCGTGGCCTGGATGCTGAGCGCCCTGGGCCTGCCCACGAGCCTGTGGGGGTTCTCGGAGGGCATCGAGCGGCGCCTGGAGCGGGCCCGGGGCGGGGCTTCGCCTGCACCCATCCTGGCCTTCTTCCACGGCCTGGAACTGGGGGGCCGCACTGCCCTGGCCCCGGTGCTCGACCGCGTCCGGAAAACGTCCCGCTACCGGCGGGTGGTCATCGTCTCCGATTTCCTGGATCCGGCCTTCCGACCTTCGGCCTGTCCTTTCGATCGCAGCTTCTTCCTCCGCCTCCACCGGGACTTCGAGACTCTGGAAACGGGGGCTTCGGAGCTGGAGGTCCTCGATCCGGAAACCCATCGGAGGCTCCGGATGCCCTGGGACCGGCTAGCCCGGGCAGGCTACCGTCAGCGGGAAGCCGCCCTGGACGGGGCCTTCCTCCAGATGCACAACGCCTGGTGCTGCAAGATCGCGCCGGGCGCGGACCGGGTGGCGCTCTACTGGTCGCTGCTGGGAGCGCTCCATGCTTGAGCTGCTGCCCTTCCTCCTGGCGCCGGTGCTGGCCCTCCTGTTCCTGAACCTCCGCTTGTCCCGGAAGCTGCGCTATCCGCACGACCTGTTGAAGGCCGAGGGCCGCAGCGGGATGGCCAGCTTCCTCTTCCGGAACTTCAGGACCTACTACGATGCCCTGCTGGATGGACTGCTCGCGGTCGCCCTGGCCTTCGCCCTGGTCCCTCCGCCCAGGCACCTTCCCGCCGCAGTGGTGCTGGATGGCTCCCGGGCCATGCTGGGAGGCTTCGGCGAGGCCAGACCCATTGCGAAGGCCTTGCAGCGGCTCCAGACGGATCCCGCCCTCAGGGCAGCGGAACCCTTCGCCCTGGTTTTCGATGCCAAGGTCGCTGGGACACGTCTGGTGCCGATCCGCGCCTTCCTGGAGGGCACTGATGTCGAGGCTTCGATCCGGAGGCTCCGGGAAGCCTTCGCTTTCTTCGCCCCCGATTACGCGCGTCTTGCAGAACTCTGCGAACGTGGCTACGGCGAGATCACGCTCCTAACGGACCAGCGGCGGGTGGAGCCGGAGGGTTTCCACATCCTCGAACTGGGCTTCGCCGTGACGTTCGCTGCCTATCCTGCGAGCGTGCGCTACGACTCCCCCTCCGAATCCTGGATCGTCGCGCTTGCGGAAGCCGGTCCGCGGGTCCCCCTCGCCGTGTCGGCCTGGAACCGGGAGGAACGCCATTTTTTCAGACTGCCCCCGGACCGGTATGCCATCGAGGAGGGCACGGCCGGGAGGATCGTGCGATTCCCTGCTCCGGGGCTGTATCTTCTTTCCCTGAAAGGGCCCTTCGGTCTGGAGGCTATCGATCTGCCCCTGCTGCTCGCTCCCCGTGCCCTTTCCGCCGTCGCCTCGGGCCCCTTTTCGGAGCGCATGCTCTCCGTGTTTCCGGACCTCGAGCGAACCGCACTCCCGGCCGTCGCGTTGGTGGATCTGGGGGCGAAGGCGCCTGCCAGCCAGCGGCGGGTGCTCACGGCCCTCGTTCCCGAGGATGGGGAGCAGGTGCTGGATCCTGCCGCCGCAGGGGGAGCCCTCCTGGCCGTCGGTGCAACGTCCGGTGGAGCGGCTCTGGTCCTGGGCCCCTCGTCCCTCCACAACGAGGACCTGGTGCTGGCCTATGATGCAGTGCTGGCAAGGCAGGAGCCGCCCTTCCTCACGGCCCCCGCTACAGGCGGGAAGCGCCTCCTGGGAACGGGTTCGGCGTACCTGGCCGAGGGGCTCCTGCCGCTCATCGCCCCTCCCGGGCAGTTCTTCGAAACGGGGGCGGTACCGCGGCTGGTCCTGCCTCCTCCCACTGCCCCGCGCTGGCCCTGGGCCCTGCTGTTGGCCGGTCTGGCCTTCCTGAAACTGGCGCTCTGGTCCCGGTTCACGGGAAAATCCATGCTGGCGCGCGATTGACAGGCCCTCCCAGGCATGGCCTCATGGTGCCGGCACCCCCTGGGATTTGAAAGCCCACCCCGACCTCCATGAGCGATCCGCAAGCAAGCCCTTCCATGCCCTTTCCGGACTCCGGGGGGAAGGGCGTCGGCCTTGAGGGGCTGGATCCCCTTGCCCGCCTCTCGATCCTCATGGCCATTGGTCAGGCCCTGGCGTCCAGCCTCGAGCAGGGCCCGGTCCTGGAGACGATACACCGCGAGGTGAACCGGATCTTCGATGCGTCGAACTTCTTCATCGCCCTGCATCGGGCCGGGGCGCCCGAGTTCGAGTTCGCCCTTCATTTCGAGCATGGCGAGCGGCGGCCCGTGCGGCGCAGACTGCTGGGACTGGGCATGACCGGCCACATCCTGCGGACCGCGGAGCGTCTGCTGTTTGCGTCCACGCAGGAATGGCAAGACTTCGCGGCCCGAAACGGGATCGCGCGCCTCGGCGAGTCGCCCAAATCCTGGATGGGCGTACCCCTGGTGGCCGGGGAGGCCACCGTCGGCGTGATGGTGATCCAGAGCTACGAGGCCGAGGGGCTCTACACCCAGCAGGATCTGGAGTTCTTCAGCGCCATTGCGGCCCAGGTGGCGCTGGCGGTGAGGAACGCACGGCTCTACGAGGACGCCCAGGCGCGGGCCCGGGAAATGGACGTCATCGCCGCGACGGGCCGCGATCTCAATGCCATCCTCGACCTGACCACCATTCTCGGCCGAATCGCTTCCGGTGTCTGGAAGCTCCTGACCCGGGACTCCGTGGCCATCTTTTTCGAGGAAGAAGAGGAAGGCACCTTCAAGACGGCGGCGGTGGCAGGGGCGGGCGTGGAAGAGTTGCAGGGGCTGACCTTCGGCCTGGGGCGAGGCATCCTGGGAAGCGTCGCCCAGAGAGGGAAGGCGGAGATCATCGCCGACACCACCCAGGATCCGCGGGCCCTCCACATTCCGGGCACGGCTCCGGAAGTGGCGGGCGACAAGATGATGGTGGTCCCCTTCTTCGCTCTGGATCGGGTGATCGGGGTGATTGCGGTCTGGCGGAGCGCCAGCGAGCCCTCCTTCCAGCCGGGGGACTTGGCCTTCCTGGAGGGGATCGGCCGCCAAGCCAGCGTGGCAATCCGGAATGCCAGGCTCTACGGCCAGGCCAAGGCGGCCCAGGCCCAGGCAGAGACGGCCAACCGGGCCAAGAGCGCCTTCCTGGCCAACATGAGCCACGAGCTGAGGACGCCTTTGAACGCCATCCTGCTCTTCAGCGAACTCCTCCTGGAGGAGGTGAGGGAACGCGGGATGGTGGACCTGATGGAGGATCTGGACCGGATCCAGGGGGCGGGCAAACATCTCCTGAGTCTCATCGACGATGTCCTGGATCTCTCCAAGATCGAGGCAGGACGGATGTCGGTGTTCCTGGAGGAGTGCGATGTGGGCGCCCTCCTGGCAGAGGTTTCGGCGACCGTCCAGCCCCTGGTGGCGAAAAACCACAACCGTTTCGAGCTGGACCTCGATCCCTCCCTGAAGACCATCTGCACCGATCACCGCAAACTGCGGCAGACCCTCTTCAATCTGCTCAGCAATGCTGCCAAGTTCACCCAGGATGGCCGCATCCTGCTGCGTGCCAGGCCGGAGGGGGGCTGCGTGCTGTTCCAGGTGGTGGATACGGGCATCGGCATGAGTCTCTGCCAGCTGGGCCGGATCTTCCAGGCCTTTTCCCAGGCGGAGGACTCCACGTCCAGCCTCTACGGAGGCACGGGGCTGGGTCTCACCCTCTGCCGGAAATTCGTGGACCTCCTGGAGGGGGAACTCCTCGTGGAGAGCATCCCGGGGGAAGGTTCGACCTTCACCGTGCGCCTTTCCCTGCAACCCCCTCTCCGAAGCACGGACGCGCCCGAACTATTGCACCTCGCGCCTTCGCCCGAAAAGGAGCCAGGGTTGGCTTGCCGCCAGCCCGATCCCCGCAAAGGTCCGCAGCCATGAACCATGGAGCGCACGTGGAAGCCATCCTGGACGCCTGCGAGGCGATGACCCCAGGGGCCACCTGTGTCTTCCTCCGCCGCCTTGACGGGGACTACCTTCTGGAAGCCTCCCGGGGAGCAGGGACTCCGGACCCTGGCTGGCGGGCGCCCGCCGCAACGCTTCTCCTCCGGCCCTGGGAGTCCCTGACGCCGCCCTGGGACCCGGCCGCCACCGCCGGGTGGCTGGCCATACCGCTGGAGCCCCTGGGGTGGGTGCTTCTCCAGGGCCTGCCAGGCAAGGCCTGGAGCGAGGGGGAGTTCCGGGTGTTCCGGTCCCTGGCCAGGCTCGCGGCAATGGTCCTGGGCACCGAGGGCTTGCCGGTGGAGGCCACGGAGCAGGTCACCCGGCTCTCCATCCTCACCCGGATCGGCCGGGCCCTCGCCGCCAACCTGGAGGTGGCGCCGCTCCTGGAGACCGTGCATGGGGAGATGAGCCGCCTCTTCGATACAACCAATTTCCACGTGGCACTCTATCGTGCCCATGCTCCGGAGTGGGTGCGTCCCCTCTGTTTCATCCAAGGGTCCCGGGTCCCCCCCGGGCGTCACCAGCTGAGTTCGGGCATCACCAGCTACATCCTCCGCACCGGGAAGTCCGTCTTCTTCCTGACCCCCTCGGAGCGGCAGGCGTTCCTGGAAAGCGCAGGCGTCACGCCCTCGGGAGAGCCCAGCCTGTCCTTCATGGGGGTGCCTCTCATCGTGGGGCAGGGGACCGTCGGCGCCATGGTCATCCAGGACTACGAGGCCCAGGGCGCCTACACGCTCCAGGACCTGGAACTCTTCCAGTCCATCGCCTCTTCCCTGGCCGTCGCGGTGCGGAACGCCCAGCTATACGAGGACGCGGATCGCCGAGCCCGGGAGACGGAGGTCATCGCCGCCATCGGGCGGGACATCACCTCCTCCCTGGATCAGGACACCGTACTCGCCCGGATCGCCGTGAACGTGCGCAGCATTCTGACCCAGGATTCCCTGGGGATCTTCCTGGGCGATGCGGAGAATACCACCTATGCAGCGGTGGCGGCCTCCGGGCGGATCGCGGACGCCTTGCAGGCCATGGCGATCCATCCCGGCGAGGGCATCCTGGGCTCCATTCTCGAGCGGAGCAAGGGCGAGATCATCAACGATACGTCGCTGGACCCTCGCGCCATCCACATTCCCGGGAGCGGCGAGGACGAAAAGGGGGACAAGCTCATGGCCACGCCCCTCTTCTTCCAGGAGCGTGTCCTGGGTGTGATCGCCGTCTGGAGGCGGGCCTCCGAAGCCGCCTTCGACGAACACGATCTGGCGTTCCTGGACGGCATCAGCCGCCAGGCCAGCATCGCCCTCCAGAACGCTCAGCTCTTCGGGCAGTCGAAGGCCGCTCAGGCCGAGGCCGAAACCGCCAACCGGGCCAAGAGTTCCTTCCTGGCCAGCATGAGCCACGAGCTGAGGACGCCGCTGAACGCCATCCTGCTCTACAGCGAACTGCTGATGGACGAGGTGAAGGAACACGGCCTGGGAGATCTGGCCAGCGACCTGGAACGGATCCAGAGCGCCGGGAGGCACCTGCTGGGGCTCATCGACGACATCCTCGACCTGTCCAAGATCGAAGCGGGCCGCATGTCCGTCTATTTCGAGGACGCCGATCTACCCTCCCTGCTTGCGGAGATCGCCTCGACGGCGGACTCCCTGGCCACGAGGAACCACAATCGGTTCTCACTGGAAGCCGATCCCGCCCTCCACACCCTCCATACGGACCAGAAGAAGCTCCGCCAGGCCCTCTACAACCTGCTCAGCAACGCCGCGAAGTTCACCCGGGAGGGCACCATCACCCTGAGGGTCTTCCGGGATCCCAGCGACAGTAGCCGGGCGTGCTTCGTCGTCGCCGATACGGGGATCGGTATGAATCCCGAGCAGATGGGGCGGATCTTCCTGGAGTTCGCCCAAGCGGAGGAGACCACCTCCCGCAACTACGGCGGCACGGGTCTGGGGCTCACCCTCTGCCGGAAGTTCGCGGAGCTTCTGGGGGGGGAGATCCAGGTGGAGAGCGAGCCCGGGAAGGGGTCCGCCTTCCGCCTTGCCATCCCTGGGCTGCCCGTTCCGGAGCATCCTGCAGCGCGGCCCATCACCCAGGCGGTGGGAACCCTGCGGGGGAAGGTGCTGCTGATCGATGACGATCCGGCCATGCGGGAGGCCCTCTCCCGCATGCTCAACAAGGAGGGCTTCCAGGTCGCCCTGGCGAGCAACGGGCCGGATGGTCTGGCCATGGCCAAGGCTCTCGCGCCGCAGCTCATCACTCTGGACATTGCCATGCCGGGCTTCGATGGCTGGGAGGTCCTGACCCGCCTGAAGGCCGATCCCGAGCTGAAGCAGATTCCCGTGGTGGTGATCACCATCCTGGACGACCGTGCCAGGGGGTTCGCCCTGGAGGCCTCCGAGTATCTGGTGAAGCCCATCGACCGCGGCCAGCTCCTGGAGGTGCTCCATCGCTTGATCCCCAACGGCAGTGAGCCCCCGATCCTGATCGTCGAGGACGACGCCGCCACCCGGGAAGGCTTGAAGCGCATCCTGGTTGGGGAAGGGCTGAATGCGCAGGAGGCCAAGGACGGTCTGCAGGCCCTGGAGCACCTGCGCGGAGAAGTGCCGACGCTGATTCTCCTGGACCTGATGATGCCGGGGATGGACGGCTTCCAGCTGCTGGAAGAGCTGCAGAAGAACCCGGGCTGGCGGGCGATCCCGGTGGTGGTGCTCACCGCCCTGGAGCTCTCGACCGAAGTCCGGGCCCGCCTCCACTCCCCCCAGATCCACCAGATCGTCCAGAAGGGCGCCTACTCCAGGTGCGAGCTCGTCGAGGTGGTGCGCAGGCACGCCCTGCAGAGCGCGGGCGGGCAGGACTCAGTCCGGGGCCTGGCGTAGGGGATCGTCCCAGAAGGGATAGAAGCAGTACCACTGGTCCGGGTGGGCCCGGACCAGGGCTTCCAGAAGCCCCACGTACCGCCGCATGCCCTCTTCGATGCTCGCCTTGCGGCGATTGCGCTCACCGTCCACGTAGATGGGCTCGAAGAACTTCGCGTGGAACCGCAGTTCGGCATCCATGAAGAAGAAGCTGGCGATGACCGGAGCTCCCGTCATTGCCGCCAGTTCCCAGGGCCCCCGTGGGAAGAACGCAGTCTTGCCAAAAAATGGGATGGGCAGGCCATTCAGGCTGAAATCCCGGTCCCCCTGCATGCCGACGAGGCGGCCCTCCCGCAGCAGCTTCAGCAGGGGCAGGGTGGAAAACCCTACCCCATCCACGGGTACCCCGATCACGCCGCCCTGGCGTCGGATCCGGGTGCGGAGGCGCTCCACCGCCTCGAACCGGTCCGGCTTGTACACCGCATGGATTTCCATGCCCAGGGACCGGAGCAGGAGCCCTCCCAGCTCGTAGTTCCCGGCGTGGGCAGTGAGCAGGATGACGCCCTGTTGCTCCTTCACCAGCCCTTCGAGGTGTTCCCCCCCCTCCAGGGTCGCGAAATTCCGCAGCGCGGTCTCCGGGGCACGCTGTCCGTAGTAGAAGAAGTCCACCCAGGCGTAGGCATGATTCCGGACCACCTGGCGGGCGATCCGCTCGACCTCTGGGCGTCCTGGGTCAAGGGCGAGGATCCGGGCGACATTGGCCCGCACGGCATCCAGGTACTTGGGCCTCAGGGCCATGAAGGCGGCGACCACCGCGTCCGCAGTCTCGAAGGCGCGGCTGCGCCGCTCGAAGGCGCGGGCGGCGAAGAGAAAGAGCGGAAACAGCGTCCCGAAGATCCCGGAGTAGACGGCATCCAGCACCCTGGAATCCCCCTGCATGCGGTCCTGCATCAGGCAACCTCACCACGGAGACACGGAGGGCACGGAGGAAAACTCTGAGAAAAGCACGGAGAAAAGCAGAAAGAAGGCAAAAAGGAGCAGGGAGCCACGAAGACCTGCGAAGAAAAGCACGGATGCATCCACCTTGCAGAGGCAGCGTCCTGGCGAACGGTTCCGCCGTGCGCCCTGCGAAGCAAGCAAGCCCAGGACGCCCTGAACGGATACGACCATCCATTGCTCTCTTTCTCCGTGCTCTCCGTGTCTCCGTGGTGGATCCTTCTCATCGGAACACGTTCTGGTTGGGATTGCGCTCTTCCATCTCCAGCCAGAGGCGCTGGAGGCTCTGGAGACGCTCCGGGTAGTCCAGGCCCAGCTCCTCGTCTTCGGGGTCCAGGGCGCGAGGGTCCTCGATCCATTCCGGGGGGAACTCGGGGAAGACCGAGCCCAGGAGCGTCCGCTCCAGGCCCCGGACGCTCAAGGTCCGGATGCCGGGGGTGTCGATCAAGGTGCCGCCCTCGGGACAGGGCAGCCAGATGGCCGAAGTCGTGGTCTGGCGGCCGGTGCCGTAGCGGCTTATCTCCCCGGTTCTGAGGCTTGCGCTTGGCATCAGGGCGTTGATGAGGGTGCTCTTGCCCACGCCGCTGTGGCCCAGGAGCACCACGACCCGGTCGCGGAGGAGATCCCGGAGCGCATCGAGGCCCTGCCCCTGGCGGGCGCTGGTCTCCAGGATCGCCAGGCCCTGTTCCCGGAGCGGCGCCAGTTCCGGCAGGGTGTCCTGGGTGCTGGCCCGGTCCCGCTTGGTGACAATGATCCGGAAGCCCATGCCCGCCGCCAGCGCCAGGGTCTGGACCCGCTCCAGCAGGCCCGGCCTCAAGGGAGGATCCACCACGGCGGCGCAGGCCCAGATCTCGTCCGCATTGGCACAGATCAACTGCCAGGGTTCCCGGTCATCGATGCCGCCGCGCTTGAGCAGCGTTTGCCTGGGCATCACGGCCACTACCTGGACCCCAGGCAGGCCCGGATCCGTCGGCTCCAAAGGCACTGCGGAGTAGCGGACGCGGTCGCCCACCACCAGCTTCACGCCCTTGAGCTTGCCCGATAGCGTCGCCCGGATCTGGCTGCGGTCCTGGAGTTCCAGATCCACCCACTGGCTGTAGCGCTGGATGAGCGTGGCCTCCTGGAGATGCATCCAGGGGGACGGGTCGGGCAGGCGCAGCAGCGTGTCCGCATCATGGCTCTCGTTGTCCGTCAAAAGGCGCTCCGCGCTCTGCTGGCGGCGCTTGCTCTGGGCCCGGCCTTCCCGGGCATAGGCCTGGGGGCTGTCCATGTCGGCGGCCTCGCGGCTCTGGCCCAGACGGTATTTCTTCATCTGGGGGCACTCACCACGGAGACACGGAGGACACGGAGAAAAGAGCACGGAGAAAAGACGGAGGGCAAACAACCTCTGAAGCTTCTCGGTTGGTACTTTGCTTTTCTCCGTGCCGTTCTCAGTGAAGCCTCCGTGCTCTCCGTGTCTCCGTGGTGGATCCTTACGCCCGGCCGGCGAATTCCCGGGTCTCGGTGCTCACCTTCACCTTCTCTCCCTCTTTGATGAAGAGGGGCACCTTGACCTCAAGGCCCGTCTCCAGCTTGGCTGGTTTGGTGACGTTGCCGCTGGCCGTGTCTCCGCGGCTGCCGGGTTCGGTGTAGGTGACGGCCAGTTCCACATGGGTAGGCAGCTGGAGCCCGATGGGGTTGCCGTTGAATTTCTGGATCTGGATGATCTGTCCTTCCACCAGGAAGTCCAGGGCATCGCCCATCATCTCTCCGTCCAGAGTGTGGGTCTCGTAGGATTCCTGGTCCATGAAATGGGAGCCGTCGCCGTCACTGTAGAGGTAGGAGGCCGCCACCTGGACCAGATCGGGTTCCTTGAACTTGTCGCCCGCCTTGAAGGTCTTGTCGAACACCGCCCGGGTGAGCAGGTTCCTCATCTTGATCCGGACCAGGGTCTGGCCGCCCCGGGCCGTGGGCGTGGAGATCTCGACGTCCAGGCAGTGGAAGGGAATATCCTCGAATTCAAAAAACATCTTGCGCTTGATGGCGATGGCTTCGATCAGGGCGGCCATGGATTCCTCGGGGAGATGCGTGGGAAGGCAAACAGTTGCACCCCCGGGGAAGGCCCGGCGGCGGGATTCGATTGTACCTGGACAGAGGTCCCAGGCCCACACTCCACATCCCACTGGACGGAATCTGCTCAACCGTGGCTATGATGGGGGATTGGGCCCATGAACATGCCGCAACACCCAACAACAATCGGGCGATACCAGGTGCAGCGCTCTATTGGCCAAGGAGCCATGGGGTCGGTCTACCTGGCGGAAGACCCGATGCTGAAGCGTCGGCTGGCCATCAAGGTGGTGCGGGCCGTGGGCGAGGAGCGCGACCTTGCCCTGGAGCGGTTCAAGCGGGAGGCGGAGGTTTCCGCCCAGCTGAACCATCCCAATATCGTCACCATCTACGACGTGGGGGAGGAACCCGGAGTGGGCCCCTTCCTGGCCATGGAGTACGTGGAAGGCAAGAGCCTCGGCAAGCACATCCGGGAAGGCACCCTGGAGGTCGAGTCCTGTTTCGGCATTCTGATCCAGGCCATGCGGGCGCTTCGGTCCGCCCATCGGCACGCCATCATCCACCGCGATGTGAAGCCCGACAACATCCTGGTGGGCGAGGACGGGCGGGTGAAGCTCATGGACTTCGGCATCGCCAAGACCATGGCCCCCCGGTTGACGTCCACGGGCGAATTCCTGGGCTCTCCGGCCTACAGCGCCCCCGAACTGCTGAAAGGCGCCGAGCCCACCCCCAGCTCCGATCGCTATGCCTTCGGGGTGACGGCTTTCGAACTGCTCACCGGCCTCCTGCCCCATCCGGGCAACAACGTCGCTGCCGTGATTACCCATGTGCTCCACGAGCCCCCCGTGATCCCGCCCGGGATGTCCGGGGATGTGGCCCAGGTCTTCCGGACGGCCCTGGCCCTGGATCCGGATGACCGTTTTGAAACCTTGATGGAGTTCCTCACTTCGCTCATCGATGTCTACCCCCTGGATGACGCTGCGCGGGACCGTATCAACGAGCTGTTCCGCCACGACGACCATGCCGGCGACATCGTGCCCCTTCGCCGCATGCGCCGCCCCCAGGCCGCCTCGCCGGAAGCGGCAGCCGGGGCCCGGGGAACGGGGGCGCGGGCCACGGACGCGGGACGCGCCGCCTCGATGCGCCCACTGCAGGGCTATGGTTCCTCCGCGAACCTCAAGATCGAGCTGGAAGAGGAAACCGAAACCAACTTCGCCAGCTCGTCACCGCGGAGCACCCAAGGGGAGCGGAAGCATACCCCCCCGGAGAGCATTCAGCCCAAGACCCTCATCTGGTGGATCGTCTTCGTTCTCATCGGCGGTCAGATCTTCTGGTGGCTCTACGAGCGGATGAACCAGCCTCTGCCCTGAACCCGCCTCAGCCCAGCACCACGCGATAGAACAGGAAGACCCCCCCGTTCCACAGCCCGTGGACCAGGATGGCGGTGCCAAGGTGCCGGGTGTGCAGGAAGGCCAGGCCCAGCGCCACGCCCAGGGTGGAGAGCACGGGCACGGCCAGGGGTTGGAGATGGATCATTCCGAAGCTCAGGCCGCTCAGGAGCAGGGCAGCGGTCCATCCGGAGCGGGGGCCCATGAACGTCACCAGCCGGTGTCCCAGCCAGGGCAGAAGGGTCCCTCGGAACAGGCATTCCTCGAAGACAGGGGCGGCGACGGAGACGGTCAGGAACAGCAGGGCCACCGGGAGGAACCCCTGGGATCCGGCCACCAGGTCCATGAGTTCCCGTTGGGGACTCTCCTGGGACGCCAGCAGAGGGGTCAGCAGCAGCACGACCCCCAGCACCATGACCACGGCCAGGGCCAGGAAGCCTACCCCCCAGGCCAGGCTCTTGAGATGGGCCCCCGGCAGCAAACGTCGGCACAGGGTCCCCCACCCCACACCCTCCAGCTCGCACAGCAAGGTCAGGCCCACCAGGGCATGGAAGCCATAGGCCATGGGGAG
>JFJP01018686.1_pt1 | contig 15759 bp, 11 predicted proteins | sample 431651 | NCBI WGS metagenome assembly JFJP01 (sample SAMN02602958, study PRJNA72255) | Microbial mat metagenome, whole genome shotgun sequencing project. | biome: fresh water; feature: sink hole; material: water; isolation source: purple microbial (photo- and chemosynthetic) mats found in... | reverse complement strand
AGTTCGGTCCTTATCCACTGTGGGCGTAGGAGATTTGAGGAGAACATTCCCTAGTACGAGAGGACCGGGAATGACGTACCTCTGGTGTTCCTGTTGTCGTGCCAACGGCATCGCAGGGTAGCTATGTACGGAACGGATAAGCGCTGAAAGCATCTAAGCGCCAAGCCTCCTCCAAGACCAGATCTCCCGGGCTTTCGGGCCCCTAAAGGCAGGTTGAAGACTACGACCTTGATAGGCTGGAGGTGTAAGCGTGTATATCTAAAGACGTTAGCTGACCAGTACTAATTCGCCGTGAGGCTTGATCTTATTTTTCAACATCCCTGGTGAAGTTGTTTTGCAGTTCTCTGTTCAGTAGTCATTGACTTTAATCAGTCAATGGCAGTTAACATTTTTTCCCGGTGATCATAGCGAGGAGGAAACACCCGTTCCCATACCGAACACGGAAGTGAAGGGCCTCAGCGGCGATGGTACTGCAGCAGTCGGTTGTGGGAGAGTAGCACGTCGCCGGGATTTTTTTCAGGGTTTCATAAATGAAAGTTTATGAAACCCTTTTTTATTAGGTCTACAATCATGTATGTTTGGATATCCTTTCTTGTTGTATCGATGATGCTGCTAGCGGCCAGCCTGGTGTGTTTTTTTGATAACCGTCGCCAGCGCCGCCTCCCTTTCGAGAAATCGATCTCGTTTCTGGTACCATGCTACAATGATGGGCACACGGTTGAACATACGGTGCGGAGCATTCTCGAGTCTTGGGATCCCGAGCGAACCGAGGTGATTGTGGCGGATGACGCCAGTACCGATGATTCTGCTGCTGTGCTTCGCGAACTCCAGCAGGTCTTGACCTTCCGTCTTGAAAATAATCTCGTAAATCTTGGCAAGGCGGAAACCTTGAACCGGCTGGCAAGCTTGGCGACGCATGACGTGATCGTCTTTGTCGACGCAGATACGTGCCTTAATACGGCGGCGATGCAGGATATGACGGCGCGTCTTGCGAATGATGACCGCCTCGGTGCCGTCAGTTGTCCATACCGCCCGGCAAACCGGGGCTGGTTGCCCTGCTTGCAAGCTATTGATTACAGTATGATATCGCTGCTTCAAGGTGCATATAACGTGTTCTCTGGCTTGGCTTTATGGGGTGGCTGTATCGCGGTTCGCAAGGTTGCTTTCAAGGCGGCAGGCGGGTTCTCGCTTTCAGCCATTACCGAGGATGTTAATCTGGCCTATATGTTGAACCGTGTCGGATGGAGGGTTGAGCAAAGCCTGATTCCTGTGCTGAGCCATGTTCCCGATGCCCTGAGACCTTGGATTAAGCAGAAGATCCGATGGACTGCCGGTGGTTTTCAGTGCCTGTTGCGTCACCCTTCCGTATGGTTGCGGAATCCTTTACAGGTTTTCATGCTCACGCTTTACTCGGCGCTTTCCCTGAATGCCGCTTTTACATTTGTCAGACAGACCCTTTTCCTGGATCGGCTTTTCGACCTGATCGCCCCGCTGGCAAACACACTGCCGGTGAGTCAGGTGCTACGGATTCTTGAGCCTATTTATGGGCAAGCGCTGGTCAGCAGTCTTCAGCTCACGCTTTGCTTTACGTTGCTTTCTTCCGTTTATGTCGTGCCGCTAATCTCGAAATGGCAGGATAGCCCCTTGTTGCTTCTGATCATTCCATTTTCGCTTGGATATTTTCCTCTCTACACATTGCTTTCGGTGGCAGGATTTGTCTACCTTATTCTCAATACGCGGCGCATCGAAAGAACGCTTAGGGCCTGGTAAACCTACGGATTGAGTTTCCTTGCCAACACGTTGATCTATATTCTCCGATACTTTGAAATATGAATTGCAAAGTGGAATCCTTTATTGTTATAAGGATCCCAAATGGTAGCAATAAATTACACACATTTCCGATCGGTCGCCTATTCCTTGCTTACGATCCTGCTGGTTTTCCTGGTGTTTCCCGTGAGGGCGCCGGGCGAGTTGCTGGGGTTTTGGGCTTTCGATGGTACGGGTGAGGTATCGGCGGTGGCTGGGCATCTGTCGGCAGGAGATGTCATGCTCTCTTCGGGTACGATCGGTTTCGTTGCGGGTACCGATGATGGAGGGTCGCATATAGGTAGCGCCTCATCATGGCCGATGGTCGCGTTTTCTACGGCAGGTAAATCTTTGCAATTCACCCTTACTCCTGAGTTTGGATATAAGATGCTGATCACGAACGTAACCCTGCGGCTTGGGCGAACACCTGAAGGGCCGACATCCTTCACGGCGCAGTATAGTGCGGATGGATTTGCCACGGACGGAACCTCGGCTGGGACGGGTACGATCACCAGTGAAAGCACCAGTACCTTGGATTCGTTTGTCCTAAACGCCCCGTTCGACATTCAGGCGGACACATTGACTTACCGCCTCTGGGGTCATCATGCGGCCGGCACAGGTAATCTGAGATTCAACAACATCCAGATCAATGGTACAGTGATTAAACCCGAGCCGTCGAATCACGCTACCGGTTTGTCTGCTACATTAACGACGCACCGGTCGATCATCCTGCAATGGACCGATGCCGATGGTGCCTCGCCTCCGGATGGCTATCTCGTTCGTGGATCTCGTACTAGCGTTGCCGACATACCGGTTGCCGTGGATGGTCAGGCGGTGGCAAATTACTACACTTGGAACAATGGATATTATGCGCGCTTTGTCCCGCAGGGCACTCGAATGGTCGAGTTAAACGGACTGGCTGCGGAATCCACCTATTATTTCACGCTTTTTCCGTTATCTAATAGCGGCAGTCTCATCGATTACAAGACCGATGGCGTTGTTGCGCAGGGGGGCGTGACCACCGGAATTGCGCCGTTCGAGGATTTCGAAGATGCCTCGAAGTCGGGGTATGATGCCGGGGTTGCGGGTTTGAAGTCTGGTTCATGGATAATGGACAATGCGGTGCTAAGCGGTACGGTGAGCGACAGAAAGTCAGATCAGTTGGCCGTACGCATTCGAAATCTCGGCAGCATCACCATGTTGTTTAATGTGACCGGGATCGAGTCCGTGGTTTTAGATCATGCAAACTACGGAAGTGACATTGGCGGAGGATTTGTCGTTGAACGATCCCTTGATGGGGGGGCGACCTGGATGCAGGTCGGGCCCGAGGTGACGTGTGGGCCCACCGTGCAAACCGCCGAATTCAGGGTGCACCGCCAAGAGGGGGTCTGCCTGCGCATTCGCAAGACGGGGGTTGCCGATGACCTTAATCGTATCAATATCGATAATGTAAGATTCTCGCCATATATTGCAAAGCCATCGGTTTTTCGCTTTTATTAACCGAATTAAAAAATCAAATCGTTGACCTTAATGCCTCGTCATCGTAGGATATGGAAATGAAAGGATCAGATACCATCCTGCAATTCTATCTGGATGTAACCGACAATGAAAACGTATGAACAGACACTCGCTGCGATCCGCCCCCTGGATCGTACGCTGGAGGAGAAGGTGCGTGTGCATCTCGATGACCTGACCAAGCCGCAAGGCAGTCTTGGTCGGCTTGAGGAACTGGCTCTGCAGGTTTGTCTGATACAGGGTACGCACCAGCCCAGCCTGGGGCGGAAGCGCATCTGCTGTCTGGCAGGCGATCATGGTGTCGCCGATGAAGGCGTCTCTGCATTCCCGAAGGAAGTCACGCCGCAGATGGTGCAGAACATGCTGGCCGGCGGGGCCGCCATCAACGTGCTGGCGCGTCATGTAGCTGCCGATCTGATCGTTGCTGACTTTGGCGTTGCCGCCCCGCTGGAGAACCTGCCGACGCTGCACCGCCGCCGTATTCGCGGAGGGACGGACAACATTGCGATGGGGCCGGCGATGCGTCGCGATGAGGCGTTGGCGGCACTGACCGCCGGTATCGAGCTGGCTGAGACGGCGGCTGGCCAGGGCGTGACGCTACTGGGCACGGGTGATATGGGGATTGCCAACACCACCCCTGCCACGGCGCTCTTGGCGGCCTATCTGGGGTGTTCGGTCGAGTCAATAACGGGGCGTGGCACCGGCATTGACGACCAGCGACTGGCACACAAGATCGAGGTCATCAAGCGTGCACTGGAGGTTAACCGTGATCACCTTGCCGATCCGCTCGGGACGCTGGCCTCGCTGGGTGGGTTCGAGATTGCCGGGATTGCCGGGCTTTGCCTAGGGGGGGCCGCGAACCGTCTGCCGGTCGTGGTTGATGGCTTTATTTCCACGTCCGGGGCGGTGGCCGCCTGTGCCCTGTGTCCTGCCGTGCGCGACTACCTGATCTTCAGTCATTTGTCGCAGGAGAGGGGACATGGCGTGATCATGAAAACCCTTGGTGTCCGTCCGGTGTTGGATCTTGACATGCGCCTGGGCGAAGGCACCGGGGCGGCCTTGGCCATGAACGTCATCGAGGCGGCGATCAAGATCTACAACCAGATGGCCACCTTCAGCGGGGCTGGCGTAAGTCAGAACGACAGACAAGGGTAAACCTTGAGAATGTTACTATTGACGTGACCGGCATAACAGGGTATTTTTCATACTGATATTTCAGGAGATTACTTATGGCAAACGAAATGAGTAGCGACAATGGCCTCCCGCCAAAACTGGATCTTCGGAAAAGGGTATCTTCACCTGAACCTACCAATCCGGCGGTGACTGCCGCCGCCCCGAATATCCAGCCAGCCGTTACCCCTGTGGCAACCCCTGCGGCAGGCGTAGCGCCGCTGCCTGTGGCTTCGGCAAAACCCATGTTCACGCCATCGGCAGGCACGGTGAGGCTCAATATGGAAGGCAGAACCGCTGTTACACCAAAGCCGATTTCGGCCATTCGACCGATGCTGAAACCCATTTCCACAATGGGCGGTAGCCAGCCAGCCGCCGCAGCGGCGTCAATTCCAGTACCCGCCCCGGTTAACATCCAGTCTGACGTCGTTTCTACGGCGCAGGCTCATGATGACGATCCTACCGTCGAGGCTACGGTGCTTCCTGAAGATCCCTTCAAAGAGATGGATCCATCGCCTGCACTGATCATACCCCCCGCCGCGAACGCACCGGCTGGAGCCACGCCCGTGTTACGCCCTACGTTGCAGTCCGGATTAACGGCCAAGACGATCAAATTAAAAAAACCGGTTCCTATTGGTATCAAACGTGACGCCCCCGAAGCAGATGCTGCGCCAGGCACGAAACGGGAAACGTCTAAGATTACGCTCCCGAGTGATCTTGGTCCGTCGTCATCGTCACCTGCCGCTCCCGGTGGCGTTCAGACGATACGTATTGCGCCGACCTCCACGACCTCTATCTCGCCGTTGTTGGCTGGTGATGCGGGTAATGTTGCTATGGCACCCATCTTGGCGCTGGCGCAACCTGTCGATCCGAAACGGCAGACCTCGCGTATCTCGCTGGAAGCCGCCATGGGACATGAATCAGCATCACCTAGCGGACCGAAGACCATCAAACTGAAAAAGCCGGGGTCTGCAACGGCTGTCATGCGAAACCCTGGGCTTGGTGCTCTCCCAGCGGTTGCCGATGAACCCATCGAGCCGATGGATCCAGTACCGACAGATGGGGTCAGTGAAGACGAATCGACGAATACGCAAAAGAAAACCATCAAGGTCAAACGACCTTCGGTTCACCCCTCGATGCGTCCAGGCGGCGATTCTGGTCATTCGGGAGAGGCGTCTACATCTGGAACGGCCCCCATGTTTGTGCCACCTTCCTTTGCCTCGGTCAAGCCGGACTCCGCGCACTGGTTTTTCATCATCTGCGCCTGCGCTGCCACCGTGGTTATAGGGGTTCTAATTTATGTGCTTTGTGCCCAGGTGATGGGACCAAATATTTCATTGACTAAACTTGCCTACTTCGCCCCGGATGCCGAGTTTCCGTGGCCAGGCAGGATCACACGCTAGTATAACGTTGAATAATCAAGGAGATTTATATGAGTGCTGAAAACATTGTTCATATCACCGACAGCAATTGGGATTCCGAGGTGTTGAAATCGGCGGTGCCCGTACTGGTAGACTTCTGGGCGGAATGGTGCGGACCCTGCCGCGCGATTGCACCGGTCCTTGATGAACTTGCCGCTGAACTGGCTGGAAAGTTCAAGATAGCCAAGGTGGATGTTGATAAGAACCCGCATCTTGCCGGAAATTTCGGCGTTCGATCCATTCCGACGCTGCTGGTGATCAAAGGCGGCACGGTGCAGGAGCAGATGGTCGGTGCCTTGAGTAAGGCAACCTTGCGCGATAAGATCAAGCCTTACTTGGCCTGATCTCCGGCTTCACTCTGAAACTTATACCCCACCCCGTGTACCGTGGTAATGTGTACAGGGGTGCGGGCGTCTTTCTCGATCTTCTTGCGGAGGTTGGCCACGAAGCTGTCCAGCGAACGCTGGGTGCCGTAATAGTCCATGCCCCAGACGTCGTGCATGACCATTTCGCGCGACAATGCCTTTCCATCGTTCTGTACAAAATAGGCCAGCAGGTCAAATTCGGTGCGGGTCATGAAAACCGGTTTTCCGGCGCGGGTCATTGTGCGGGCATCAAGGTCCATCTCGATCTCAGCGAAGGTAAGGGTGCGTGGCCCCTCGATCCGCCGTTCCCCGCGTAGCAACACCGCCTTGAGCCGGGCCAGCAGCTCATCCACACTGAAGGGCTTGGTGACGTAGTCATCCGCCCCCATTTCAAAGCCGTGTAATTTGTCGAATTCGTCACTGCGGGCGGTCAGCATGATCACCGGCATCAGCAATCCCTTGGCTCGAAGCTGTCGGCAGACTTCGAAGCCACTCATGCCTGGCAGCATGATATCGAGCAGGATGGCGTCCGGATGCTCTTGGATTGCCACGGACAGCCCGCCCGGTCCATCGGACGCCGATAGCACCTCGTAACCCACATACTTGAGATTTTCTGTAAGACCCAACAGGATGTTGACCTCGTCCTCTACCACGAGAATACGTTTTACTACCTCACGCACTTTCGATCCCCTTTCTTCTATGGCGTCATCGCCTTCAGCCATACCTCGAACACAGCGCCACCATCCGGCGCATTCCGAACCTTGATGCGACCGCGATGCGCCTTGACGATCCCGGCCACGAGCGACAACCCCAGGCCGAATCCGCCGCGATGGGCATGCCTCTCCTCCTGTCCTCGATAGAACCGATCAAAGATGCGCCGATGCTCCCCCGTCGGGATTCCGTTCCCGTGATCCCGAACCGAAAGCACAACCCATTTCCGTCGCCACCCAGACCATTGAAAAAGCCCTATTTCAACCTGCGTTGTTACCGATTTATGGCTCTCTTCAGAACTCTCGATGGTCGCAAAACTTTGTCCATATTTCAATGCGTTGTCGATCAGGTTCGTCAAAACTTTTTCCATCGCGTCCGCATCGCCGTAGACCAACGCAACCTCCGGTGCCGGATCAACAGAAATTTGTAGCCTAGGGTGCTGACGGCGAAATCGATCGACCACACCGGAGACAATCCTTGCCAAATCGAGCGGGTGTTTCTGATAGCGCAACGCCCCTTGCTGCTGCCGGAAATAAAACATCACCCGCTCGATCAGGTCGGCCAGCCGGTCGCACTCCATGACGATACCGTGCAGAAATTCACGGCGCCGCTCCTCGTCCGTAACTCGTCCAGCCATCAGGCTTTCGGCCATCATTCGTAGTGCCGCCAGTGGTGTTCGCAGATCGTGCGACATGCCAACGACAAACTCACTGCGGCGGCTGGCTGTGGCTACCTGTCGCCGTGCCGTGCCAAGCACGAGCACGGCGCTGACGGAGATAACCACCCCCAGCAGCAGAACTCCCCAACGGATTAAGCGGATCTGCAGGGTGTGTGCACGGCGGGTCTCGGCGAGGTTCACGGCGAAGGCTGCCATTACGATCGAATCCAAGGGCGCTGGGAGGCGCAGGATCGCCAGTGCGTCTTGCCGGAGAGGAACCTCCGTTATCCTTGCGGTTCCAGATGCAGACGTTATCTCTAGGTTGTCATGGATCTGCACTTGAGACGCCGAGTGATCGGTTATGGCCGCCTCGTCGGAAATCACGGAAAACCGTAACATTGAGGTTGACTGGGCGTCAAGCCGCTGCGCTAGAGAACGAATCATACAGGGCAGATCCAGCGCAATGCCGGCAAATAACCCGTCGTATCCAGCCACCGGAACAAAATAAAAACGTCCGTCTTCGGTCCGTATCCGAATCGGATGGATGCCCCCTCCAATGGCCTGTGTCAGAAATGGCTGCAGGCGCAGTGCTTTTAATGCGGAGTCGTGTGTTGTTCCGGTTTCGGGATAGACATAACCCCAGGGGTTCATGTAGAGAAACTCGCCCCCGACGACGTCGGACACTCCGCTTCGTTTCGCCAGTTCGCCATCCAGCAGACGCACATCGGTCCCGGCCAAGACCGTCTTTCGAAACATTTGCGTGACATCCGCCAGTGCCGTCTCGATAACCTGCTCGACCCATTCTGCCGTCTCGGCTAGGTGATCCTCGGCGGTTTGTACCAGTCGGCGCTCTAGGATCACTTCGCGGGATTGTATCGAGCGACCCGCCAGCACGCTTAACAGGGCGGTGGGCAGAACGATCAGCAAAAGAACCGTCATCACCAGCCGCATGGGTACAACTCCTTCACCCGGACGTTGTGCAAGGCTAGCGCTGATCGCGCATTTCAAGTTTCATCAGCCAGTTTCGCACACGATCAGCATCCGGGCCATGAGGGTTAAGCTGAAGATAGCGGCGGTAATGCAACGTCGCCTTCTCCGGCAGCTTCATTTCGTCGTCATACAGGATTCCAAGATTGTAATGCACATCAGCATCGGCGGGATCAATGCGCAGCGCCTGCAAGTACTCGCTCTCGGCTGCCTCGAACTTTCCTTCGCGGGCATATACCGAGGCCATGTTATAGTGCATGTTCAGCTTCTCCCGATCCCCGGCCTGAAGCACTTGTGCCCGTGCCTTTTCCAGGACCTCCGCGACCCGCTCTGCCTTGGCCAGTCGATGATCACGTCGTTCCAGTTCCACCTTCAATGCCTGAAGGTCTGCCTCGCGTTCCGCGAGACTGCGATTCAGATTCAGCCGTTCCTCCGTCAGTCCCGTAACTTGCTGCTCCAGTGTTGAGACCTGGGGAACCAAGCGCTCTAGCAATTCCTTATACTCTTCCTCGCGAGCCTGCGCTTCCGTGAGGGCTAACTGTGCAGCCTCAAAACGCTGGGTCTGCTCGCCCTGGGTTTGCGTCTGTACGGTCTGTGTTGTGGACATCTCATCAAGCTGGCGAGCCAACCGCTGGCGATCCGCGTCGACCTCTGTGATTTTGTCGCGCAGCGCCGCATTGATCTGCTCCAGCTCCTTGAAGAGATCCGAGTTGCGCACATCCGGGGGTTCAACCACGGAAACCGATGGCGCTGAGACCGGGACTTGGTCTACCTGCGCGTTGGCAGGCACCGCCGCCAGCGCATCTCGCAATCCATCATTTTCCTGGCGAAGCTGTGCCAAAGCCGCTTCAAGCTCAATCACCTTCGTCGATTCTTCAGCGCGAGGGGGGGTACCGGCGGTCTGCAAACGCTGTACTTCCTGCTCAAGCTTTGCCTTGGCCTGCTCGAGCATCGCGGTGTCCAGCATGATCTGGTCCATGGCCTTGCGGCGCATGGCGTCTACGGATGTCAAACTGGCCACCTGTGTTTCCAGTTCGGTGATGCGCTGATCCCGGTCACTCATCTGCGACTTGACTTCTGCATCTTTTGTCCGGAACTCATTGGCCGACTGCTGTGCGCTGGCCACCTCCTGCTCCATATGGGCGATTTCCTTCTCCAGAACGGCATTACGAGTCACCAGTTGTTCCACATCGGCGGCAGCCTTGCGGTTGATCTCGTCAACCGAGCCCTGGAGTTTTTCGAGCGAACTGGCCAGTGTCGTGCCGCGTTGTTCAGCGGCGGCGAGCGCCACTAGGGTTTCGTCCAGTGTCCGGCGCCGATGGTCGTCGACACGTTTGACCTGCTCGGTCTCCTGCTGCAACGCATCGTGTGCAGCCTTGTATGATTCAACGTCCTTGGCCGCATTAACCAGTGCCTGCTCGCGTTCCGCTAGTCTAGCCTCCGTATCGCGCGTGGCGACCTGTTGATTGGCCAGTGCTTGATCACGCTCCGCAAGGGTAGCGTCGCGTTCCGCCACATCGCGCTCCCTAGCGGTGGTTTCGGCCTTGGCCGCTTCCAGTGTCTTTTGAAGATTGACAAGCTCTTGTGCACGGTCATCGAATGCTTTCTTCTGAACCGCCAACTGTTTGAAAAGATCGTCCATGGCGGCCTTGCGCTGCGCATCAATCTCGCGCAACTGGTCAAGCTCTTGAATCAACTCCTGATCGCGCGGACTCGCTACGACAACCGGCTGGAGATTCGTTTCTTGCTTTGTCTGTGTGGCCGCATTCAAGGCCTTGCTCAGGGTTTCCTCGGTTTCGCGCGAAACGGCCAGTTCGGCCTCTAGTCGCTCGACCTCGGTTGTCAGTCGCGAAACCGATGCACTCGCATTGCGCGCTGCCGTCAGTTCGGTGCCGAGTCGCTCCACTTCGCTGGTCAACTGAGCAACCGATGCCTGTGCCTCGCTGGCTTGCGCAAGCTGTGCCTTCAGAGTTTCCAGCTCGGTGGTCTGCTTGGCGAGCGCCGCCGTCGTGTTCGTTTCCGAAGCGCCGTCCTTGAAGAGCCGGTCGAGATCGGCCTTCAACTGCTTGCGGGCTTCCTCAGCCTGTTGATAAGCGGCGGTTGCCTCATCAGCCCTCTGGAACTGTTTCTCGATGGCTTCCTTCAATATCAGGTTCTCATCCGTCAGATTCTTCAGGCGAGCCTCGAGCTCGGTCAATTGCAAATCGCGCTGATCGTCGGTAGGACGGGTGGCAGCAGGTGGTGGTGGGGCAACGGGCTGCGGCGCCTCAACCTGCAATGGGGTGGTGTCGAGCGCATCCAGTTCCATCTGAAGACGGTTGACTTTTTCCTGCAACGCATCGACCGATTCACCGGACGGGGCTGCATCCGTGGAAAGCAACGCATCCAGAACATCTTGTTCCGACGTATTCGCGGCGTGCAGTACACCCTCCGGAAACGCCAGTAACCATGCTGCGGAAACTGTGAAGAGAAGCAAACGCATTATAGTTTTCATTGCTCGCAACCACCTTTTAACCTTCGCACAGGCATACCGAACCGCCTTGGTAAAACCTAAAAATCACCACATTGACGGATTCTTCTATCATAAAACTTTGCACGCTGCTAACACTTTTTGATCAAAAAGTACTATTTTCGGCGTTTTATGAAATGGGTGGCGTGCCCGCCCGCATCTTCGGCTGCTTCCATGACCGTTTCGCTCAAGGTGGGGTGGGCATGGATGGTCTGGGCAAGATCCTCCGCTACGGCACCCATTTCGATGGCTAAGGTACCCTCGGCGATCAGTTCGCCAGCGCCGGGGCCGGTGATGCCAACCCCGAGAATCCGACCGTCCTCGCGGGCACAGATCAGCTTGGTCAGTCCTTCGCCGCCACCTAAGGTCATGGCCCGTCCCGATGCGGCCCAGGGGAATTTGGCCACGGTGATGTCAAGTCCCTGTTCGAGCGCCTCGCGCTCGGTCAGTCCCGTCCATGCGATTTCCGGATGGGTGAAGACTACCGCCGGAATGGCACGGGGGCTGTACTCGGCCTTGCGCCCGGCAATCGCCTCGACGGCGACTTTGCCCTCATGGGTGGCTTTATGGGCCAGCATGGGCTGCCCGGCGATGTCGCCAATCGCGAAGATGGCCGGATCCTGGGTGCGGCGCTGGGTATCCACACGCACAAACCCGCGGGCATCCACCTCCACGCGGGTATGCTCCAGCCCTAGATTCGCCGTGTTGGGCTTGCGTCCTACCGAGATCAGCACGCGTTCGTAGGTCCGTTCCGTTTCGGTGCCAGCTTTGTCGGCCATGCGCACGGTCACGTCGCGTTCACCCGCCGTGATGGCCAGTACGCCGGTCTCGACCATGATGGTCTCGAATTGATCGCCAAGGGTCTTGAGCAGCGGACGGACCAGATCAGGATCGGCACCCGCCATCAGGTTGGGTAACATTTCCACGACCGACACCTTGCTGCCGAAGGTGGCATACGCCTGTCCAAGCTCTAATCCAATATACCCACCACCGATGACGAGCAGGCGCTCGGGGATATCCGCCAGCGCCAGGGCACCGGTGGAATCCATCACCCGCGGCGATTGAGGGGCGATTGGGATGGTCGATGGTGCTGACCCCGTGGCCAGGATAGCATGCTTGAATCTCAACGGTTCCATGGTTCCATCCGCCTTGCTGACGCCGACGGTAGATGCATCCAGGAAGCGTGCCCTTCCCTGGATGTAATGCACCTTGCGCGCCTTGCCCAGTTGCCCGAGCCCACCGGTCAACCGCGACACGACGGACTGTTTCCAGTCGCGCAGTTTGGCCACATCCAGCACTGGTTTTCCGAAGGTTACACCGAAGGCGGAGGCCTCGCTGGCGTCGTGAATCACCTGCGCCGCGTGCAGCAGCGCCTTGGAAGGGATGCAGCCACGATACAGGCAGACCCCGCCGGGATCCGCCTCCAAATCGATCAATGTCACATCCATACCCAGGTCGGCGGCATAAAAGGCGGCAGGATACCCCCCCGGCCCCCCACCGATAACGATCAGCTCGCGAACATCCTTAACGTCCAAAACAACCCCCTGTCGGCATCCGCCACCCCATGCGATAAAAACAAAAACACGATGGTCCTGATCCTAGACGGCGAACCCGCGACAATCAAGCCCGGAGTAACCACACCCGGTATCCGGATCATCTTGCTCCGGCGCAGCATCAGCCACGGCCATCGATTAGCCTGAAGCCCGGTGCAAAATGCTCCGGATACGGCTGCTCAACCGGCTCATGCGATCTCCGGCCTGTGGGGTAGTCACTACCCGATTACAATTAGGAGGACTCCCCGCCCCGTGACATGCGTCCATGGGCGCATATTGGCTGTTGGTGCCGTATTTGGCTTTTAATTTTAAACAAAGCCGATATGCTAAAGAGCCTTTTTGAGTGAAACCCGAAGACGCCGATTCAACCCGTCGCGATGGGAATTGTATCTCTATATAATTGTAAAACAAAGTGGTAAAATAAAAACAGGACGGAATGAACCCTGTCCCTGCGGAAGCGGGAAGAAGTATAAGCACTGCTGTTTTGGGTCATCCGATGTGCCGATCGCAATGGATTCGCAAAGGTCGGTGTCTGCACCTGAGCGGCAACCCCGCGGTGCGGCGGATGAAGGGGCATCCGGGAATGTGATGTCGCCCCGGTTCTGTGATGATATGGGCGGCAGGGTGCCGCAAAGGCTACGTAGCAAATTCCTTCCATGTAACCGGCAGGCAAAGGACATTGTTGAATACGAGGCCAATCGCGAGGCCATCATGCAGGCCCATGACGAACTCGAAAAATATCGGGATGAATACGATCGTTTGTGCAGCAAACCGGAAAAACTGTTTGCACGAGCAACGGAATTGTTCAAGGAGCCGTTGTTCTCCGAGCTACGTTTCAGCATCAGCGATTTAAAGCGAGCCTTCGCCAACGTGGGCTACCCGCTCATCGACTTCTCTCTGGAGCAAATGATGCCGTTGGGTGTCAAGGTGGTCGATGTCCTGCTCGACGATCAGAAACGCACCCGGCTTAGCCGCCTTCTTCTCTGCCGGTTGCCGGGATTGGTCGCGGCTCAACGCTACATGGATGCCTGGATCGTCCAGCATAATGCCATTCTGGTCAAAGAGCCGCCGGAAGGCGGTTGCGGTGTTTTTTTTGCTGGTTACGTTCTTGTACGGAGTGAAGGAATGGGAAGCCGAGCGCGATCGTCAACATGCCGAATTGCTGGGTCGCCTTGGCGTCGATCTGGAAACGCTCCGGCGAAGGGCTTTGCCGCCGTTGAACTGCTTCTTGATAAATTACGGGATAATCCCAGGATGCAGGCCGATATGCAAGCATTCCTTGATGCATACCCGGAATTGAAGGCCTACACACAGGCACAGTGTTTCGATAACGAAACCGCCGCCTTGAAGCTTGCAGGGCGCGAGGATATCAGTGGCATGTTTTTGCCGTTTAAGGACGTCGAGCCTTGGATAAACGTGCTCGAACAGCGCCTGAGTGAGGATCCGGAACTCTCGAAGCTCATAATGAAGGGGGTGAAAAGCGGCAGGAAAATCGAGAACGTAATGCTCGGCATAACCTACAAAGTGGGCGTTGAAATGGCTGGTGCGGTCTTTTCCCAAAAAAGAATAAATCAACTTCTCGATGACTTTCGCCAGTTTCAACGCAGTCTTTCAAAACCGGACCACGAGCTCCAGCAGGGTATAAATGGCGCGTTGCTGGCCTTGCGGTCATCGGTGAGGCCTGAGGAAAATAATTTCCTTGCGATCCTCTGTGGAAAATCGCTTGTCATCCATATGAAAAAACTGGCCGATGCCGAATCTACGCTATCGGAATGATAAGCCTCAGTAGCTGAACACGGAGATGTTACCAAACCCTTCGCGGGCACAGGTGTTCAGTGTGCGGATCAATGCCGAATGGGGCGATCCCTGTGTGCATTTGATGATGATCCCCGTGTTTTTGGAATATGTCGCCAGCCTGGCCAGATGCCGTTCCATTTGCTCGAATCCGGCATTTCCCGTGAACGGACGACCATTAACGACCCAGCCATTCTCTGCGATCTGGATTTCTAGCAGCTCGGGATCCGTTGTTTCTTCTGTTTGTGTTGACGGTCGCGAGACATCCAGATGGGATAGGATATCCTGCGGTTGAAGCGTGACGATAAAGAAAATAAGCAATTGGAAAACCACATCGATCATCGGAGTCATTTCCAGCTTGGCGGTCTCTCCACGGTTGCGTGCGTGCTTCATTGAAAAATCTCCTTACCCGTTTTATAAATGCCTTCCTAATGCCTGAAACGAGCAGCAACCGTATTTTATTAGCAAATACCTTCCGTCGACGGCGGGATGTTGATAATGATTGACGCAAAACCAGAAGTTGGATACTCTCCGCCTTCAACGTAGGTGATGATAAATTTTTCGGAAATGGCGAACATCCACAGGGACGGGGAGGATTTGATCATGAGCAGGATTTTCAATTTCAGTGCAGGCCCGGCGACATTGCCCATTGAGGTGCTTGAGGAAGCGCAGAAGGAATTGCTTGATTTCAATGGTACCGGCATGTCCATTATGGAGCACAGCCACCGCGGCAAGGCCTACATGGCCGTGCATGCAGAAGCCATCGCCAACACCAAGGAACTGCTCGGCCTCGGCGATGACTTCGCCGTCCTTTTCCTGCAAGGCGGGGCTAGCCTCCAGTTCTCCATGGTGCCGATGAACCTGCTCGGGTCTGGACAGGTCGCCGACTACACCGATAGCGGCACCTGGGCCAACAAGGCCATCAAGGAAGCCAAGCTTATCGGCAAGGTCAATGTCGTGGCCAACTGCGGCAAGGAAATACCCACCCGCGTCCCGTCCGAGAGCGAACTCAAGTTGACCCCCGGCGCGGCCTACGTGCACATAACCTCCAACGAGACCATTTCCGGTGCCCAGTGGAACACCTTCCCGAAGACAGAAGCCCCGCTGGTGTGCGACATGTCCAGCGACATCCTCTCGCGCCCGTTCGATGCCAAGCAGTTCGGCCTGATCTATGCCGGAGCCCAGAAGAACCTCGCCCCTGCAGGCATGGCCCTGGTCATCATGCGCAAGGCGCTGGCTGACCGCGTCCCGGCCACCGTGCCGACGATGT
>JFJP01038787.1_pt1 | contig 15760 bp, 24 predicted proteins | sample 431651 | NCBI WGS metagenome assembly JFJP01 (sample SAMN02602958, study PRJNA72255) | Microbial mat metagenome, whole genome shotgun sequencing project. | biome: fresh water; feature: sink hole; material: water; isolation source: purple microbial (photo- and chemosynthetic) mats found in... | reverse complement strand
ATCGACGACGAAGTAAGACGAGATATTGAAAAACTGGTTTACGGAATGACGCCACCGGAAGAAATCGCCGACGAACCGAAAGGAGAAATTTCACCGGCTGGAGCATCACAGTATTTCCCCTATCGTCCGTGGGACATGAAAGGGGATTTTGCAAAAGTCGCTCTCTACCAACTGGGAGCAGATTATCATAAAATTTTTCATAGGGAGGTGACACAAGCGGCGGCGAAATATCGCCAATTACGAGCGGCCGCTTTTGATCAGTACAAAAAATGTTTAGGCGTTCCATTTGTGAGTTTTTCTAATGTGGAGTATGTTTCCACGGTGGAAAACCTCAAGCATGATCTTAAAAAAACAGTGGCGGAACTTCGGGAAAAAAGGAATTCGCGGATTGACAAAAGATCAAATGGCTTGTATAGTTTAATCATTGACAGTGAGGACAAATTCAAAAAGCGAATTGAACGAGATTTTGCGGCGCCATTGCTGGAGATGCCGCCACGGAAAACATTGAAAGAGATGGAGTTCGACGGGAAAACGGCCAGCGAAAAACGAAGAAAAGAAGATGAACAGATATGTATGTTTTAAAGAGGGGTATTTTATGTTTTTAGGTTTTAGTGATATTTACAGATTTTCTTTAGATTGGGGAAGGCTAAAAGATTTTAACAATTTTTTGACATCAAGAACAGTACAACGACCAAAGAACAGAACAAAAAAGAAACGGGGCAAAAAATGAAACTAAGAATGGTTAAAGTGTCCCGTTGTAGGGTTCACATTTGTCCAATTTGCGCGGACGCGGTAAGAGGAAAAAGAATAAAAAGAGACTTAAAACAGGTTTTTTGTTCTTCATGTAAAAATAATCATCTAAATCAAACTGGTTTGATACCAGATTTTACAAAATGTGAAACCTGTATCAATAATCATTACGCTATAAAAGACGGTGTTGCAAATATCATGGAAAATGTTGACGAAGACAGTTGGGCTTTTGATTGGTGCAAAACAGTTTTAAACCTTGAAAACAACTATGAAACAATGGATCTGTGCATTGAAGAAATTCCCGTTATGATAGAACAGGGAATAATAGTAAAAAACGGAAAACGATATAAAATTGAATCAGTTGTCATTGAAAATGGAGAAAATTATTGCAGTAAATGTGATTTAGTGAAATCTTGCAATGGTGAATGTGTATTGGATAGAACACGAAATGTATTAAAGGAGATTTGAAAAAATGAAACTAGAGGAAATTTTACCAATTGTAAAAAGTGGCGGTATGGCTTCGTATGTTCCCTACCATAGGAAAAACGAAGGAGTACGATTTTATATTTTTATCTACAATGAAGAGTTTAAATATATCCAAATGAGATATTATGTTAAATGGGTCTGGAATATTGGAAATGAAGATATTAAGAACGAAACTTTCAAAATTGAAGACAAAAAAGAGATATTGAAAAAGTGGGAGAAACTACACAATGGAGAAAAATATGTTGATCAACGAGAATTGTGATTCCGGTATAACCGATCGTGAATATCTTGAATTGCTGACACAAGACGGAAAAAGTACTGAAAAGTTCCAAGAGTGGTTTCGTAAATGTATTGAAATTGCCAGTAAATCAGAGGGCGGAAATTTTCATTTTCATAATTGCTGGAATTTTGGATGTATAGTAAAATCATATTTTTATGATGGTAATACGCCAATTTCTATTTTCAAATTTGAATCTATTTTCGAATTTTAAGAGGGGTGTTCTATGATACTTGAAACAGTAGGAAAAGAAATTATTTATGCAATGGCCGAATTTGCAAATTTGCCAGAAGATGTTTACGGAGTGAAGCTTGGCCGATGGATACGCGCTTGCGAAAAATACGATCGTGAAAACGCGGATCATTCAGAAACTCGGTTTTGTGCAGATGAAAACGAAATACAATTTTGCGACGGTAATAGAACCGTAGCACGGTTTTTCTTTGAAAGAGCAGTTTTTCCAGATGAATAGTTTAGAAAAAACGATACTTCAATTTAAAATTGACTGGTATTTTTTAAAATTAATTCACCAGAAGAAATAAAATTATAGCCGCTCAAAAGAGCGGCTTTTTTTATATCAACAGAACACACAACAAGCCACAAACTCACGGCAAGAGCATAGACAACAGATAGCACAACAGAGCACAACAAACGATACAACAGGCAAAACAACACGAGAAACCGCTCTTTTGGGGTTGTTTTCGCGCCGCTTGCGGCGGTATTAATACATTTCAATGAGGCGTTTATAATTGTGACAGCCAGCGACAAATAAAAAAAGGTTGCACACAGTACGCTTTTTATTGTAGATTTGTGAATGTTGGTTGCTGGGGGTGAAAATTCACTCTCGGTTTAGTTCCGGCGGTGTGCTCCTCACCGCCGGTTTAAAGAAAGGTTCTTTTGTGGTAGTATATAGACTCACTGAAAAAATTCTGGCTATACTGAAAATGTTCTGTACAAAACCAGATGAAAAGCGTGGATCGATAGAGGCTCTTTCGTTTTCCTATATTGAACTTCCACCGGTAACAGGTGAAACAAAACCACAAAAAGCATATCGAATCACCGGTACAGATGGAACAAAACTTATCACGGCTCTGTTTGATGTTGAATCGGTTGAATCTGTTTTGAGGAAAGAAACGAAAGCGGCCGTATTTGATTCTGAAGGGAATTTGTATTTCCAAAAAGATACAAATCTGGTGACGCCATCAATTCAGCACACGAAAGATAAAACGAATTATCCCGAATGGTTCAAAGGAGTTCCGGCGGATCTTGAAAAAATCGGTGAAAATATCAGTGGTAATTTTGCGGTTGAAAATCTAATAGTTTGCGCAAAAGCGAAAAAAGAAATATTTGGTTCAAAATCATTGAATTTTGTTCCACAGTATAAAAGTGAAGGCGATACAAAATTGCTTCGTGCCATGTTATGGTTTCCGGAAAATGGCGATAATGAAAGTTTTATTTTGATCATGCCTTTGAGAATGTATGACTATCCAACTTTTCCAGATAAAGCAAAATTGAAAATTATGCTTGGAGATTCAAAAGCGGTGAAAACTCTTTCCGGTAGAGTACAAGAAAAACCGATAAAACAGGTAGTAAAAGAGATCAACGAACGAAGAGCTGAAAAGAAACCAAGAAAAGTAAAAAAAATGGACGCGTGGGACGCTTCAATATTGGCACGGTTGCAAATTGCAATCAATAAACGCGGCTTGACTCTTTCGCAAGCGATTTCGGAAATATTAAGTGAGGTAGGTTCAACTTCTGAGTATATCAGAAAAATTTACGCTGGAAATATTGATAGCTTCAAAGCCAAAAATCCAGCAGCAAAAAAGCCAGCGGCAAAAAAGCCAGCGGCAAAAAAGCCAGCGGCAAAAAAGCCAGCGACGGCCGAAAAAAGACTTTTTAGTGAATCATTAATCAGTGCGAAACAATACGGATTTAATGCACATAAATATATTTCTGAAAATTTCGGTTCTATAGCCAGATTTGAAGAGCCATATATCTATGTTTCTGGAAGCAAAGAAAGCGACGGTAACGGATGGGGAAACCATACGGCCGCGCAAAATGCGAAATACATTTTGGGAGAAATGAAAGAAATGTTTCAAGATATCAAACTGGAGAAATAAGAATGACTGCTCAAAAACTAAAACTAACTGAACAGGGACAAATAGTCTATCCCGAACACATTGGAAAACTATTCGCTCTTTCGACATGGGCAAAAAAAAGCGTGAAAATTGAATATCTGGAACCGTGCACAAAAACAGAACCAGTAAGAGAAAACGAATATCTTTTCCGTGAAGACTCGGAACCGCTCACAGAATACGGCCGAAAATTCCACGGTGATATTTGCACGCTGGAAAATTGGTATAAGCGACTCGGTTATAAATTCGTATCGGCCGCCATTGCCGCCGGTGTTCTGGTAAAAAGAACAATTGGATAAACTAGACGAAAAAATAGTGACTCCTCTACTGATTGCATTGATACATATCGGTGATTTGTTTATGAGCACGGTGGGAAAAGCGATTGCAAAACGCGCTCAATGTAGGTTCGGAGATCATGACTGGGAACAAGTAGCAGGAAGCGAATTTTTAAGATATTGTACACGGTGCGGACTGATAGACGATACACGAAAAAACGGCATTGAAAGCGACAGAGAAATAAATCGTATCAAAGCCAGAAGGAAAACATATCGACGGGAAACGCGCCGTGAATCTATTCGAGAACGAAGAGCAAGAGCAGCACAAATGAAAGCGTTAAAATGAAACCGATCATAAATGAATATCCGTTAACTCATTACCGGCAACAGGTAAAAATAATGGCAGAATTTACCGATAAATATTGCCATGATTTAGACGGAATATTAACGGGAAATTTTACCGGCTTTTATAATGCCGTATGCCGTATGCCGTATATCGAAGACCAGAATGATACAGAAGTGATCGCTAGGCCGCGGTACATTATGAAAATGACAGGCGCGGACTGTAAAAAGAAGTCAATTTTGATTGCTTCTTTTTGTAAAATTAATCAAATACCGGTTCGGTTCGTGGTTATGAGTTCAAGAAAAGATTTGGCGCCACACCATATTTATACGGAAATTTTCAACGGTTCACGATGGATTGCGGCGGACGCGACATACAACGGAAACAAATTAGGTTCAAGAGAATCAGAAACTTATAGAGAGGTTTTTCAATGGTAACAGTAAGAACTTTACAGGGTTATAAGCGTCTAAGTGGTGAAGACGCGCCAACAGTTTCAAGAGCGGACAATTTTACGAAAATTTTTGATTCTGTAACTAAAGGTTTAGGAATTTTAGCCACTGGAGTTGGCGGTATAATGACTCCGCTTGTGCAAAATAAACTCTCTATACGAGAACAACAAATGATAAGAGATTTGCAAAGTGTCGACGAGGAATTATCTTCAACAGTTGATCAGTATACAAGAGATCAGCTACAAAACAAAAAAAACGGTATACTCCAATCTCTTGAAAATGCTGGATTAATAAAAACAAAAAATGACGATCCAACAAAATCAGAAATTAGTACAACTGGTGTTGTTGTAGTTGGTGCGGTTATTATTGGAGCAATACTTCTTTTAAACAGAAAAAAAAGATAAATAATGGAACTTGAACTAAACAGCTATCTATTGATAAATGCGGAGTCTAATGATGTTTTAGACTCAAAAGGACAGGTGTACAAAATCGATGAAAAGCCGGTAAAATTGGGTGCTTTAGTTGATAGCATTGTTTCGTTTATTTCAATTGCTGTTAGTTCAACATTTACTGTGATAGGACTAAAAAGGCAATCCGATTTTTTGAAAGCTCAAGAGCGTTTACTTGCTCAAAGAACCGCAATTGTGAATGCAATTTCAGAAGCTTACGCTGGTTATAATCTTCATACTTTTGAAGTTGATCAGCAAATAAAGAATATGAAATCAGCCATAAAAGATAGAATAAGCAAATTATCTGGTTATACTTTTGTATCTGAAGAACAGCGTTTAGGCGGATTAATTCAAAACGGTTATGCAGAACTAGAGGGAAACGGTTTTGGTGCTGGTATTCTGGAAACGGTAAATAGTACTTATGCAACTTGTTTAAATTGGGCAAAATCTGGAGATAGAGAAAAAGCATTAAATACTATGGATAACCTATCTATTCAACTTTTACAGTATGGACTTTGTATAACCACAAACTATAAATCGTTTGAAAATGATAATAAATCAGATTTAAAAATTTCTGTTTTGCCTTTAAAATTTGCAAAAAAAGATTTTTTTGATTTTTCTTTAATAACTCCAGATAATAGAAAAATGCTTTTGGATTTAGGCCATATAATACCAAAAAATTCTTTCTGGTGTCAGATTCCGGTAATCTATTACGCGTATGATAATTTCACAATGATCATAAACACGTTAAAAAGTATTGGATCTCCTTCATGGTTATATCGTGCTTTTTTCAATAATCAATATGATGTGTATAATAATTTGAGAAATTCAGATTATACAAATTTGAAATTAAATATTGTAGGTTACGAAAGATCGAAACAAGATTTCGTAATGGTTCAAAATTTCGTGAACGGATATAATGAATTATCATACGAACAGATGATTTTCAGAATAAAAATTAAAGAAAATCCTTTAAAATCACTTTCAGAGATACAATCAAAAATTGCTGATGTAAATAGACGACTGAAAGAGAACGACGAAAGCGGCAAAGTTTACGCGGCAAAAGCTGGTTTAGGTAGAGCACTGGCAAAAGAAAAATCGCGCTATATTGAAGAGCTATCATTTTGTCAAGCGGTAATCACTTCGCAGGGGTTGAAAATCGTGGATAATACCACGGGTGAAACTTCCACCGGTGAAACGGTGATAGGAACGGGAAAAACTTCTGAACAGATCGCCAAAGAAGCGGAAGCGGCAAAACAAGAATTTTCTATTTCGAAAGCACTTGAAAATATACAAAAACAGAAAACCGAAATTTCGCCGCTGGTTATCGCCGCTGGTGCTGGTTTCGGTGCTTATCTTTTAGCAAAGGTTTAAAAAATGTATCAAAAATTGTACGGTTTAACTCCAGAACAACAGGCAAAACTCGACTCTTTACCGGCAGAGGATAAAGGCAACTATGCACGATGGGCGGCAAAACAAAATGAAGCGACGGCGATTGAAGCGTTAAAACGGTCAACTTCTGAAGGACTGATAACCACGGCTAAAAATCAGTATAATGCTTTTGATTTGAAAGTTGCCGATTTGCTGAGAAATAAAAAACCATCTTCAATTTTAGTACCGGTAACTATCGCCGCCATCATTGCCGGTGTTATTATTGCAAAGAAAAAGAAAAAACGGAGCCGCTAAAATGGCAAATCAAATGAAATTAATGCTTCTTTCTGGTGAAGACATTTCAAAAATTCAGAAAAGATTGAACCGTGATTTTTTTCAAAAGGGCGGTTCTGTTTTCGGTGATGTTTTCGCATGGGTATCTGGTGGAGTTGTGGCAAATTTATTTCCCAATGAAACCGACGATTTCCACAAAACCAAAGTGAAGAGAATGCATGACGCATACCGGCTGGCAGTTGATAATCTGGAAATAAAACAGTTCGACGGTTCTGCCAAGGATATGACAAAAATCGCAATTAAAATTGATCCAAAATCGCCGCAATCGTGGACGGGTGATATTTACATGGTTTTAAAATCCATGGCATCACTCGTGGCTGATGGTAGTATAAATGGCTCTCTTTTATATCCCGATGTTGCGGCAAATGTGAGAGAACAAAAGGCCGAAGATAGCATAATTCCCGAGGGAATTTTACCGGACTGGAGCCAGTTCTCAAAAGATGCAAAACAAACAGCCGGAATTGCCGCGCTTGCCGTGGTGGGTATCGGTGGACTCTATTTATATGGACTAGTAACCGCGAACCGCGCACTCTCGCGCTGGCGCAATCGATAACCAAAGAAAGGGCTATAACATGGCACTTGAACCAAAAAAGAAAAGCAGTACGAAGAAAAAAACTTCAACTGCAAAGCCGAAAACCGGCTCAATTGTAACCGTGAAAACTCTTTCCGGTGCTGAACGCTGGGCGGCGGCTCCTAAAAGAAAAACAAAACGCAAAACCGGAGGACGGTTGCGCGGGATCGATGCGAGCGGAATTTTTCCCGCGATTCTCGGTTCAGCTCTTGAGAATTTGAAACCGGTTGCCGGTGGTATCGCGGCAGAAATGGTAGTGAATACCATCGCTGAAAATTTCCGTTCACCAAATTCCAAATTTATTGGAAACCTCATTGTATACCTTGCCGCTGGCGTAGGTGAAAAAATGGTTTCTCCTAAAATGAACGCGGTTCGTGGTCTTCTTTCTGGTGCTTCAGTTTGTGCCGGTAAAGATGCAGCGGAACACATGGCTCGTAAATTTGGCGTAACTTCTCTTTCCGGATATGAAACACTCGCAGGATATACAGGATATACAGAGCTTGCCGGTGATCGTTACAGAGTACAAAATATGTCCATCATTCCCGAATATTCACCGGCTCTTTCGGGCGGTGCGTATGGTACAGAGGAAATCCTTGGAGATATTTCGTTCTAATTTGACCAGATCAAAAGCACACTATTATTTTTGATCGACGATTTTTTATTGATTTTTTATTAACGGCTGGAACAAGGCCAAAAAGAAAAGGATATCCAAATGGATAGAAATTTAGTACTTGAAGCGATGGACAAACTCAAAATCGGTTCAAACACAAACATCGCGGAACGGTTGACGCTTCCGCTTCATTACCGTAACAAATTGGTTACTGGTGCAACTTCAAAACTTGGTTTTTTCGATAAAACCCGTTCTGATAACAACAGCGATTACGCGATTACTAACTGCTCACAGGCAAACCGCGTGCCTTCAAAACAAGCTTGGATCGTGAACGCTATCGCTATTTCTGTTTGCACTCCTGCTCCGCTTACTGAACAGGGCGTTTGTGATCTGATGGCTTTCATGTTTGATTCCGCTTTCATCGCAAAACTTGACGATTCGACAAAACTTGAAAGCACTCTTTCAAGCATGATCGGCGCGGCAACTCTTGTGCAGACTGCCGGAACCGTGGGAACTTCAAATCTGAACAGTTTGTATTCTGGAGTGTTTAAACTTCACGAGCCATTGTATATGGCCGCTGAAACTCAATTTGAATTTTCAACAGAAAACAAAACAACAGCGATAATTCCCGCAACGCTTAACGGTGTGCTTATCCGTGTTGAACTGAAACGCGATTTTATCCGTTTGGTTTAATACCGGTTTTTATCGACTATCCAAAATGGGGGCGGGGTTTCCCGTCCCCTTTTTTTACAATAATTTTAAAAAGGATCTGCAATGGCAGTAAAAAATTTGATTTCGGGACGCGTTATACTGGCAGCGGTTCTGAGCAGTAGCAAAAAAGGACAATATGTTTTGTCTATCGCTTCCCGCTATGGAAAAGTGAAACTACCAATTGAAGCAACGAAGGAAACCGTTTCACGAGTTGCAAAAAAAACAGTGATTGAGTGTATTCCTAATTCTGAATTAATCGGTATGATCGGAACAAATGCGGTATTTGTCGCTCCTACCGGATGGAAAGGCGGGATTAATGCGTAACGGAACAAGAAAAATCTATACTCTGGCTGCAACTGTTCCAGCACAAACAACGGGATTTGTTGTTTCAAAGGATATGGACGGTTCAGTAGTTTTTAACGCTCTTGAAGTTCGTGGAGCTTTTACAACTCTTACTCTTGACGGTGCGGACATTGTAGACTATGGCGTGAGTTCTCTTTCTTTCAAAATCGTTGAGGGCGGAACAGATTATCAGTTTAACGACAATTACACGCCGGTCGAAATGCTTCTTTCGCCTGGGCGAAAAAAATCCCCACTGGCCACAAATGCCAGCACGGCGGAACCAGTAAACGCGGTTTATTCACCGCTATCTTTTGAGCATCAATTTACAAAAAAGATTGAACTTCTTTTCTCCAACAATTCAGATGTTGATCAAGAAATCAATCTTTCTTTCCTTGGTTATGAACTTAAAAAGTATCAGTAAGGGGTAAAATATGCGGCGTTTTTTCTGTGCTTATCGCAAAATAATCGGTTCAAACAGTGCCGCTTTTACTGTTCCACTTTCACAAGATTTTGAACTTGAAAAAATCATTGTAAAAGAAAATGACGCCGCCACTTTAGGCGGCGGCGTCTTTATTGATATTGAACAGGCGGGAAGCGGGACACATCACAATGATAAAAGTTTTATTCCTTCGGGAATATTGCAAGCGGTAAAAAAGGTTTCGGGAAATGTGGATTTCATCGGCCGTTCTACCAGTTTAAAAAACATAAAAATTGTTGCCGGTGATAGTCTAATTATCAATATAGATTCAAAAAATATCGCCGGTGCAGAGGTTGAACTTTGCATAGTTGGGTACAAGGTGAAACATGATTGAAAAATTTTTTTATAAAACTACTATTCCATTGGTGAAAAATCAAATTGGAAATTTAGCAGGGATAAATAGTTCTGAGGTCTATCATTTTTCAACTTTTGGAGTTGTTACCCGTTGCCAGTTTAAACCGAATTTTCCAATTATTATTCACAGCGTAGGAATATCTACCGGTCACGGAATTGTTAATGAAACCACAGATAGTTTTGTGACAGTCTATGTAAATGGTTCAAATCCTATCGTCACTCAATTAGTACCATTTTTCCCCGCTGAAATATCCGTGGGTAAAGAGTTGGTTTTGCCAGATATTCCGCCATTGACGCAATATGATTTGGTGATAGCATCAACATTGGGGGTATCCATGGTTAATCTGCCGGATGTTTTAGACGGTGAAGATTTAGACATTACTATATTTTTCACGGCTGAACTAGATAAAAATGCTTTTGTGGAGGTTGCACCATGAGTTCACTTCGAAATATTATTCCGGTAGGGTCACAAACATTGACGCCGGCAGCGGAAATTATAGCAACTCTCAATGTTTCAACCGGTGAATATGAATTTTCAGCGGTTCCGGTTGAACTGCTCAAGCTGGACGCGAGTTCTATGTATTTCATGGAACAGATAAGTATAGCCGCGAATATTGATCAGAGCGATTTTTTTAACGGCGTTACGCAATCGGTGAAAGTTCGGTTTGTTTCTCAAAAAACAGGACAGCGGCACCAACATTTTTCAGAAGATTTCACGGTAGTTTCTATTCAAGAACCGATCCCGCTTTCGAATGTTTTCTATTCTCTGGATGGCGGTGATTCTCTTAAAATTTCGATTTCCGGCGCTATTGCTCAACAGGTCGGAATGATCGACAAAGATACCGTCGTATTTAGAGTATCCGCAGTTATTCACCGTACCGGAAACCAAAATTTTGTGAATGATTTAAAACGAACTTGGGGGCAATAATGAACCGCGCAACATATTACGGACAATCGGGCGTGAGATCGCCGTTTGGAAGTTCAGGCGGTGGCGGTGGCGGTGGTTCCGTGGGTAGTATTAACGAATTGCAGAAAACAAACGGAGCAGGAGGTTTTTTAAGCGCTCTGATAAAGGAAACAGATACAGCGGGAACAAACCCAACTTTTGAATATGGAAATTCAAAAATTCGGTTTCTACAATCGATTGACGCTTTATCTTTTTTGAATAGTTCTGGTATTTACAATGTAAATATGCTCCTTAAAGCAAAAGACGGAACAAATCCTAATTTTACTATTTCGGTTTTTGATGATGTATTAACATCGAATCTTTTGATTACAAAAAATGGAGCTTCTTTTAGTAAAACTCTAAGCCATGCGCCGGCGACGCTTCCGACTGAAAGCGCGTTACTTTCTCAAGTTCCCACACTTGACTATAAAGTAAAAACGGCCAGCGGTGACGCTTCACCAAATTTTCTTGAAACAAAAATCATCGCTGGTTCAAATGTTACTATTACAAAATCAGGTGATAGTCAACGGTTAACCATTGCGGCGGCTGGTGGAGGTTTTTCAGAAAATGCTCTTTTGCTCGGTGCTAATGTTTTCAACTGTAATTCTATGATTGGTTTTTCAAATAGATATGTCGGTATCAAAGTTACTGCTCTTGGTTCTGGGATTGTGAATAAATTATCCTGTTATGTGTACAACACATACGGAGCGAGAACAATTCAGATGGCTATTTACGATTATACAGGCGCGAAACTGAGAGAAACGGCAAATACTACTTTACCGGCTGAACAAAATAAAACGGTAGTTTTGCCGTTCACTGATTTATCGATAGTATCTGGTAATCAATATTGGTTAGTGGTTCAGGCGAACGGGGTTGATATTCCGGCGTTTAGCTCTTTTGCCGTTTATAGTGCTACTTTTCCCAGCGGAATGCATGCAATCCAAAATGATAGCGGATCGAGTTTACCACCGACAATCAACGCAACATATCCAAATGGTACAACTAGCAATACTATTCCAGTCAATTGTTTTAGATAAAAGAGGAAATTATGAAAAAAGTAACCGTGATTTATCAGCTATCAACAGATAAAAATGTTGAATTTTTCGAGTTCAGAGAAGCACAAACATACGCTGAAACTCAAGCGGGAACCGTGGATTTTTTACATATCGTTAGATTTGAAGAAGTGGCGGAATAAATGGAAAAAGTAGATCAAGTATTCCAAATCGTAAGCAATTTTTTACAAACTGACGCCGGTAAAATGCTGGTTCGTACAACTTCGGGAGCAATCGCCAATAAAGACGCCAATTACGCAAAAGCGATTTTAACCGCTGAACTTCTGGCCAAGATTATTGGTGCGGCGCCGGTGATCGATGAAGTATCAGCCGGCCGGTATCGTATTACATGGGAAGGAGCAGAACAAGAGAAAGCAACTGCCTATTTCAAAAAAATGGCAATTGACGCGGTGAAACCAAAAATAGGCGAACCGGAAAAGGGTTTCTTTGTTGATTTCTTCCCCGTGCTAAAACCGCTTGCACTAATATACGGCGGCGGTTCAGTTGCTGGAATTGTAGGCGTTTCCGCTCTGGCTGGTTTTATTGGAGGGAAATTGACAAAATGAAATGTATTAAATATTCAGTTTTAACCGTGCTATATGCACACTGGTTTACATTAATTTTTTAACATTGGGAGCGGGTAAAATTCCCGCTCTTTTTTTTATCTAAAAAGAGGGTAGTATGAGTTACAAAAATCTGACAAAAGAACACATAAGCGCACTAAATGAAATTTCACAAAAATTGAATGTTCCCGCGTCATGGATCGCAGAACTAATCGAACACGAAAGCGGATGGATTCCCACAAAAAAAAATCCAGATTCTTCAGCCCGTGGACTAATTCAATTCATGGATGAAACCGCGGTTGGTATGGGATTTAAAGGTTCTCAGGATTTGATCAATCAGTTCCCTGATATTGTATCACAATTAAGAAATCCGGTTTACCGTTATTTGCGGATGTGGGCGCCATTTGCCACAAATGCAGAACTGTATTTATCGGTATTTTATCCAAAATACAGAAAATCGGGATACGATACACTTTTACCTGAATCAGTACGGAAAGTGAATAGAGGTATCGATACACCAGCACACTATGTCGCATATCAAAAAGGAAAGTTAAAAGAATATCAAGCGGGACAAATAAAAGTAGAGGAACTAATAGAAAAAAATTCTGGTTTTGTTCCGGCTCTATCTGTTGGTGATCTGGTGCCAGAATCAACAAAAAGGATACAACAGATAGTGGATAGTGTCATGAAAAAAAAAACTCTGATTGTACCGGTTGCAATTATTGTATTGACTCTATACGCCGCGCGGAAACATATTTACAAAACGCGGCGGTAGAGCTGGCGAAACTAACCAACAAAATTTCAAAGGGGCTTCAAGATGGATTATCTAAATGATGATCAAGACGGAGAAATTCAAGACCAAGAGTGGTGGAATCTGGATTTCGAAGAAGATGTAATAACATACATATATGATCGAAAAACAAAAGAGCTGGTAACAAAAATTTCTGGATTTGTGCCAGATCCTCACGAGATTGGGAATCAATACGGGAGCGGAGAATATCGCGCCATGATTCGCGGTAAAATTGCCACTGGTGGAAAAACTATTACAAAAGATTTCAAGTGTGGGAAAAGTTACGATCAACCAAAACAGCAAGAGCCGCAGAAATTAAGCGGCTTTCCTTCCGGTGATTTTTCAAATCAAATTGCGTTCGGTATGTCTCAAGGTTTAAAAAGTATTGTTTCTGAGTTCGCGCCAATTTTGCCGCAAATTTTTGAAATGATGAAACCGAAGGAGCCGACATACGGCGCGGCGCTAGAATCTATGTATAGTTCGATGAACCGAATTCTTGAATCGAATACCAAAAAACAGATGGAAAATTTCAGCGAATTTCAAAAACAGATTATGCAAAATTTTTCTGAGTCCATGAACCTATCAAGATTAGAATATGAAGACGACGACGAAGACGAAGAACAGGAGCAATCGCCAATGAGTATTTTATTTTCAATGATTAAACCACTTTTACAAAATGCAATGCCGGCAATTTTGAACGGAAGCGGCGCGGAAATTATCAACGGCATAAAAACAAATCCACTGTTTATACAAGTAACATCTAATCCGGCCGTGATGAAAGAAATTGAAAGCTGGGTATTAAATGAATTTGGTTTTGATGCTTTGCGAGTTTTGAAAGAGTTGCTTCAGTAGTCTAAAACAAAAAAAAGCGGCGCGGGTGGTCAGCAAAACACCCCGCGCCGCTATGAAAGCAGAACGGTATGAATATATCTCAGGTAATGCCCAATTTCAAGGGGCGTTCAATAAATCGTCAAAATTCCATGATATTACACAATGTTTTTGAACAAATCCCACAAAATATCGTTGGTGGTATATCTGGACTAATCCGTTCTGATGTACTACAAATATCAAAAAAAATTCGAAATTGCGGATCTTCCGCAGTGATCGCGTATAGTTCAGGAACAGAAAAAGCGGTTGAAATGTCCCGTTGTGGCATACACAAAATCTGTCCAGTTTGCGCGGACGCGGTCAGCGGTAAGCGTATCAAAAAAATCGATTCTGCTCTTTCTGAAAATTACACAAATTCAAAATTTGCTTATATGCTTACCTTTACCTTGAAGGACGGCCAAGATTTAAACGAACGCGTCCAACTTCTGAACGATTCCTATCGGCGCTGGTATCTCATGGGAAGAAAGCGAAGTGATGAAAAAAACTCACTCGGTGAAGCGTCAAAAATTATCGGCCTTTCAAAATCACTCGAAATAAAAATAGGCGCCAACTCTCAAGAGTGGCATCCGCATTTACACTGTATCAGTTTTGCAGAATCAGAGATTGATTTCCGCGTTTACTCTGAACAAGTGCGGAAACTATACGAAAAATCAAAACGGAACGATTTTAAAAAATTTATGATAGAAAACAACGGTTTGTTGTATCCGTTCGCAGACAATTGCGAACGGTTAAGAGATTTGTATGTTGATCTGTACGGGGTATACGATTATCACTCTTTTTCTATGTGGCGAATTAATAAAAGTGAAACACTGGTATCGTTGTATAATCGCGGCGGTTGTTCGTGGTTATCGTTCACCGGTGATAGTAAAATATCCCGTGAATGGAGAATAGCCACGGGATTTGAGGGTCAAAATATAAAAGTGAATGTTCTCTATACTGAAGAGTCACGGCCGAAAAAATACGAATCGTTTTTAAAATCGATAGATGAAAAAGAGGTGAAATTTTCCGGTGAAAAAATGGCGGCCTTAAAAGCGGTTAAGTACTCTCTGAAGTATTCCGTGAAACCTTCGGATCTGGTGCGCATGACTCCAGAACAAATTTTTACCATGCTGGATGTTTCACGAAAACACCGGTCGATTGAGTTCAAAGGTTTTTTACGATCGGAAGCGAAACAGGAGCAACTTTTGTATTCTCCCATGGTGGATCTTCACCGTAATGAAAGCGTAATTTCTGAAACTGAAATTTTCCCACAGGAAGAAATAGCTGAATTTGCAGATTTCCGCTTTCAGATGGAAAATTCTGATATCGGGACATATCGAACGAATAACCAGATCGAAGACAACAGGTATAAAACTTACCTTAAACAGGTCGAAGATTTCCTAAACTATGAACCGGTGAATTTGTCGGATGAAGAAAAAAAGAATCTCAATGAATTATTATTATCTGGTATACCGGCCAGTATTGACGAAATGGGACAAATCGACGACGAAGTAAGACGAGATATTGAAAAACTGGTTTACGGAATGACGCCACCGGAAGAAATCGCCGACGAACCGAAAGGAGAAATTT
>JFJP01043755.1_pt1 | contig 15762 bp, 15 predicted proteins | sample 431651 | NCBI WGS metagenome assembly JFJP01 (sample SAMN02602958, study PRJNA72255) | Microbial mat metagenome, whole genome shotgun sequencing project. | biome: fresh water; feature: sink hole; material: water; isolation source: purple microbial (photo- and chemosynthetic) mats found in... | reverse complement strand
GGACCGCACCAATCCAGGTTGTGCAGTATGCGAAAGACTTGTTTGAGGATGGTGACCGCTATAAGAACATTCAGCGTCGTGCGTTCGAGAAGGTCTATGCCGTGTTTGACCGTGACGATCATGACAGCTATCACGAGGCACTGACGCTGGCTGCCTCACTGGATGGCAAGCTCAAGAACGATGCCAAGCAGCCGGTCTCTTTTCAGGCGATTGCATCAGTGCCAAGTTTTGAGCTGTGGCTGCTGCTGCATTTTGAGGACATTCGGGCTCCGCTGCATCGTGATGAAGTGATGCGCCGCCTCAAGCTGCACATGCCGGGCTATGACAAAGGCGCGGGCAACGCATTCGCGACCACCAATGTGCATTTGGCGGTCGCCACCCAGCGCGCAGAACGGTTGGCGGTGCACTTTACCGCGCACACAGACCCTGAGCCCTTCACCGCCATTGTTGAACTGGTAAAGCTGCTGACTACGCTTCGCGGCTGAATGCGTGAAATGTGAGAGTTGCCTGGGCTGCAGTCCAAGGCAGTAGCTGGTAACGTGTCACGCCGCTTGCTTTGCAGTTGGTATCCTCAAGCAGGATGACTCGAACTCTTCTATGTCGCAAAAAATCGTACGTTAAGCCCCGGACAGAGGCCGTAACGGTCGAAATTTACCTGCACCAAATTGTGCGCTGGAGCGCCAGACGTAATCTCCCATCAGGTTAATGTGTTCCCAGCCCAGCGGCGACAGGTATTGCAATAGTGAGAGACGTGGCCATTACTGAAGTGGGCCACCATCGTAAAGTTGCGCAGAGCTACGCCGCTACTACCAGCGTAAACACGGGCAATGCTGAAAATTATCCATTGCCACAATGGCTTAACGATTTTTTTCAAGTCACCTGCTGGTGCAATCTGCGCAACTTTACGTTGGTGGCCCTGAAGTGCCACTTTAGGACGAATTGTGATGTCCCAGCATCTCAATTCAGCAAACCGCTTATTAAAGTGGATGTCTTCATCGTAACTTCTCCGTTTGTTAAGCATCACACTATTCTAAAGTGGCACTTTGGTATGTGCTGCGTCCCTTAGGACCTGCGCTGTTGTCGCTGATACGGAGCGATTGAACTCAGGCTACCAGGTTGGGGGCGGTCGCCACCAACTGTGGTGCAAAATGCAACCTACTGGACCGATTTAAACGCATCATAGGCGATTTACGACCCTCCAGGCAACCACCCCCTTGCTAAACTATTTTTAAGCGCTCATGGCGCATTTTAAGAGGTCGTTTTTTATTGCGGTTGTGCAAATTCAAGTATGGATCATTTCCAGTGAACACTCGTCCCACTCTTGAGGGGCGCTTTTTGAACCAGTCATCAGTCTCCGAGTCGAGTTGTAATGCAAGGTTTTACACCAACAACACTTCAACTCGCAATGAAAACTACCAACCCAACATACCATGTAAAGTAAACTGTTTACCGCTGCTCCAAGTTCAATTAGCAGTCATTGCACAGCTAAATTTTGCTGATGTCTCAAATGGATTTGTGCCTGCGGCGACAATGGAGTCAAAGTATTTCTCGTTGGAAGTTGAATTGAAATCGAAGCCAAAATGGTCCATTCGCCTTGGCCAGCATGAATGGGCGAAGCACACTTACGAGCGTATCGCTGGTGATCCACTACGACTGCTAGGCAGCGCGCGACATGAGAGCCAGAACGGTGCGCTGGCAAAGCTGGGCGAAGAGTTCGTTCTTGTTGTAGGCGACCACATCACTTTTTTGAGCAGAGCGGACAACAAAATACTCAACGCAAGGGTCGCAAAATGCAAACCCGTTGTTGAGTTGCCTGTATATCAGGAAGCCCCCGTGCGAACAGTACCAGCTCCAGTGATCATCATCAAGAAGCGGAGGGTCGCAGTGTTTGGGTGAAATCAGTTGGATGCCATGCCAGCAATAGGCTTCGTGAGCATACGTTGGCGACGTTCTATTTCTTGAATGCGTACATCGTCAATTTCACGCATCACACCCGTCAAATCCACTGCGGTGGCTTTTTGCTCAAAGCGCCCCGTCAGTACCATATCGGTGGACAGAACACCACTTTGGTACAGGCTCCATATTTCTGAGCCGAAATTGGTGCTGAGCAACTCGGGGGCAAATTGTCCAAAGAAATCTCTCAGGTTGTCCACATCGCGTAGCAGCATACGCTGGGCATGATTGTTACCGGCGGCATCAACGGCTTGGGGCAGGTCGATGATAACGGGACCATCTTCAGCCAGCAAGATGTTGAATTGCGACAAGTCACCGTGGATGATCCCCGCGCACAACATACGAACCACCTCCGTCATCAGTGTGGTATGCAAGGTACGAGCCTGCTCAGGGGCAAAGGTAACATCGTTTAACCTCGGAGCGGCATCCCCTTGATCATCTGTTACAAGCTCCATCAACAGCACACCATCTGAGAATGTATAGGGCTTGGGAACCCGCACACCAGCATCGGCCAAACGAAAAAGAGCATCTACTTCGGCACTTTGCCATGCGGCCTCCTGCGCCTGACGGCCAAACTTGGTGCCCTTGGTCATGGCGCGAGCTTGTCTCGTATTTTTGACTTTACGGTTTTCTGTGTAATCCACTGCCTGGCGAAAACTGCGCTGGGTCGCCTCCTTGTAAATTTTGGCGCAGCGCGTCTCATCACCGCATTGCACCACAAAGACCATGGCTTCTTTGCCGCTCATGAGTTGTCGAACCACCGTGTCGATGAGGCCATCTTCAATCAAGGGTTGTAGTCTTGGGTGTGGTTTCATGTAGGCATTTTGCGCTTTTGGTGCTTTTCCGCCATGGCATGAGGAAACTGACATATCGTTACAAACAAGTCAAAAAACTCAATGAAATAATATCATCATTGATTTAGAATAAATTTTATAGACTTGTATGCAATGACATCAATAAGAGGTGACTCGTTAGGTGCTGAATAAATTTTCACATAAATATTCTGAAAATAGTTGAAACATTTCTCTAGATTTGATATATAATAGATAAATGAAAATTATTACACCAAATTTTAAAGTTAAAAATATTGATAGTCAAGTAAGCTTTTCAAATGATATCACAAGAGCATCTCACGGATTGTCATTAGTTGAAAAGCGTATCGTTATGCTATCTATATCTAAACTTGATAGTATGAAGCCATTTTTATGTGGAGAATCACTAATAGTTACAATTAATGCTAGAGAATATGCAGATTGGTATAACGTTAGTATTAATACAGCATATGAACAATTAATTCTTGCATCTCAACAATTTCCAGAAAGAAAAATATCATTTATTAGCCAAAAAAAATATAATAAAGATGAAGAGAAATTAATACCATCAATACGTTGGGTTAAAGAATGCAAATATCAAGAAGGTGAAGCTTGGGCTGAATTGGTCTTTTGGCATGAAGTGGTACCATTTCTAATGAATTTAAAACATAATTTCACAACGTATAAATTGAGAGATGTAAGTAAATTTAAATCAGTGTATACTTGGCGTTTGTTTGAAATTCTAACTCAATATAAGAAGTCAAAGTTAATTAAAATTTCCCGTGCAGAATTTTGTAATGCAATGGATGTAATAGACAAAGTTAACGGGAATTTTGCATATATTCGATCCCAAATTATTGAGAACGCGATTAAAGAAATCGATACTGAAATTGGTTGGATTATTAAATGGTCTGCTGTAAAAACAGGGAAAAAAGTCACTGGATTACATTTTGATTATTCTATTCCACCAAAAACAATATTAATATAATAAAAATGAGACCTAATTTCATGGAATATACATTCACTCTCAAATACCAGCTATCGATTGCTGATGACCAATCTAACATTGTTGAGCGGATAGGTGCTGAAAGTTGTAATGATGCATTAGACTTTATTGGAAACCGCCCCTAAGTTGTTGATCTGCAAAGAACGCATGGTAGGTTTCCAACAAAGTCTATTGATTGGAATTGGACAACCAAGGCGTGTTGCTCTCGAATTCACTCATGAAAGCGAAACTGTAGAAGATGCGTTTTCGCATATTCTGTCGAGTTACACCAACTACATCCGCTGCATCGGTAAGTCCTACAAAGTCCGGTGTCACCTCGATTAATTTGCACGTTGGAAAAACCCGCTTTACGCCTGCCATTGCGCTCACCATCGCATGATCACGCTCCAGACGCGCTTTCCTATTCCCATTCACGAGGGGAGTTCTGCCATTTGGCATCTTACTGACATCTTGGATTGGATGCAGGTTCAAGGTGATTACGTGCTTGAACAAACTGTTGTGGATGTAGCAAAAATTGCAAAGCAAGTGAATTTGTCAAAAGAATTGCGTTTTCTGGTTACTCGGATCAATCAGAATGTGCGTGATCATGTTTAAGCTCAACGATATTTTCGTACGAATCTGGAAATTAAACAACAGTTTAACTTCGCATAAGCCGTTAATAATAAGTTAAATACGTAAAAAATTCATTACTTTCCATATGAATCAACGATTTACGAGCCGAAAGTACGTATTTAACTTATTATTACCGGCTTATCCATGATGATATATTTCTTTTTTTGCGTAAATGACTAAAAATAGCCATATTAATCGCAAAATGTTTTGAACAAAAAGCACATTTCCATCATTAAATAAATACACTTGACAAGTAATTTAAAATGAGATACAAGAATTACGTATTTTCGTTGAAATGGTTGTCATTTCCCACTTTAAGATTACTCACATTGTCTGTATCAAAAGTTTGCCACGGATTATTGAGAAGCTACCGATTTTCGTTGTCACTTTGAGCATCCTTCGCGTGCCATAGTCCACGAGACGGGCAATGTGACTGAATTTTGATCAATTCTGATGCTACTTCTCGGTGTCACACAAGCGACCGTGTATGTGACTCCTTCTTTTTGCCCATCGGTAAGGGCACTGGTTCAGTTCAATTATGCATGCAATTGATTGATTTAAAACATAAAAAATAGATTCGGTGAAATCTTGGATTTTTTGGTAAAAATCACACCGTACAAATTCCTTTTAAGTCTCTAAAAATCAACACGTTATATAAGGAATTGAACAGAACCAGTGCCACGGTAAGCAGAAAAATTGTTTGCATCACCCAAAAATTGCCTTAATGCCGACTTTGCAGCAGGATTATGGGGGTCTGAAATTTTCGTAGGTTTGGGCTTAGAACCCCCCTTCGTCTAGGCTTCGCGCTCGTTCAAGGTTCCCAGCCACCCTTAGCTTTGTCGCTGAAAACAAAGGGATTTTGATCGCGTAGCATCCCGTGCCACGAAGTAAATCCTCCTGGGGAAGTTGCGGGACAAGATGAGTTCGAGCGGAAATTCCTTCCCCCCCACCCCGTCGGGAGGACTGGACCGCCAGGGGAAGCTCACCACCACGGGTGGCGCTCGCGCTGAGTTGGCGCATTGCCGGAGTTAGCTACTTTTTTTATGAACTATCGCTCATGTTTTTAAAGCAAAGTTCTCAAGTGAAAATTGTGTTTCGTGCTAATCCCTGAAAATGCAGCTACAACGCATTTAAACTACTTGATGCCATCATGGTATCAAATCAATAGAAAAATAGCTAGAAGGTGGCTTCTCGTCGATTCCAGAGGCATTGCTGATCAAAAGCTACATCTCTTTTTTCAATCCTTGGCGGCGCGGAACATTTTTTTCTCCTCTCCGATCCAATTTTTTTCAAATTTACAACTGGTTTTTTGTTGATCAATGAAGCAGTGGACTTCTGGGATGCTTCGGTTCGCAAGGAGGTTTATTGTTTCCAAAGATTTTAATTCACATTGTTGGGTTTGCTTGTTTTTTGTTCTTAAACCTTGCGTTAACCTTGCATGTGAATTTGGTATTGGAGGTCCAGGATGTCGAAAATAATCCTTCATCAATCGGAGGTTCGGAGGTCCGGGTCCTTTTCTTTTATGTATTTTCTTTTTGTCTACTGTTTTTACAATTTTAAAGGGGTTCTTAAAAAAACGTTAAAAATCAATGTGATACGCGATTTTAACACAAACTTTTCCGTGTCAATTGCAAACTTTTCCGTGTTTATCATAAAAATCATCAAATTCAACACGTGTTGAAATAGTCAATTAAATCAACGACTTATGAAAGCTGCTTAAATAATAAGCAAAAATTCAACACATGTTGAAATAGTCAATTAAATCAACGACTTATGAAGGCTGCTTAAATAATAGGCAAAAATTCAACACGTGTTGAAATAGTCAATTAAATCAACGACTTATGAAATAAGGTATGCTATTCATAGCAAAATTTAACACGTGTTAAATTTTCTATATAAATCAACAACTTATGAAAATTGTTTCATAATGTGAAAAATCCTGCCTGGTTAACAGAAATCGCCAGTCACGAGCGACTGGAATATGACTATTTTTGCCCAAGCCCCAAAAAAGTAAAGTTAGTCGAATGTTTCGTCTGTCACGATGGTGGCCATCACGGCATATGCGCCAACAATTTGAAAAACTGTTCATATTACAAATAGGTTATACTATTGATACTGCTCTAAACTCACAAGGAAATATTTAGCAGTGTAATGCAAGAAAACTGTCAAAGTAATTAAAAGCCCTACCAGGCAAAACTACACAATGGCAGCTTAGTTGTTCAATGTAATGAAGCGTTTATCGAACGTTTCATGGATAATTTTACAGTGAAAAATGATAGTATCTAGCCGCCTGACGCAAGTTTCGGCATTAGTTTTATCAGATTTTTCTAAAACGCGCATGACTTTTTTTTCCTTTTTTGTAAATATTAATATGCAACAAACAGTAACTAAACCTGCGACTCAGGTCGCAATTCCTAATATCTTGGTCTCAACTAGTCCAAAGCACGACAAAAACGTACTAAAGCATCCTGTCATAAAAAAAGATAGTAATGAAAATGCTGTCGTCTTAGCAGCTAAACAGATAAGAGATGTTCTGGGCGATAGCAATCTACGACATATTCGCAGGCCAAACGGTTCTAGCTATTTTAAGTGCGACGACTGGATTGTCGAAGTTCTTGTAAGTGACAAGGTCAATCGGACAGCACTTGAAAGCCACTGGTCATGTGCGGCGAACCTGACGAATAGTATGCGAGCTGAGAATCCGTCAAAAGATATATCGGTAGTGCCAGCACTATTTTACAAACAAGCTCACGCACCATGGAGGGTTATTTGGCCATTACATTTAGCAGCAGCTCAACTGCAAGGCTTCACATGCCCTACACTCAACAAAACTGTCGAGGGTTCACCTGATGCATGGGGACAAATTGTGAGGTTAAGTTTATCGGAATTAGTCTCTCCGATATCGAGGATTCATCGCGTGGCACTTACGAATGAATTCTTTCATTATGCGTAGAGAAAACTAAACAACCTAATGAAGCAATGCCGCGAACTTAACGCAGCATTTGTGCAGTACGCTGTGTGCTGATACCGATCTGATTTTGACCCTGGTCCCGACTTTTGGCTTCTCCAAAGGCGGGCTTACCAGTTCCCGCAGAGTCTTGAAAACAAACCTATAGCGCCAGTTCCGAAAAGTTAACCATTAAAAACTTGAACATCGGTCTAACTTATTATTACCGGCTTACGCTAAATTTGGTAACATCAATTCTTATTCTTGATAATAAACTTCCAAATTATTTATTTCATTCACAAAAGAATCAAATGTGTCTTTTGATTTAATTTGATATAGCAAATCAACCCTGATTGCTTCAATAATATTTTCAATTTCCATCAACTTATCATAAACAAACATATAATCATCATCTTCCTCACCCTGCGCTATCCAGTCATCGAGGGGTACTGATATTTTTTTATTATGTAGCCATTGTCGAATTTCGACTTCCCATTTATTTTCATCTGTTAATCCTTCAACGCAATCAGAAATTAGATGAATTAAGCCTGAATAAAAATAAAATGCAACATTGCAATCTGAATTATCTGGACAATTAATAGTGCCTCTTGAATAATTTAAATCGAGAGAATTCTTATTTTTTCCATAAACAGCAATATGCGGTCCATCTACTATAAGTTTAATTTCTTCATATGATGCATTTCTGATCAGTTGATCAAGCTGTTTAACAAGTGTTTTTGCCATTTTTGAGTGATTTGCCATAAATTCCTAAATAGTTAAAATAAGCTATAAATCATTTTCATGACTCATGCCATAATTATATCAAATAATAACCTTCTATGTAAAATATTCTTTTATAACACAATCCTAATGTTGCTCATAAACAACATTAGATTATTGAGTGTCATAAAAAAGAGTGTGAGTCTGTCCATAGTTAACCAACCTCTTAATTCAATGGAAACAACCGTGATAATCGAGAAAGTGGTACAAAAAAGCCAAATTTGATCTAAGAAGCCTTTGAAAAATCTAAATTTCTATTTGTTGAAATTTTTCGACCTCGTAGAACAGCCTACAAGCCATTATTTCGGGGTGTCTAAGGGGTAGGTAGCCACTCAAAAGACAGGTCTAATCCATCAAATCAGTATTTCTTCAACCTCCGAAGTGTCAATAACGACTGCTTATAAGCCGTTAATAATAATTTAGATACGTAAAAAATTCATTACTTTCTATATGAATCAATGGCTTATGAGCTGAAAGTACGTATTTAACTTATTATTACCGGCTTAGTGTGGTTCACCCCTATATGAGCCTAATTACGAGAAATTACACTAGCTTAGCTAACCTTTTCAGTGAGTTTTAGCGGTTCTTACTTTACGGCCACCCTCTCCGTTGTCACCGGAAATATAAGAATATTGACAAGCTGTTTTTAATGAGACATTCCATCAGATGGCACATATATGTTTCACCGTTGTTGCACGGTAGTTAGCATAGCTATTGCTCAAATAACAGTTGATCTCTATGTGATGATGTAGTCGCTTCAATAATTGCCATGAAATATAAAGTTGCACGCGCGCCGAAATTATAGATGCCTCTATTGAAAAAGCGACAGGAACCGTTTGGTCGTCATGTCGCTTTAGCAGCATCTGACTCTATAAGTCAGTTGACTTTCACCTTATATCCAGTAAGTTGTCTGAATAAGTATTTTACGCAATTTCGTGAAATTTTTTCAGGAAAAACCGTACTTTAGACGTGTGATACATAAACGAGTCAGCTTGTAGTGAAACGTTTTTTGTACCACCTGAAAGATATCCGAATGTTATGCCAATAATTCGTGTTTTGAAAACGGATGATCTCTATATGCGTTAAATTTTTGCGAAGCCACAACTCCGTTTTCTCATCACAAATTACTTGAGTCAAGTTCTATTGATTGAGCGAGAGCTAACCGCTGCAAAACCTAATGCAGCATGTATTTCATTAGCTGTATCGTAGAAGACAGAACGGGCACTTGTTTCAACATCATTTGATTTTATGTTGATGTAATCGTGCAAATGAACAATTGTTTCAATTTTGTAATTGAGTTTATTTTTGTACATAATTCCATGCAATCTATATTTATCAAGTAATTCAATGATGTTATTATTAGTCTTTTCTGCCTTTATCAGTGGTATTTCTATTGATCCGAGGACGCAAGCCCATCTATTGTAATCATCAAAGTATGCAACCGCTTGTACAAGTAATGAGTTTCGTTTTTTTTGCAAAATGTCTTGCAACCGATGAATTCCATAAAAGAAGGATTTTCTCACAAACATCGGTAAGACCTGTTCCAAATCCCATACGACCGCGATCCGCTTTGAAGTTATCATTTGATTTTCAAATATTTCTGACAATGCTGGCTTAAATTCAAGTACAACACACGGATGTTTGAGCTTTAGACTCTCCAACATCACAGCTATGCTATCTGTATCTTGAATTATTATTCCACCGACAGGTATCTCAAATTTTGGAGCTGATGACAAATATCCAGCGATCTCGGAATAGACATCAGATATGGTGGTTTCACATGGCGATAGAAAATCTGAACTATTCCAATATTTAAGGCATTGATCTGAAAAGTTTAGTGATGAATTTTTCATGTTAGTGAGTTTAGATGGTAAAATTACTGTGAAAAAAGTATGCATTAGGCTAAAAGTAGTTCTCAACTACTGATTCGGCATCAGTAGTTGGTATAGTTGCCTAAAACATGTTTGTAAATATTTATTGTAATCAGATGTAAATTTATGTTTACTGTGCGATAGATGTTCTGAACTATTTAGTATTCTTCATCCCCATCCTCCTGAATAAGCCCAAAATCAAGGTTATATTCGAGGTTCGATACAACATAGCCACGAATCATTCGGTATCCTCGTTTGATGGCTTTAACACTTGCTGGAACAAGCCAATTTCTTATTTCAGCATCGCTTTGAAGCATTAGGTGATCGATATCAAAGCTTAAAAGTTCGCTATTTGATTCGGCTAGTGAGAAGAATAATGATTTTGTGGAACTATTCGACTGTACTTTTCCTGGTAGACACATGATGCAATGGCCGGCATCAGGGAAGTAGTCATACCATTGCTCAAGTTCAGGTGGCAATTCTTGAGGATATTGCGTTTTATTTCTGTTATCTGTGAACAGAATTCCGAACTGGATTAGGTTTAACATGTTGGCTTTGCTGATTTCATCAGTGTCATATGGTTTCATTTTGGGTTCCTGTTAGTAGTAAAGTTAATTTATGTTCAAGTTCGTCTCATTATTCATTTTTTTAGCGCTCGATATAGGGTCGTTTGTTTTGACTTTGTCAAAGGCTCTTCAAAAATGCTTTCTAGTGGCTTGTTTGAACATACCTGTATTATTAGTAAGCTCTTATACAATGTCAATTAATGTATTTGTTACTTTTTGTTACGAATAGAGAAATTTTTTTAAAAATACATCTGCTTTTTACGTTTGGAGTAATCTTTAATTTAGAATTTGTTATTCAATATCAATAGCTTACGAAATAATTTCTGACTTTTTTTTCTTGCGATGTAATTTCAGTGACCCATATCATTCAATTTTTGTCTCCTTCGAACATCAAAATAATATTTTTCGTTGTTGTTTTTTTTATACAATTTGCATGAAGATCGCTGTACAAGGCAGATTGCTTATGTATATGCTGAGACATTGGTCTGCTAAATGTGTCTCATTGACATTAGTCCTTCTGTGTACTATGAGGAAGTTCTAATTGATTTAGAAGTCATAGTCTGTACTAAAACGGTTTCCCTGCTGTTTTTATTGAAATGCAGACGCTTCAATTTTCATTGAATCTTGGCTTTCAATTGAGACCTGCGCTGTTACATCTCACAGGTGCCGCCCAATCTCAATTGTTTTTCCGCCAGAATCCGCGTTTCCAACCGAGATGGCATACCGGTTGATGCGTGAGCAATATAGGTCTGGCTTCGCGACTGCAAGTCGCAACTGTCACACACCGAATTTTTCAGCGACGATCTACTTTGATGTGATTCATTTTTTGATGTTTGAATCAGCTGCAAAACCAATGAAAACCCTTGACTTCAAAGTAATAGCCGTTGTCGTGGGTTTTCGTGAAATTTCTGGGTCGAACGACAATGATCGGCAACCAACTTGGCTATCAATCAAACCGCTGAGATGTAGGCTTGGTTTCGCATTTGGCGGCGTACCATGAATGCGGTCATGCCGCCCTTTGATTCTGCAAACCGTTTCACCGAATACCGGTCGCGGGCAAATGCACCCCACGAATGCCAGGGCTTTGCTACAGACGGGTTGCCGACACCGATCGGTAATGCGCCATGACCATCTTCTGTACGTCATCGTGACTCATGTGACATCTGCCATTGCCCGGCACCAGCTTTGTGCCAGCTTTCAGATTCGTTCGCGGTGAAAATTCATTGAGGTGGTCCACAAAAGCCTGTCCAAAGGAGCCCAGGCGGTGTGATGATTGCCCAGTCTCGGGCTTGGCAACAATACTGATTTCCCCAATACTATCGATTTGCAATGGCATAACCAGCTCAACTTCGCACTGCGCTGCCAGTTCCTTCAGTGCCCTGATTAACGCGGATTCGTGCAATGCTGCGTGTTGTGCTGCGCTGATTCGACCAAGAGACAACTGTTCATCGGCCTGTACCAGATGATTGACCGCTGCGATGAACCTAAAAGACATTCTCAACCCTCAAATTTATTGCGATTTTAAAATGTGGTTTCTATTGACTGTTGGGTTTTTGCAACGCCAATGGTGTGATAAATTGTTTCTGGGTTTAAAGCCCCTCGTTTTTCCTCCCTGAACGAGGCCTGTAAGGGTTACACCCGGCCACAGTGCCGGGTTTTTTTGTCCACATGCCGGTGCGTCGGTCCGACGAATGGGATTGGGAGTATTCGTGTAAACGGGTCAATTTTGGAAGGGATGAAGTGATGTTTTGTGGCAGGTTGACAAAATCACGCGCTTGTTGCGGCTACTTTCTTGTAAACCTCGGCCAGCAGCACCCCCAAAAGTCCAGTTAAACGAAGTTGCCTAGATGACCAAATTCGAGGTCGTTTCTACCGGAGTTGAAATGGGTCTAGTTGGCAATATTCTGTGGTTCATTTTTGGTGGTTGCCTGATGGGACTTGGATGGTGGCTGGCCGGGTTGCTGGCTGCGGTCACCATCGTCGGCATTCCCTGGGCAAAAGCCTGTTTTGTCATTGGCCAGTTTGCGTTTTTTCCGTTCGGCAAGGAGGCCATCAGCCGCAGGGACTTGACTAATAAAGACGACATCGGAACCGGTATGCTGGGGTTGATTGGCAACGTCATCTGGTTTTTATTTGCGGGCATCTGGCTAGCCATCGGTCACTTGGGCTCGGCGCTTGTGTGCTTTGTCACCATTATTGGCATTCCGTTTGGCGTTCAGCACATCAAACTTGCCCTCATTGCCCTGAGCCCTATTGGCAAAACCATTGTTGACAAATAAGTTTCCATAGAAGGCAAACGGTTGCGGCGCACCACCTACAAGCTGTGGCGTTTCCACTGGGGATTGACTCGCTAATCAGGTTGCATCAGTTGATTGCCGTTGGGCTGCTTACTTTAGATTGAACGTATCTGAAGCAAATGTACTTGGCGTGCCAGCAGGATCAGCGTGGCAAGCATTCGGGTCAATCGCTTTCATGCGCTTTCGCCACAAAGACGTTCGACATACTTGGGGCTCAATGTCAAAAGGTCATGACTTAGCAGGATGCTGCCATATCGTCCAAGCAGTTGAATGCAACCTCCCGGTATTGCAATTATCTTTACCCCGCAGGCAAGAAGCTGTCGCGCAATGTCGGCTCGTCTGTCTTCGTTCGTCATTTTCAATGGATATTTTTATTGGTGAACTTGCATTGTTTCCCGAGAATGTGACAGTTGCGTGTCACATGGAGGATGTACAGGTGGGTAAACTCTTGTGGGCGACAAAGAATACCTCATGCTTGCGGACGTGATTCGCAAGATGTCACCTAAATGCCAAGCGTGGCTGCGAAACGCATTACCACTAAATTTGACAGCACGATCGTGAAGGTCTTTCATCTGACACCAACTACGCAGTGTTGACCTGCGATTTGTTCACCACAAGGTTGTTAACTGTAATCGGGTTGACATGAGCCCTCTCACCAAAGCGCTGAGTCACGCATGTCGCGCAGTTCTCTGCGCCGCCGGTTACGGCAACAGATTACGACAACACCGGCCACTGCGATGACTCCAAGCGCGACACCTGCGACCATGCCCATTGAGAGCAAACTGCTATTTCCGCTGGATTTCCACAGCAACGCCATCCCGATTAAGGCAGCCATTGCGCATAGTCCGGCAATAAGTTTCATTCTCGGTGGCTTTCGGTATTTCAGTGTTTTCCATCATATGACTCCCACGTATAACCACAATCAGTTTACCTGTGGAAGTATTGGAGCACCTGTCTCTCTGCCGTAAACGAGGTATCAAGGGTAACTGGGGTGACATCGGCGAATCAGTTGAAGCTCAGCAGCGATCAAAGGCAAGTTGAGCATACGATGCAGCATGGATGAAATAAAAAATCTCGGACTAGTGTTACCCGGTCCACTCTACATCGCCGGCGCCATTTTGTTTGGCATTGTTGGCCTTGTGGCGTTCAGACGCGGGCGAAAAACCACTTCGAAAGCGCTGACCTGGACAGGTGTCGCCTTGATGCTTTACCCGTATGCGGTGTCTCAAACCTGGCTGTTGTGGCTGCTGGGCGCTGGCCTGTGCGGTTTTCTTTATGTCAAATGGGAGTAAGGCTAGTCGAGCCTATGCGTCCAGGCATGAACGGCCTTAGGATTGCTTGATGCCAACTTTGATTCACCGCTTTGATACGCCGGCCTCCACCAAGACTTGGCATGTCTATCAATGATGGGGTCATGGGCGGCGTATAGCGAGATTGGATTACCCATGGTCACACCGAAATACATGTCCCCACAAAGCGGGCTCAACCCTGTGGATAAGCAACTGAACAAGTCTCCAAAGGTAGACCAGCATTGAGTTGGCGGGCGTTGCCTAATAAATAGGCAGATCAGTTGTCAGGTCCATCTTTTTACGTTGGCGTAGCTGTGCGGGCTGTCATATAAAAAGGCTATTTGCAAAAGTTGGTTGGAACCTGACTTTTGAAGTAGTGCAGTATTGTGCAAAAGTTGGTTGCGGAACGCTCACGCGGCCATTGGTTCAGACTCGCGAATTAGCACCTCAGCCGGGATATGCAATCCTTCGCTTAGCCTTCGGATCATGCTCAGTGATAGTGAGCGTTTGTACGACAAAACTTCATACACGCGATTAAGCGGACCAATGTACGGAACGAGGTCTTTCACCGTCATTCCCGACTGCTCCATACGAAACTTGATCGCATCAATAGGGTCAGGCGGATCAATGGGATAGTGCTTGGCTTCATAGGCTTGCACGAGCGTGCCCAGCACGTCAAGACGCTCACCTTCGAGCGAGTCTGCTGCCGGATCAATATCTATCAACGCTGATACCTGCTGCAGTGCTGCTAGGTAATCAGCTTCTGTACGAATAGCTTTGATTTCCATTTTCAAACTCCTTGTGCCAATGAACTTCACATAGACATACTGCATTCGGTACGCAATTGCCACAATCAGTCGGTAGTCGTTCCCCTTGATGTTGAAAACGACGCGGTTGTTTGCAATGATGCTGGCATTCGTATACTGATTTTTCACATCTTGGGGACACGTCCACTTCGCCAATTTAGCCTCAGCAAACCAAGCCTTCAGCGCGCCTGCAGCATCGCTGCGATTGGGTTGTTGCCAATAGGATTCGAGATTGCGTAGTGCCACTATTTGCATAGCGCAAGTTTGAATTCGATGTGTTCCGGGCAATTCCAACCTCAGATTGCACATAGCCTATAAAAACAGGTGCCCAGCAAACGAAGTCTCAGTCGTTATCCCTGCATGCGCTAAGGCAAGCCCTATGCTTGGCAGACACCGCCCCGCTTCCATGGAAAAATCAATCCATCAACAACAATGGGGTTGCATATGCTTTTTCGACGTGTAATCAGTGGCCTGATCGGCTTAGCCATGGGGCTGACCCAGGCGGTTGCACAGGCGCAATCCGCTTCAGTCAGATTGAAGGTTGATGCCATCAATTCAAGCTTGCAAAGTCCTTGGGGGCTGGCGTTTCTACCGGATGGTCGAATGCTGGTCACAGAAAGAGGCGGCGCGCTCAAGCTACTCACCGCCTCTGGGCAGACCCAGGGCGCGCTGGGTGGTGTACCGCAAGTCAATAGTGCGGGTCAAGGCGGCTTGCTCGACATCGTGATTGATCCAGCTTTTGCCAGCAACCAGCGGATTTATCTCAGTTATTCCGAAAGCGATTCCACCAACCCCAGCTTGAGCGGCACCGCCGTCGCACGTG
>JFJP01034148.1_pt1 | contig 15763 bp, 18 predicted proteins | sample 431651 | NCBI WGS metagenome assembly JFJP01 (sample SAMN02602958, study PRJNA72255) | Microbial mat metagenome, whole genome shotgun sequencing project. | biome: fresh water; feature: sink hole; material: water; isolation source: purple microbial (photo- and chemosynthetic) mats found in... | reverse complement strand
TGCTGACTAGGTTGTGGCCACTAACGGGTTTCGTTGACTTGACCGTTGCGCCAACGTATGATGCTCCAGATGTTCCAACTCTCCAACGCACAGCAAACGATCATCAATCATCGGGGTTCGGACCTCCAGATCATCGCATGCGCCGGGGCTGGCAAGACCGAGTCCATATCTCGTCGGGTCGCTGCCCTTCTTGCCGAGGGGGTTCCACCTGCGGCCATCATTGCGTTCACGTTCACCGAAAAGGCCTAAGCTGAGCTCAAAGAGCGGATCTTTGCGCGGACAGAAGAGCTTCTCGGCCACGACTTCCTCGACAAGACGAGTCCCCTCTTTGTCGGAACCATTCACGGGTATTGTTTTCGGCTTCTTCAGGACAACGTACCGGAGTATGGAAATCACGACGTCTTGGACGACCATCGACACGCAGGGCTCTTGAGCAGGGAGTTCAAGCGGCTCAACCTCTCACAGTATGCAAAGCGACACTGGGAGGCGATTGGTGAATGGATTCGGTATTCCGACGTCGCTGGAAACGAACTGTACACAGATGCCGACATGGAGGCATCCGGCCTCGGTGAGACCTGGAAACTCTATAAGGAAACCCTCGACCGATACCACTTCCTGACGTTCTCAATGGTGATCGCGAAGGCCGTCCAATCACTCGATGATCCTGATATTTTTGCACGAGTCCACGAGCCACTGCGTTACCTCATTGTCGACGAATATCAGGACATCAATCCGGCGCAGGAGAAACTGATTCAACGGCTTGCGCAAAACCCTGTCGAGTTGTGCGTGGTGGGTGACGATGACCAGGCCATCTACCAGTGGCGTGGTTCCGATATCGATAATATGATCACCTTCAAACTCCGCAAGCCTGGAGCCAAGTTGGTGGAACTCCTCGAGAATCGCCGGAGCAGACCTGAAATTGTCCTTCGAGCCTCGAACTTTACTCAGACCATTTCATACCGCCTTGAAAAGAGCATGGTTCCTACCCGTGAACCCCAAGAACTTCAGGTAGTGGCATGGAGCACGGAAACCTCTGCCGATGAAGCCGCCCTGCTGGCTGATACAATCTTGGAACTCAGAGCCCAAGGTCGAGCATGGTCCGACATGGCACTCTTGTTTCGCTCTGTACGGACCAGCGCGCCGGAATTTCTCGAGGCATTTCGCGAAAGGGATATTCCCTTTTCGGCCGGTGGGCGTACGGGGCTGTTCCTGCAGAAGGACATGATCGCTGTTGGTGAACTCTATGCTTGGCTGGCCAACAGTAACTGGCGGGTCGATGCCTATGGTGAGTTTTATTCCCCCGTCGTCTCCGATGTGGCAAAGACCCTACATCAACTCTTTCCCCATGGCCCCGATTACCCAGACATCGAGGAGTTCATTAGGCACTGGCAGTCGTTTTACCTCAAAACCCAGAAGCCGTTCGATCTCGTGGGCGACTTCTATAAGCTGCTGAACTTCCTTCGGGTGGCTGATCAGCTTGATCCAGATTCGGCTGTAGATTCTGCTCGGCTGGGGGCCTTTGCTCGATTCAGCACGATTCTTGCTGATTTTGAGGCCGTCACCCGCCGAGGCCGCTACGTGGAAGAAGCCGGTGAGTGTGTGTACCGTGGCGGTCAGAACCGGGGGACATGGTATTTGACGAGTCTCTTGAACTACCTCTTGCACTATGCCCATGGAAACTACGAGGACTTTGAAGGCGAGGATGGCCAAGGTGCCGACGCCGTTCAGGTATTGACCGTTCATCAGGCGAAAGGTCTCGAATGGCCCATCGTTTTTCTGCCCAGTCTCGTGGAAGGCCGTTTTCCGAGTCGGAGGAGTGGAAGAACCCAGAAGTGGCCGTTCCCTGAGTCGGTCATGGGCCCGTCAACCCAAGCAGCTTACGAGGGAACGGAGGACGAGAGCGCCGACTGTTCTATACGGCCGTCACCCGGGCAAAGGACGGGCTCTACCTTTCCTACTTCAGGCGGAAAAAGAACAGCTTCAAGCCTTCGCCGTTCCTCGTCGAGTTTCTTGATTCTGCCGACATTCCGCTGTCATCTTCGTTGCCGCTGGTGCCATTCTCCGAACCGGCAAAGGCTTCTGAAAACCTGCCTGTTGCCGTCAGCTTTTCGGACACCGCCCTCTGGCAGGAGTGCGGCTATCGTTACCGGTTGGCTACCGTCTACGGATTCCAGCAGAGCATCGCCGAAGAACTCGGTTACGGCCGCGCACTCCACCACGTTCTGAGACATTTGGCCGAAACGACATTGAAGTCGGGGGCCGCGCCTTCCCAAGAACTGCGTAGGAATCTCATCAGCCAGGAGTTCTACCTGCCGTTTGCGGATCAGCCGACTTTCCAGAGAATGTACGGCGCGGCGGGTCGGCTGGTAGAGCAGTATGTCGAGAAACATCAGGAGGACCTGCTCAGGGTTTGGGCTATCGAACGACCTTTCGAGCTGCATACGCCAGATGGCACCCTTTCGGGACGAGCCGACGTCATCCTTGATCGCGAGGGCGGAGAAAATGGAAATCTGGCCATCGTTGACTACAAGGTGGCCAAGGACGAAGAACGCGAGCTCCGCTATCAGCAGCAACTTCAGGTCTACACCCATGCTGGCCGCCGCGAGGGGGTCAATGTGACCGCCGCCTACCTCCATGGACTAGCGGGTTCCGACCGGGAAGTCGTCGATGTCTCTGAAGCCGCGATTGAAATTGCCATTGCCAAGGCCAAGGCAACTATGTCTTCTATCCGCCAAAAGGACTTCCCGCCTCAGGCTGAGGCCCCAACCTGCAAAGCCTGCGACTTCAAACGTGTATGCCGACACTGTCACCAGAAGGTGAAGTCAGACCTGGAGATGGGAGAATGACTGAAAACCACCGCGTCGAGTTCAAACGTGAACTGACCGACGGCCTGGAGAAAGAGGTCGTGGCCTTTCTGAATTCGAAGGAGGGTGGTGCGGTCCTGATTGGCGTGGACGATGCCGGTGGTCCCGTGGGATTACTGAACATCGATGAGCTTCAACTCAAGGTGAAGGACCGGCTGAAACACAATATCAGTCCTTCCGCACTGGGGCTGTTTGACCTCGTTGTCGAAGCGGTTTCGGGCATCGATTACTTGAAGGTTTTGGTCGCCAGCGGCAGCGAGAAGCCATACTACCTGACCAAACACGGCATGTCGTCACGAGGATGCTTCTTGCGGGTAGGGAGTGCCAGCGAGCCGATGCCAGTGAACATGATTGAGGACTTGTTTTCACGCAGAGTGAGGGCCCACCTTGGTACCATCAAGTCACCATACCAAGACCTGAGCTTCGAGCAGTTGCGCATCTACTATGACGAAAAGGGACTTTCTTTGGGGTCCCAATTTGCCCATCACCTGGAACTTGTGACAGAAGATGGGGATTACAACTACGCTGCCTATCTGCTTTCAGACCGGAACGGATGCTCGATCAAGGTGGCCCGGTACGAAGGCACCGACCGGATCGACCTGGTGGAAAACACCGAGGTTGGTCATTGTTCGTTGGTCAAAGCGGCCAAAGGCGTCTTCGACAAACTCGCGCTTGAAAACCGGTCGTTCATACGCATCACGGGAGCGCTCGAACGTGAGGAACACCGACTCCTCGATCCGGTAGCCCTGCGGGTAGCGGCTGTCAACGCGCTGGTGCACAATGACTACACGCAAGAGGTTCCTCCCAAGTTCGAGTTCTTTAGCGACCGTTTGGAAATCACCTCGAAAGGAGGCCTCTCCGAAGGTCTCAGCCCGTCAGAGTTTTTTGAAAGTATCTCTCAACCTCGAAACAAAGTGCTCATGCGCGTGTTCCGTGACCTCGACCTGGTGGAGCAACTCGGGTCTGGTCTACCGCGCATCCTGAAGCCTTACGGCCCATCCGTGTTTCACTTTGGCGATCACTTCATCCGGGTCATCTTGCCGTTCTCTGAAAACGCCACTGAAAACCCGCAGACGCCACCAGAAACGCCACCAGAAACGCCACCAGAAACCAAGCCAAAGACCCCAGAAGCGATCCTGGAGCACCTGTCACATCAGCCTCAGCCAACCCTGGAACAGATTGCCAAGGCATTGGGCAAGGATGAAAGCACCATCAAGAGAGCTGTCAAAAAGCTACAAGACCAAGGAATACTCCAACACACCGGTCCAAACAAGGGTGGGCGCTGGATGATCAACAAAGGACCCCACCATGGCAAAACAGAAACCTAGCCCTTCCGAAGTCGTCCACCACCTGCATTCTGGCGACAAGCGTTCCAACATTCCGACGTCGGCTTTGGCAGGGCAGGGCTCCATCCCCAAGGCAGCCAAGAAGAAGTACTACTACAACCCGCACTTGAGCCCCGTGCTCCGAAGGGAGCGTTGTGTTCGACGAGGGTCTGGAAGAAGATTTCAAGGTCAAAGAAGAATCGGTGGTTCTCGTCGTTTGAGTCAAAGAGAAACTCTTCCAGGAGCGTGAGAACCGTTCGGGGGCCCGATCGATGCGCCAACCACTTCCAGAAGGAGGTGTCGGAGTAGACGGACTTCGGCCAATACGAACCCCAATGCGGCAACTTGCTCGATGACCAAGCCAAGATCCTCTGGCGGTGGTCCAACGGAAGAATCTCACGGAAGGCGGTTGCCCATGCCCAACGCAGGAGACTTATGGAGCTCGACCCGTCAAAGATTTCCAGGCTCTCGGCATTCCTTTGCGATTCGAGCATTAGGTCGGTTGGGACACCTGGAATGCGGGTACTTTTGCTCATGCTTGGATGTAGACTATCATGCCATCCTTCGTCATTAGCCCGGTGGGCAGTGAAGTTTCCTTTTTTTCCGTGCCAAAAGTGATGCCGAACCTAGTCACCGTCTCAACCTCATTCTCGATCATTTCCTTCAGCACGATCTCTTGGACCGTCTTGGATACGCCAAACGTCATGGTTGGATTCCTCCAGAATCCAACCAGCAGGATGCGTGCCGCAATTTCATTCTAGTCCGAAATCGTTGATCCGGTTCTGCAAAATTACCAGGCCTGGTAGTTTGACAGGTTGTTCGTGAGTGGCTTTGCGGTACTTGCCCATGCTTTGGCGGGGACTTGTCGCGTGAACAAGCGCCCAAAGCGGTCGACCTTGTTAGGCAATTTGGCAAATTCGGTGATTCGGGAGTGCACCATGGTTCCTCGGTTCCTTCAGTAATGGTATTTGCACGACACGATGATGACAGAATCGGCGGTGATTTTGTACACCAGCCGATGTTCTTGCGTGATACGTCGGGACCAGTAGCCCGCCAGCTCGTGTTTGAGTGGCTCGGGTTGCCCACTCTTGGTAATCATGCCTTGATTGACTCCACTGGCAATTCGACCATCTGCGATTCTTTCTCGATATCCGCAATAGCCTTGAGCAGGTGCTCGCGGTTGGCTGGAGTACATAGAAGGTATTCTGTCTCGTCCTGTACCTCTGACACCGTAATCTCAATCTCCCGCCCGCGGTAAGCACTTTTCAGGGACCGGATCAAGTCAGTACTGAGATCATTGGCACGGACCCGGTAGGTCGTTTGCACGAAGAACTCCTTATTACCGAATAAAAACTACTCCTTGCACAGGTTTGGCGTCAAGTTTGTCGTCACGATGTTGCTTCCTTGAAGCAATATCCAGGTACTGCTTGCGCAACCGCAGGTTCTTGGCAACGTCGCGTTGCTCCTTATGCCCCGTCACTTCCAGCCACTCGTCGTCGCGAAGAAAGTTCAAACTCGCTTCCAGCGTCATGGGTTTTACGTTGGTGAGCAGGATGTTGTCGTCCTTGCCGGCCGAGCGCATGTTGTTCAAAAAGGGGGAGTCTCCCCCTCGCTCCAGCCTCCTCGGGGACGCCTTCGGCTTACCCCTGCGGGGTCTTCCGCTACCCCCTCGCCGGGCGTCGCCCGGAGCCCCAGGGACTAAACCCCTATACCTATTTCCTGCTTATAGAGCTATTCAGGTTTTTGGAGTCGCTTCTGAGATTGAACCAGGATTTCCGCAGTGATGGCGGGGTTGATTCGATGGATCTTCTCCCCACAGTCGAGAGCGCGTTTGATTGTGATTTGCCCCTCTTTCGCGAGCAACACCAGCATCTCCATGCCCCAAACAACCTCGACACCCCGAGCCGCGCATTCCTTGCGGAGCCGGACATCGTTGGCCAGGCAGACGGCTAATGGACTGGGTTCTGGCTCCAGAAGCTAGAGTTCCTGCCAACCTTTGAGCAACGCCCTTATCTCGTCGATGGAACATCCCAGCATCTCGGCACCGCGCCCGAGCGAGATCACACCCTTCTCGTAGGCCTCGATGACCAGACAAGAGAACCGATCACCCGCAAGGTCGCTGGGAGAAAGGCCGTCTTCTTCCTTTCTGGCCACCGGGCCTTCGATGGCATTGGGCTCATAGAAGTCTTTGAGGTCATGCCCGTAGCGTTGTTTGTACGCAAACCGGAACTGAATGATCAGATTTTCCGGAGATTCAATAACGGTCTGTCGCAGTCGAGTGAGGACGGTCATGTAGCTCACGCGGTACTTCTTCTTAAGTTTGAGAACGGCATCCACCCAAAACATTCCGCGGGTAGCGACCCAGTCCTTCACTAGTGCGTCATCTGGTAACAGCAATTGGCCCGCAAAGAGATTCGCTTCGTCCTCTTGTTTCTCGACTTCGATGTCCTCGTTGGTACCAAAGGAATCGAGGTGAAGGATGAGGTGTCCTAGTTCATGGGCTATGGTGAAGATTTGCCGCTCTACGGAGATCCCTTCCTGGGTGTTGACGACGATGGCCGGCCCTCCGTCTTCCTTTCCCAGAGACAATCCAAAGGTCTTCTTGAACCCAAAGGGTGCCAGTCTCAATTTTATACCGGCATCGGTGACGAGTTGAACGATGTCGTGGATGGGTTCCAACCCCAATCCGAGTTCGTTGCGAATCGCCCGGGCGGCCGCCCGGGGGCTCCCATTGGGGATTTCGGCGAACTGGTAAGGCGGCTCCGCTTGCAGGGATTGTTCCAGGAACCGGTAGTCTTCGATCCACTTGGCAGTCAGGTGACGGACTTGGTCTCGTTCGGCCTTTTCCCGGGCGCTCAGAGTTCTGGCGGTTCTGAAACGAAGGGACCTTAGCTTGGGAGTGTCTGCCAGAAGGTCTTGGATGGGTACCTTCAGTGCATTCGCCAAGCTGATGAGGGTGCTCGACTTCGGTTCGGTCTTCCCATTCAGGATATTGGAAATGGAGGCGGTTCCCATCTCAACGAGGGCGGCGAGGGCGGGGATGGTCAGTTCCTGCAACTTCATCAACCGACGAACGTTGTCTCCCAGGTCCTTAATTGCCATGGCATTCCCCTTCTCTATATATAGTATCGTACTATTTGATTCGTGTCAAAGCAGAAGATCAAATAGATCAATGGACATTTATGCTTCTGACCCTAGATATGGGGCCCATGGTTTCATAGACTCTATTTGTGGCGTGCTTTCAGTGCGAAGAAAGAGAAACGGCCTTTGGAATTGCAGTTCCAAAGGCCGCCACACCGGTCCGTAGGGATCGGAAATCCTTACGGGGAGGGTGATTAGTTGTGCAACTGGAATTCTAAACAGATTTTCCTCACTGGTCAACTCTCCCTTGGCCTTCGGGTCGGGGGACGAACATGAAGACCTAGGACGAACCAACTCCACCACCGCAGTGACCCGACTGTCTCGATTCTCAGTGGGGTCGGCCTAGCTGGTTGGTCGCGGCAGGAGCCCGTATGGGCTACTCATGCCCGGCGACCTATCGTTCGCAACTCAATGAGGAAATCTCTCATGAATGCTTCAGACAAGCATGACGTCGAAATCGTCATCAACGGCACCGAGATCCGCGTGCCCAAGGGCAGCTACTCCTACGAGCAGCTGTACAAGCTCGCGTTTCCCAACCTCCCCGTGCCGACCGGAAACGACATCCCCATCACCTACACCGACAAGAACGGCAAACACCCTGGGGCGCTGCTACCTGGTGAGAAGGTCGAAGTCAAAGAAGGAATGGTGTTCAATGTCCGCCCCAACACCAAGTCTTGAGTCCACCCTGCCTTCCTTGCGGGAAGCGGGGTACAACATTACCGTGGTCAATGGTCTGTTGATCGTCAGGGATGTCCCGTACGTTTCGCAGACCCGGGCCATCGAGTTCGGGGTGTTGGCCTTTCCCGTGGAAACGACGGACGGTGTGCTCAGCGCGAGTGGAGATCACACCGCGTATTTCTACGGGGAGCAACCCTACGACGAGAAGGGGCGACCCTTGGACGTGGTGGCCAGCACGGCAAGTTTTCACATTCATGGGGTAGGGGTGGCCCGGCTCTACCTGTCTAGAAAGAAGCTCTCCGACATCGGAACGCCGATTCCCTATGCGACGGCGGCCGAGAAGTTGGAGACCTATCTGTCGGTCATCTCTACGGCCGCGATCCGCCTTGATCCCAGCGCGACCGCCCGATCGTACCGTGTTCCTACTGAGATAGCCGAGCAGACTCCGTTCCTCTATCCCGACTCGGCCAGTGCCCGAGTCGGAGTGGGGCACTTGAACCAGGTCTTTGAAAGACAGGTGATCGGTATCATCGGGCTGGGGGGTACCGGTTCCTACATCCTCGACCAGGTGGTGAAAACCTCGGTGCCTTCCATCCACCTTTTCGACGGTGGGAGGTTCCGCTCGCACACCGCATTTCGCGCCCCCGGGGCTTTCTCCGCGAACGAAGTGGAGGGGACGGAGTACAAGGTCGAACACTACCGGCGCAGGTACAGTTTGTTTCGGACCGGCGTCGAGGCTCATGCCCACCATGTCGGACAGGACCACGCCGAACTGCTCCGACCAATGAGCTTCGTTTTCCTGGCGGTGGACTCCGTCCCCGCGCGACAGGAACTGACGAGATTGCTGAGGGAACTCGGCATCCCCTATGTCGACGTCGGGATGGGCGCCGAGGTGGTGTCCCAGTCCACGACCTCTCTCGTGGCCTCAGTTCGCACCACGTTCTGGGCTCCTGGTACCGGTGAAGAACCGGTAGCGGAGGACTTGGAGGTCCAGGGCGACGACTACTCTTCCAACATCCAGATTGCCGAACTCAATGCCCTGAACGCCTGCCACGCGGTGATCCGCTGGAAGCGGCACCTGGGCTACTACCAGGACCGGGTGCGTGAACGGGAAAGCATCTTCAACACAAATAATCACTCCCTGGTGACCCTATGACGGGCGCCGGCTACCAACTGGTTCGGACACCGTCCATCCCAGGCGTGTTGAAGCCGGGCCGGTTGTATGTCTCCAACAGGTACCAGACGGCGAGTCATCTCTGTCCTTGCGGCTGCGGCAGTCGGGTGGTGACGCCTCTCGGCTCCGGACAGTGGGCGATACAAATGGGGTGGTTCACCGCAACCCTTCACCCGTCGATCGGCAATTGGCACCTACCGTGCCGCTCCCACTACTGGATTCGCAAGAACCAGGTCGTGTGGGCTGGCCTGATGACCGAGGAGCACATCGAACGGAACCGACGAAGCGACCGGCAGGACATTCTTCAGATCCACAACAAGGATGGAAAGTTCGGGGGTTCCGACAGTCACGGCAACGATCCCTACCCGCCCAAGGGATAAGTCACTTTGGTTTGGGGCCGCTGGCGGGACTACAGCCAGCGGCCGCCTTGCTTGCTATGCGGTGGATAGGACAGCCTTCAGGATCGCGGACTTCTGGGTTATCGTTGCATCAATCTGGAGTTCCAACCGGTCGCAGAGGGTCATGAGTTGGTCGACCTTTGCGACTATGCGATGTTGCTCGGAGGATGGTGGTAAGGGTACTGGAAACTCCCGCATCGCTTTTAAGGACACATTGTTAATCGTTGTGCCTGTTGCCGATTCCATGGCGTAACCCACAAAGAAGCTGCCTTGTATCAGCAGCTTCACATACTCCCTTTCGGTACCTTCTAGAAGGTTGAAATAACAGGCACTCTTACCAAGTACGATCTTCTCATTTCGGAAAAAGGCAACGTTGCCAATGGTTCCATTGATCGAGACCAAGACGGAACGATCTGTAAGGTCTTTTTTGTGGATGAGATACTCATCGTGGGAAAGCCGTTTTGTAGATTCCTTAAAGACAATACGACCGTCATCGAGGTTGTTCCCGTTGACAAAATGAGTATCACCCAAATCGTCAAACCTGGGTGTTCCATGAAGCCCATCACCTAGAAGTGAAACAAGCTCACCCAATCTCACCCACTCCCACCCCGCTGGCACCTCAAACGGCACTTCCGCCACCGCGATCGGCGGCAACGGCTTCGGCGCCTTGATCTTCCCTTCCTTCACCAACCGACGTTTCTCCGCCTCGACTTCCTTCAGCAGTTCGCTGGCCGGCGGATCATTCGGGTCCTGCTTCACCAGCTTGCCCATGACCGCCAGCTGCAGAATCGCCTTCCGCAACTCGGCCACATTTTCTTTTACTGAGTACACCTCGCCGAAGTGCTCCACCAAGAAATCCCACGCCGACGAGAACTCCGAGGCTTCTCCAGCTTGGAGCAACCTCCGAATGGCCGCGTTGTGAACGGCCAGGCGTTTCTGAACCAGCGTATCCCGCTTCTTTTCGAGGTCATCGCAGACCGCCATCAACTGGTTGATCTTGGCGACGATACGACGCTGTTCCGGGAGGGGGGGGAGGGCCAAGGGAATTGATGACCATTTCTGCTTGTTGATGATAGGGGTAGCCGAGCCAGATGATTGAGCAATAACTTGATCCTGGAAAAACTTGGCTGCCATCCCAATACTCACAAATTCGATTGGCACGATAAAGGGGGTTACGGCGTTGATCTGCTGATTGCAGGCAACTCTTCGAGATGTGACCGCTTGTTTTCCAATGCTCCCACCAATGCAAACCATCAGAACTGAATCCGAATCGATGATCCTGGCAAGATCCGCCCCTTTTCTTGATAGCCCTGGTCCTTCATAGTTGATGACGCCATTCTTGATGTCCCCGGGACCAATGAAAGGAAGGTAATCACCAAAGTTGTCTGAGTCCTTCGTTGCTGGAGTCGATCCAGTTTGAGTTTCGCCAATCTCGCCCAGCCTCACCCACTTCCACCGATCCGGCACCGTGAATGGCACTTCCTCCGGCAAAATCGACTGGAATTGCTTGGGTTCATTGATCTTCCCTTGCTTCACCAATCGCCTCTTCTCCGCTTCGATCTCCTTCAGCAACTCACCTGCCGGCGGATCGTTCGGGTCTTGGGGCACCAGTTTCCCCTGCATGGCCAGCGTCAGGATTAGCTCCCGCAGTTTCGCGATTCCATCGGGTGCCTCGAGGGCCAGGTCAAAGTGCTTCTGGAGCAGGTCTGTGGTGGGGTTTCTCATGAGGGTTCCTCACCAGGACCCGGAAGTTTCTTCATGCTCTGGACCAGGCGATCAAAGTCACTGGGTCTCGCATCGAATTCTTCCTTCTGCTTGGGTTCGAAGGTTTCAAATTGCTCGAGGGCCAATCGATCGGCCACCTTTTTCTGAACCGTCCCCGAATGAGAGAGTACAGGACGCTCGTTGAACTCGAGGAAGGCATCAAGCTTGCTGATCCAATTCTGCATGGTCATCGGCCTTTGTCGTTTGGCCTGGTCTTCTGCATAGTCCAGGTACATGGTGACGATTCGATTCAGACCGTCCAGCTCCTCTTCTGACAGGTAGTTCTTGGCAACGGTTACGTCGGACCTACGGATGGGGCCATCGGGAGCGTTCTTCCAGGTCATCAACCCCATTTGAGAACGACTAGCGTCGGCCCGAGCCTTGATCAATTCGGCAGCTGTCATGCCGGTGATTGCCCACTCCAGCTTATTCTGAACTGTGGCAAAGAAGGTCTGTGTCACCGGAGCATGAGAATCGTAATCCGTTGAAGTTGCGTAGATGTCGGTAATCTTTTGGTAGAAACGCCGTTCGCTCGCCCTGATGTCCCGAATGCGGGCTAAGAGTTCTTCGAAGTAGTCCTCGCCAAAGACGGACTTTGCCTGCTTGAGGCGTTCATCGTCCAATACAAAGCCTTTGAGCAAGTATTCCTGAAGGGTTTGAGTCGCCCAACGGCGAAACTGGGTACCCCTTGGACTCCGGACCCGATACCCAACGGCCAGGACCATCTCAAGACGGTAATGCTTGGTGGAGTAGCTCTTCCCATCGGCCGCAGTTATTAAGTAATCCTTAATGACTGCCTGGGGGTCCAGTTCTCCTTCCTCTAGAATGTGCTTCACGTGCTGGTTGATGTTGGCGACGCTCGTCTCGAATAGCTCAGACATCGTTTTTTGGTTCAGCCAGCATGACCGGTCATCGACGAGAATGCGAACCGAAGCTTTGCCGTCCTCGGTGTTGAACATGAGGAACTTGGAACTCTTGGGTTCATCGATCAAGTGGCATCTCCTTGTCCGTTTTTCCAGTATCCGCCCTTGTCGGGGCCAACCCGGTGGACCAGTCCCTGGGCTTGCAAAGTCTTCAGATTCCGCTCAATCGACCTGGTGGTAAGCCCCGTCAGTCGGGCTAGATCGGCGATGGTGACCTTGGGGTCTTCTGCCACGAAACGAAGGATTTTCTCCGACGTTTTCTCCGTCTTTTTCTCCGACGCTTGGGTGTATTCAACGACGGCGTCGCGGATCATCCGAAGCATGAACTCAATGAAGACCGCCGAATTGGCGTTGGCTGTACTTCGATTGAGGGCGGCGTAGTACTCGGCCTGATGCTGGTGGACTAGGGTCTCGACAGGAATGAACGCCAAAAGCGGATTCCATTGCGACAGGATCAATGTCTGCCACAAGCGACCCATTCGACCGTTGCCATCGGGGAACGGATGGATGAACTCAAACTCGTAGTGGAACACTGAACTGGCGATGAGCGGGTGGTCTTTCGAGGCCTTGAGCCACCCCAACAGGTCTTTCATCAAGGCAGGAACCCGTTCCGCCGGTGGAGCAAGATGGACCACATCCTGGCCCTTCATGATGCCCACGCCTCCTGTGCGGTACGTCCCGGGAACATCGACAAGACCTGTCATCAGAACCCCATGGGCCGCTAACAGATCCGACGGCTGAGAAGGTTTCCATGAAGACAGCTGCTCGTAGGCTAGCAAAGCGTTCCGTGCTTCCTGAATCTCTCTCGGTGGTGCGAGGACCCGTTTCCCTTCGAGGATGGCTGTGATCTGGTCTTCGCTCAGGGTATTCCCTTCGATGGCCAGGGAGCCCTGGATAGTGCGGATGCGGTTGACCCGTCGAAGCCGGACCGAAATCGAGGTTTCGTGCAGGACTGACAACCGACCCAGGGCCTCGGAGATCTCAGCAACCAGGGTGACAGTGGCCGGAGTAACGGTGAACGGCGGTTGATACACCTACTTCCCTCCCAGGGCTTCCATCAGTTCCCGCTTCAAAGCGTCGCGGGTTTCCGCCAACTGTCGATTGATCTCGAGGTACTCTTGAAACAGGGCCTCGGGGTCACCGTGGTCGATAGCCACCTCGTGGGGGTTCTTGCAGTCGAGGTTGTAGTTCCGGGCGACCATTTCGGCGGCTGTGAGTTTCCAGGCGTGCTGGTTCACTTCGCGGTTGGTCCACCACGCCTTTTCGCGGTCAAATTCACCGATGGTCAGGGGCTTGGACCGGGAATAGGACTTGTAGCCTTCAGGGTAGGGATGTTCGAAGAACCAGACCTCTTTGGTCGGTCCTCCTTTTTCAAAGAACAGGATGTTCGTGTTGATCCCGGTGTAGGGACTGAACACGCCCTTGGGGAGCCGAACGATGGTATGGAGGTTGAACTCCTCGAGCAACTCTTTCTTGAGGTTGGTCTTCGTTCCTTCGCCGAACAGGAAACCATCGGGGAGGACGACGGCGGCTCGGCCGGTGTCGTGCTTCAATAGGTGCATGATCAGGGCCATGAACAGGTCGGCGGTTTCCCGGGTCTGATACTTCCGGGGGAAGTTGTTCTCGATGCCGTCCTCTTCCATCCCACCAAAGGGAGGGTTGGTGATGACGATGTCGACCCGGTCCCGGGGTCCGTAATCCTTCAGGGGGCGGCTGAGGGTGTTGTCGTGGCGGATGTTCGTCGGAACATCGATGCCGTGGAGCATCATGTTGGTCATGGCCAGCATGTGGGGCAAAGGCTTCTTCTCGACACCGTGGATTCCATCCTGCAGGCGCTGCCGATCGGCGGCCGTCTTCTCCTGCTTCTTGAGGTGCTCGATGGTGCAGGTCAGAAAGCCGCCGGTGCCGCACGCAGGGTCGAGAACCGATTCTCCGAGCTGGGGATTCAGAATGTCGACCATAAACTGGGTGACGGCGCGAGGAGTGTAGTATTCCCCCGCGTTTCCTGCGGACTGAAGGTCGGCCAAGACCTTTTCGTAAATGTCGTTGAACAGGTGCCTGTCGGCCGACGAGTTGAAGTCCACGTCTTGTTGGATGGCATTGATGACCTGGCGCAGCAGCGTTCCCGATTTCATGTAGTTGTAGGCGTCTTCGAAGACCGAACCGACGACCCGGCCCTGGGGCGAAACGCCGGCGCTGGTAGCCAGGCCTTTGAGGGTGGGAAAGAGGTCATTATTCACGAAGTCGATCAGCTCTTCCCCCGTCATCCCTTCGGGGTTCTTGGCCCATTGAGACCAACGGAACCTCGTCGGCAACGGCGACCGGTAGCCGGCGATGGTCAGCTCCCACTCCTCTTCCTTGTCGTCAAAGATCTTAAGGAAGAGGAGCCACACGATCTGGCTAATCCGCTGGGCATCGCCGTCGACGCCCACGTCTTTTCTCATGATGTCCTGGATGGTCTTGATCAGGCTTCCAATGGCCATGCTGCAAACTCCTGTTGTCGGTCAGGCGCTGTAGAGCGCGGCTTCCAGTTCCCGGATAGCCTGTTCGTACCCATCCCGTCCCCCAAAGGCCCGGATGATTTCAATCGGCGTCCCAATCTGGGTAAAGGGAGAAACCGAGAGGATCTGGGTTTCTTCCAAAGGGACCACGCCCTGGTCGGCGTACTTCTCCAACAAAGCATCGAGGACCTTCCGGGCCTGGTCACCGTACTTGGTGAAGTAGTTGCGCTTCTTCACCTGGTCGGCGCGTTCCTTTCGGGTCAGCGGTGGGCGATCCCAGACGACATGGCAAACCAAGTCAAAAGGATCGCAGTCCCGACCCACTTCCTCGGCAAGCGCTTCGAAGAAGATACCTTGGCTGGCCAGCTCGTCAAGGACTGCCTGTTTTTTTTCGGCCTGAGTCCACCGGACCAAGAAGTCATCGAGGCTAGTAAACTCCTTCTGGACAGCCCTCTTGGTGTAGTCTTTCAGTGACTCGGTGATGAGTTTGCCATTGGCGTCGTAGTATTGCACCCGTTCAGCAAGGACCTTCACGGTGATGTCATCGACAACGTAGCGTTTCACCTTGCCCGGTTCTGGCGGGGTGGCCCCTGGTTCTGCAACCTCGGTATCAAAGTCCCAATCATCCTTCCGATCGTAGACCTCGGGTGTACCACCGTCATCGCCAGTTTCTGGCGGAACCGGGGAGTCACCTTCCTTGGGTTCGTAAATCTGTACGGGGTCGCCGTCGAAGTCCGGGTCGGCGAACAACTCGGTGGCCTTCTTGAAGTCGATGATGGTGAAGTAGAACTTCCCGAAATCCTCGTTGATCCGGGTCCCTCGACCAATGATTTGTTTGAACTCGGTCATGGACTGGATCCGCTGGTCCAGGACGATGAGCTTGCAGGTCTGGGCATCGACCCCGGTAGTCATCAGCTTTGAGGTTGTGGCAATAACTGGGTACCTCGACTCGGGGAAGATGAAGTTGTCGAGTTCTGCCTTGCCTTCCTCGTTGT
>JFJP01034075.1_pt1 | contig 15771 bp, 16 predicted proteins | sample 431651 | NCBI WGS metagenome assembly JFJP01 (sample SAMN02602958, study PRJNA72255) | Microbial mat metagenome, whole genome shotgun sequencing project. | biome: fresh water; feature: sink hole; material: water; isolation source: purple microbial (photo- and chemosynthetic) mats found in... | reverse complement strand
GGTTGAAGACCGCCACGGTGTACCCGTGGTCGCACATATTCAGTACCAGGTTCTGACCCATGACGGCCAGCCCGATCAGGCCGATATCGGCTTTCTTGTCCATAATTGCTCCTTTGTCAGTTCTTTCTGTTGCCTTCGAGGGTTTGTACGAGACTGCGGGCAAACTTCACCGAGGCCGGATGCCCCGTTGCCGTTGGTTCCTGTCTGGTGTCGAGGAACCGGAGCTCTTCTTCCAGAAGCGCCAGGAAGGGGTCTCGCCGTTCTACCAGTTTCAACAGGATATTGCGGATCTGATACCCTTCCTGAAGGGCGTGGAAAATGCTTGAGCGGACTTTGGTCAGCTCCTGGGCCTGTTGGGACAACAGCTTCACCAATTCGGGAGCGACAAACAGCTCTTCTTCTTGGCGCTGAAACTCTTTGCGCATTTCGGCATCTTCGGCCATCCGGATGTCACGGAAATGGGCATGGATGTTATCGAGGATTCCGTCAAGCCGCTTTTTATAGTTGCCGAAAAACGTCGGAGCTCTGTCATCGGGGATCTGTGGTGAGAGAGCCGCAAACTGAGCAAATTCTTTCTGATAGAGCTGAATCTCCATAAAGATGTTTTTCACATGCGGGTTTTTCGCAAGTTCAGAATTGCCTAGTACCCGCGCTTTCACCTCGGCAACGACTTCCTCAACGGGGGGACGGTTACGGGAATTGGCCCCGGCCAACGGACCTTCGGCTTCTTTGGCGGGTTTGATCTGACCCGTCGCATACTGATTCTGAAGGCACAACACATAGATTAAAACCCGCAGTTCGGCTTCGATCCCCAGAATCTCCGTCTGGTTCGGTGTTGTATAAGTCAGCCGGGTGAGAAAATTGAAGACACTGCCGGAAACCCGCTTCTTGAACTCGACAATGCCGCCCATCGTTGATCCCCGCAACTCGTCAGGCAGGGGCGACAGTTTGATGTCGTCCAATTTCAAGTACGACTTCATCCGTACCGGGGTACCCATTTTTTCGCGGATCTCAATCCAGTCACTGGTAATCCGCTTTTCGAGAAGATCCATGCCTCCATTATGAAAGAATCACATTAAAAAAACTACCAAATCTCTCATTCCTTGAAGCAAAACGGCCCCGAACCCCGTTTAGGTGGTTGAACAGACATCACCCAAGGAGGAAAAGGGATATGAACAGTCTGAATTCTGTATTGATCGAGGGCAATTTGGTCCGCGACCCCGAAAAGAAGGAACTGGAGAATGGTTCCAAACTCTGCTCGTTTTCGGTGGCTTCGAACCGGTATTTCAACCAGGACAACGAAAAGAAGTCCGAGGTCAGTTTCTTTGATGTCGAGGTCTGGAACAAGACAGCCGACCTGTGCCTCAAGACGCTTTCCAAAGGCCGCGGCGTTCGTGTGGTCGGACGCCTGAAGCAGGACCGGTGGGCCGACAAGGAGGGGCGAAACCACTCCAAGGTGAAAGTTGTCGGCGAGAACATTGAGTTCAAGACCAAGTTTGACAAGAAGCCGACCGAGGTTCAGACCGAGGAACCAAGTGATCCGGCCTTCTGAAACCCTGGTGGGGACTCACCTGAATTCCATTTGGCTGGAGGGAACTCTGCTGGCTGAACCGGAGGATCTGGGAGAGGAAGTCTGCCAGTTCGAAGTGCTGTCGCGGTACCATCCTGGTTCTGAACAGCCTTCGGTATTCCGGGTGGAAGCGACAGAATCGGCCTTGGAAGGATGCCGCACCCGTTTGGGTCGGGGACGCCCGGTCAGGATCATCGGCCGGTTGAAACAAGGACGAAGCGGGGTAAAGATTGTCAGCGAAATGGTCGAGCCCCTCGCTCCTCCCTGAGTCTGCCATCAGAATGTGAACCAAATCCCCAGGCCCAGGCCATAGGTGAACTCGTCATACCAGGGAAGGCCTTCCCAGAGGTTGAAGACGGGGTAAAAGGCCTGGGCACGCAGGGTGACGGCAAACAGAGGTGAGAACTGCCAGGTGACTCCTGTGCCCAAATTGGGGTACAGGAGTCGCCCAGCCAGCAACCATCCCGTAACCGGCAAGGCCATGTCGATGGCTGTTGCTCCGTTGAATAAGACGGGAAAGCGGGCCAAAAACCCCAGTCCGACCTCGTTTGACCAGCTCAGGGTAGGGCTGAATGGAATTTCATAGCCGAGGGTGGGATTGATCATCAGACTCAGGATGGTCACATTGTCCCATTCTGAGCTCTGCGGCACTGCCCGGCCACCTTGGAAAGTGTAGCCGAGAAAAAACAACTGAGCTTCGGGCCGAAACGTCCAGGACCCGGAAAACCGGAAAGGGATGGACGCGCCAATGGCATTGACCAACGGGTCGGGAGCACTGTCCTGAACCACATTGAGAATGGAGAGATACGAAGTCTGAAGCTCGATGCCGTTGATGTCGACACCCCAGAGAGTCACGCCCCAGGAGGGCGAAGCCAGGGTGAGAAGCAACAACCAGAATGCGGGCCGTTTCATAGAACCTATTCTAGCACACCCCGGGTCAGGGAGCGAGAACGGCAAAGGGAACATGAACCAAACCCGCTGCCCCGGTGTAGCCCCGATACAAAGTTTCCCAGGCGAAGACATACCCCCGTTTGAGGGCCACTGCCTTGGTGTAACGCCCCGCAGTTCCCAATTCGGGAAGCCGGTATAGCCTCGCCGCACCGCTCTTTGTCCCGACAGCCACCCATCCTGCTTCGGTAAACAACAATAGAGGTTCAGAAGCTTGGGCAGACGAGGAGGGCACCTCAGCGCCCAACCGTTCCGCCAACCGGGCACGCAAAGGTGCAAAAGAGGGATCGGCTTCGGCCATCGGCAAATCGGCCTCCAGCACCTCAGAACTCTCGGTGCCATCGTTCAAGAAGAACGTGCTGCTGTCGAAGGCCCAGCCGTTGCCCCTGGGAAACTTCCAGGTAAGATTCACGCTCGAAGAACCTTGTGAGGGAACGGTGCAGGCGACGGCCTGGCGGTCGGGATTCTGAATTTGGGAAGGGATGGGGTAAAAGGCCAACCGGCTCTGATCAGGCGCCCACCATGCCAGCGTGGCAGGCGGCAACATGATAGGCGGTTCCTGGCGGAGGGTGAGGAAGACTTTTCCCTCCCAGGTGAACACCCGGTCTGTCTGATACGAAGACAGCGGGAGCTGCGATTGTGGCCGCAACGCCTTCAGGGTTCCTGCGGAATCCTCGAGCACCAGCAACCCCAGCATGGATACGGCTGCCGCAGCCCCGTCGGCGGTGGGTACCAGGTCGGTTGCAAAAACAGCCCTCGTTCTGGGTACCCAGGTGACCGCCAGCGCTTCATCAAAGCCCGCCAGCGGGCGCAGCCCGTCGGAGCGGCCCGAGTCAAACACGAACCAGCTGACCCTAGTGCGGGAAAAGGCGGCGTTGACCTCGTCGGAATTGCTGCAGCCGGTGAGCATCATTGCGACCAAAAGCAGAACGAGGACCCAAGACCTCCCCATCGTGGTGGCCTCAGTAACTCTTGGCCCAAACGGCCCAGTGCTGCCCAGGAGCACCGCACTTGAGACAGGGTTTGTCGACCGGTTTGTCCTTGAGGGCAAAAGGCAGGTTGCGGATGGTGGCCTTGGTCGTTTCTTTGATCTCGGCTTCGCACTTTGCGCTTCCGCACCAGGCAGCCTCGACGAAGCCGCCATCGCCTTCCATCAGTTTGACAAAATCGGCCCAGTTGTCGATCTGAAAGGTGTTGTCGAGCCGGTTCTTCAAGGCGCGGTCAAACAGATTCTGCTGAATGAGCACCAGCAGTTCCTTGACCTTGGCCGCGATTTCGTCCTTGGCGACAAAGAGCTTTTCTCCGGTATCGCGTCGGACCAAAACGGCCTGATTGTTTTGCATATCCTTGGGACCGGCCTCGATGCGCACCGGCACCCCGACCATTTCCCATTCGGCAAATTTCCAGCCCGAAGATTGGGTCTCGTCGAGATCTGTTTCGACCTTGAGACCGGCGGCACTGAGCGAATCGCCTATCGATTTTGCATAGGCCGACACTTCGGCCACATTGTCCTTTCGGAAGATGGGCACCACCACGGCTTCAACCGGGGCAAGCCGGGGAGGAACAACCAGGCCCTTGTCGTCGGAGTGCGTCATGATCAAGGCCCCGATGAGCCGGGTAGAAACGCCCCAGCTGGTGGCCCAGACATGGTCGAGAGTTCCTTCCTTGGTCTGGAAGGTGACCTCAAAAGCCTTGGCGAAGTTCTGCCCCAGGTTGTGGCTGGTGCCCGCCTGCAATGCCTTCTTATCCTGCATCATGGCTTCGATGGAGTAGGTTTTGACGGCGCCGGCAAATTTCTCGCTGGCTGACTTTTCCCCGTCGACGATAGGAATCGCCATGTATTCTTCGACAAACGACTTGTAAACCTGCAGCATCCGCAGCGTTTCTTCCTGCGCTTCCTCGGCAGTGGCGTGGGCTGTATGCCCTTCCTGCCACAGAAACTCGGTGGTTCGCAGAAACAGCCGGGTACGCTTTTCCCAGCGGATCACGTTGGCCCACTGATTGATCAGGAGAGGGAGGTCGCGGTAGCTCTGAATCCATTTCTTGTACATCGCCCAGATGATAGTTTCGCTGGTGGGCCTGACGATCAGGGGCTCTTCAAGTTTTTCACCGCCGGCAATGGTCACCACCGCCAGCTCGGGGCTGAAACCTTCAACGTGGTCGGCTTCCTTTTTCAGAAAGCTTTCGGGAATCAGCATGGGAAAGTAGGCGTTGGAATGGCCGGTTTCCTTGAACTTACCGTCAAGAACCCGCTGAATGTTCTCCCACAAGGCATACCCACGGGGCCGGATGACCATACATCCCTTCACGGGGGAGTAGTCGGCCAGCTTCGCGTTGGTGACGATGTCGATGTACCATTGGGAGTAGTCGGTGGAACGGGGGGTGATTTTTTCGGCCATAGTGGGGCGAGTTTACGGTTTTCACCCCTAAAAAGTCAAAGGGGGCTCGGCCTTCGCCGTTCTGGCGTCGCCTCGCTCAGCTCACGTCCTCGTCGTAACTACGGTTACGACTGCGGGGTCGCTTCACTGCGGCTTAGCCACAACGACGAATCCCGTCGCCTGTTCATTGCGGGCATCGCTTCGCTCGCCAGCGTATTCAGAACTCTTACAGTTGATGCTCAAGTTGTTTCTCACAAACGGCTTCGCTTCGCTGGCCGCTCAATTGTGTGACCTTATGATTGCGGGAGGACTGCAAATCCATACGGATAGTCTTCGACCTTTCTATAAAGAATGATGCCAAAGGAGAGAATGGTACCTTGCCAGCCTGGCCCAAGCGCGTTGACTACAATCTGTAATACATCAATGGCCGAAAGCGAAGTACTCGGGACTTCAAGTCTTTTCTGAAGTAGGACATCGGGAATTTTTTCTGTTCGAAAAACATAGGGTAACTGCCGCTTCGCATTGTCTAGCAGTTCAGAAAGGTTGTGCTGATTGCCGTACAACTGAACAGGAAACATTTCATTGATCGGATACTTCTGATCAAATTTCCCTGGCCTCGTCTTGTCACGTTCCTTGCCAGGGTCTTTACTACCGAAACCGCTACCATTCCACATGTTTGGATGCCGCTCAGAGAACATGCGAATCAGGATTTCTTCGTTCGCCGCCGTACCCATAGACTCATCCAGCAAGATGCACTTGTAGGAGACTGCGCCAAGATCAATTCCTTTCCGACCAGATAGTTTGAAAAAGTGTTGTTCAAGGCGCTCGGCCACGTTATCAGCTTTTCCCAAGTATGAGGGATTGCCTTCATAATGGATGAGGTAGACACCCTGTGCAGAATGATTATCTTGCTGAAAAGCTCGAAGAATCTCGAGCGAATCCTTGCCCAAACTTGTGATTTGCAGTCGTTCGATGGCTTCGACAAGCTGGGAAGAAACGGTTCTTAGAAAGTGGAAGTTGTAGAGTGTGTGCACTTAGCTGTCTGCCTGACCAAGACTATGGCCAATGCTGGACGCTACCACTTTAGCAAGTTCGATGGGAACCGCGTTGCCGAGTTGTCGCATTGCTTCACTCCAGGGCCCCTCGAACTTCCAGGTATCCGGAAAAGTCTGCACCCGTGCGGCCTCGCGGATTGTGAGATATCGGTATGTTCCGTCTCTAAAGTCAATCATGTTCTCTCCGCCTGGGACGCCGTGATCCCCAGCCTTCAGCGTTTTCGAAGGATAGTCGATGGGACTACCAGTGTGCCCAGGATAGGGCCGAGCCCCCAGTTGAAGCCTGTGATTGAACACACTGTCCGAGTTATCAAATCCGACAAAAGGCGCAGGAAGATCAATAGTGGATTCACGGATTGATCTCCATGGCGAGAGTACAGGAGGGGGACCACTCCGCATTGCCTTTGCTTTTCTGATGTATTGGCCGGGCATTTCCTGTGGGCGCATCCCCAATCGTTCCCAGTACTCCCCTGTGACGTGCTGTCTGTAAAGCAAGCTATCCAAAGAGTGCGTCGGTTGCGGAAATGCCCACTTCGCGTTGATATCCGACCTGAAACCAACGATAAAAATCCGCTCTCGGGATTGAGGGACGCCAAAATTTGCTGCGTTCAGGACCTGAACCAAAACGTTGTACTCGAGTCCCTTGCTACGCTTCCTGGAAGTTGAATGCTGCTCAAGCCGAACAAGATGCTGTGACCAAGTCTCGTCTGGTTTGATCTGAAGCTCTGGAAAACGCAATTGCAGAACGGAGTACTGGAGATAAGTAGCAAAGGAGCGGCGAGCCAATCCTCGTACGTTCTCCATCATGAAAGCCCTAGGACGGGCCTCTCGGACACTCCGAATGAACTGCGGAATCATGTCTCTTCGGTCATTCATTCCAGAATGCTTGCCACCAAGAGAGAAGGGCTGACACGGCGGCCCACCAGCGACTAAGTCAATTCCACCGAATTTTTCAAATGACTGCACAGCAACATCACCAGGTACGAGTACGCGTTCCCAGGCATTCATTCCAGGAATTGAGCTCCGGCGGGCATTCGTTGCCAGAGTTGCACATGCATCAACGTTCCATTCGAAGAGACCCTCGTGGTGAAACCCCGCCAAATGCGTTGCAACAGCCAGACCACCCGCCCCCGAAAACAACTCAATTGATCGCCACGAATGCTTCTCGGAATGAATAGCAGTCATACCGTCCCCTGCATTCAAACATACCACATTGGCTACGGACACGAAAAGGCTCGGAACGGGGCGCGGGAGAGGGTCCCCGTTCCTGCGTGTTAGTTTGCCAGGGTGACGGTTTCCACCATGGTGCGCAGGTTCACGCCGCCCTGGCTGTCGTTTTCTTCGCGCTCGATGACAAAGATCACCGACCGCTCATTGGGAGTGAGGATCATCTGGACGATGGTGTAGTTTTGTACTCCGGCGCGAACCACGGCGGGGTTTCCCACCTTGTAGTTGCCCAGCACTTTGCCGGCCTTGTCTTTGACTTCAAGAGTCAGGAAGAAGGAAGAACTGACGGTCGAGCCGCGGGGGGTGATGGTTTTCTTCAAGTTCACAGTGTAGTTGCGTCCAGTTTTGTAGTCCAATACCTGGAGGTTGTCGTAGTCGGCGGTGTTCGCTTCGCCGGTAACGCGGAAATAGATGGGCCGACCTTGTTGAAGGTAGTCAAGCTTCCACTTGGTGCGCTGGGGACCATACTTTTCCAAATGGGCCAGAAGAGCCTTCAGGCCGTCATCGCCGAGGGTTACACCTACGGGAAAGGTCGAACGGGCTTTTCCGCCGGTGGTGAAATCGTTCTTGATCACATCGACCGTGAAGGTTTCTACCCACGGATTCTGCGTGTTGGCATCAATGCCGTACTGAGCGAACTGGAAGTACCGGCTGTCGGGAGAGAACCCTAGGTTCTTGAAAACGGCGACATCGCCAGCCCACAGTCCAGCGGTCATACAAACCAACAGGATGGGGACGATCAAGGTTGCCTTCACATTCTTTTTCATCGAAACTCCTCCGCCTGGTCCCGGGGACCTACCTTCCCAGTATCGAGGCCTTTCCCAGAATCCTGAAATGTTTTTTAATGGTCGCATGACTCTATCGGTCCGAAACGGCTTGTTGGCACTCGCCTTCAGTGTAATCCTTGTGCTTTCTGCTGGCTATGGAATGTTAGCCTTTGTTCTCGTCACGCAGGAGGGCTGGGACACTTTGGTCGGGCAGGGGACCTTGCTGTGGTTGCTCGCACAGACGGCGACGGCTCCGGTGGTGGCGCTGGTCGGCTTTCTTTTCGTTCGCAGGGCCTATCGTAAATCCGCCGCGCCGGAACTCTTTTTCTTCGCCTTGTTTCTGGCAACCTTGGCCGGAGAGTCTTTACTGGTTCTGCAGGCCTGGCTGCACTTTGCGGGGCTGCCTTCCTTCTTCACCGCCTTGCTGACCCGGACGGTTTGGGCGTTTCGGTTGACAGGCCTGTTTCTGATGCTGTGCGGCAGCCTGTTTGCGTTTGATTTCGCATTTCGCAAATTTGGCAATCTGGCGGCCATTGCCCTGGCTGCGGCTATTTTTGTTGCAACCTTGCTGCCCCTTCATTCCACTTCGGCCCGGAACCATCTGCTGTATGCGGTCGGGGACCCCTCCGGCATGGTTCTTGTAACCCTGCTGCTGGCCTTGGTGGTAGCCGCCAACTACCTAGTAGGAGCGCGGCGTCCCGGTGCCCCGACACAGGCCGTTGTCCGGGCTTGGGCGGCGACCTTCTTTCTGGCGGCCTGGGGTCTGGCGATCGTAATGGGACCCTGGGGTGCGGTACTGGCCGTGCCAGGAATCGTTTTAGCGTCTTGGAAAGCCGAGCAGACAACCCTGGTCAGTTGATTGTTATGTGAGCGTAAGTACCGAAAAGGCGAGGGCAGTCCCCAGTGGGATGATCAGATTGTCCAGGTCCTCCAAGGGAAGCGCTTCCAGGAAGGTTCCGCAGGAGGCGACTTGCAGGGCCAGTACGACATTGGGATTGGCGATCCAGGCTGCCCAGAAAATGGCCACAAACGCCGCCAGACTTCCTTCCAAGGTTTTTCCCCCCGTCAAGGGGAGGCGGATTCGCCCGAAGATCTTGCCCACGACACTCGACAAACCATCGCCAAAGGCCAAAGCGTAGATGCCAACAGCGGCCGCGGGTTCCGGGTAGAGGAGTAGGCACAACAACGCGCCTAGACCAAGTGTGATCGGTCCCAGTACCGCTTTGTTGCGGTCACGGCTTCTCGAAGCCATACGGGTCAGGCGGGTAATAAGGGGAAGTTCCCTCCCTTGAAGCCGAAGTGATTCGGCCAGGGTATAGACAATTAGGCCGGCCACCAACAAACCCTCTGTGACGGGAAGGCTGATCGATGCAAGAACCGGGGTGGCACCCACCATAAGGTGAATTCCCTTTCGTAGCAGCTCTGTCTGTATTTCCTGGGTGCGGGATACGGTGCGGATCGAAACAGCAGTCATACCATTACCTTTTGGGGCACTTCTGCAATTGCCATGCCAAGGAAAAAAACAGGAATAGGTGAGGCTTTAAACTGTTGTCTTAGATGGAGATACCAAATTCATATCCAGTATCTCCATCCTATCGAGCTTCAGATCTGTCTGCTTTTTTAGACAGTTTCTTTCTTTTCCCCATATACCACTAGATTTATTCCAATTGGGAAGCTGCTTGAATACACTCCTGGCGGTTGTCTTCCCAAACCGCCAAGGCTTCGCTTTTGAGCAGGTCATATTCGCGGAATCTTTGCAGCCGGGCACCCCATCGATGCCCAAAGGTCAGGTTCTTTGCAAAGTAGGCGTAGAAGCGGCGACTGCGGGTGATCCAAAATTCGCGTGGTTGGCACCGCTCCAATAGATCATGAAACCGCTGGCAGACCTGTGACAAATCCACCTCAAAGTCGTAGTTGGGATCTGCCCATTTTCCGCGCCAGTACCGGAAGGTCCAAGGAGCGGTAGCCGCGCGGCGCCCCACCATGTAACCGTCAGCGGGGGTTTTGGCATGCCGGTCTGCCAGCGTGGCGTAGCTGTCCAGATCGCCGTTGCCCACGAGCGGAATAGACAGCGCTCCGCGTAGAAGGGGAATCCAGTCCCAACGGGAAGGCCGGCTCAGGCTGTCTCGCCGGACGCGGGGGTGCAGGGTCAAGAAATCGGCCCCGGCGTTTTGAAGGGCCCGTCCAAAGGTGACCAGAGTCTCTGCATCCTCTGTCTCACCAAGACGGAGCTTCATCGACAGCGACTTGGAACCGACAGCCCGTCTCAGCCGTTCACCCAGCCGCGCTGCTTTGTCGGGATGACTCATCCATCCGATGCCGGCCCCATGCCGAAAGATATGGGGTGCCGAGCAGCCCATGTTGACATCGATGCCGGCGCAGTCTCGGGCGGCCAGCGACGCCGCCGCCGCAACTAAGGTGTCTTCCTCGGCACCGACGATCTGGTAGATCACCCGTTCGGGGCAGGGAGAAGCGTCGGCGTAGTGCTCTTCGAAGCGTCGGCCGGTCAGGTGTGTCGCCGCATCGATCATCTCGGAGAAATGCAGGGAGCAACCACCCCAATCCTCGACCAGATAACGAAATCCCGAGTGAGAGATGGTCGCCATGGGTGCGAAGATCAAAAAAGGCTTGGTCTGGAAATTCATCTCGTACTCTCATTGCCAAAGGCATTCCTTGGCTTTAGACTTTTTGGCAAGATGAAGTTGCACAACTTGCTCACGGAACCAATGATCCTTCTCGACCGCGGGGTAAAAACCAAGGAAGAAGCCATTCAGGTGCTGGTGAAAGAAGTCAAAGCCCGCTACCCCTTTCCCCTCAAGGCCGAGGACATCCTAAAGGCTGTCCTGGATCGGGAAGTCTTGGGCGGAACCTCGTTTCCCACCGGTATCGCCATTCCGCACGCACGGCTGGACTTTCTCGATGACCTGGTCGTCGCCATTCTACGCCCGTCTCAGCCCATCCCCGATCCGGTTGCGCCCGTAAGGCTGATTGTACTGATGCTGACCTCGCAAAACAAACCTGCGATTTACCTGAACAGTCTCAGCAGCCTTCTGAAGTTCTCGCAGAAAACGGAAGTCTTTGAAAAGGCCCTGGCCTGCAACACCTCCAAGGAATTCCTCGATATCGTTGCAGAACAGGATTACAACCTTGTGAAGGTTGTTACGGTTGAGGACCTTTTGACCGAAGCCCCTGTCACCGTGAAGCCTGACGACACCCTGGCAGAGCTGATCGATCTGTTCCATCTCCGCAACCTCAGCTATGCCCCGGTGGTGGATGCCGACGGTATTCTTGTCGGGGAAGTAGGGCTGGGAGATGTCCTCAAGGCCGGTTTTCCTGATTTTACCAGCCAGGTGGGAAGTCTGCGTTTTTTGAAGACCTTTGAGCCTTTTGAGACGTTGCTGAAAAAGGAAGATATTGTGTTCGTCCGTGACCTGATGAAGCCTATCGCCTTTGGTTGTGAGCCCTCAGCCTCGGTCGTGGAGCTGTGCTTCGAGTTCCTCCAAAAGGGAAGGCGTCATTGTCCTGTCATCCGGGGCCGTCAGTTGGTGGGAGTGTTGAGCATCATGGATATTTTGAACAAGGTCCTTCGGGGGTAATGATGGAACTTCAGCAGGGCCTGGCCCTCGCCGTATTTGTCGGTGTCTACGTTCTCTTTGCCTCACGACTGCTCCACCGGGCCCTGGCGGCGTTGATGGGTGCGTTGGTGCTGGCCGTTTGGGCCGGCCCCGGTGCCGTCCTGTCTTCCGTTCTCCCTGAGGTTTTGCTGGTCACAGCCGGATTGATGGTTTTGGCGGGGTTTGTCAGACGCTCTGGGGCAGCGGCTTGGCTGGCGTTGAAGGCCGCTAAGGCAGGGCGGGGCAGGCCAGGACGAATTCTTGTTCTGACAGGGCTTCTCACCTTTTTGATCGGTGCCTTGTTAGGGCCTGTCGCTGCTGTTGTTCTTGTGGTACCCGTAGCACTTCTGCTGGCGATGGAGCTCGATGTTTCGGCAGTGCCCTTTGTTGTGGTGCTGTCGTGGACGTCTCTGCTCGGTGGTGCCAGCGTGCTGACGGCAACGCCGGGCAACCTCTGGGTGGCCACGGGCCTGGGAATCCGTGGTTCCGCATGGCTGGCAGCGATACTTCCTTTTACTGTCTCAGCCCTTGTGGTCACACTGACAGCGGGTCTTCTGTTGTTTCGAAAGCAGCTTCGTGTCACGAATGAGCGCCGGGCCCGAGTGCTGGAATACGATGAATCGCGCTCTCTGCAGGACCGGCCCCTGCTGGTGAAAACCCTGACGGTAGTGGCTCTCGTGGTCGCCGGTCTGATCAGTACGGGTTTGGTCGGTGTCGCTCCTTCCGTGGTGGTGCTGACAGGCGCCGTCCTTTTGATGCTTTGGGACGGACCCAAGGCCATCGACCGTTCTTTGGCTGAAATCGACGCGGGGACGCTTTTATTTTATGCAGGGTTGTTTGCCGTGGTCGTTGCCCTGGCGGTTTCGGGAGTCTCTCAAATTCTGGCCGATGCTTTGGGTAGCCAACCGTTCGTGCTTCTTTGGGGGACGGCGGTTCTGGGGGCCTTTCTCGATCAGGGTGCGGTTGCCGGGGCCCTGGTGCCAACCCTCCAAATAGCCTCGGGTGGAACTGGTGTCTGGGTTCCCGTTGTTCTCGGCTCGACCCTGGGAGCGGGAGCAACCATTCTGGGGGCAGCTTCCAGTGCCAGTGCTTTGAGCCTGACAGGGCAGGGCGCCGGGAAGGCAACCTGGAAAGAGTTCACCAAATACGGGGTGATTTTTGCCTTGCTCAACCTCTTGGTGGTCAGCGGGTTGGGGTTGTTGCTGTTCCGTTGATCTCGGGCACAGTGCCCTCCCATCTCCAAAGAGCGTGGCCTGACAGCTGGTATTTCTTTTCAAAGAGGGTTTCGGGCTCGGCGGGGTTCCAGGGTTCCAGCTTTGTTGTGACCCCGGTGAGCAGCCCGAACGCCTGGGCGAATTCCTGAGCGTAAATCTCCCAGTTGGTACGCAGCTCCCAGACCCCTCCGCAGGCCAGGGCCGTCGGCAGCACGGGGTGAAAGGCCCAGCGACGCAAGCGGTGTTCGGGTTTGGGCCAGGGGTTGGGATAGTAGAAACACTGCCGGGAAAACTTCCAGCCGGCGGCCGCTGCCAGAAGCCAGAAGTCTTCCAGGTCAAAGCGGAGCAGCCGGGCATTGTCGGGGAATGGCCCCGCTTGACGGTCGAGGCGTGCAACCGATTTGTCGAGGCCCAAAACCAAGCTGTCAGGGTGTTTTCTGGCGAGGACTGCTGTGCTCATGCCCGTCCCGCAACCGGTATCCAGGATCAGCGGCCCCTTCCAGGACTCGACCAGCGGGGAAAGTGCTCCAAACTCTTGCAGGGAATGCTGTGCGACGGGCTTTCGCCACGGGTGGGCGGCATGCTTGAGGACCGTTTCCGCCAGCCGGGGGTGAGGCCCGGTCTGGCGGCTGGTCACAGGGGAAGATGGGGCCGTCATCGACCCCATCCTACCGTTATCTTCGCAAAAGGGCCAGGTTGATCAGCTGTTCCAGATACTCGTCCTTGCCGCTGACGGCGGGGAGGTTCTGGTTGGCCGACGCCATGGCTGCCAGTTCTTTGAGGCCCAACTTTCCCTTTTCGAAGTCGGCACCGACCCCGCTGTCAAAGCTGGAGTACCGGGTCTTCTTGAAGGCGTCGATTTTGCCTTCCTTCAAGAGCTTGTCGGCGGTCTCGAGACCGACGGCAAAGGCGTCCATTCCGCCGATGTGGGCCAGGAACAGGTCCTCGCGGTCGGTGGAGTTGCGCCTAATCTTGGCGTCGAAGTTCAAGCCGCCGGAACCCAGGCCGCCGTTCTTGAGGATAACGAGCATGGCCTTGGTGGTTTCGTACAGGTCGGTGGGGAATTGGTCGGTGTCCCAGCCGTTTTGCATGTCGCCGCGGTTGGCGTCGACGGAGCCGAGCATGCCGGCGTCGGCGGCCACTTGCAGGTCATGCCAGAATTCATGGCCGGCCAGGGTGGCGTGGTTGGCTTCGATGTTGAGCTTGAAGTCCTTATCCAGGCCATGGGCACGGAGGAAGCCGATGACGGTGGCCGCGTCAAAATCGTACTGGTGCTTGGAGGGTTCCATGGGCTTGGGCTCGATGTAGTAGGTGCCCTTGAAGCCGATGGAGCGGCCGTAGTCGCGGGCGACGGTGAGGAACCGGGCCAGGTGTTCCTGCTCACGTTTCATGTCGGTGTTCATCAGGCTGGAGTAGCCTTCGCGGCCGCCCCAGAAGGTGTAGCCTTCGCCACCAAGGACCACGTTGGCGTCCAGCGAAGCCTTGACCTGGAAGGCGGCCCGGGTCACGACGCGGAAATCAGGGTTGGTCGAAGCACCGTTCATGTAGCGGGGGTGGCTGAACACATTGGCGGTGTTCCACAGCAGCTTGACGCCGGTGGCGTCCTGGCGCTCCTTGAGAGCCTTGGTGACGGCCTGGTAGTTTTTCTCATACACGGCCGGGTCATCGGCATCGGGACTGGCGTCGATGTCGTGGAAGCAGTAGTAGGGGGCACCGATTTTGCTGGTGAATTCAAAGGCCGCGTCGGCCTTGTCGAAGGCCTTCTGCAGAGGGTCGGAAGCTTCTGCCCAGGGGTGCATCTGGGTAGCCGCACCGAAGGGATCGCTGCCGTTGGCGCAGAACGAGTGCCAGTAGGCGACGGCGAACCGCAGGTGGTCCTTCATGGCCTTGCCGCCGACCTTTTTGTTTTCGTCATAGAACTTGAACGCCAGGGGGTTGTCCGAACCGGACCCCTCGAACGCGATCTTCTTGATGCCGGGGAAGAATTCTTTCTTCCCGATCCATACCTTGCTCATAGCTTGGCTCCTTTTGTGTGCGTGGTTTCTTCTAAGAATGCTTGCAAACGTTCCAGATACCCGCCGGGCTTGTGGTAAGCCTCGACGTCGGCGGGATCCGGATAAACGGGTACGGAGGGGGGCAGCAGCGGCGTGTGGACCCCGTCGAAGATCAGGGCGGCGGCGGCGGTTCCCAAGGCGGCTCCGGTGGTGCCGATGGTGACGACGGGCCGGTTCCAGATGCCGGCAATGCGGCGCAGAATTCCCGGGCTGGTGGTAGCCCCTCCAGTAACGGCCAGAGGCGCGGACGTTCCCGACTTGGAACCCAGCCAGGGGGTACTCCCCAGGTACAAAAGACCTAGGGCGCTATCGACACAGCCGGGGAAGGCCCGGTCGAAGCCATCGTCTCCCTGAACGGTTAGCGGCAAAATGGGAGACGGCGGGAAGCTTTCCACATCGGGCTGCCAAAGCGCCAGGATGGAACCGGGGGCGTGCTTGGCAAGGGCCGCTTCGCTGGTGGCAAAATCCTTGGGGGACAACCCGGCTTTTTGGCGCAGACGGTCCCAGACCAGGGCTCCGTTGGTGCGGCAGCCGAACAGGAAGGGCCGGCCCACCCCGTCGTACATGGCGTTGCCCCATCCCCGCTGGTCGACCAGACCGGAACCGGTGTCGACCATCATCACAAAACTGGTTCCCAGGCTCAGCAGGTCGCCCTCGACCAGCACCTTGGTCTGGGGGTTGTCCCCAGACCCGATGAGCACGCGGGCACCGGCGTCAAAGCCGAACTTCTTCACGAACCAGGGGGCGATGGTGCCGGCCAGGGTCAGCGGAGACGCGACAGGGGTCAGTTTTTTCTTGAGCGACGCACCTCCGCCGGGAAGGCCGGCGGCAGCCGCTTCCAGAAGTGCTGGTGACCAATCGCGGGCTCTGTAGTCCATCAGACTGGTGCCGCTGCCGTTGCCCCAGTCGGCGGGCACGTCGGGGTTGGCGGCCAGAACGGCAGG
>JFJP01038785.1_pt1 | contig 15772 bp, 9 predicted proteins | sample 431651 | NCBI WGS metagenome assembly JFJP01 (sample SAMN02602958, study PRJNA72255) | Microbial mat metagenome, whole genome shotgun sequencing project. | biome: fresh water; feature: sink hole; material: water; isolation source: purple microbial (photo- and chemosynthetic) mats found in... | reverse complement strand
AGGAACAAGATTAGCCCTGTAAAGGCATTTCCCGCTCTTGCAGCTTATCAGTTTAAACTCCTCACTGTCAACAAATTCATGCTCGCCATCCTTATTCATATGTGTTATAATGAACTCTACACCAACGTTTTCTCTTGGAATTTTTTTAACGTCGAGTGCAATTTCTGCAGTGTAATCATGGCCCGACCTGTAAACATTATCTCCCGACCGCTCAAAACTGTAATTTATTACTTCAATAGTATCCCACTCCTCACGCATTGTATTTTTCCATGCAGCCAGTGATTTAGCTTTTTCAAAATTATTCGCTGAAAGGTATTTATTCCGGATGAAGAGTTTTAAATAATATTTCTCATAATAATCATCTATCATCCTTTTCATAGTAAATTCAGGAGCTATTTTTACCATTGTGTTTTTAACAAGGCTGATCCATTCGGCTGGTACACCCTGGTCTGTGAATGCATAATATGCAGGAACTATCTCAAATTCGAGCATGTTATATATTGTTTCAGCATCTATGTCATCCTGAAGATCCTGGTTTTCAAAGGTTCTTTTCTTTGGTAAAGCCCAGCCTGCATATGCACGATAGCCTTCCACCCACCAGCCATCCAGAACACTGAAATGAATTGTTCCATTCATAACTGCCTTTTCACCGCTCGTGCCTGATGCCTCGAGTGGCCTGGTTGGTGTATTAAGCCATATATCAACACCCCTTACAAGGTATTTTGCCATCTCAATATCGTAATTCTCAAGGAAGATAACTTTACCTGTAAACTGTGGCATCTGTGATACCTCAAAAATTCTTTTTATAAGGTCCTGTCCACCACCGTCATGAGGATGTGCTTTCCCTGCATAGATGAACTGAACCGGTTTTACAGGATTGTTGACTATACGCTCAAGTCTGTCAAGATCTCTGAAAAGAAGCGATGCTCTTTTATATGTAGCAAAACGTCGGGCGAAACCTATTGTAAGAGCCTTTTCATCAAGATGACTGCTGATATTTAATAGAGTACGAGGACTGACATGCTTCTCCATCATATCTGATTGAAGCCTGGTCCTGATGTTTGAAAACAGACTCTTTTTGAGTCCGGTTTTTATTTCATATATTCTTTTATCATCGACATTATAAAGTTTTTCCCATAGGTTTCTGTCGGTCTGGTCAAAATTAAGTTCGCCTGTCAACTCCTTATAAAGTTCTCTCCACTCAGGTGCGGTCCATGTAGGATGATGAACTCCATTAGTGACATACCCGATAAATAGTTCATCTTTAAGATACCCGGGCCATAGTTTATTGAACATGCCCTGGCTGACTTCACCGTGCAGTTTACTTACTCCGTTAACCTCCTGCGACATACGGGTTGCCAGGTAACTCATGTTGAATTTTTTATCAGGATCTCCTTCACAGCGCCCCAGTGCGATGAGTTCATCCCACGAAATATTCAGCCTGTTGTGGTAATGAGATATATATTTACGAAGAAGATCTTCATCGAATGCATCATGTCCTGCCGGAACAGGAGTGTGGGTTGTGAAGAGAGTTGAAGATCTTACAGCCTCAATCGCCTGGTTAAATGTCAGATGGTTATCATCAATAAGTGTTCTTAATCTTTCGAGACTTATAAATGCTGAATGACCTTCATTGCTGTGATATATATCGGGATGAAGTCCCATTGCAACAAGGGCTCTCATTCCGCCAATGCCTAGTATGAGTTCCTGTCTGAGCCTGTTCTCATTATCCCCTCCGTATAAATAGTGGGTCACGGTCCTGTCCTCATGCGAATTTTCATCCATATCAGTATCAAGAAGTACCAGGCGAACTTTGCCAACCATAGCTTCCCATACGCGTATCTTTACGGTGCGCCCCGGCCAGGCAAGGCTTACACATAGATGGTTACCTTCGGAATCAGTTACAGGGCTGATAGGAAGACGAGAAAAATCTTCAGCCTCATACAATGAAAGCTGCTCACCTCTTGGCCCAAGTTTCTGTCTGAAATATCCAAACCTGTATAATAATCCAACACCTGTAATATTCAGATTTGAATCACTGGCTTCCTTCAGATAGTCCCCTGCCAGAATACCAAGTCCCCCGGAATAAATTTTCAGGCAGGGATGAATACCAAATTCCATACTGAAGTACCCTACTGATGGCATTTCATCGTTTACAGGCCTATCCAGATAAGCCCTGAAGGTGTCATATACCTTTTTCAGGTTATCAACAAATTCATCATCATCCTCAAGGACCATAAGCCTCTTGTAATCAATCTTCTCAAGCAGGAGTTTAGGGTTATGAAGGACCTTTTCCCACAATGATGGGTCCATACCTTTAAATAACAACTCAGCTTCTGAATTCCATGACCACCACAAATTATTAGCCAGTTCCTTAAGCGAAGATAATTTCCCGGGAACATCACTCTGAACATATATATCTCTCCAAACCGGTTTCTGGTGTGGTTTCCGGATGATTAAACCGGGTGCTTCCACAAACCTGACAAACTCTCTCGGCTCATTCCTTCTTTCGCTACTTTTTACAAGAGCTTTTTCGTAGGCATTGAAATAGTGTTCTACCAGAGTATCCCACATTGCAATCCTTGATATAGAGTGGGCTTTCTCACGGGCTTTTTTTATTTCTAAATCATCCAGTCCTATAAACATGGACATGAAATTCATGATATCAGAAATAACCTTTGCCTCATTATCATCAGTTCTCTCAATTACTGAAATCCCATTCCCCGGATTCTCAAAATAAGTTTTAACCCAAAGACCGAATCCTGACAGTGAAGTAGTAACTGTAGGGATTGAAAACATCAGGCTTTCCAACGGGGTATATCCCCAGGGTTCATAGTATGATGGAAAAACAGAAAGGTCAAATCCAATGAGCAAATCAAAGTAAGGCATATTAAAGATGCCATCGTTACCATTGAGATAGGAAGGAACAAAGATGAATTTTACCTTTGATCTCTGATCATTATACAAATGATTGGCTGAAATTCTGTTCAGTACCGGATCTGTCTCCGGGTAATGCAAATTATGGGTAAGATATTTATCTCCATCGTTTTTGAGATTATTATTATTCAGAATATCAACAATATCCTGCCTTGGACCTTTATGATAAGCCGGCATAAGAAGAAATGCCACACACTCCTTTTCAATTTCATCCTTCTTCTGCAATGCACCCAGGGAATCAATGAAAATATCAACCCCCTTATTTCTGAATTCATATCTACCGCTATTGACGACAAGAACACAGTCTTTTGACAGGGAATAGCCAAGAACTGCCTCCGCTACACTGATCAGTTTTGTCCTGGCGGTATTCCTCACCTCATCAAATTTATTTTTAGCAGGGACAAACGAATCTTCAAAACCATTGGGAGTAACAATATCAACATCTTTCCCAAGAAAATGGCTGCATTCTCTTGAAGTTATCTCGCTGACTGTTGTAAAGACATCAGCTTCCATTGCCGATATTTTTTCAAGCGACTGTTTTGCCATTACATTAAATTCGCGTGCAATCTGGACAGGATTATAGCTCTCCATATGCCCATAAAGCGGACGGTTATTCCCGGCTACACAACGGCCAAGAACTGTTGCGTGAGTAGTAAAGGATGTTGCAATCCATGGAGCGAATTTTTCCAGATAAAGGACTCCTGTACCTGTCATCCACTCATGAAACTGCGCAATGATATTCTGGTTTTCGTGATAAAAAATTGAAAAGCTCTCAATTAGTTTGCCAGCAGCGTATCCGAATAATGCAGGTTCCACATAATCCCACTGGCCACTTATACTATCAAGTTTATATGTTTCCCAGAATCCTGCAAATATTTCATTCTGCTGACCAAAATATGGTGTAAAGTCAATAAGAATAACAATTGGCTTTCCGGCAATATTCCATCTACCGGTTTTTACTCTTAATCCTTCTCCGGCTGCTCTCCCTTTCCATTCCTCAAATAATGATTCGTCAGGAATAAATTCCGGATTAGTTACATCCTCCCGCCAGACATCAGGTCCAATAAGTATAAAATTATCACCAACTTCATTAACAATATTAAGTGCTTTTGTAGATATTACGGTATGTATTCCTCCCACTTTATTACATACTTCCCAACTGGTTTCGAATATAAAATCAACCTTCATTGTAAAAAAATGTTTTAAATCAGATTATTATTACTCAACTTTTGAAAATCCCCGTTTCACTTCTTTTTTGAAAGTTTAGGAGGAGCCTGCTTTTTTGCAGTTTTTGTTTTTACCGGCGCTTTTTTAACTGCAGTTTTCTTCGCAGTTATTTTCACAGCACTCCCGGATGGTAAGTCTATTGTCTTTTTCGGATCTTTCGCTGCAGACAATTTTACCGGTGAAACTTTCTCTTTCTTTACTTTTCCGACAGGTTTAATTTTGGCAACTTTTTTTGTAAGTTTAGCTATTTCAGTTGCTTGTTTTTCGATAAGCATATCTCTTTCAATTACCTGTGTTCCAAGTTTAAATATCTGATCCTGTTCTGCAGTATCGGGAAAGAATTTCTTCAGCCTTATCTCAAAATCGCTGAGCACATTCATGTAGTTCATAAATGCATCATAGGGAGTCTCATAGGGATTAAAATATGCATGCACTGCGCCATCAGAAAAGAATTTTGTTGCCATATAATAAAAATGGTCACTCGACTGAAGGTATTCCCAATCTTTCCTTATCTGTTTGTCTTCACATTTATTCACTTTACCGGATAGGCTATAAAGTTTATCGAGAGCTGCGACCTGAAGTTCATTTCCAAGCCAGGCAGTAATATCGCGTTCTTCATCAGCCCATGATATCGGAGTAGGAATACTTATAGCTGAAACTGGTTGAAGAAAATCAGCAACCTCAGTGGGTGTCATAAATTTGAAAGGTGTCTTCTTCAGGACCGACCCAGGCATGTGAAAAAGAAATTCAAATATTCCTGTTTCTTTCCAATTATGTTCCCCGAATGTCTCATAATCCAAAAAGATATTTAAGAGTTCACTTTTGGGAGCAAGCTTATTTATCCATGAAGCATATTTATCAGCTGTTAATGGCCATTCATTCCAATCTCTGTTGGAAAACCTGAAGGCCACATCATCGCTTAGAACAAAGTTCCTGAGAAGAACTTTAAGACGCGGATTGATTGAATTACAATACAAGAAATTTGGACTCTTCCATCCCAGAACATGTTTTGCGCCCTCTGTCAGCATTGATTTAAATCCCATATCAGCAACCCACGATCCGATTTCGTCAGAATAAATCAATTCGGTGTTTCGGAAGGATGTTGCCTCGACTCCAAGAAACTGCTTCAGCATCTTCCTGTGGTCAGTTACCTGACGCTCAAATTCACTTCTGCTTCTGAGTGACACCAGCGAATGGGAGTTTGTTTCAGCAAGAAATTCCACCATACCTGTCTCTGCAAGCATTCTGAATGAATCCAGAACTTCAGGTGCGTATAGCCTGAACTGGTTTATTGCCAATCCAGAAAGTGAAAAACTGACCTTAAACTTTCCCTTATGTTTATGTATAAGGTCTAAGATCATATTATTAGCCGGAATATAACATTTGTCGGCTACTTTTCTCATTATGGATTCGTTCGAGTAATCATCATAATAATAATGATCATGCCCGAGATCAAAAAACCTGTATCGTTTAAGCCTGAAGGGTTGATGAACCTGAAAGTAGAAGCATATCGCTTTTTTACCTGATGCACTCATATCTTAATTCTTAATTATATCCTTTTACCCTGTAATAAATATCTCTTACATGCCTGGCTGAATTATCCCATTTCAACCTGATAACCTCCTCTTTCCCGTTTTTGATAAACATGTTTGCGAGAGCCGGATAGTTGAGAATGCCATAAATTGCATCGGCAATAGCATCAATATCCCAGAAATCAGTTTTTACCGCATGAGTAAGTATCTCAGCTACACCCGATTGCTTGCTGATAATAACCGGAACGTTTGACTGCATGGCTTCAAGCGGAGATATCCCAAATGGCTCTGATACTGATGGCATAATATAAACATCACTCATATCCAGCATTGTGAAAACATCGGCACCTTTAAGAAATCCTGTAAAATGAAACCTGTCAGTAATTTTCAGCGCTGCAGCTCTTCTCATCATTCTTTCCATCATATCTCCCGAACCTGCCATAACAAATCTGACATTATCCATAACCTGTAAAACCTTGTAAGCGGCTTCAATAAAGTATTCCGGTCCTTTCTGAAGCGTTATCCTTCCCAGAAAAGTAACGACCTTTTCATCAAACCCTTTTTTAATAAGAAAATTCTCTTCAAGTTTTACCGGTTCAACAGCATTATAAACTGTTTCAACTTTATCCGGGTCAATATTATATCTGTTAATAACTACATCGCGAGTCAGATTACTGACAGTAATAATTTTAGACGCAGCATCCATACCACTCTTTTCGATCCTGTAAACATCGGGATTAACACTCCCTCCACTTCTGTCAAAATCAGTGGCATGCACATGAATTACAAGTGGTTTCCCTGATACTTCCATTGCTGCTATCCCGGCCGGATACGCAAGCCAGTCATGAGCATGTATTATATCAAATTCATTTTCTTCAGCTATTACAGAAGCAACTATTGCATACTTGGAAATCTCTTCCATCAGGTTGCTGTCATATTTCCCGGAGAAATCGACTGTTCCCTTATCATTTGTATGAACAAAAAAATTAGACCCTGTTACTTCCGATCTGACAATTTTCCAGAAGTCTTCGGGATCGGTGTAGGGAACAATTTTTGAAGATACCTCAATTGTTTCCATGGGGCGCCTGAATCCTTTGTAGTAAACCTGTTTATAGGCTACCGGAACCTGATTTGCGCCAACAAGCCTCACCATCGACATATCCTCATCTCCCCATGCCTTAGGTACAACAAAGATCACTTCAAGATCATCAAGAGTGGCCATACCTTTAGTCAAACCATAACTTGCAGTACCAAGTCCGCCTGAGATATGAGGCGGAAATTCCCATCCAAACATTAACACACGCATATCCTACCTGTCTTAGTTATTTTGAGTATTTCGTTTCAAGAAGATCAATTATCCTCAGCACTTCCCCAATACTCCATGCCTGTGATATGGCTCCCTGAGGTAAATGAGGCGGATCACCATCATATATTTCTGATATTGTACTTACACCATGTTCATTCATAACTGCTTCAAGCCCGTATATCAGTTTTTTAACTTTCTGGACACCGCTGTTGCCATACACTTTTAACCAACCTTCACAAAATGGCCCATACAACCATGGCCATACTGTTCCCTGATGATATGCTCTATCCCTTTCCTCCTGACTACCCTTATAGGTACCTTCATATAATTTATTACGTGGCGAAAGTGTCCGCAATCCCCTGATTGTCAACAAGTCTTTGTCTGCCACATCAAGTACTTTTTTCATCTGCTCCTTGTCAAGCATCGAGTAGGGCAGAGATACAGCTATAACCATATTAGGTCTTACGAAGGTATTTTTTCCCTCATCATCATTCACATAATCGGCCAGATAGCCAGTTTTTTCGTCCCAGAACAATTCAAGAAATGACTTTTTAATAAGTTCAGCAAGTTTTTCGTACTCCTTAACAAGCTTCTTTTCATTATCTATCCTGACCATCTCAAGTGTGAAGCACACAGCATTATACCACAGTGCATTGATCTCCACAGCATAACCTCTTCTGGGAGTAACAGGGTTCCCGTTTACAACAGCGTCCATCCATGTAAGAGCTTTCCCCGGAGCATCAGCATATATAAGTCCATTGTCTCTCATGTGGATATTAAAAGATGTACCATTTTTATACGCTTCAAGCACAGATTTTGCAGCTGAACCATATCTTTCCCATCCATCTGTTCCACCATGTCCGATATACTGCTGTACAGCCCAGAAAAACCATAAAGGGGCATCTACTGAATTAAATGCAGGATTATTAGCATCACCCATATTCGGGAATAAACCATTTCTCATTCTTTCTACCTGGGTATCAAGAACCTCTCTATAAAGAACCAGCTTATGTCGGGCTAAAGCCAGTCCCGGCAGAGAAATAAATGTATCTCTACCCCAGGCCCCAAACCATGGATAACCGGCAATAATAAGAGTCTTCCCTCCTCTCTTTTCAACAAATTGCTGAGCTGCATTCCTCAGGCAATTGATAAAGCTGTCCCGTGGTATTTTCCCCGAGACCGTCTTCGTAAACTTTTGTTTAAGACCAGATGTTTTCTCCTCCTTAGTAGATGCTGAGAATACAATTATATCGCCCTCCTTAGCTTCCAGCTCAAAGAAACCTGGTGTGAAAAGATCTTCAGAATAATCATACCCCCTCTTTTGTTCTTCGGGATATTCTACACCCAGGTACCAGTCAGGAACGTGTATAAACTCAGTCTTTGCCGAAAATTGCATGTTAAGGGAAGGAAAACCTTCATATAACTTTGCCTTAATGCCATTCTCAATGAAATCAACCTTTGTGTTTGCTGAAAGGTTAGCATGAGTCAGCTGGTGAATATTCCTGAAAGCCAGAAATGGCCTCACCTGGAGCTTCATAGGCTCAGAAGCTTCCACAACAGTAAAGCGTAAAAGAAACTGCTCTTCATAATGTACAAGAAGTCTTTCCTGCTTCAGAATTACACCACCAACCCTGTAAACTCTTGAGGGTATATTATCTGCGTTATAGTCTTCAATGTACTTATGCCCTCTGGGATTAAAATAGTCACCTTTATATTTTCTGATGCCGGTATTAAAACTCTTATCATTATTCACAACTGTTACGTCGATACTGGAAAGAAGAACGAATCTTTCACCGCCAAATTCATCTACCGGGCAGACAAGTAACCCATGATATTTCCGGGTATTACATCCAACAATTGTTGTTGAAGAATAGGAGCCTGCCCTATTGGTCCTGATTATCTCTCTTCCCAGTGAATACTCAAGGTTGACTACCTGACTCTTTTCAAACTTTATGTAGCTCATTTATAACGATTTGAATGATAAATTAAAGTCAATGTAATATAGTAATAATTATTGAACTCTGCAAGCCAACATTACTGATGCAAAGAAAGTTAATAAAATTTAGTAAAAGTAGTGCCGGATAAAAAAAAGAATAACTTTGCATTTCAATATTTAAAATATATTTTAATTAACATTCTCCATAATGAACAGAAAGTTTTATCCGTACGTACTTGCATTTTTAGCCTTAACAGGCTGCAACAAGAATAGTGTAGAAATTTCAGGAACACTTTTAAATCCGGAACCCGGGAAGTATATTTTTCTTGATGAACTGAAAGCTAATGAACTAAAAACAATTGATTCAGTTAAAGTCACAGATGAAGGAACCTTTAAATTTAAGTCGGAAGTTAAAGTTCCGTCTTTTTATCTTCTTAAATTCAATGAGAATAACTTTCTCACAATGCTTCTTGAACCAGGGGAAAGAATCACACTGAATGCTCATAATGATTCATTAAATTATCCGGTTTCTGTTACAGGTTCAAAGGGAACCGAACTGATGGCCGAATACAATATAGCTCTCAGAAAAACAATAAAAAAACTAACTGACCTGAATTCCATTTATAATGAAAAAACAGGTACTCCTGAATTACCTGCTGTAATAGAATTACTCGACAGTATGGCACAGTCATACCTTAGTGAGATAAATCTTTACACCAAGAATTATATTGATAAGAACCTTACTTCACTCGTATCACTTATTGCACTATATCAGCAGGTCGCGCCAAGTGTTTATGTTCTCAACCCGACTTTAGATTTAGAATATTTTCTAAAGGTAGATTCATCACTGTCTCTTCTATATCCTGATTATGAGCCGGTTGTATCGCTTCACGAACAGGTTCTGGAACTTAAGGCAAGTCTCCAGGAGAAAATGCCCTTCCCTTCTGCCTCCGATGATCTGGCCGAGGCACCAGAGATATCACTCCCATCACCTGAAGGAGATACAATTAATCTTTCCTCTACAAGAGGTTCTTTTGTGCTTCTGGATTTCTGGGCATCATGGTGCGCTCCATGCCGCCAGGAAAACCCAAATCTGGTTAAGGCATACAATCTTTACCATAAGAAAGGCTTTCAGATTTACCAGGTATCCTTAGATAAGACAAGGGAGGCATGGATGAAGGGCATCAATGATGATCATCTTGAAAAATGGATCCATGTAAGTGACATTCAATACTGGAACTCAGTTGCAGTTAAACTGTATAAAATTGAATCTATTCCTTCTAATTTTCTTCTTGACAGACAGGGAAGAATAATTGCCTCAAACCTCAGAGGCGAACAATTGCAGTTAAAACTTGCTGAAGTTTTTAATAAATAATATTTTATACCTGAAAACAATAATCTTGTAATCTGACTATTTAATGAAACGAATTATATTCCTTCTGGCTCTGGTTGTATTTTTTTCCGGATGCAAAGACAATAGATCATTTTCAATCGATGGGTTAATTAAAGGAAAGACAAAAAAGTACATTAATATTAGCAGGCTGGATGTTGATACGCCAATATTTATTGACTCTGCAAAAATAAGTAAAAGTGGCAAGTTTAAATTCAGGATTAAAGCTTCTGAAACTGATTTTTATCAACTGGGTTTTTCTTCCGCCGATTTTATTACTCTTCTTCCTGAACCTGGAGAAAAGATCAGGCTCGTTTTTAATGGAAACAATCTTTTTGAAAAGTATAATGTTAGCGGATCACCGGGATCAGAAAAACTTCAGATTCTGGATATGACACTGAATGATACAAAAAGAAAACTTGATTCACTTAGTACTTTATTTACAAAGATTTCATCTGATCCGGGATTTGAATCAAAAGGACAGGAACTTGAATCAGAGTTCAATAACCTGGTAAAGGCACAGCGAAAAAAGAATATCGAATTCATTATTAATAATGTTAACTCCCTGGCGTCTATAAAAGCAGTCTATCAGAGAATCAATCCGGAGACCTATGTACTCTACGATCCTCGTGATCTTCAATATATGAAAATAATAACTGATTCGCTGACACTCCATTATCCTAATTCCCGACATGTCAAGGCATTGTCAACTGACTTCCAGAAGGAACTATATAGCATGTATATGGGAAAGGTCACCGAACTGACTAAAGCTATGCCTGAGACTAAACTCGACATTGACCTTAAAAATACTGAAGGAAACAGAATTACACTTTCATCACTTCCTGATAAATATGTACTTGTGACTTTCTGGTCAATTCAGTCCTCAGAATGTGTTTCTGAAAATATTCAATTAAAAGCCCTATATAAAAAATATAAGAGCAAAGGATTTGAAATTTACCAGATAAATCTTGACGAGAATGAATCAGCCTGGAAATCTGCTGTTAAATTTGATGAACTGCCCTGGATCAGTACCAGGGAAGACGATCCTCTTAATCCGGTTATTGCCAGACTCTTTAATGTAAAAACCTTGCCTCAGAATTATCTTTTTGACAAAAGTGGTGAAATTATTGCAACAAATTTACATGGTAAAAATCTCCAGATAAAACTTGAACAATTATTAAGATAAATATTTTAAAGTGACAGATAACAATAATATATTTTTTGCTTCCGATTTTCATCTTGGCCTAAAAGCAGGCTTACCTCCCATAGAGAGGGAGAAAAAAGTTGTAGCATGGCTGAACTCAATAGCCCCCGCTGCAAAGGAGATCTACCTTCTTGGTGATATTTTTGACTTCTGGTGGGAGTATAAGCTGGTTGTTCCTCGCGGGTTCACAAGGTTTCTTGGGACTGTAGCTTCAATAACTGACTCAGGCGTTCCTATTCATTTTTTCACCGGGAACCACGATATGTGGGTTGGAGATTATCTTTCAGGAGAATGTGGTATCACCGTTCATACAAAGCCGATTACCACCACATTTAACGGAAAGAAATTTCACCTGGCCCATGGGGAAGGTTTGGGCACAAGCGATTTCGGTTACAAAATCCTCCTGGCAATATTCCGGAATAAACCATTAAGATTTCTTTATTCAACACTACACCCAGCTATAGGTATTGGTATCGGAAACATGTGGTCGTTAAACTCGAGGCTCGGCAAAGGCATCGCTGAAGAATATCTTGGGGAAGAGAAAGAAGACCTGATTAAATATGCCAAATCTATTCTACAGGAAGACAATATAGACTATTTCATTTTTGGCCACCGCCACCTGGCAATTACAATAAAAATAAAGCAGGGTATAGAAATCGTATTTCTTGGTGACTGGATTAATAATGGAAGTTATGCTTTATGGGACGGGAATGAACTGTCATTTAATATGCTGCACTAGTCCATCCTCTCTTCTACCTTAACAGTAAGTGTATAATAAGAATACTTATCATTAATTTTTTCAAACTGGTAAACCAGTTTACTCCCTGATTTTCTGGCCATATCAATAAGTCCCATATTTCCTGTACTATCGGTACTTATAGTCTGTCCTGACAGTGATTGTCTGAATAATTCCTTAAGTCCTATCTTATCATATCTGTTAATTGTATCAAGCTTTTCTTTCAGATGATCAACATCTTCATTTAATATAAGATTCCCGGTTGTAAGAGAAAACACCTTATCTTCCATTTTGATCATTGCCACCGGCATCCCAAATTTCTCTTCTGATTCCCTTCCAGTGCTATATTTTGCTACATTTTCAAGTATCTCAACCAATATACTGAAGACTCTCTTCCTGATATTTGATTCAACATCTTCTTCAGATAGTTTGGTTTCAGTAAATGAGAGTACTTCCTTCCCCACATCAGGTGAAATATGTCCCGACCATATAAGATAGATATTATTGTCAGCCATCAGTCTTTCCAACTGAGTAACTGCTTTCCCCCGAAATGGTTTTTCAATTCCTCCGATATGCATCCCGACACCACCTGAATCTACTGTCTTACTTAATATGAAATACGAGTATTCATCGTCTAAATGAATAAAATCATAATCGAGCTTATTCCCTGTCTTTTTTGCCATCTCAATGAGACCAAGTCCGGCTCCGCCCTTATTACTGAATTCTGCATTACTGAGCATTTGCCGGTAGACATTCCTGATATCTTTTGATTCAAGATTATTAATCTCATCAAGTTTAACCTGAAGTTCTTTAATCCCTGATGTGGGAAGAACATTTCCAGTGGTCACTGTGTACCCGTTTTCTGCCTTGGAGTATACAACCAGGGACATATTTGCATGCTGGCTATGGTTACTGTGCCTTGAAACATTCTGGAGACTCTCAAGCACAAACATGAAAAGTCTCTTTCTGCCAACAAATCCGAATTCCGAATTCTCCATCTCTTTCTCAAGAAGCATAAGCAGTGGAACAGAATTCTCGTTTGTCACAACACCCCTGTACACAAACATGAGGCGTTCTTTCATCATTTTATCGCGAATACGGCGAGTTAGATCCATGCAAAGGTTATCAGGTCTGTTAATTAAGGCTCTAAAAATAATAAAAATTGATTACGCATCCAACAAAAATAGCGGTTTCATACTTAGATAATTCTAATTCTATAACCAGAAATATCTTACTTAATTGCTCTGATGAAAACAAATAAAGTGAGATTTATTGACTTATTATGCAAACTAATATTTATAAACCCTTTTAAATAAATCACTTCTGCATCTGGCACAAATTACAGCACTCTTCTGATCTATATCTTCTACATATGTGCTGCTCCTCATCACGCAGGATGGAACATGGCAGTGTATCAGGCCAAAAGTATGACCCAGCTCATGTATCACCTCCTTTTTAAACCTTTCCAGTATAAATTTATCATCCGGACTCATTCCATAACGTTCATTACTGAGCCTGTAAAGTGATGCTATGCCTGTACGACCATCCAGATATGCCTGTCCGAATATGTAGGTCAGTATAGGAATGAACAAGTCCACATTAAATAACCCAATTGTTTTATCTGTACCGGAAGAATATAAGGAATCGACTTCCTTTAAAAGTTTAGTGCCATTATATTGCCTGCGGACCGGATCATAAAACTCACTTAAATCAATATGACCTTCTTTAATATTCACAACAGAAAAGAATTCATGTTTTGCAGCTTCGGCAATATTATTAATGAATTCTTTCTCAAAAAATCCGAATGAGACCAGTGTGATATTTTGCAATGCCATTTAAAAGGAAAATTTCAAACTAATTAAAATCCATCTCATTACCTGCTAATAATTCATATCTGAAAATACCGGTTATTGAGAAAGGAAGAATTTTATTCCGAAGGTTTTAAACTGTACTTTGAAATTTTATTGTACAGAGTTACTCTGTCTACCTTTAATGCCTTTGCCGAGCGGGAAATGTTCCAGCTGTATTTATTGAGAATTTGAAGAATATGTGTTTTCTCAATGTCATCAAGGCTCTCAACAGAATTACTGATAATTGTCTTCTCAAGAGGAAGATCCTTAACTGAAATTCTTGTGCCATTGCCCACAACAATAGCACGTTCAATCATATTCTCAAGTTCTCTTACATTCCCCGGAAAATTAAATTCCTCAAGTCGTTTCAGTGCAGATGAATCAATTGTGACTTTTGGCCTGTTCATTGATAAGCAATACTTCTGTATAAAATATTCCACAAGCAGGGGAATATCTTCAATCCTCTCCCGTAATGGGGGAACATTGATATTTACCACGTTCAGACGGTAAAACAAATCCTCCCTGAATATCCCCTTTTCAACCAGACTTTTCAAGTCCCTGTTTGTTGCACATATTACTCTGAAGTCTGATGAAATCTCCTTATTGCCGCCTACCCTTACAAATTTCTTTGTCTCAAGTACACGAAGCAGATCAATCTGCATCTTGGTCGATATTGTAGCTATTTCATCCAGAAAAATTGTTCCGTTATCAGCCATCTCAAACCGGCCTTTCCTATTATACATAGCTCCTGTAAAGGCACCTTTTTCATGGCCGAATAATTCACTTTCAAGCAGACTTTCCGTCAGGGCCCCGCAATGTACGCTGACCAACGGAAAGAACTTGCGTGGGGAATTGGAGTGAATAGCTTTGGCTACCAGTTCTTTCCCAGTGCCACTTTCGCCTGTAATTACAACTGAAGAATTTGATTGTGCGACATTTTCAATATCCTTCAGAACCATTTTCATCTGCTCACTTTTCCCAATCAGATCCTCAACATTTTCAAGAGAAACAACTTTCTTCCTGAGAGTCTCATTTTCATCTGCCAGAGATATCTGTCTTGATGCATTCCTGATCAGGTGCGACAGATCATCGGGATCAAAAGGTTTTGTGACATAATCAAATGCGCCATCTTTCAGTGCCTGAACAGCTGTATCTACTGTTGCGAAAGCAGTCATAACAATAACAATCGCATCTGCTTTCAATACCTTAATACGCCTGAGCATCTCCAGACCATCCATCCCTGGCATTTTAATATCAGCAAGAATAATGTCAAAATTGTCAGATTCAAGCAATGACAATGCCCTGTTGGCATTTTCGGCACACTCAACACGATACCCGTCTTCAATGAACCAGTTGAATAATGAATCTCTTACAGATTCTTCATCGTCAACTATAAGTATTGATATCTTTTTAGTCATTCTCTGATCTCCTTATGTTCGTATAATAGGTAATGTAATTGCTATTGTGGTTCCCTTCCCAAGTTCTGATCTGACTTCTATTTTACCATTATGGCTTTTTACAATTCCATGTACAATTGCCAAACCTAATCCGATACCGGAAGTATCTTGCTTTGTCGAAAAGAATGGTTCAAAAATGTGTGGAATATCATCCTCTGGTATTCCAATGCCATTATCAGATATTTCTATAATAACTG
>JFJP01027253.1_pt1 | contig 15772 bp, 17 predicted proteins | sample 431651 | NCBI WGS metagenome assembly JFJP01 (sample SAMN02602958, study PRJNA72255) | Microbial mat metagenome, whole genome shotgun sequencing project. | biome: fresh water; feature: sink hole; material: water; isolation source: purple microbial (photo- and chemosynthetic) mats found in... | reverse complement strand
TATAAAAACAACAAATTATTAATATTCTGAAATAAAAAGGGAAAATTTACTCTAGAAATTTCGACGATGGTTTCTTTTCCAATAGCAGTAACAATTTGTTTGAATTTTTTGATCTCAATATCAGACAAATCTTTTGCTTTTGTGATTTCCAAATTATAAAGAGCCTATCAAGACCAAATATAAAGAATTTCGCTTCAAATAGAAATAAAAAACTTTTTTATGTTCGATTTCCGCATTTTGGCTTTTGGTTAATTGTTCAATTTCCGAATTTCCTTCGAATTCCATAGCTTGAGCTTTTAACTCAGCCTGTTTAACTTCAGCCTGGCCTATTCAAAAAACAATATAAAAAATTCAATTCATTGCTATTTTTTTTTTACAAGCAATGAATTCAGCTTCAGCCTTTGCATTGGCATTTGCAATAGCTTGTCCTTTGGTTGAGACTACAGCGCTTTCTGCTTGTAGTTCCAAGAGCTTGATTTTCGACTCTTCAGCTCTGGCATCATCTTCTAGTTTTTGTCTCAATAATTGACCTTTAGCTTCTTGATCCAATCTTTCAGCTTGATGTTTTGAATTAGCTTCTTGTGATTTGGTATTGATTTCAATGGCTTGATTGATGGATTTAGCGAGGTAATTTCGAGTTTTTTCATCAGTGATCTCCACATTTTGAATATCAACACTGGTGATGCATAATTGATTTGAAGGGAAGGTCAATTCTTCTCTAATAGTTCCTTCTTTAGTCTTTCCGAAAACTGCTTCTCTGATCTTCATCGAACTGTGATGATGGAAGTCTTCAAAGGTAATACCTGAAACAGCCCCTCTGACTCTTGAAGCAATGCTTTTGCAAGCATCCCCGACGAAATCCTTTACAGAAAAAAGAATCTCATGGTCTTTAGTGTTGTTTTTATCATATTTGAAATGCCAATTGTAAGCCAAAGAAAGTGATAATCTAGCATGGTCTGAGGTTTCTACGATGACAATGTCCGACATGAAATCAGGGCCTAAGCTCAGTTGTAGAGACCTGATAACCCCTTCTCTTTTTGGTCTTCCTCCTGATAAAGTCAAAACAGTGAATTGCTCATCAGGACCCAACATCACAAGATCTGGACCGAAAATAACTCTGCTTTTATTAAGTTTGAAGTCATATAATTGAACCGCTGAATTGTGTTGTGCTTTATAAGTAATGATCTTTGTTGGATCTCGTTTCCAATTGGGGTCGACTTTCACGTCATATATAAGGTTCCCTTTTTCATCTTGCTTCGGAGGAGCGTAGGGTTGTCCTAAAGCGGCTTGAGCAAGCAATTGCTCAACAACCGGGGGTAATTCTTTTGGCCATAAAGATTCATGAGCCTGGAGGAGATATGTCTGACCTTTGATCATTTTGACCTCTCCTGTTCTATTATCTCTTAGATAAATACCTTCATTTTCATCCAAAGGAATAGATTTTCTGGTTTCGAGAATATCGACTTCAATTGGAGGAATATAGTCTCTTGGACCTGTTATCAGCCATTTCTCACCGGATAGTCTATTTTGTTTGGTATCATCAATGAAATCATTTCTTGCCAATAAGAGCAAGGATTCATCTTCACCCAAAACCTTCACTTTTTCAATGCCTCTTTCCAATTTTTCGCCTGGTTGAAGGAAAAATGTCAATTCTCCTTTTTTTAGAAGCCTTGTGCCCCAAGCGTTTTTCTTTGTTTTCCGATCCATCGGGTTCAAAACCACACAGTATTCTCTTGAAGAAAGAGTCACTGCGTTCTCAACACCAATCACTCTTTCATAGACATCTTTGATATGAATAGGAGCCATATCATTTGTGACAAGCCATTCTTCACCGGCTTCGCGAACTATCCCGTAAACATCTTTGAATTTTCTTTCAGCCATTAAATGAATAGAGATTTTATCAGTGATGACCTGACCTTTGACAGTTTCTACAACCTTTTAAGAATTTATATTAGAAAGAAAAAAATTATTATGATTTTTTACTTTCTCATTGACATCCGGCAAATAAGAACCGCTATCTCTGATAAGCCATTCTTCACCAACCTTTCTATCAATCGCCTTTACGTCTTTAGTGTCTCGAATTGCTGCCAGTTTCAAAGCTGTATTCGGTTTAATAACCTAAAAAGAAGTAGTCTTAAATCAATAAAATTCACAAATAATTTTAAAAAACCTCTGCTTTTATGATGCTAACGACTTCTTCTTCGATTCTTGGCACATATGTGAAAGGTCCTTTTCTCTGCCATTCAGACCCAGCAATTCTTTTGACTTCTCCGTCAAGGAAGTCTCTTACTGCTGTTAATCTTAAAGCATTGTTCTGTTGAATTATCAGTAATTTCTCTATTTTCCCGACCAATTTCTCACCTGGGAACAAAGGAAAAGGATCAGGGTAAACATCAGCGATTCTATATTCAATTTCTCCTTGATTATTCTTCACTTGACCAAAAGGAGTCAATTGAGGCTTGCCATCTTTTCCACGAAGAATAGGATCTGAAATTTGACAATAGGTTCTTGGAGGCAAATTTATCATTGCTGATGGGCCTTCGACAATAGATTCATGCTCTTTTCGGATAAAAGTGGCTGGGCCAATTTCTAAACGAGTTATGTTGGTATTGTTGTCGAGGACATGGATGTATTTGTTAGGAGGGATTCGGATAACATTTTCTGCCATTTTTTGAGAAGGTTTGTAATTGTTTTGTTTATTAAAGTTAAGACTTATTTTTTTGTCTAAAAATTCCAATTTAAATCTTCACAAAAATTTTTATTGCAATGCTTTTAAATTTTATTTCAAAACTTACGTGCCTTTGAATTCAAGTTTTATAGCTTTTTTTTTCATGGGATTCAGCGATAAAATCCTAAGTTCTTTGGCTAAAACATGGTAATACCAAAAAAATTCAAAAAATCCCTTTAATTCAATGCAAACTCCTTATCCCTTTATTTTTTAAAATTTATTTCACAATTTTATTTTCTGATCGAACCAAAAAAAACCCTTTTAAATTCCTTTTTAAAATCTCCCTAAACACAAAAGCCAAACAATCAAAAAAACCTACTTAAAAAACAATCAAAATTCTGTAAAATGTCTAAAAGTTCTATAAGAATCCCTCCTTTCTATTTCATTCACGTGCTTGATAGAAACACCAATGTTACGAGACTCGAGACAGGTCCCCAAACCTTTATTCGTCAGGATCATGAGAACATCTCAACTGGTGATCTTCCAAAGAAAATGATAGTTCTTCAGCCTCGAACATATTGCGAAATCACCAATCCTGTGATTCGCGATTCAAAGAACAATTTAACGTTCGACAAGCATGGGCAAGTGAACGTGAAATTCGGTGAGACAGAATACCGTTTCTTCGATCAATACCAAGAACCTTTCCCATTATACCCCAAAGAAGAGCTCTCATTAGCTCCAAAAGCCTTTACAGTTGTGAAAGAGCTCACTGCTTTGAAATTAGAAGCCATCAGGAATTTTGTTGATGAAAAAGGTATTGAGAAGAATGCAGGGGATGAATGGTTGATTGAAGGTCCTTGCACTTATTACCCAAGAATTGAAGAAAGAATAGTTGCTACAATAAATACAATGGTTATCATGGAAGCTCAGGCCTTAAGACTAAGATCTCGACAGGCTTTGGTCGATAAAAATGGAGTCAAAAGAAAAGCAGGAGAAGAATGGCTTGTTAGAACCCCAGGCTCTTATTTACCAGGGGTATTTGAAGAAGTTGTTGAGCTGCAAAGACCATTTATTTTAAATGATAGTAGAGCGATTCATTTGCGAGCTTCTCAGAACTTCGTGGATGTGTACAAGAAAGAAAGAAAAGCCGGAGAAGAATGGTTGATTACTCTTGCAAATACCTCACATCACGTTTTGGATATTTATGAAGAATTTGTGAAGGTTATTAACGTCACAGTTTTGACTAAAAACCAATATTGTGTGGTTTTGAATCCTATTGATCCCAAAACTGGAAGAAATCGTTTTGCGGCAAGAGAATTGAGAAAAGGTGAGAATTTCTTCTTTTTGCAGGCTGGAGAAGATTTAGAAGGAGGAATAAAGGAAGTTTATCTTTTAGAAGAGAATCAGGCTTTGCTCTTGAGAGCAAAAGAAGCATTTGATGAACATAAACCTGGAGATAGATGGATGGTTCATGGTCCTTGCAAATACATTCCTCCAATCGAAGTAGAAGTCGTTGAGATTCGCAAGGTGATTCCTTTGGATAAAAACGAAGGTATTTATGTGAAGGATACAAAGGATGGGGGTGTTCGATCAGTTATTGGTCAAGCTTATATGCTGAAAGCACATGAAGAACTGTTTGATTTGCCTTTGTCCGAAACTGTTGAGACTTTGCTTTTACAAGAATCGATGAATAAACAAAAGAGAATCAAATATAAACTGGTTACTTATAGATGTCCTTTTAACAGTGCGGTTCAGGTTTATGATTTCAAAACGAAAAGCAGCAGGATTGTCTTTGGCCCGAATTTCGTGATTTTGGGACCTGATGAGCAGTTCACAGTCACGACTTTATCTGGGGGAAAACCTAAAAGACCTGGTGTTATCACTGCAATGAATGTACAATTGGGTCCTGATTTTACAAGTGATATTGTGACAGTTGAGACCAGTGATCATGCTGGTTTAAGGTTTTTTTAATTATAAATAGTTTAAAACAATTTTTAATTGTAATTTTCTTAAAAAAGGTTGAGAATGTCATATTCTTGGTATTTCAAGGCTGATAAAGAGAATCAAGAGGATTCTGCAAAGATTTTCGCAGTGAAAGACTTCATTGGAGATTTATGCAATGTGATGGCTTCAAAAGTGAGGTCGGCAGTGGCATCAGTAGATTTCGATAGTTTTCACAAGACTTCAGCTAGATTGATCAGAAAATCTATTTTCGGACTAGATGACCAACAAAAAATCAGGAAAGAATTCCTGTTAGCGAAAAATAATTTAGTCGTCACAAATGTCGATATCCAAAGCGTGGAGCCTGTTGATGATAACACCAAAGAAAACCTTCAGAAAACCGTCACTTTAGCCATCGAAATCACCACTAAAAGACAAGAGGCTCACGCCAGACACAATGCTGAAAAACTGGATCAAGAAGCCAAAGGAGAGTTACAAAAACTGATTATTGAGGATCAATCCAAAGCAGAAACTGCGAAAAAAGGGTTATTAGAACTCCAGGCCAAGAGCGAAGCGGTTCAAAATCAAGGTGTTGCTATAGCTCATGCTAAAGCTAAGGCTGAGGCGGATGAAATTAGAGCAAAATCGGCTTTAAGAAACGCAGAATTACAAGCAAAAGCAAGAGATATTGAATATGAGGCTACTTTGAGCAGAGAAATAAAGAAAAGACATGTGCTTTTAGAACATGAAACGAAGATTTCGATGTTGGAAATAGAGAGAACTAAAAAATTAGCTGAGATTGAGGCCAAAAAGTTTGAAGAAATGATTGATTCGATTGGACAGAAGACTATAGTGTCGATTGCGAAGGCTGGACCGGAGATGCAGGCTCAATTGTTGCAAAATCTCGGATTACAAGGATTTATCATGACTGATGGAAATAACCCGATAAATCTGTTCAACACTGCGAACGGACTCCTGGGAGGAAATCCTGAAGAACAAAATTTATAAACTATTTTTTTTCACTTAAAGAAAAAATGAAATAAAAATAAAAACGAAAAAAATTAGTGATAAATTTCAAAAAAATCAAAAAAAAACCTAAAATTTAAAAAAGAAAAAATTAATACTCAAAACAAATTGAGGCTTAATTTTATTCAATTTTTTTTGAAATAATTCATTTTTTTTTAAATTATTCATTTCAATCTTTATTGTTTATTTATATTTTTTTTTTTCTAAACTAACATTAAGGGGAATCAATCTCCTCATACTCATCTTCGACCTCCTTATCGAAGATTGAGTTAGTTGGGTAGGAGAAATTTTCTTTGAAAAGAACATCAGTGCACCATCTAACCAAATGCACAATTAAAGCTTCTATTTTATAATATAAAGGCTGTGCTCTTCTCTGCTCAATCGTCAATTCGGTCTAACAAAACAAAACAAAACAAAACACAAAATTAACAAAATTGTTTCTATTTTTTTCATTTACGGTGTCATTGTGAATTTTAGGCAATGATAATTTATCCGCACATCTGCTCAAAGCTTCTAAAAATTCTACAAAACTCATTTGAAAGGTCCTATCGCTACTTAGTTCATCAACTTGTGTCATCATGCCCAGATTGAACGCAAGATATATATCTCTTTCCACGAAGTTTTCATCCAACAAATTAGCCTGTCTGTAAATATCGTGGAATTCTTCTATACACATGAATTTCCTTTGACCAGGCTTTACTTTCTTTATACTAAATCTTGCATAAATGTTATCTAAAGCTGGTTTATAGTATTTCAATGCATCATCACATTGTTCATTCCAATATTTCTCATCTCTCCATATTTGTGCGTTATATTTATTATATATTGGCATTAAATTATCTCTGAGAGAAATTTCAACAGCTTCAGCGAAATTCTGTGCCGTACCTGGTTTGATGTATCTTTCTTCAGCTACTCTTACCATTACTTCCATTAATTGATATCTCACTAATGATCTTTCAGGATTTCTAAAGTTGCCTTTCTCTCCTGCAAGAGTTGCGATGAATTTTATATCAACATCTGAGAGTTTGAGGGATTTGTTATCAATGATATTGGTTTCGTTGATTAAATCGGTAAAGGGAAGCTGGGAAATCGACCACACTTCACCAGAAGGACTCAAGGAGGATATGTATTTGTAAGTCTCTTTGTATTGACGGTAAACAGAATATAACTGCTTCTTGACTTTTTCCAAATCATCTTCCTTTTTGACCAATCGAGGAATTCGACAACAACCCCAATCAAATTCAAAACATTTTTTGAGCAATTCCTATTTTTTTTTCAATTGAAATAAAAAAAATTCAAAAGAAAAATAAATATAAATGAAAATTTTTATTGTGTAAAGAGAAAAAAAATTGAATAATATAATAAACTTCATCATCTTTTTTCCAATCCTTAAAGATGGAAATGGGGAAACTCCAAACTTTTTTGGTTTTTTTTCGTTTTGGAGGGACGAAAATCTGATCTTTCGTTCTCGGTGGAATGGTGATGCAAGGAACGTAAGCCAGGCCAATCACATCTGATTTCACGGTAGTCTCTAGCTTATTCCTTCTTTCAATAACTATATCAATAATTTTTCTTTGCATTTTCACTTTCTAAATTAAAATTAATTTTTTTTTTTTAATTAAAAGTAACTCTTATTGTTGAATTGATATCATCATAATAAGGATAAGTTAATGAATGTGTTTGCAATTTATTAGCTGTATAAAAAAAAGTTAATTTTCCTGGAGGAACCATTGTTTCATAGATGAATTTGAAATTTTTTGTAGGTTTTCCCATAAAATGAGCCTCATAATTATCAAAATCGTAATGAAGATAAATGGGTTCACAATCACAATCACCAGATAAACCTTTTTTTTTGAAAAAAAATTTCATTTAGATATTTTAAAAAATTACCAGGAACCCATTCAAATTTAATTTCATTCCAACCATCACAAATCCAGCAACAATTTCTCTTTTCATCATCAAAAATTTTTTTTTTATTGAGATGGTTTTGGTATTTTGAAACATTGCATGCTAAAAAATTTTTTTATATTTTAAAAAAAAAAATTTGTAGATTTTTTTTTAAAATTTAAATTTTTAGCATTTATTTAAAAATTTTACCAAACATTTTTTAAAAAAAAAATAATTTTTTTTTTATAAAAAACCTGAAATTCGATGCTGTAAATGCATTTCACTGAAATCTTTAGTAGAACTCTCTTGAACAATCAAAAATCCCTTTGAGTTGATATAACCATAATTTCCAACGAAATGGAATCCATAAATACTATGATTATTTTCAAGTCCCCCAGCGATTAATTTGCATTCTGACAAAGAAAAATAATTATTCGAAAGGTCTAAATGCACGATTTTCTCATTTTTCTGTAAAACCTCTACAATATTCGGAGCAATCGAAGGATTATTGCTTCCTAAAGAGTTCCAAGACATATCAAAAACAGTAATAGTTTCATTTTCAAGCAACCCTTGAAAAATTTTCTGTGCTCCAATACCTTTGATTTGATTCCAAAATAGATATAATTCCTGTAGATAAGGATTTTTTGTTAGAACATTTTTTATTGAATCTCCAATAAAGCTAGTGAGATAATTTTTAGAAAGATTTAACCGCCTTAATGAAAAATTTGTTATTAATCCCTCACAAATGACTTTAACTGATTTATCACCCAATCTATTATCCTCTAGATTTAATTCTTCGATTCTTTTGATTTTAAATGTAAATTTTTTTATTTGAATAAAAAAATAGTCAAATACTTGCATTCTTTTGAAATGATGATATTATAGATGTTTTCACAACCCACTAACCCTATTAGATTAGATGCTAAGTCTATAACTCTTGTGTTTTTCCCGAACTGCGACAATAAGATTTTAGCCCCTTTTTCTGTCAAACGATTATCTGAAAAGTTAAAATGAGACAATTTGGGCAAATATTTGATTCCTTCTGAGATGACATTTGCATATTTATCCCCATATTTGAAATTACTAATAAAAAATTTATTCTTAACAAACAAAAGATTTCTAAAAACTTACTTAATTTTGAGTTTATTTTCATCTCCTGCCAGTTTGATCAGTCCCAATTTCGTAGGCAGTAGGAAATCGCTTTCAGTTTTCGAAAGCATCGCAGTATAGGGGGATTCTTAAATAAACATTTATATCTAAAAAATAAAAAAATTAATCAAACCTTTTGTAAAACTGATCTTGTTTTTATCCTTGATTTTATCCAGTTTTTTATAATAGCTATAATAGCAGTTGATCGCAGGCATTCCCACAAGTTCTTTTGGCTTCTGATCTTCGATTTCCAATTCAAATGAATCGTTAAGTTTTTTAGTGATCTCCTTATCATTTTCATCTTCTTCATGTTTCAAAGTCTGTTTATCCATCGACATATAAAGCCGTTCGAATTTTACATCAGAATTGTTTTTTGTGAGAGCTGATAGTCTTGGTGTTGATAACAAATTCAATGTTTTTCTAAATTTCATAGGCGGATACGGTGAAAGACTTGAATTCAATTTGACAGACATTATGGTCGAGTTATAAGCATTCTGATCAAAATTCAGTTCATTTGTTTCAACAGTCAGATTATTCTTAGTTATTTTGGTTTGTATGCGGAAGTCTTTGGCATTTGCAACACTGAAAATATTTTTTACTTGCTTTTTTTCATTATCCATTTGTGAAAAAAATTAAGAAATAGTGCTTTAAAAAGCGAAAAATAGACTTATATTAAGAAATTGTTATAAAAAGGCAGTTTTATTTTATGACAAAAATTTAATTAAAAAAGTAGTTATATTGTAAATTTCTCATTGGTTTTTTTTTTCGAAAATCTATTAGACAATTCCAAAAATAACGCCGCATACAACCCCACAAATAACAAGCAATATTAAAGAGATAATGCAAAGAAGCTGGATTTTTTAATAATAAATTTATAATAAATACAATAAATTTATAATAAAGAAAACTTTTCTTGATTTTTTATGAGAAATTTGAGCTTCTATAAGCTTTTCTCTGCCTTCTTCAACGTAATTCTTTCCATCTCCAAGCATAATTTCTATATTATCTAGAAGTTCTCCTTGTTGATGTGTAAGGAAAGCCATATCCACAAATAACTGATAAACTCTATTTACATTCTTTCAAATAAACATCGAATTTTTCTAGATAAAAAGATGCTTTTTTACTTCTTCAAGTTTTTTTATATCGTTATATTTGTCTTGTATATCAGAAACGAAATTTTCGACAAAAACATTAGTACTTCCATTCATTTTCTGCATCAGAACTTCATTTAATTTCTTAATATTTTGATAGACAATACAAATAATAATGAAAAATACTTCAGGTTCATCACAAAGCTTATTCAACTCTTCTTCTGACAATGTTTTATCATAGATCTTCGCCTGTCTTACTATCCTTTCATTGGTGGCCTTGGAAATACTCATTTGTGCCATTTGGTATTCTTTGGAAAATTCTTGGAATTTTCCAATTAAAGCACCAAGCAATTGCTTTTTCATTCTGATTTCAGGATCTTCCTATTATTTTCAAATGAATCAAAGAAAATTTTCGGAATTTACCTGATTGCTGTTTTTCAAAAAATCTTTCATTATATTAAAATTAATTTTCAGATTTTCATAATTTTTCAGGTTTTGCTCATTTGTGGCCTTCATGATCTCCTTGATTTCTTAGAATGTTCCAATGAATTTCAGAAAAAATCTCAAGAAAAATACCTTGATCTTTCTTAGAAGTAACTGTACTCTTGATCTCTTTTTCCAACGCCTTGAGTTTTTCGAGATTCTGAGTCAATATTGTTAATATTTTTTTTGTTTGGCTCATGTGTTCAAGAAATTCATCGTATATATCCATTTTTCTCTCCTCTAATTTATTTTCTTGGGAAACAGGCTCATTTCCGAACTAAAAAAAAAAATTCATTAATTTCCTATAAATAAAAGGAAAAAACCTTCTTTAAAGATCCCAATCGATCAATCATTTTTTTTTATTTATTATAAAATTTAGAAAATCGGATAAAAAAAGAAAAAAACATCAAATTATCAAAAAAAAAAATTATCAAAAAATTGTGAGAAAAAAAAATAATTTCGTTCCATTAGAAAAAAAAATAGTTCTAAAACAATTGACTTCAGTTTGATATAAGATTAATGTATTGAGTTAACTTGAACTTCCGTAAAATTTAAAAAATAAAATTCTTGCCAACAAACAGCCGAGAAACCATTTAATTTAATGAAAATCGTTCGTATTTCATGAATTTAATTGATTAAATCTTTTTTCTTAAAATATAACTTTAAAAATGTGATTTTCTTGATTATAAAAATTGAATTATAAATTTTTTTTTCGCACATTCCTATTCAAAGAAAATAATTTTTCTGACTTTAAACCCTTAAATCTTAAAAAATTCGAAAATGTTAATTTTTATCATGCCAGATTTGATAGGATAAGGACGAAATCCATGCATAAAAATGTTTTATTTGATTTAAATAGAATCCAAATTTTAATTCGTCATCAAGATAACATCCTTTTTTATGAAAAAAAAATAAAAAATTATAATACAGGCTTTTGATCAAGATATTATTGGATTTTTTTCCAGAATTCGGATTATAGGGCCATTCGATTAAATCTCATCTATTTAAAGGCCAAACTTTAATTAATTACAAATTCAAATTAAAAAATTCCAAAACTCCTCAGAGATCTTCAAAACATGAGTCTTCTTTCACGATTTATCACAGAATTTCCATCAGATATATTAAAAGGTTACCAAATCCTTGAAAAGCTTGCAACAGGTGGCTACTCAGAAATTTTTTCAGCAGAGTCCATTGAATCAAATTCTTCCTTTGTTATAAAGTCTCCATTGCTCACAAGAAATTCTGGCTCAAAGCTTCGCAAAGAAGCCAATTTGATGCTTGAATTAAAAGATTTGCAGGGCGTCCCACAATTATTTGACACTTTAATTGATGAAAAACAAGAAATTCTCATTCTCCAAAAATTAGGGAAGTCAATGGATAATTTGCTTAAGGAGCATCTCAATTTTAGTCTCAAAACAGTCATTATGATTGGAATTCAAATGCTTTCAATTCTTAAAGGAATCCATGACAAAGGCATCATACATCGAGATATCAAGCCAAGCAACATTTTGATCAGTAATTCCAATTCAAGTCAAATTTATTTGATTGATTATGGACTTTCAAAACGATTTACAAGCAAAAAAGGGGGTCATAAACTCTTTAATGTTAAGAAAAACAGCTTTAAAGGAACTTTGATGTTCGCAAGCAAGAATTCGCATTTAGGGTATTCGAACTCAAGAAGAGATGATCTAGAGTCACTTGCCTATACGTTGGTGTTTCTTTATAAAGGGTACTTACCATGGTCGCATTCAAAAATGAACCTCGATGTGAGGACTATTGGCAAGATAAAAAGCCAGAACTTTGCACAAGGGTTGTTCTCAGATTTGCCTGAAGAATTCAAAAATTTTTTCGAAAACATTGGGAATTTAAAATATGAAGAAACTCCAGATTATAGTTTTCTCACACATATTTTGTTAAATATGGCCAAAAGATATGGCTTTGATATGAGTGCTAACCAATGGGAATGGTCCGATTATTCGAATGAAAGTTTCACAAACTCTGAATCCTCGAAAATAAAAGAAGATGATAACGATATCGAAATTTATGAAGAGCAGGAAATAGAAGAAACTTCTGACAGTTTGAAAGACATTCAAAAAAACATGCTTACATTCAATTTGAAACATTTAAATATGGGTAAAATTAGAATGGGCAATAACAAAACAAGAGAAATGAACAATTTCAAGAATAGCTTCAAAAACGTTTTGCAACAAAATTAATATATATTTTTATTATATGTCTTATGTGTGTTATTTCGAGTCATCAAATTTTTAAAAAATACTAAATTAACAATAAATAAATAAAGAAAAAAATAGAAATTATTGTTAAATTTTTTTTCTTTGTTTGTTTTTTCTGTATTTTTGCTTTAAAAATGAAAAAATTTCTTATTTTTTTTGAAATAAAGGACTATCCCCTTTTTTCTTCTCGAAATCAACTTCGTGATTTTTGAACATCTGCTCGATTTCTCCTGATTTTAATTTCATATACTTATGTAACATAAGCTCAAACTGCTCTTTTATCTTAGTGTTTTCTTCAATACTGAAAGTTTCCATTTCAGAAAACCCGAAATTCATTTCTGAACAGTTTTGTACATCATTCAGAAAAAGCCTGAAATTTTCTTCTTTTTCATGTGCTTTTGCCTTTTCATTTTTGTTCAAAGTCTGCAAATTATTATCGATTTGTCTTAAAAACTCTTGGAAAAGAATTTTCTTTTTAAAATCGAATAAAGCATATTTGAAGTTTTTTTTTGAGAGTAACAACTGACTTTCGACATCGAGCTTATCAATGATCATCGTCACATGTTTTTGTTTATAATTGAACTGATCTATTAATTCTTTTAGAATCTCATAATTGGGTGTATTCGGGTCCAAAGAACTATATTTCTGCAAATTCATTTCTTTAGGATCATGTTTCAAGTCATTCTGACAACAACCCATTTATTATTTGATTTGAATTTTTTGAATTTTAAAAAAAAAACAATTATTTGTATATGAAAAAAATTAAAAGAAATTGTTTTTAAATAATATATATAACATAAAATAAGAAATTTCTTAATTCATTATTTGTTTTTTCATGAATAAACAAGAAAAATTCATTTCCTCTGAAGACTTGAAAAAGGTCGCTTTGGAAATTGATAAGCATGATGAAAATCAAGAGCTGAAAATCAAAGATGATTTAAAGGTTTTCAAAGCCAATTTTGATCCTCTGCAACCAAAAGTTCCAAGAAATATTGTTCTTTTGGCTATTTTTCTGACACTTTTGGGGCTTGGACTGATAATTGCTGGTTTTGTGGAATATTCTAAATACAATGATGCTAATAAATGCATAGCTTATTGGATTATAGGAGCATTTAGTGCTATTCCTGGGGTTTTCTATGTGGGAAAAATCATAAAATATTGGAGATCTCAAAACGATGAGGAGAAAAGAGACATAATTAGTGAAATGCCTGAATGGAATTAAATTCTTTAAAAAAATTGTTTAATAATAAGAAAATATTGTTAAAAAAAAATGATCTAATAATAAATTTGGTGATTTTTCAAAAAATATTTAAAAGGAACTAAAGGTTATTTTAGAAAAAATCGTCATTCCTCAGGAAAAGTGTTCGATAATTGAAATAAAACAAAAGAAATTATCAGCTAAAAATAAATTATAATCAGATTATTATTGATTATTACCTTATAGATTAATATAATATAGGACATGATCAAACTGAAATATTTATGCCAATATTCAGGATTAGTGCTTTGCTGACCATTATTATTAACCCAACTCTAAATTTATTCAAAATCAATCAATCAATTTTTTTATTTATTTGTACATCGTAGCGGAAAATCAGCATCCAAACAACATCTAAAATTATCATGTATAAAAGAACCAATAAAGCAATTTTTATTCTGCCCTTATCCAAAGTATATGATTCTAAGGAATGAAGAAGGATTAAAGCAATTCCTATCTGTTGGGATTAATATTAAAAGAAATAATTCGAAGAAAATTACATCAAAAAATCCGGCTCGCATCCAGCAGGTCAATGAACCCAAAATCAAGTAAAGAAATAAAAGTACTTTAGTTATTTTATGCAAAGTTGAAGGTTCTGGGATTTTTTGCGCTGAAATTATTTCTAAAAAAAATATTGAAAAATAAAAAAAAAATTGAAAAACTTGAAAAATTTGAAAAATTGATCTTTTTCAAATTTAAAAAGTTAACAAAGAATTTTTCTTTATTTACCATGTTTTTTCAGTCTTTCGTTTGGATTCATAGGCATGATTTTTCGCCTGCTATCAAAAACCCTTAACGGCTCATAAATAATATTAAGTTTCTTCCTCATAAAATTGAGTTTTTCTTCTTCAAAAGCCATTTTTTCATTCCATTTCGCAATCCCATCGGCATAATATTTCAGCTTTGAAAAGCACCTTACAATAGAAAACTCTAAAGAAATATCTAAAATTTGATTTTTCTTATTGCTGAACGGCATTTCATTTCTATGAAGGTGCTGATCTTCGTAATCACCTGTATTAAGCACAATTTTTCCTATTTGATAGGTTTCCAAATGCGAATCATCAGTTTTTAAAGTTATATAAAGTAAAGAACTCATGAAATTTTTCCTATTTTGTGTGAAAAAAAGAAAAAACAGAGTTATTTTTGTTGAAACTAAGGAGAAAAAAAATACAAAATTATCGATTGATTGATTAAATTTTCGTAGTTTTCGAGATAAAAAGGAACAGTTTTCGCATCTTCATCAAGATCATTTGAAGAAATCGATAAATAAATATGTTTGCCTGATAAAAGGGAATTGTTCGCACCTTGGTTCTTAATTTTTTCGAAGGTGATTTTCACGAAATTCTCTGAAGAAATCCCATTTAAATCGTGTGATTCTATTTTAAAATAAGTCTCATATTTCTTTTGAATTTCATCGCTTTCTTGCTTTAGAAGAATCATTTTATTAGAAGTTTCTTCTATTTTCTGGATTAAAAGTTTTTCAGCTTCGAAATAAACTCGAATCAATTCATTAAAAGTGAACTCGTTTCTTTCGTTTTTCGTCATTCGCTCAAATAATTCCTCGGAAACTTCTTGATCATATTGATGTTGAACCTTTGATTTTTATTTTTTTTAAGAGGGAGGTATTGATAAAATTGAAAGAAACGGAATCGTTCAAAAACTCGAATAAATCGTATTTTGTATAGGGGGACGACTTTTTGGTTCGAAGGACAATTTCTTGGAGTTCTTGAACAAAAAATTGATCTCTTTGAAGCATTTGAAAAAATTTAAATTTTTCGTTTTTTGAGATTAAAAAATTTTTTCTTTTTTTAATTAAAAAAAAAATTGAAAATTTAAATTGGATTAATTTTTATTATTTAAAAAAAAATAAAAAAATTGAGTTTTTAGAAAAAGAAAAATTGATAATTCAAAGTTTTGAAAAGAAAGTTAAAATTTTAAAAATCAATTTTTTTTCTTTTTTAAATGTTTTTTTTATAAAAAAAAATAATTTTCTGTTTAATTATTTTTTTCTTTTAAAAAAATATTTTTACCATAA